>ENA-UOUL01004015-UOUL01004015.1-bioreactor-metagenome-genome-assembly--contig:-NODE-4015-length-14175-cov-2.747340_pt1 | contig 14175 bp, 12 predicted proteins | sample MGYA00249838_ERZ747220 | MGnify/ENA primary metagenome ERZ747220 (study PRJEB28778, sample SAMN05720191) | bioreactor metagenome | isolation source: Anaerobic biogas reactor | place: USA:Washington...
ACTGGGCGACCAAGGACGCGCTGCGTCGCTACGGGCCGGTGCTGGCCGACCCCGCGCTCAAGATCGGGCAGGCCGGCAGGCTCGACGAGCAGATCGACGGCGAGGTGCTGCCGCTGTGGCTCCAGCTGACCGAGCCCGAGGCCGACGCCCCCGACCCCTCGCCCCGGCTGCTCGCGCCCCCGCCGGTCGACGACGAGGGCCCGCACCTGAGCTACGCGGTGCAGTGGTTCATCTTCGCCACGATCGCCGGTCTCGGGTACCCGATCATCCTGCGCAAGGTGGCGCGTGAACGGGCCGCGATGGCGTCCGCCGAGACCGGGGAGGCGGAGACGGCCTAGGGTCGGAGTGGGCCCGGGGAGGGAACCGGGCATCAGATCCCGCCGGCTGCGGCCGATGGGGACGGGGCGGCGCCGTCCGCCCCCGCACTCGCGAAGGAGCCGAGATGACCGCCACCGATCCGGAGCTCGCCCGGGCGTCCAACCAGGAGCTGATCGGCCGCGCCGACGTCAACGACCTGGCGGAGATCCTCGCCATCACGAACACCGACGTCGAGGCCACGATCCGCACCGTCGCCGACAACGCGGACGCCATCTTCACGTGGAACTACGACAAGGGCGAGCGCAAGCCGCTCGAGAAGCTCTACGAGAAGGCCAAGACGTCCCAGTGGAACGGCGAGACCGACCTGCCGTGGGACGTCGACGTCGACCAGGAGGCGGTCATCGCCGCCAACGCGGCCGCCGGGCTCGGCCTCGACGACGGCGTCGACCTCACCGGGACGCCGTTCGAGAAGTGGGACGAGAAGGAGTGGCTGGCCCTCGGGATCGAGAGCCAGAACTGGATGCTCTCGCAGTTCCTGCACGGCGAGCAGGGCGCCCTCCTCTGTACGGCGAAGATCGTCGAGACCGTCCCGTGGATCGACGCCAAGTACTACGCCGCCACCCAGGTGATGGACGAGGCCCGCCACGTCGAGGTGTTCGCCCAGTACCTCGACACCAAGCTGAGCGGTCACTACCCGATCAACGCCCACCTCAAGATGCTGCTCGACGACATCATCAACGACAGCCGGTGGGACATGACCTACCTCGGCATGCAGGTGATGGTCGAGGGCCTCGCCCTCGCCGCGTTCGGCATGGCGATGCAGACCACGCCGGACCCGCTCCTTAAGCAGCTCCTCCGGTACGTGATGAGCGACGAGGCCCGCCACGTCGCCTTCGGCGTGCTCAGCCTGAAGGAGTTCTACGCCGGCCTGTCCGAGCCCGAGCTGCTCGAGCGCCAGGAGTTCGCCTTCGAGGCGGCCGTCCGGATGCGCGACCGGTTCCTCCAGCAGGAGGTCTGGGACCGCATGGGCGTCGACGTCAAGAAGGCGATCAAGCTGTTCGACCAGCCCGACGAGGTCAAGAACCAGGACCCGTTCCAGCAGCTCCTGTTCTCGAAGATCGTCCCGAACTGCAAGAAGCTCGGTCTGCTCGACGCCAACGACGGCTGGCTCCGCAAGCGCTTCGACTCCCTCGGCGTCACCCAGTTCGAGGACTGGGTCGACACCGGCGAGGAGTACGAGCTGCTCGACGCGGTCACCCAGGACCGCGAGGCCGCGGCCGAGACCGCCTGATCCGCCGACCGCTTCTCCCGTTTCTCCCGTTTCGGCAACCCTGATCCCCCGTCGAGGGGGATCAGGGTTGCCAGAACGGGGTCGCTCCGGGGCTCAGCCCTGCTGGGAGCGGCCGCGCGACTGGATCGCCTCGCGGCGGCGCGCGACCTCGCCGGGGTCGAAGTCGCGCTGCCAGTCCGCCGCGACCCGGGCCTCCATCGCCCAGGCGTCGGCGCCGGACAGCTCGGAGATGCCCTCCCGGTAGGTCCGCAGGATCCGCTGCACCGCGGGGCCGTCGTTCGACGCCACGTCGCGGGCGAGGCCGAGCGCGGTCGGCATCAGGTCGTCGTGCGCGACCACCTGGTTGACGAGTCCCCACCGCAGGGCGGTGTCGGCGTCGACGAAGTTGCCGGTGACGCTCATCTGCCGGGCGCGGGGGAGGCCGATCCACTGGGGCAGCAGGACGGTCAGGCCCCAGCCGGGCTGGATGCCGACGCGGGCGTGGGTGTCGGCGAAGCGCGCCCGCTCCGACGCGATCAGGAAGTCGCACGCCAGGGCCAGCTCGAGCCCGCCGGTGACCGCGGGGCCGTTGACCGCACCGATCAGCGGCTTGGTGCGCGCCCCGAACGGGCCGCGCCGCGAGCGGGCGGCCTCGTCGGTGCCGCCGGCCGCGCCGCTGCCGCCGAGGTCGAGCGACCCGCTGCCGACCTGGCGGAGGTCGAGCCCGGCGCAGAAGGCGGGGTCGGCGCCGGTCAGCACCATCGCCGCCACGTCGGGGTCGGCGTCGGCCTCGGCGATGGCGCGCGGGAGGGCGCGCAGCAGGTCGGTCGAGAGCGCGTTGCGGGCGTCGGGGCGGTTGAGCGTGATGGTGGCGACACCGTCGGCCACCTCCACCAGCACCACGTCGGCTTCGGCCATGGGTTCCTCCGTCAGTCCGGGTCGTCGTCGGGGGGCAGGAAGTCGAGGGTGAGGTCGCCGAGGCGCACGAGCGTCGCCGCGATCCACCCGCCCATCGACGCGAAGTGCGAGTCGAGCCGTGACCCGTCGGCCAGGACCGCCTCGTCGAGGTCGTAGGAACCCTCGTAGGACACCTCGACCGCGTACTCGTCGGGGGTGAGGTCGCCGTCGTAGAGCGTCTCGACGGTGGGGTTCGACCGCATGAGCGTCTCGTCGCCGATCGACGAGGACTCCTCGGGGAGCACGGCGAGGATCGCCTTCACCTCGGGCAGGTCGCGCAGCCGCTGGACCCGCAGCACGATCTCGATCTCGATGCGCGGCGGCTCGTCGAGCTCCTCGCCGATGTACCAGGAGCGGTACGCGGTCTGCGCCCACGTCGGCCAGTCGAGCGTGATGTCGGCGCGGGTGCGGGGCGGGATGCCCTCGCCGGGGAGGCTGTAGGACGTCTCCCACGTGAGGTCGCCGAGGAGGACGTCGGCCTGGAACCGCTCCTCGAAGGCCTGGCGTTCGAGGAAGGCGGACTCCATCGCGTCGCGCAGGGCCCCGATGGCGTCGGTGAACACGTGGTCGAGCACTGGCGGCGACCCTAACCCGGGGGTCCGAGACCCCGCGATACGGTGGCCGCTCCCCACCCGGAGGCGAACGTGACCGACCGGCGACCGGACCTGGTCCTGGTGATGACCGATCAGCAGCGCCACGACCAGGTGGGCTACGTGGGGGCGACGCCGGTGCGGACCCCGGTGCTCGACCGGCTCGCCGCCGACGGGATCGTCTTCACCGACGCGTACAGCGGGTCGACGACGTGCGTGCCGTCGCGCACGTCGCTGATGACCGGCCTGTTCGACCACCGGGTGCCCCAGGTCGGGCGGGGCGAGATGGAGCAGGGGACCTTCACCGTCCCCCACGCGCTGCGGGCCGCGGGGTACCAGACCGCGCTGGTCGGCAAGATGCACTTCACGCCGATCCGAGCCGACCACGGGTTCGAGGTCATGCGGGTCTGCGAGCACCTGAACGCCTTCGCCGAGCGCCCCGAGGCCATGGCCGAGCTCGACCACTATCACGACTGGCTGCGGTCGGAGGGCCTGGCCGACTGGCGGTTCGAGGTGGCCGGGCTCGATCCGCGGCGCTACCCGTACGCCACCGCCACCCACCCGACGTCGTGGGTGCGCGACCAGGCCCTCGACGTCCTCTCGGCGCGCGACCCGGAGCGGCCGCTGTTCCTCGTCGTGTCGTTCCCGCACCCGCACCCGCCGGTCAACCCGCCCGACGAGTACGCCGCCGCCTACGACCCGGCCGGGTGCGAGGTCGACCCGGGCTCGGACGCCGTCAACGCGCGGCTGCCCGCGCCCTTCCGGGAGGCGCTCGCCCAGGCCGACGCGCCCCACCGGCGGGTGCACGCGGCCAGCCTCGACCGCCATCGCGAGGACCTGGCCCGCACGTACGCGCTGATCACCCAGATCGACGAGGCGGTCGGGGTGGTGCTCGACCGGATCGACCTCGACCGCACCGTGTTGTTCTTCACCTCCGACCACGGCGACTACGCCGGCCACCGGGGTCTGTTGCGCAAGGTGCCGTGGATCCCCTTCGACGACCTCGCCCGGGTTCCGTTCTTCGCCACCGGCGGTCCAGTCGTCGGCGGCCGCACCGAGGCGGCGCCGGTGCAGAGCTTCGACCTGGCCGCCACGTTCCTCGACCTCGCCGGTGCGGACGTCGACCTCGGGGCGCTCGACGGTGACAGCCTCGCCGGCGTGCTCGCGGGCGGCGAGGCCCCCGCCGACCGGGTCGTCCTCAGCGCGCTGACCACCGGGTGGCCGATGGCCCGCCGCGGCAGCCAGAAGTACGTGCGGGGGAGCTGGGGGAGCGAGGTGCTCTTCGACGTCGAACGCGATCCCGGCGAGACGTTCGACCTGAAGGCGATCCCCGGTGGCGCCGAGGCGGTGGCCGCGCTGTCGGCGGAGGTCGATCGGGCCCTCGCCCTCGCGATCCCCGACCTGCCCCGCTTCGCCCCCACCCCCGACCGCCGCTGAGACCCGCTCCACCGAACCGGCGCGCGATTCCCGCCCCCTGCGGCGGGATCCGCGCGCCACTTCGGGCAATCGGGCGCGGCAACCCTCAGCCGGGGCTGATGAGGAGCAGGGGGGTGGAAAGGCCGAGCTCGCGACCGCGGACCGTCGCGACCTGGCGGCCGGGCTGGACCGCGTCGCGGACGTCGCTCAGGGCGCCGGCCATCGCACGCCGGGCGACGTCGAAGTCGAGGACGACCACCGCCAGGCCGAACGTGCGCACCCCGGGCCGGGGCTCGTCGACGGCGTCGGCGGGGGCCACGACCTCGACGATCACCTCGCCGGCGCGGAAGAACGCCTGCTGCACCGGACGGCCGTCGGCGCCGCGGTGGTCCCGCTCGCGCCGGAGGCGGAGCCCGAGGCGTTCGACCGCCTCGACCGTGCGGGTGAGGTCCTCGGTGAGGAGGACCACGTGGTCGACGCCGACCGCGCCACACGGGTGGTCGTCGGGCGGGCGCGGCCGCTCATCGACCCGTTCGACCGGCAGCCCGTCGAGGTCGTCGGGCGCGTCGGCGGCCAGCCCGCGCAGGCCCCACCCCACGACCCCGCGCCCGGCGTCGGGACCGGCGAGCACCACCCGCACGCCACCGACGCGGGCCTCGCCGTCGTCGACCCGGAACCCCGCGGCCGCCCACGCGGCGGGCGGGTCGGCCACCGTGATCGAGGCCAGCTCCGGTTCGGTCACCGCGTCGATCGTACGGAGCCACCCGCCACTTCGCCGGGGCCGCGCCCGCGGGCGCGGCCTACTGTGAGCACCGGTCCCGAGCGGGCCGCAACTGGCCGTGGCGCAGCTTGGTAGCGCACCTGCTTTGGGAGCAGGGGGTCGGGAGTTCGAATCTCCCCGGCCAGACCGACCGACCGACCGACCACCACCGACCGACCACCACCTCCACCAACCAACCAACACCGCGGAGGGTCGTGGCGCCTGGCCGCCCGGAGGCGGTTGGTATGGTCGCCGCCGTGGCGGAGGCGGCGCGGTCGGGCTCCTCCGAGGGGGCGGCTGACGCGGTCGCCCGGTGGCGCGAGCGGGCGGCGCGGGTGGCCGAGTCGAGGGCGGCGGCGCGGTGGACGTTCGTCGCGGCCGCGGTGGTCACCGTGCCGCTGATCGTCCACCTCGCCGGCGACCAGTGGTTCTACCAGGACGAATGGGCCTTCCTCGCCGGTCGCGACGGGGGTGACCTCGGGGACCTGATGCGCCCCCACAACGAGCACTGGTCGACCGTGCCGATCGTCGCGTACCGCCTGCTGTGGAACTTGGTAGGCCTTCGGACGTACCTCCCGTACCAGCTGCTCGCGATCGGGTCGCACGTCGCCGCCGTCGCCACCGTGCGGATGGTCATGCGGCGCTCGGGGGTCGGTCCGTGGGTCGCGACCGCGGCGGCGGTGCCGTTGCTGTGGTTCGGCTCCGGGGTCGAGGATCTCGTCTGGGGGTTCCAGCTCGGCTTCAACCTGGCGATCGCCTCCGGCCTCGCCGCGCTCGTGCTGATCGACGCCGAGGGGCCGGGGACGGCGCGGCGCGCCGCGGCGGTCGGCTGCGGGGTGGTGTCGGTCGCCTCGTCGGGGGTCGGACTCGTCGTGGTGCCCGGCGCCGTGATCGCCCTGCTGCTCCGCGGGCGGCCGCGATCGGCGGTCGTGCTCGGTGCGCCGGTGGGCGTCGTCTACGCGGCGTGGTTCCTCGCGACCGCCAGCGGCCGACCGCATCGCGCGCGGCCCGGCGTTGGAGCCCTGGCCGAGTTCGTCGGCATCGGCATCCGCGAGAGCGTGCAGGGCCTGGCGCCGCACCGGACGGTCGCGGTGGTGATGGTGGCCGCGGTCGTCGTCGGTTGGGGGTTCGCCGCCGCCCGGGCGCGGGGTGAGGGGTACGTGGGCCGGGCGCGGGCGGTCGCGCGCCGAGCCGCCCCGGCGATCGGCACGGCGGCCGCCGCGGGGGCGTTCTTCGTGCTGTCGGGGATCTCCCGCGCGGCGGTTCTCGGCGTCGACTTCGCGCGGACGCCGCGGTACCTCCACATCGGCGCGCTGCTGCTGACGCCCCTGATCGCGGTGGGCCTCGACGGCCTGGTGCGGTGGCGCCGGATGATGCTGGTCCCCGTCGTCGCGGTGCTGCTCGTCGGTGTCCCGGTGAACGTCGGCCGCATCGACAAGCTCGGCGGCACCGCCACGCCGCGCCCGCTGGTGCTCGCCATGGCGCACGCCGACGCGACCGCCGAGGCCGACCCGGGGACCCGACCGCTCCGCGACCGGCTGGGGGCCCGGGACGTCACCGTGGGCTGGCTCAGGGACGGCGCCGCATCGGGTCGGATCCCGGCGCCGGACGAGCCGGTGTCGGACGCCACCGCCGCCGAGGTGCTGGCCCTGGTGGCGCTGCGGGTCGGCGACGCGGACGACGGGGCCTTGACGTGCGCGCCGCTGACCGGTCCGGTGCGGGTCGAGTTGGGCCCCGGCGCCGAGCCGGTCGGCGTGTGGGGCACCATCGACCTGACCGTCGAGGGACCGGGCGGGACCCTGTCGAAGCCACGACGCGTCGGCACCCTCGACGTCCGTCCGCTCGAGACGGCCGGCGCGCCGCTCGTCGTGGTGGTGACCCCGGTCGAGGGCCTCCGGGGCGCGCTCTGCCGCTGACGGTCGGCCCCCGCCGGGTTCAGGCCGGCTTCGGGTTCCAGCGGAAGAAGTCGACCACGAGCCGTCCGTGGGTCCACTCGGTCGGCTGGTCGCAGCCGTAGAAGTTGGCGGGGTCGGGGGAGCCGAGGATGCAGTGGCCGTTGACACCCTCGCTCGAGTGCGAGTGGATGACCGTCTGGTAGATCGGGACGCCGGGCGTGCTGCTGCCGTAGGCGGTGACGGTGATGCCGCCCTCGTCGAGGAGCGTGAGCTGCCGGTCGAGACCGTGGCGGTCGACGAAGGAGGCGATCGTGGCGTCGATCGCGCTCTGCGGGATGAAGATGTCGTCGAGGCCCTGGATGTAGAGGGTCGGCATGTTCGTGCCGTCGGCGCACGCGGCGCCGGCCATGGCGGTGGGCGCCGCGCTGGCGAACAGGTCCGCCCGGTTGCAGCGCATCCAGTTGGTCATCGCCCCGCCCTGCGAGAACCCGGTGACGTGCACCCGGCGCTCCTCGACGTGCCAGACGTCGATCGCCAGCTCCACGAAGGCGGCGACGAGGGGATAGTGGGTACCGCTCCAGCTCGGCACCGACCCGGGGGCGTTCGGCTGCACCACGATGTAGCCGGCGACGCCGCCGATCGCGGCGATCTGCGTGTTCGCGTCCTGCTGGTCGCCGGTCATCGTCCACCCGTGGACGTCGAGGATCAGGCCGCACGCGTGGGTGAGGCAGCGCGCCGGGACCGAGACGTTGTAGGTGACGTCGCCGCCGCACCCGCCGAACACGAGCCGCGGTGCCGGTCCGACGTCGGTGATGCACCCGGCCGGGGTCGGGGTCGATTCGAGCGGCCGCGTTCCGGCGGGCGGGAGGCAGGCCCCGAGGGCGAGGGTCAAGGCGACGAGGGCCAGCGCGCCGGCGAGGCGGCGCGAGCGCGGGTGGGTCCGTTCCATGTCGGCTCCGGTCAGCGATCGGACGGGTGGGTGGCGGGGGCGGGCGGCTGGTGCGTCGCCGGGTGGCCGCGACCCCTCGGAGTGTGGCACGGGACCGAGGCCGTCGCCGGGGTGCGACCCTGGTCGGCTGGTCGCGGGACCTTCGTCCCTGTCGCGGACGCGGCCGCCGGACGCACGATGCGTCCCATGGAGGTCGACCGCAACGGGCTGGAGGTGCTCGATCGGGGTGAGTGCCTCCGCCTCCTGGAGCAGGCGACGATCGGCCGGGTCGGGCTGTCCGCCAGCGCGCTGCCGGTGGTGCTGCCGGTGAACTTCGTGCTGACCGACGTCGGGGTCGTGTTCCGCACCAGCCGCGGCACCAAGCTCGACGCCGCGGTCGACGGGGCCGTCGTCGCGTTCGAGGCCGACTCGTTCGACCCGATGTACCACGAGGGTTGGAGCGTGGTCGTCACCGGCGTCGCCGAGGTCCGCGACCTCGACTCCCTACCCGCCCGGGCCGCCCAGACGCCGCGCTGGGCCGCGCCGGGCCACGGGGGCCACGACGACGGGGAGCAGTTCGTCGTGGTGCCGACCGACATGGTCTCGGGCCGGCGCATCGTCCACGCCGGCGTGCCGAGCCGCTGACGTCACACCCAACCCCCCGGGGCCCGGGCCCCGCGACCACCCGCCGCGCCGCGTCAGCCCGCGGGCACCGACCACTCGGCGACCGTGCCGCCGTCGGGTCCGGCGGCGAGCGCGAAGCGCCCACCGCGCCGCTGGGCCCGTGACGCGAGGTTGTGCAACCCCTTGCCTCGTGGGGCGTCGGGCGCCGGGGGCCCGATCCCGTCGTCGATCACGCGGAGGAGCACCCGGGCGTCGTCGGCGACGACCTCGACGTCGACCCGCGTCGCGGTCGCGTGGCGGGCGACGTTGGTGAGCGCCTCGCGAAGGGCGGCGAGGAGGTCGGTGGCGGTCGCATCGGTCACCGCCGCGTCGACCGGTCCGTCGATCAGCACGCGCGGCTCGAAGCCGAGCGGGCCGGCCGCCTCGGCGACCAGGCCCAGCACCGCCCGACGGAGGCCGCCCGACTCGGCGCGCGACGCCTCCAGCCCGAAGATGGCGGACCGGATGTGGCGGACGGTGACGTCGAGGTCGTCGACCGCGGCGTCGATGCGCTCGGCGACCTCGGGCCGCTCGGCGAGGCGGGCCGCCCCCTGGAGCGCCAGGCCGGTGGCGAAGATCCGCTGGATGACCGTGTCGTGGAGGTCGCGGGCGATCCGCTCGCGGTCCTCCAGGAGCGCCAGCTCGGCAACCCGGGCGTGCAGCCGCGCGTTCTCGATGGCGACGCCCGCCGCCGAGGCGAGGGCGATGACCATCGCCTCGTCCCGGTCGCTGAACTCGGGGGCCGACCGCTTGTCGGTCAGGTAGAGGTTGCCGAACACGCCGTCCCGGACCTTGACCGGTACCCCCAGGAACGACTGCATCGGCGGGTGGTGCGGCGGGAAGCCGTAGCTGTCGGGGTGGCGGGACAGGTCGGGGAGCCGGAGCGGCCGGGGGTCGTCGATCAGGACGCCGAGGATGCCGTGGCCCTCGGGCAGGGCGCCGATCTCGCGTCGCAGGGCGTCGTCGACCCCGACGGTGTGGAACTCCGACAGCCGGGTGCCGGAGGGGTCGAGCACGCCGAGCGCACCGAACTGGGCGTCGACCAGCTCGGTGGCGTTGATGACGATGCGCTCCAGGACCTCGGACAGCTCGAGGTGGGACCCGACGCTGACGACGGCGTCGAGGATGCGCCCCACGCTCGGGCCGAGGTCGGTTCCGGGGTCGGGGCCAGGCATCGCGGCGAGGATACGGACCGCCGGCGTCCGGTGGAGACTCGGTCGACCCCGGTCGTCCGTCACCCTGCCACACTGTCCCGATGACGGTTCGGGTGTTCCTGCTCGACGACCACGAGATCGTGCGCCGCGGCCTGCGCGAGCTGCTGGAGAGCGACGACGACCTGGAGGTGGTCGGCGAGGCGGGCACCGCCGACGAGGCGCTGCGCCGGGTGCCGGCGACCCAGCCCGACGTGGCGGTGCTCGACGTGCGGCTGCCCGACGGGTCGGGGGTGGAGGTGTGCCGCGAGATCCGCTCGCGGTTCCCGGAGGTCGCCTGCCTCATGCTCACGTCGTTCGCCGACGACGAGGCGCTGTTCAGTGCGATCATGGCCGGCGCCGCGGGCTACGTCCTCAAGCAGATCAAGGGCAACGACCTGGTCGACGGCATCCGCCGGGTCGCCGCGGGCGAGTCGCTGCTCGACCCGAGCCTCACCGCCCGGGTGCTCGACCGGATGCGCAACCACGACGTCGACGCCGACGACGAGCTGTCGGTGCTCACCGACCAGGAGCGCCGCATCCTCGACCTGATCGGCGAGGGCCTGACCAACCGCCAGATCGGCGAGCGCCTGCACCTCGCCGAGAAGACCGTCAAGAACTATGTCTCGAACGTGTACGCCAAGCTCGGCATGAGCCGCCGCAGCCAGGCCGCCGCGTTCGTCGCCCGGCGCCAGGCCGGCCACGACCGGGACCTTGGTCCCGCCTGATTCGGACCCCCGGCCCCTCTGCGGGGGTCCCCCCTATCGCCAGGATGGCGCCCAAACCACCGATGGAGGTCCCGTGTCCGAGGAAGCCCGCGCCACCGAGGCGCACGACACGAAGTCTGATCCGCCCAACGTCGCCCTCGTCCTCGGCGTGCTCGCCGTCGCGGCCGCCTTCGCCCTGTCGATCAGCGCGATCATCATGGCGACGAGCAAGGACGGCGGGTCCGGCGGTGGCGGCGGCGCGGCCAGCCACGTCACGGTGACCCTCTCCGAGTTCGCCATCGAGCCCGGTGCGATCACCGTCGCCGAGGGCGGGATGCTGATGATCGAGAACGCCGGCTCGGTGCCCCACAACCTCGAGGTCGTCGGTGAGGACTACGCCACCGCCGACATCGACGGCGGTGCCAGCGCCGAGCTCGACCTGTCGGGCCTGCCGGTCGGCACCTACGACGTGATCTGCACGATCGCCGGACACGAGTCCTCGGGGATGACCGGCACGCTCACCGTGGTGGCCGGCGGCGAGGAGGTCGCGACCGGTGACTCCGGCAGCTCGAGCTCGTCGGGCGACCACGGGGCCCACATGAGCGAGGAGATGGCCGCCCAGCTCGACCAGGCGATGATGGACTCGATGAACGCCTTCCCGGCCGAGACCGCGGGCGTCGGGAACGAGATCCTCGAGCCGGAGATCCTCGAGGACGGCACCAAGTACTTCGAGCTGACCGCCGAGATCGTCGACTGGGAGGTCGAGCCGGGCAAGACGGTCGAGGCCTGGACCTACAACGGCACCGTGCCCGGACCGGAGATCCACCTCGAGGTGGGCGACCGGGTCCGGATCGACCTGACCAACGAGACGCCGCTCGGCACCGACCTGCACATGCACGGCGTCAAGCTGCCCAACGACATGGACGGCGTCGCCCCCTACACGCAGGACCTGATCCTGCCGGGCGAGACCTTCACCTACGAGTTCACCGCCACCAAGATCGCGGTGGCGATGTACCACGCCCACGTCCACGGCCAGGAGAGCGTGCCGAACGGGATGCTCGGCATGATCTACATCGGCGACATGCCGATCCCCGACATCGAGACGATCCGCGACGCTGTCGCCGACGAGAGCGTGCCCGACGACGTCACCATCGACCAGGAGCTGTCGATGGTCCTGAACGACGCCGGCACCATCGGCTACGCCCTGAACGGCAAGAGCTTCCCCGCCACCGCGCCGGTCGCCGGCACGGTCGGTGACTGGGTGATGGTCCACTACGCCAACGAGGGCGTGCAGATCCACCCGATGCACCTGCACCAGATGGACCAGATCGTGATCGCCAAGGACGGCATCCCGCTGACCAGCCCGTACGCGGTCGACACGCTGAACGTCGGACCCGGCGAGCGCTACACCGTGATCTTCCGCATGGAGGCCCCCGGCGTCTGGGTCTGGCACTGCCACATCCTCCCCCACGTCGAGCGCGACACCGGGATGTTCGGGATGGTGACCGCGGTCATCGTCGAGGAGGAGGGCGAGGAGTAGTCCCGGGGGGCCCTCGGGTTCCAGGGGCCCGGGAGCGGGGGGAGGTTGACCCTGGGCGGGGTGCGGTCGCGGCCGTCACCCTCGCCTAGGGTCGGCCCGCCCATGGGTGCCACCGAGACCGACCCTCCGGAGCCCCCGTCGAGCCCCGCCGGATCGAGGCCCGGGCTCGGGGTGGCCGGGGCCGGGCGATGGCGGCGCGATCCGGTCGCCCGGCTGGTCGCGGCGGCGACGTTCGTCGGGCTGGTCGCCCGGTTGGCCTGGCTCCTCTGGGTCGGTGAGCGGGTGCCGCAGACCGCCCTGATCGACCCGGCCCGCTACCTGGGCTTCGCCCGGAACCTGGCCGACGGGCGGGGCTACCGCGAGATGCTCACCGGGCAGCCGACCGCCTACTACCCGCCGGGCTACCCGTTCTTCCTCGGCGGGCTCCAGGTCCTCCACGACCGGCTGCCGCTCGGCGGGTCGTTCGTGTTCTTCGTCGGCGCGGTGCAGGCCGCGGTGGGCGCCCTGCTGGTGCCGCTCGGTGCGTTCGTGGCCCGCCGGGTCGGCTCGCGCCCGGCCGCCGTGGTGGCCGCGTTCGTGCTCGCCCTGTACCCGAACCTGGTGTTCCACACCGCCGTCGTGCTCGGCGAGACGCTCTACAACACGCTCTTCATGGCGTTCCTCGCGGTGGCGGTCAGCCGTCGGTGGAGCGGACGGCGGCTGACCCCGGCGTTCGCGGCGGCGACCGCCGCGCCGCTGGCCCTGGCGATCATGGTGCGGCCGATCTCGGCGGTCGTCGTGCCCGCCCTCGTCCTGTGCTGGTGGCTGGGGGCCCGCGACCTCCGGGTCGTCCTGCGGGCGACCGGCGCGCTGGCGGTCGTGCTGGCCGCGGTGATGGTCCCGTGGGCGGTGCGGAACCAGATCGTGATGGGCGCGTTCGTTCCGATGTCGACCAACACCGGCGACAACCTGTGCATCGGCCACCACGACGGGGCGACCGGTGGCTTCGCCCCCTGCCTCGGCGAGGAGGGGGCCGAGCCGGGCCCCGAGACCGAGGTCCGCAACGACGACGACAAGACCGCCGAGGCGCTGCGCTGGATGCGGGGCCACTGGCGTGAGGAGCCCCGGCTGACCTGGCGGCGGTTCCGCGTGATGTTCCTCGACGACGGTGACCACGACGCCATCGAGGCGATCCAGTCGTACCCGAACCCCCTGCTCGGCACCGAGCGGTGGATGGCGCCGGCGACCGAGCGGCGCCTGGTCGGGGCGGCCGATGCGTCCTACCTCGTGGTGGGCGTGATCGGAATGGTGGGGCTCGTACTCCTGATCCGTCGGCGCGAGCCGTTCGGCGTGCTCGTCGTCCTCAGCGCCCTCGGCACCGCGGCGGTGCCGCTCGCGTTCTTCGGCGACTCGCGATTCAAGGTGCCGGTCGTGCCGCTGCTCGTCATCGCGGGAGCGGTCGCCATCGGAGTGGCGGTCGAGGCGATCGGGCGCAGCCGCGTCCGCGTGGCCGGATCGGAGACGGGCCCGGCAGACTGATCGGCATGTCGCCCGCCGCCGAGGAGCCCGATCCGAACCCGGACCCGGTCTCCTCCGCCGCGGCTGCGGCCCGGGCGGTCTGGCGGCGGCTGGAGGTCGTCCACGCGGTCACCTACTTCGCCCCCTCGGCTGCGGCGGCGTTCGCGGACGCGGGCTACCGGGGCTTCTGGATGGGCTACTTCGCCGGCCGGGCGGCGCCGCTCGGGCCGGTCGGCCCGCAGGTGGTGGGCGCGCTCTTCTACAACTTCGCCCCCGAGCGGGTGGCGCGCGCGCTGCCCGACGCCTGGGGGTTCGCCGGTCCCGACGCCGCCCTCGCCGCCCGTCGGGACGGCGCGGTCGCGGCCCTCCGAGGGGCGTGGGACTCGGTCGGCAGCGAGGCCGACACCGTGGCCGAGGCGGCGGATCTGGCCCGCCGGGCCGCCG
>ENA-UOUL01004016-UOUL01004016.1-bioreactor-metagenome-genome-assembly--contig:-NODE-4016-length-14172-cov-6.100177_pt1 | contig 14172 bp, 9 predicted proteins | sample MGYA00249838_ERZ747220 | MGnify/ENA primary metagenome ERZ747220 (study PRJEB28778, sample SAMN05720191) | bioreactor metagenome | isolation source: Anaerobic biogas reactor | place: USA:Washington...
CTCGGTCATGGAATCCTCCTGTAAGCGAGATGCTAACTCGATTACGAGGATTCTCCAATTCCAACTGAATCATATCACTACGGCCTCGGCGACGCCTACGTCTACCAGGGGCTGCGGGCGGTGGGCGACATCGACAACTGCTCCATCCTGGTCGAGTTCGAGAACGGCGTCATCGGCCAGTTGGAGACCAGCCGCAACTGCGCCTACGGCTACCACATGGAGACCGAGGTCTATGGCAGCGACGGCTGCATCCGCATCGGCATGGTCCCCGCCAAGGACCGGGTTACCTACATGAACGCCGGGGGCGTGTCGCAAGAGTGCGTCTCCTGGTACTATGAGTATTGGGAGCCGACCTTCCGCGCCGAGATGCAGGATTTCGTCGATTGCCTGCTGCAGGGGCGCGAGCCATTGGTGGGGCTGGAGGACGGCTACCGGGCCGTGGAGTGGGCCGTCGCCGCCACCGAGGCCGTGCGGGACCGCAAGGTGGTGCGGCTGAGCTAGGACCACGAAACACACGAGCCACACGAAAAAGGAAAGGCCGGTTCATCTTTCGTGTATTTGGTGTGTTTCGTGGTGGATATCCCCGGTCTTGACTGAATGGAGGCGTCCATGAAAGCTCAAGTCGCGTTTCTGCATGGGCCGCGGGACCTGCGGGTCCGCGAGGTGGAGATCCCGCCCCTCCGGCCCGACCAGGTGCTGATCAAGGTCGGCGCCTGCGGCATCTGCGGCTCCGACGTCGAGTGCTACGAGGGGCGTTCCGCCGAGGGGCGCTATGACCTTGGCCCTTATACCCCCGGCCACGAATGGGGCGGCCAGATCGTCGAGGTGGGCAGCGGCGTGACCACGCTCCGGCCCGGTTACAAGGTCACCGGCGACTGCGTGATGCGCTGCGGCGTCTGCCGCAACTGCCGCGAGGGGCTGATGCCCTCCGCCTGCCTGAACATGCGCGAGGCCGGCTTTCGCCCCGATTCCCCCGGAGGCATGGGCGAGTACATGGTCATCGAGGAGCCCTACGTCCACCGCATCCCCGATCGCTGGAGCTACGAGGACGGCGGCTGGGTGGAGACCTTTTCCATCGGCTATTTCGGCATCTGGGGCAACGGCGGCTATATCGACGCCAGCGACACCGCTGTGATCTTGGGCGCCGGGCCGGTGGGGCTCTCCGCCGCCATGGTGGCGCGGACCTCCGGCGCGCGCACCATCGTCGTCGAGCCCATCGCGGCGCGGCGGGAGCGGGCGCTGCGCTACGGCGCCGAGGTCGCGCTGGACCCGGCGGACGGGCTGGTGGAGCGCCTGGCCGAGCTCACCGACGGCCGCCTGGGGACCGTGGTGGTGGAATGCTCGGGCAAGGACGCCGCTATCGCCTCGCTCTTTGACCTCGCCGGCCACAGCGCCCGGGTGCGGCTCATCGGCCACTCCATCGGGCGCAAGGTGCCGGTGGAGATCGGCAAGACCATCTGGCGGACGCTGGACATCAGCGGCGCGGGCGGCACCCGCAACTTTGCCGAGCGGACCATCCGCTTCATGGATCGCATCCGCGGCGCGTACGATTTCGCGGCGCTCAACACGCACCATGTCCCCTTTGAGCGCATCCACGAGGCCTTTGACCTGGCCATTCACGACAAGGAGCACGCCTTCAAGGTGATGCTGACCTTTTAAACTGATGCCAAGGTCAAACCTACATACCAGACAGAGCGGCTCCTATGTAGTGACGACTTTAGTCGTTCCGGGCGGGCCAGGAGCGACTGAATGCGGCATTCCATGCCGACGCCACTACATGGCCGCTCGACACCTCGCTTGCTAGATTCCGGGCGGGTCGCGTCCGTTTTCAGACAGCCGCCTGTAGGTCGCATTCTCGTATCACTTCAGAAGACGGCGCCCCTCGGCTGGCCTACTCCGCCAGCTTCGGGCGGGTGCAGGTGTCGCGATAGTCCGCCTCCGCGCCGAGGTAACTCGCCCGCTCGGCGGGGGTGAGCTCGCGGCGGACCAGCCCGCAGGCCAGCGCCACGGCGGCGTCCAGATCGGCCAGCATGGCCCGCTCGCCGCCCTCGTCCCAGCGCGCCGTGGCGCCGGGGAGGGCGTTGCCCGCCGCCGCATAGTCCGTGGCGGCGTGGGGAGCGGCGAGGCAGGCGCCGGTGGCGAGGTCGTACGCTTCCACGCCCAGCTCGGTGGCTACCGCCAGGCGCCGCCCGTCGGACGACCACTGCAACGCCGGCGGCGCGCCCTCGGCCAGCAGGGCGGAGCGCCAGACGGCCGCCTCTCGCCCGCCCTCTCCCTCGATCAAGACCATCTCGGCGTCGCGGACGGCCAGCAGCCACGCGCCGTCCGGGCTCCAGACCAGGTCCTGGTAGTGGAGCGCTCCCGCCGAGAGCTGCCAGAGCCGCGCGCCGCCCTGGTCCCAGGCCGCCAGTTCCTGCCCCCCCGCGCTGACCGCGGCGACCCGGCGGCCGTCGGGGCTCCAGGCGGCCAGGCTGATCGCGCCCCCGCCCTCCAACTCGACCAGTTGCGCCCCCGTGGCCACGTCCCAGAGGCCGAGCCGCCCCTCCGGCGTCGCGCTCAGCAGCCGCTGGCCATCCGGCGCGGCCCACGCGGGCGTCGAGCGTCGGGCCGCGGCCTCCAGGCCGGCGGGCGACTGCCAAACGCGCCAGCCAGGGTGGCCCAGGGCGCGATAGAGGGCGGCGGCGACCTGGTCGGCCGCGGCGCCGGAGCGGTTCCACGCGGCGAGGCGGCGGGCCGCTTCCACCGCCAAGAGCAGCGCCAGGTCGCGGTCCTCCGCCAGCGCTGCCTGCGACTGCGCTGCCAGCTTGAGCGCCCGCTCCACGCCGATCTGCCGCTCCAGCCAGTGTTTCTCCTCTTTCAGCTCCTCTTGCGCCGCCGAGAAGGACTCGGTCACGGCGACCAGCGTGGCCACCACCTGCGCCGTCTCGGAGACCTGCGCCTGCGCGCCCGCCGCCTGCTGCTCAGCCTTGGCCTTGGCCGCGGCGAGGCTCGCGCTCTCCTGTCGGGCCGTCCACCAGGCCCCCAGCGCCACCAGCAGCCCGGCCAGCGCCAGCGCCGCCATCCCGCGCAGTAGGCTGCCCCAATGGCCCTCCCGCTCCAGCCCGCGCTCCGCCTCGCGGCACGCCTGGAGAAAGTCGGACTCCACCTCGCCCACCTCGGCGGGATGGGTGGCCGCCCACCGCTCCGCCTGGGCCAGCGCCTCGTCGCGCCAGAGCAGCCCCGCCGGGCAGCCCAGCGCCTGCCAGGCCTCCGCCGCCTGCCGCACGGGGGACGACGCGGGTGCGGGCGCTTTGCCTGCCGCCAGCTCCAGCGGCGCCATCGCGGGCCCCGGCCGCTCCACCTTCCAGACGCTCCCTCGGTATCCTTGCGTTGGCATCCCGGCGCTCATCGTGGCACCTCCTCGGCAACTCGCCTCCTTGCCTTCAGTGTAGCCGCCGAGCGCAACGGGACCGTGATGCGCCCGTGACAAAAGGCGCCACGAACCGGCCAGACTGTGGTATAATAGGACTGCTGGGTCATGTTTTCAAGGTGCGAGACGGGCTCTGGCGGCAGGGAGGGCGAGATGGCGCGGTTATCTCTGTCCTTTCTGGGAGGGTGCGCGGTCGCCCTCGATGGCGCCCCTGCGCCTCGCTTTGCCCGGGAAAAGGCGCGCGCCCTGCTGGCCTACCTCGCTCTGGAATCCGACCGCGCCCACGCCCGCTCCGAGCTGGCCGCGCTGTTCTGGCCGGAGCAGGGGGAGGAATCCGCCCGCACCAACCTGCGCCAGACCCTCGCCGCGCTGCGCGATGCGCTGGGGGACGAGGCGGCCTCCGCCTGGCTCGAAACCACCCACGAGACGATCCGTTTCCTCCCCTCCGCCGATGTAATGCTGGACGTGGCCGCGTTCCGCCGCCTCGCTTCTCCCACCGCCGACGAGCGCGCCCTCGTCGAGGCGCTGGCCCTCTATCGCGGCGAGCTGCTGGCCGGGGTGGAGGTGCGCGATAGCCCGGCCTGGGACGACTGGCTGGCGCGGCAACGGGAGGGCTTGCGGCGCGAGGCGGTGTCGGCGCTGGGGCGGCTGGCGGGGCAGTTGGAGGAGCGAGGCGACCTGGCGGAGGCGCTGGCCCAGGTGTGGCGCGCGCTGGCGCTGGCGCCGTGGGACGAGTCGGCGCACCAGCGAGCGATGCGGCTGTTGGCGCGGCAAGGGGACCGCGCGGGTGCGCTGGCCCAGTACGAGGCGTGCCGCCGGGCGCTGCGGGACGAGCTGGGCGCCGAGCCCGCGCCTGAGACGGAGGCGCTCCGTGACGATATCCGCGACGGGCGCCTCGCGCCGCGACCCGAGCCCCGCGCGCTCAATCTGCCGGCCTCGCTCTTTCCCCTGGTGGGGCGCGAGGAAGAGCTGTCGCGGCTCATCGCCTGCTTGCGCGACCCGGGGTGCCGGCTGTTGACGGTGGTGGGGCCAGGGGGCGCGGGCAAGACGCGGCTGGCGGTGGAGGCGGGGCGACTCGTCGCCGGCGACTATCGCGATGGGCTCTGTTACGTCCCCCTCTCGGCGGTGCAAGACCCCGCGGGGATCGGGCCTGCCATGGCTCAGGCGCTGGGCTTTACTCCCTATCAGGGCGCGCCGCTGGCGGAGCAACTGCTGTCGTACTTGCGCGGGCGGCGGGTGCTGCTCTTGCTGGATAGCTACGAGCACCTGCTGGAGGGCGCGGCATGGAATGCCGCGCCGCTGGTGAGCGATATCCTGACGGCGGCGCCGGGGGTGAAGGCACTGGTCACCTCCCGGGCGCGGCTGAACCTGCCTGGTGAGCAGATCTTCCCGCTGGCCGGGCTGGCGCTGGGAGCGGAGCCGCAACGCCCGTCCTCTTTCCCCTCTCCCAATGCTTTGGGAGAGGGGGCAGGGGGAGAGGGCTCCCCCGCCGCCGCGCTCTTTGCCACCGCGGCGCAACGGGTGCGGCCCGGCTATGCGCTGACGGACGCCGACGCCCCCGCCGTGGCGGCGATCTGCCAGCGGGTGGAGGGGATGCCGCTGGCGATCCTGCTGGCGGCGTCGTGGATGGGGCTGCTGACGGCAGAGGAGGTGGCCGCCCAGGTGGCGCCGGACTCGGGGCGGGGGATCGAGTTCCTGGCCGCCGACTGGCCGGGGCTGCCCGAGCGGGAGCGGAGCATGGCCGCCACCTTGGAGCGCTCCTGGAGCCTCCTTTCCCAGCGGGAGCAGGGGGTCTTGGCGGGGCTCTCGGCCTTTTGCGGCGGGTTCACGGCGGAGGGGGCGGCGGCGGTGGCGGGGGCGACGCTGCGCGACCTGGCGCGGCTGGCCGACCGGTCGCTGCTCTACCGGCGCGAGTCGGGGCGCTACGATTTGCACGACCTGCTGCGCGAGTACGCCGCGCTCAAGTTGCGGGACGCGCCCGACGGCGGGGAGAGCGTCCGCGACCGGCACGGGGCGCACTATCTGGGGACGCTGGCGGGCTGGTCCCGGCTCTTCACCGGGGCGGACGAGGCAGTCGCCGAGATCGATGCGGAATGGGAGAACGTGCGCGCGGCCTGGACGTGGGCGGTGCGGCGCGGGGAGTGGACGCTGCTTGGCGCGGCCACCCGGGCGCTGACGCGCTATAGCTCCACGCGGTACTGCCATGCCGAGGTGCGGGCGCTGCTCCTTTTGGCGGAGGAGCGGATCAGAGAGGTGCTGGCGGCGCCAGCGGCCAGGACAGGGCCCTTGCTCCATGCGGCAGGCGCCATCATCGCCGCGCGCGCCTATCAGGATCGCATGCTGGGCCGTCCTCAGGCGGCCATGGCGCCGCTGCGGGAGGGCATCGCCTTGCTGGAGGAGGCCATCGACGCGGGAGAGGACGCCCGCGGGTATCTGGCTCGTAATGTGCGGAGGCTGGCCTGGATGCTCTCCCCGGCTGAATCAGCCGAGTCGATGCGCTGCTATGATCGCGCGATCCAATTGGCGCGCGAAACGGCGGATCGCGAGGAACTTGCTGACGCGCTCAACTTTAGCGGAGGTCGGGCGAGGAATATGGGCGACTTGCCCGAGGCGCGCCGCAGGCTGGGCGAAGCGCTCGTCCTCCGGCGTGCTCTGGGGAACGTTTCCAATGAGATCCAATGCCTGAGCCAACTGGTCTACTGCGCGTTGGAAGAGAGAGACGGCGCGGCTGCCGAACGCTGGCTGGAGGAGGCGCGGACGGTCGTGCAACGCGTGGGTATCCCCAAGCTGCCTCCCAAGGGCAGGTCCCACTTTCGCCTGATCCTGCATATACTGGGCCACTTTGAGGAAGCGGCGGAGCTGTCCAGAGACCAACTCCTCCTCTTCCGAGAGCGAGGGCTAGAGTTCCACTTGCTCGGGGGACTGGAAACCCTGGGCAACGACGAGCTCATGGCCGGGGGATACGCGGAGGCGCGGGCGCACTTGGAGGAGTCGCTGCGGCTTTACCAGGCGGCGGCCGACGCCCTCAACGTGCAGAACACCTGCCTTTCGCTAGGGCAGTGCGCGCTGGGGCAGGGAGACTTGGCCGAGGCGGAGCGCTGGCTGGAGCGCCTGACCCACGACCCGCCGGATCCAAAAGATACCTATCACCTGACCTGTCTTCTTGGCGCGCCGGTGGCAAGCCTGGCTGGGAGAGAGGGCGAAGCCCGTCGTTACCTGTGCGAGGCATTGCGCCATGGCAGCGCTATGCAATCCCTGCCCGCTGTGGCCCTGTATCTCGCCTTGCGCGGGGAGGCGGAGCGGGCGGTAGAGGTGTACGCGCTGGCTTGCGGCCACCCTTGGGTGGGCAATTCGCGCTGGCACGAGGACGTCTTTGGCCGGCCCATCGCCGCCGCGGCCGCCTCGCTCCCGCCCGAGGCCATCCGCGCCGCCCAGGAGCGGGGCCGCGCCCGCGATCCGCAGGCGACGGCCAAGGAGCTGCTGGCCGAGCTGGAGGCGTGACCTGCAGCCGCACAATCCACAGGACCGCGCCAGCTTCAGGGCAATCGCATTTAAACTGCCAGGACCTTGAGCAGGTAATCGTGGTCCCAGCCAGCCATGAGACGCTTGGTGTGAATGCCACATCCTGCCGACCTCTCCTGCTTGAGCAGATTGAGGGCGATCTGCCGCAAGATGGCTAGATTCTGCGCAGCGTTTCCCACGCGAACACGGCACTGATCTTCGTCAAAGGCCACATCCAGCACCCAGTGTAGCGAGTTCTCGATGCTCCAATGGCTTCGCACCGCCTGGAGCAGTGCCTTGGCGTTCCCCTCCAGGTTGGTGATGTAATATCGGGTCTGCGTCTGCCTCTCCTCCCCGATGCAGCGCTCTGTGGTCACCTTGACAATGCTGCGCAGCCCCTTCCACTTCAGGTCATGCAGATACTCCATGTAGAAAGGCTCCCAGATCGTCCAGCATTCCCGCCTCTCGATCCGACCATGCCCCTTGGTCGTCTGTCGGTAGTGATCATGCTGCACGAGGCGGTACCCGACATGCTCAGCTTCCTCGAACAAGCTCACGATGTCGCGATACAGGTCCCGCTGGTTGCCTTTCACTGCCAACACGTAAGCTCCCTTGCGCTCCGTCACGATCTCTGCCACCTTCTTCTGGCAACCGATGGCATCGACGGTGACGATGCAGCCCCGCAAGTCCAGTACACGCAGCAACTCCGGAATGGCCGTGATCTCGTTGGACTTCTCCTCCACCTTGACCTGCCCCAACACCAGGTGGTTCTGGCTAGCCCAGGCGCTGACCATGTATATCGCCGCCTTGCCCGCCGCGTTGTCATAGGAGTGCCGTACAGCCTTGCCATCCACCGCAATGACTTGCCCGCGTAGCAACTCGGAGATCGCTTCTACCCACCTCATGAAGCAACGCTGGAATTCCTCAGCATCCAAAGCCGCGAAAACCCGCCCAAAGGTGTCGTGAGAGGGAATGCCATTAGGCAGCTCTAGGAAACTGCGCAGCCACTCCTCCTTGGCCTCGCCAAACTGCTGGATGTCCGTCCAGCCCTCGGCTCCGCAGATCACGCCGCAGATGGCGATGACCAAGATATCCAGAAGCTTGTGTCGCTTCCTCCGATCAAGGCGCGGATCCCGGATGGCCCCAAAGTGCTCGCTGATCGTCGTCGCTGGCTTGTCCATGTCGGCTACCCCCTCCCATGCAGGTAGCCGCTATTCTACCCCACTTTTAATGCGATTGCCCTGGCGCCAGCTTTTTGACCCCTTGACAAACCCCATCGTGTGTGTTATAATACCATAGAACAAAGGTTCTATCCTTTGTGAACAGATCGTGGACTTGCCCGGCGAGCGCAGGCGCGCAACAGGGGAAAAGGCCGAGGAAGGGGAGCGGGACCGGTACCCGTTTTCCCGTTCCCCGGTCATACCGGCCCCCGTTGCCTTGGCGGATCCGGGTACTGCTGCCTGCTCGCGGAGCGCGGGCACACGCAACCAGGGGCAAGGCCACACAGAGCAGCCACGGCGCCGCCGACCACCCTGCATCCACAGGTCCGGCGCGACGCGCGCTTGCCTCTGTTCAAGCAACAACAGGCCAACACACACGCGGCTGCGCAGGCTATCACTGTGGCAGCCGCAACAGGCCATCACACATGCAGCTGCACCCGGCCATCAGACGCGCAGTTGCTACAGGCCAACACACACACACACACACACACGGTCGGGCCATCGTGCCCGCGGTTGCACCCTGCCTTCACACAGGCAGCTACAACAGGTCAGACGCCTTGGGCGACAGGCTGTCGGCAAGGTGGGTCAGAAAACGCCCCACCTTGCACCAAGGTGGGTCAAAAAATGACCCACCTGCGCCAAGGTAGGTCAAAAGATGACCCACTAAGTGGGTCAAAAAATGACCCCAATCCAAACAGAATAATCCAGATCGAAAACATGTTGTTGGTGATGCCGCTTTCGACCCTGCTATGCCGCGTTGGCGCGTTCCAGCAGCGCCTTCATGTAGCCGATGGAGAACGCCGTCCCCACCCGCGGGTCGTTGGCCATGGTGGGGATGTGGTCGGCGATCATCACGCCGCGGAAATCCGCCTCCACCAGCGCGCGCACCACGCGGTGCATCTCCATGTACCCGCCGTCGAGGAACGCCTCCACGAAATGGGGCAGGGGCGTCTCCACGTTGCGCAGGTGGACCTTGAAGAGCTTGCCTAGGGAGCCGAAATAACGGATCGTTTCCAGCACGTCCTGGCCCATCAGCGCGCCGCCTTCCAGCCAGCAGCCGACGCAGAGGCACATCCCCACGTTCGGGCTGTCCGCGATCTCCAGGGCGCGCTTGTAGCCGTCGAACGAGCTGAAAATCGGGCGCGGGATGCCCGCCAGCTCGGCCACCGGCGGGTCGTCCGGGTGGATGCCGATCAGGACCCCGGCCTCCTCCGCCACCGGCGCCACTTGCCGGATGAAATAGACATAATTGTCCCAAATCTCCGCCTCGCTGTAGGCGCGGCCATGGGAGAGCGGCATGCGGTAGCTCAGGTGGCGCCAATGGCCCTCCTCCGCCTGGGCCAGGTCAAAGCCGCGCGCCGAGGCGCCGCCGCGGGTGGCCTCCCGCGCCGTGCTCCAGATGCCGTTGGCCATGTGGGCGTAGGTAGTGTAGGGGATGCCCGCTTTGCCGAGGTTGCGCAGGTGGGCCTTGTACTCCTCGATTTTGGCGTCGCGGTTGGGCAGCCCCAGCACGATGGCGTCCTGGTTGTGCACGTCCCAGTCGCCCAAGCCGTACACCTGGATGCCGGCGGCCTCGTAGAGCTGGCGGCGGCTGGCATAGTATGCGGCGCTGGCGTGGGCGGCGTCGGTCCACAGCACCACCTGGTCCACGCCCATCTGCTGGATGAAGGCGAGGTCGTCGGGCGTCGGTTCGGCGGGGGCTTGCGCCGCGATCTTGACCCCTGGCGGAATGGCGGGCACGGTCATGGGTTCCTCCGGAAGGGTGGCTAAGCGTCGAATGTCGAAGGTCGAAAGTCCAAAGGCAAGAGACGGGTCAGCGCGCTCAGCGATGGGGTCATGATAGCGCAGATTCCTGATCTGTGAAAATCTGCGGAATCTGCGTCCCAGCTTATTCCTCTTTCGTCACCGCCGCCAGGATGCGGTGCTCGCGGCGCTGCAAGAGGCGCGCCAGCGGGCCCAGCGTCAGCCCATAGACGGCCGCGCCGTAACCCAGCGCCAGCGGCGCCGTCAGCCAGAGCCAGCCCCGGCTATAGATATAGGGCAGCAGGATCAGCAGCAGCACCGGCGGGGAGGCCAGCAGCCCGATAAAGGCCCACAGGCTGCCGCGCTGGCGGCCCTGGAACTTTAATTGGGCGCGGTACGGGCCGATGATGGCGGCCAGGTTGTAGGCGGGGGCGCAGCTCACCTGCAAGGCCAGCCCCAACACCAGCCCCAGCGGCCAGATCAGCCACTCGCCCGAGAGGATGGCGATGATGGGCAAGAGGACCATCAGCGTCGCCAGCTTGTAGAGCCCCACCAGCAGGTTGGCCGACAACAGGACATAACGCCGGTCCACCGGCGAGAGGGCCAGCGTGCCCAGCCCTTCTCGGTCGATCACCCCGAAATAGTCGCCGGTGAGGGTCATGTTCAGCACCATGCTCACGATCACGATGAGAAAGGAGGCCACCAGGATCGGCAGCGCGGCCATGATCTGGCTCGGCGCCTCGCCCTTGCCCACGCTGCCCAGCGCGGGGATCATGCTGATGGCCATGATGGCGAAGGAGAGCAACAGCCGCCGGGGCATGGGGTTGCGAAAGAGGTGGATCCAGTCCTTGCGGACCAGCGTCCACAGCGCGGATGGGCCGGGAAGCCGCACCTCGCCCAGCCCCTGGCTGCGCACCCGCTCCGCGCCGATGGTGACGGTCACGCCCTGCATCAGCCGCCGGGCGATCCCCGCGTGGAGCCAGAGGAGCGCGCCCACCACGACCAGCGCCAGGGCCAGGAAGCCCAGCGCCTGGCCCCATTCGCCCTGCCCGCCCAGGCCCATCCCCGCCGTCCCCCAGCCCACGGGGAGCCACTTGAGCAGGCGGGAGGGCGCAAGGACCTCCAGGAACTCGCTGGGGCCGGTGACCTGCTCCAGCCGCTCGGCGATCTCCAGCCCGATCAGGCGGTCCAGGGCGCTGGTGTCCTCGAAATTGCGGGTGACCGCCTGTATGATCGGCTGGACAAAGGCCAGCAGCATGAACGGCGCCACCAGGATCGCCAGCATCACGTTGCGCAGCCGTCGGTCCCCCGCCACCAGGTCGAACAGGTCCTCCATGACCCGCCCGGAGAGGACCAGCAGGGCGTAGGTGGGCAGCGCGCCCAGCAGGATCAGCGGCAGGGAGAGGGGCGCGTGCCAGGCCAGCCCGACCATCTCGCCCAGCAGGATGGGGATGGTCCAGAGGCCGGTCATGGAAAAGGTGGCGATCAGGGTGCTGCCGATCACGATGCCGCGGAGGCTGATGGGGTAAGGAAAAAGCCGCGACATCTCGAAGCGCTCCACCATCTGCCCGCTATAGGAGGACGGCAGCAGCAGCCAGATCAGCCCCATGCCCGCGTTCACCAGCATCGCCAGCTCGAAGGCGGCGCGCGACGAGAGCATCGCCAGCCCGACGGCCAGGCCGGCCCCCATCGCCAGGGCCATGGGAAAGGTAAAGACGAGCTGGAAGACCACCAACAGCATCTGCCCGATGCGCATCCAGCCCTCGGCGCTTTTCTGCCGGAACATGGCGAGGGTCAGCTTGCCTTGCAGCCAAAAGAGCGTCTTGAGCTCGCCCCATAGCGCGGCCATTTCACACCTCCGCGGCGGGGCGGCCCGCGCCCGTCAGCCAGCCCAACAGCTCGTCGTCGGCGTCCGCCTTGGCGCCCACGGTGCGCACAAAGACCTCCTCCAGCGAGGCGTCCTCGGCCAGCCCGGCGGCGGCGCGCAGGTCGGCGATGGGCCCCAGCCCGGCCAGCCGTCCCTTGTTGATGATCCCCACCTGGTCGCAAAAGCGCTCGGCCAGCTCCATCACGTGGGTGGAAAAGAAAACGGTGGTCCCGCGCTGGTCCACCATCTCGCGCAGCAGCCCCTTGAGCGCGCGGGTCGAGATGGGGTCGATCCCCTCGAACGGCTCGTCCAGGAAGAGGATCTCGGGGACGTGGATCAGGGCGCAGGCCAGGGCGGTCTTTTTCTTCATCCCGGCGGAATAGTCGAGGATCATCTTGTTGGCGGCGCCGCCCAGCTCCAGCAGCTCCAGCAGCGGCGGGATGCGCCGCAGGATCTCGTCGCGGGGGAGGCCGTGCAGCCGCCCGGCCAGCTCGATCTGCTCGCTGGCGGTGAGCCGCTCGTAGAGGCTCAGCCCCTCCGGCGCCACGCCGATCCGGCGCTTGACCTCCAGCGGCTGGGCGATGATGTCGTGCCCCGCCACCGTCGCCGTCCCCGACGTGGGCGGCAAGAGCGAGGTGAGCATGTTGATGGTGGTGGACTTGCCGGCGCCATTGGGGCCCAGGAAGCCAAAGATGACGCCGCGCGGCACCTCCAGGTTGAGCTGGTCCACGGCGGTGAGCTGGCCGAAGCGGCGGGTCAGCTCGGCGGTGCGGATGGCGGCAGCGTTAGCGCTCACGGTCATACCTCCTGTCGGCGCCTGGCTTGCCCAGCGAACGGCGCCCTCTCCGATATATACGCGCCAGCCGGCGTTTGGGTGTCGCGCCCCGGCTCAGGGCGCGCACCTGCGCAGGAAATCCAACGCCCGTTGCAGCTCCTCGGGCCGCATGAAATAGGCCACGGCGAAGCGGATGGTCTGCGCGCCGTCCTCGAAGCGGCTGTATTGGAAGAGCATCCGCTGGTCCTCGTAGCGCCGCGCGAGCTGGTCGTGGTCATAGCCGCGGAAGCTCAGGCGCACCAGCCCCGCCGAAAGGTGCGGCGCGTGGGGCGTCTGCAGCTCCATGCCCGGCAGCGCCGCCAGCTCGCGCTTGAACGGCCCCACCAGCTCGCGCACCCGCGCCTCGATCCGCTCCACGCCCACCTCTTGGATCAGGTCCACCGCCACGCCCAGCGCCGCATAGATGCCCCACAGCCGCGTGGCGCACTCGAAGCGCCGGTTCCCCTCGGCCCAGACCAGTTGCGCGTCGCCGGGGCCCTTGCCCGCCGCCCGCGAGCCCCAGCCAACCCAGACCGGCTCCACCTCCTCCAACCGCTCCTTGGCGATGTAGAGGTAGCCCGTGCCTTGCGGGCCCATGAGCCACTTGTGGCCGCAGCCGGTGTAAAAGTCGCAGCCCAGCGCGCGAACGTCTACGGGGATCTGCCCCGCGCCGTGGGCGCCATCCAGCATGAACAGCGCCCCGCGGTCGTGGACCAGCTTGGCGAGGCGAGCGGCGGGGATGCGCAGCCCGGTGATGCACGAGACGTGGCTCATAAAGACGATCCGCGTGCGCGGGGTCAGCAGCGCCTCCAGGCGGCGCAGCAGCTCCTCCTCGTCGTTGGCCAGCGCCAGCACCTTGACCGTCGCGCCGTGGCGTTGCGCCGCCACTTGCCAGTTGACCCAGCCGCTCTCGTGCTCCTTGTCGCTGAGGATGATCTCGTCGCCGGGCTGCCAGCGCAGGCCATGGGCCACGATGTTGGTCCCGTCGGTCACCGAGCGGGTCAGGGCGATCTCGGACGGCTCCGCGCCCAGCAGGCCGGCGAGTTTGGCGCGCGTCGCCTCGTAGGCGTCGTGGCCGCGCTGCTCGGCGATGGGCGAGTAGGGGCCCTCCAGCTCGAGCATGGTGGTCCACTCGCGCAGCGCGTCGGCCACGCGGGTGGAGAGGGGGCCATAGGTGCCGGGGTTGAGGTAGGTGACGCGCTCCAGGACGGGAAAGAGCGCGCGATAGCGGGCGATGTCGGCGTCGTTCAAGGGTTCCTCCCTGTGGCGAGATCGGCGCGAGTATGCGCCGGATCGATCAGGGAGTCAAACGAGGCGCGAGCTCCTGTGGAGCCGGCCACCGGGCAACCACGGGGGCGCCCCCTACAATGCCTAACGTAGGGGCAGGCCCCCGTGCCTGCCCTGCCTCCAATACGGGGCAACCATGGGGCGATCATGGGGCAACCATGGGGCAACCATGGGGCAACCACGGGGCAACCATGGGGCGATCATGGGGCAACCACGGGGCAACCACGGGGCAACCACGGGGCAACCACGGGGGGCATCTGCTCCAACTAATTGGCATAGGTTAGCGTGGGCCACAGTTGCGTTGTGCATGGCGCGCCTTCCGGTCTAGGAT
>ENA-UOUL01004019-UOUL01004019.1-bioreactor-metagenome-genome-assembly--contig:-NODE-4019-length-14166-cov-3.791185_pt1 | contig 14166 bp, 10 predicted proteins | sample MGYA00249838_ERZ747220 | MGnify/ENA primary metagenome ERZ747220 (study PRJEB28778, sample SAMN05720191) | bioreactor metagenome | isolation source: Anaerobic biogas reactor | place: USA:Washington...
CGAGCCGGTAGCGCGTCTCGCCAGAGGGTGTCAGGCGGGCCTCGAAGCCGGGCGGTGCCTCGGGGAAACAGGCGCGAGTGCCGTCGGGGCCGTCCACGATGCTGAACTCGCGCAGGCCCAGGTCCCAATCGCCGAGGAGGCGGGGGTCCTCCATCCGCTCAGCCTAGGCCGAGCACCTCCGCTAGGAGCTCGAGGCTGGTGACCTTCTCGTCGTACCCGGCCGTGGTCGACGTGACCATCAGTTCGGCCGCTCCCGTTCTCGCCGCCAGCGCCGCCAGTCCCCCAACGAGGAACCCGCGCCGCCCCCGCCGGTCCGAGGCCCGGCCCCAGAGCGCACTCGCACCGATGGTTGTGACCGAGGTGACCGTGCCCAACAGACCGATCACGAGGTAGCTTGCCCCCAGCGAGCGCCAGTAGAGCGAGCTCAGCGGCCCGGTCATGCCGCGGGCCATGAAGAGCAGCACGGTGATCAGCGTGAGGCGCGTGATGGGGTCCATGGGCGATGGGTCACCGCGAGCGGCGGGATAGGCGGCACACGCCGACCCTACGCGATCTCATTGAGCCGCCATCTGCTGGCGGACGCGCTGCACAACCTCATCGGGCTGGCGCGTGGAGAAGGAGACGTCGCACACGGGCCCCGCTTTCTTCTTCAGCGCGAGCACAACCCTGGGGTACTCAAGGACATTGAACGAGACCCGGTACCGCCCCCGCACGAACATGAAGTGAATGCCGGCCCCGCCCATCCGCATCACGAGCGGCACGTCATCGACACCGCAATCCTCGACGTTGTCGATGCGGACCGTCCACGTGAAGAGGCCGAACTTCAGCCTCAATGCGTCAGCGGCGAGGCGCACGATGAGGGTGCGGTAGTTGATGGCGTAGAACAGAAAGAACGCGGCCAGAAGGATGAGTACAATGGCCAGGCCATCCAGGCCGCGTACCACGACGCGCCAGATGGACAGCAGCACGAATAGAACCGTCAACGCACGGAACAGCGCCTCTGTCCTCTTCGATGTCAGGCGCTCTTCATAGAGCAGAGCGGCAGACGCATCCATCAGTGCGCCTCCTTCGCGACCGACCGTCGCCCCAGATAGCAGATGATACGCCCATTATACACCCGCCGCACCCGCAGACCTTTGGGCTCTTCCCCGATACCACGTGCGTCGCTTCCGCGATGCCCAGCCTCTCGACCGCGAGAGCCCAAAGGTCTTCCACACCCTGCGACACCCCACTTCCGCAGACCTTTGGGCTCTTCCCCGACATCACGTGCGTCGCCTCCGCGACGCCCAGCCTCTCGACCGCAAGAGCCCAAAGGTCTTCCACGCCCTGCGACACCCCCCCACTTCCGCAGACCTTTGGGCTCTTCCCCTGTACCACGTCGCCCCCCCCGACGCCCCGCCACTCGACTACGAGAGCCCAAAGGTCTTCCACGCCCTGCGACACCCCCCACTTCCGCAGACCTTTGGGCTCTTCCAGACCCCGCGACGCTTGACCGGCGGGCCCGGGTGAAGTACTCTGCGGGTATCCACAGCGGGTCCCGCGAGGTACCGGGACGGGAGCGAAAGGGCCAACCATGACCGCACAATCGGCGAGGGCAGAGGGCGTGGACGCAGACGCGGCAGGCGGACGCTATCTGGTGGGGATCGATCTGGGGGGCAGCGGCGGTCGCTGCCTCGTCCTGGATGTGGAGACGGGCACAACGACGGTGGCGACGCGGGCGTGGACGCACCGCCCGGCGCCCGCCTATGGCCATTGGGCGCTCGATCTCGATGTGGACCTCACGTGGCGCGTGGTGGGCGAGACGTGCCGCGAGGCGCTGCGACGGGCCGGCGCGCCGCCGAACGAGGTGGCGGGCGTGGCGGTGACGGCGATGCGGCACGGACTGGTCGTCGTCGACGGCGACGGAGTGGCTGTCTTCGCCGTGCCGACGATGGACGCGCGGGCCGGGATGCTGGCGCTGCAGGTGCGCAACGAGCGCGGCGCCGAGCTCTATCAGCGGACGGGCCGCTGGCCCCTCCCGATCCTCGGCGCGGTCCGCCTGATGTGGCTGGCGCAGACGCTCCCCGCGACGCTGGAGCGCGCCACCGCCGCGTTGAGCATGAGCGACTGGTTGGGCTACCGGCTCACCGGGACGGCGGTCGCCGCGCGCTCGCAGGCCGCCGAGATGCTGGCGCTCGACCTGGCAGCCGGCGCGTGGGCGGACGACCTGGTGGCCTCCTATGGCCTTCCGCGATCGATCTTCCCGCCTCTGGCCGATGCCGGGACCGTGATCGGCGGCGTGACGGAGGCCGCCGCCACACACCTGGGCCTGCGGGCCGGCACGCCCGTCGTGGTGGCGGGGGCCGACACGCAGTGTGCCCTGGTTGCAGCAGGCGCCGTGGCGACCGGGCAGTTGGGCATCATCGCGGGCACCACGACATCGGTGATGCAAGTGACCCCCCAACCCGTCGTGGACCCGGAGCGGCGGTTGTGGGCCGGCCCACACGTCGTGCCCGGGCTCCACGTGCTGGAGAGCAATGCCGGATCGACCGGTCAGACGCTCGACTGGCTCGCCGCGATCTGGTATCCCGGCGTGCCCAGCCCCGTCGCAGCGCTGTGTGCCGAGGCGGGCCACGCGGCGCCCGGCGCAGGCGGAATTGCGTCGACGGTGGGCGCGCAGGTCTTCGACGCGCCGGGCCTGGACCTGCCCGTGGACGGGCTGTCCTTCTCCGCCATCAGCATGATGCGCAGTGGCGAGGGCCGCGAGGCGTTAGCGCGGGCGGTGCTGGAAGGGATGGCCTACGCGCTCCGGGCGAACGTTGAGCAGGAGCAGCGGCTGGCCGGACCGGCGGCGGCGCCGGTGCGATTGGCGGGGGGCATGACGCGCAGCGCGGTCTGGACGGCGATCGTAGCCGGCGCGCTGGGTCGCCCGGTCGACGTGGCGCGTCCGCCCGAGGCCTCGGCGCACGGCGCGGCGATCTGCGCGGGCGTGGGCGCGGGGCTATACGCCGATGTGGCAGCCGGTGCGTCAGGGCTGGCGGCGGTCGAACGGAGCCACACGCCGGAGCCGTCGACGGTGGCGCTCTATGGAGACGGCTACACGCGCTGGCTGGCCCAGCGTGACGAGCGCGCTGGGGCCGACACGCTGGTCGCTGAGGCGATCGTTCAAGCGGTGTTGGAGCAACCGGGCGAGGCAGCCCCCGCCCCACCCGCCGGCTTCCGCCCACGGATCTACGTGAGCGCTGAGCTGGACGATGCGGCGCTGGAGGCGCTGCGCACGCTGGGCGAGGTCACATACGCCAGCTACCGCCGCGAGAGCCGCCTGTTGGTGGGCGAGGATCTGTGGGAGGCGCTCGCCGGGGTCCACGTCTTCGTCACCGAGGTGGACGTGGTCGACGCCGAGGCGCTGGCAAAGCTGCCCGACCTGCGGCTGATCGTGGCGTGCCGCGGGAATCCCGTCAACGTGGACGTGGCGGCGTGTACGGCGGCGGGCGTGCCCGTCATCCACACCCCGGGGCGCAACGCGGACGCCGTCGCCGACCTGACAGTCGCCTTCATGTTGATGCTCGCGCGCAAGCTCCCCGAGGCTACAGCCTTTCTGCGCCTGCCAGGCGGCGAGCCCGGGGATATGGGCCGGATGGGGATGGCCCACGAGCAGTTTCAGGGAGCTGAGCTCTGGCGCAAGTCGGTCGGATTGGTGGGCGCGGGGGCGGTGGGCCGCCGCGTGATCGGGCGCCTGCTGCCGTTCGGCGCACGTGTCTTGGTGTCCGACCCGGGCCTGAGCCCCGAGGAGGTGGCGTTGCTAGGCGCCGAGAAGGTGGATCTGGCGCAACTGCTGGGCGAGAGTGACTTCGTCAGCCTGCACGCGCCCGTCACAGACGCGACCCGAGGCATCATCAACGATGCGGCGCTGGCACAGATGAAGCACGGCGCCTTCCTGATCAACACCGCGCGCGCGGCACTCGTCGACGACGAAGCGCTGATCGGCGCGTTGCGCTCGGGCAAGCTGGGCGGCGTGGCGCTGGACGTGTTCGCCGTGGAGCCGCCGGGCGCCGGCGATCCGCTACTGGCGCTGCCCAACGTCATCGCCACGCCCCACATCGGCGGGAACACCCGCGACGTGGCGGCGCACCAGGGTGCGCTGGTGGTGGCGGCGCTGCAGCAGCTGCTCGCCGGAGAACGTCCGCCCCACGCCGCCAATCCCGAGACGCTGGCAGGGTTCGCGTGGACCGGCCCGCGGCACGTGGACCAGGCGGCGCTGCGCCAGTTGGCCGCCGGCCCCGGCCCCGCAGTGACCGATCTGGAGGCGGGTCTTCAGGCAGACTCACAACCGCCGCCCGCGGGGGAGAGAGGCGGGCTGCTCGGACGCCTGGGCCGGGCCTTCCGCAAGCCGTCTCCCGTGGCGCCAGCCCCGGAGCCATCACGCGTGCCCACGCCGTCCCCCACCCCCACACCCGGGGGCAGCGAGACCCTGGAGACGCTGCAGCGCATCCTGGAGCGGTTCACGGCAGCGGTTGCCGCGGATGCCGGGATGGCGGCCTTCGCCCGGGGCAAGGACGTGACGATGCGCTTCACGCTGCGCGACGTGGAGCAGGACTTTTACCTCAGCTTCGTCGATGGGCACGTGGCGGCCGCGTTGGGCGCGCCGCCCCACGAGCCGAACGTCTCGCTCAAGATGAACGCCGCGATCCTGGACGGCGTCTTCATGGGCAGCATCAACGGCATGCGCGCGGCGATGACAGGCAAGCTCTCGTTCAGCGGCGACACCAACAAGGCGATGGCCTTCCAGCGGCTCCAGGGCGACCTGGGGCGGCTCTACCGCGCCGCGCGGGAGGCCGTGGGCGATCCGGGCGACCTGACGCAACTCGTGCCAGCGGCGGCGGGAAGTGCGGCTCCGGGAGCCACGCCGGCGACCGGGGCCGCGGAGGGAGGCGCATCGGCGGCACCGTCCGCTCCGCCGATCACCACGCTGGGCGACGTGCGCGACGACGTCATCGCGGTGATGCAGGAGCTGTACAGCGCGCACCTGATCTCGCCGACGGGCGGCAACGTGAGTGTCCGCGTGGATGGCGACCCCGACCACGTCTGGATCACGCCCAGCGCGGTCTTCAAAGGCGACCTGCGCCCCGAGATGCTGGTGCAGATCGACCTGGCGGGGCGGGTGGTGAGTGACAACGGCTACAGCGCGTCGAGCGAGCGCCACGTGCACTGCGCCATCTACCGCGCGCGGCCGGAGGTGCAGGCCGTGATCCACTCGCACGCGCCACAGGCGACGCTGATGGCGCTGGCGGGCATCCCGTTCCTGCCGATCTCGCCAGAAGCCGCTTTCCTGGGGGACGTCCCGGTGGTGCCCTATATGCGCCCGGGCAGCCCCGAGCTCGCAGAGGCCGTCGCGGCGGCACTGGGGCCCAAGGGGTCGGCGGTCCTGATGCAGAACCACGGGCTGGTGGTCGCGGCGAGCAGCCTGCGGCGCGCGGCGGATCTCACCTACATCGTGGAGGCCACGGCGTCGAAGCTGGTGACGTGCCGCCTGCTGGGCGTGAACCCCGCGCTCCTACCCGCTGACGAGGTTGCCGAGATGCGGGCGCTAGGGGAGATGATCGCGTAGACGGAGAGCGGTCCCTATCATACCACTGCCAGGCCTCTTTGACGAACCCGCAAACCATGGTACACATACGGCACTACCCAAGTCGCCACCGGGAGGTGTGACGTGAGCCAACGTACCATGCTGTGGGCCGGCGTATTGGTCCTGTGCGTCCTATCGCTCGGGTGCGGCCTCACCGAAGTGCTCCAGGCCACTCCGACACCCTCGCCTTCCGCGCCCGCGGAGACGCCGGGTGCCGCGGCGAGCACCGGAACGCCCGAACCCGGCGAGACGCCAACCGCGACTTCTGAGCCGGGCGTGACGCCTTCCGCCACGCCGGAGCCGGTCGCGACATCCACGGTCGCGCCCCCCACGCCGCCATCGCCGACCGACACGCCGCAGCCTTCTGCCACACCGGGGCTGGGCATCGTATCGTTTGAGGTGCAACTGGAGGATCGCTCGGGCGGCGGGAAGCTGCTCACGTGCACCTGGCAGACCGCCAGCGCACTGGGCACGCGTATCATTGTGGGCACGTCGCTGCGCTTCGCGCCGTGGCGCGAGCTTCCGCCCAACGGCTCCACCACCTTCGAGCTCCAGTCGACGGTCTACCGCTACCCCACCGTCACGCTGACGGCCTACGACGGCCTCGGCGGCGAGGTCACCGAGGTCATCACGCTTGACTGGCCCTGCCCGCACACCTACTTCTTCGAGGGCGAGGTCTCCGAGATCCCGGCGGCGTGCCCCGTTGACGCGCCCTACACGACCCAGGGCGCGCAACAGGCGTTCCAGAACGGCTTGATGGTCTGGATTCCGGGCGTGGAGGGCCGCGATATGATCTACGTCACGTTCAACGACACCGCGTGGCAGCACGTCGTCGACACGTGGGACGAAAGCCAGCCCGAGGACGACCCCGCCATCGTGCCGCCCGCCGGGCTGTACCAGCCCATTCGCGGCTTCGGTAAGGCCTGGCGCGAGACGCCCGGCCTGCGCGACCGGCTGGGCTGGGCCACGGGCCCCGAAGCCGCCGTCACGGTGAGCTACCAGCGCGAGATCACGGAGAGCCTGGGTGGGGTGCAGTACTACCGCGCCTCCGGCAGCGGCATCATCCGCCTCACCGGCCTCGGCGGCGCTCCCGGCTCAGGCAACTGGATGCCCTATCCGTAGACGCAAGGGCCGTGAAAGCCTCACGCAGACTCGTATGCGCGGGCGGCTCGCGCAACTGACAACGCCTCCAAAGGAGGCCCAATGCACATCACTGCCGTCCGCACCTATCCGCTCCAGACCACGCTCGGCGACCTCTCCTTCGGTTGGTCGCAGCGCGTCGGCAACACGCGCCAGACCGTCCTATGCGTCGTCGAGACCGACGCCGGGATCGATGGCGTCGGCGAGGCTTTCTACTTCGGCGGCCCGCCGACCGTCGTCGCGGCGCTCATCGAGGGCGGCCTGGCACCGCTCGTGGTGGGCAATGATCCCTTCGACACCGCCGTGCTCTGGGATCGCTGCTACAACCTGACCCGCGACCAGGGCCAGAAGGGTGTGACGATCTCCGCCATCAGCGCCGTCGATATCGCCCTCTGGGATATCAAGGGCAAGGCGCTGGGCCTACCGGTCCACAAGCTGCTCGGCGGCGCCTACCGCACCCGTGCGCAGGCTTACGCCACCGGCCTCTACGAGCCGCAGGGCGTCCCCAGCGTCGTCGACGCGCTGGTGGACGAGGCACTCGGTTACGCCGCGGAGGGTTTCGGCGGGATGAAGCTCAAGATCGGTTACGATCCGCGCACCGACGAGCGCTACGTCCGCGCCATCCGCGAGGCGATCGGCCCGGACCTCGCCTTGATGGTCGACGCCAACCACGCCTACAACGCGCCGGAGGCGATCCGCGTCGCGCGGTTGCTGGAACCCTACGACGTCACCTGGTCCGAGGAACCGGTCCCGCCGGAGGATATCGACGGCTACGTCGAGCTCCGCCGCGCCACGACCATTCCGATCGCCGGCGGCGAGTGCGAGTACACGCGCTTCGGCTTCCGCGAGCTCATCGCCCGCCGCGCCGTCGACATCCTGCAGCCAGACCTCTGTGCCACCGGCGGCTTCACCGAGATGAGCCGCATCGTCGCCATGGCCAGCGCCGCCAACCTGCCCGTGATGCCACACGTCTGGGGCACGAATGTGGGCCTGGCCGCGGCACTGCAGCTCTTCGCCGCCCTCCCCAACACGCCCGAGCGCCGCTTCCCCGCCGAGCCCTGGTTCGAGCTCGATCGCTCGCCCAACCCACTGCGCGCCGGCGTGACGCACGAGCAGTTCACCGTCGAGGATGGCTACCTGGCGATCCCCGACCGCCCAGGCCTGGGCGTGACACTCGACCGCGACTTCCTGAAGCGGTTTGCGCCGGTATGAGAGTCGTGACGGCGCCGGCCCACCGTACCGCCGGAAAGTCAGAAGGCGGCAGAGACCAGATCATGGGTCAAGGAGAGTGAGCAAGATGAACAACAACCACCGCCCCCACGTCGTGATGCAGATGGCAGTGTCGATCGACGGCAGAATCGCGCTGGGGCCAGGGCTGACGATGTTCGACCACCACCCCGCCGAGGAGGCCATTCCGGAGGACGCCGGGCTGTGGGCCAGGGTAGAGGCCGCCATCGAGGCGGCGTGGCACCCCACGGCCACTATGATGGGCAGCGGCACGGTCGAGCGGCCTGGTGTGCCGCTGCGCGCGCTGCCGCCCTTCGCGGGCGACCCCACAGCGCTTCACGAGGATTACCTACCCGAAGAGGTCGTCGCGGCCACCCGCACGTGGGCCGTCCTGGTCGACGGCCGCGGCCGCTGTCGCGGCGGCTACAAGGCCACCGAGACCCCCGGCAACCACATCCTCCATCTCGTCTCGCACGCAGCCCCGCCGGAGCACCTGGCCTTCCTACACCGCGAGCAGATCCCCTACCTCATCGGCGGCGAGGCTCACGCGGACCTGGCGAGCGCGCTCCACTCGCTCTACGAGAAGCTCGGCATCCGGGCCGTGCGCCTGTGGGGCGGGGGCACGCTCAACGGCGCGATGCTCCGCGCCGGCTTGATCGACGAGATCCACTTGCTCGTGCAGCCGGTGCTCATTGGGGGCCACCGCACGCCCACCCTGGCCGACTGCCCCGACCTGGCCTCCGACGAGCGCCCGGCCGTTCTGGAGCTCGTCGCCGCCACGCCGCAGCCCAACAACTTCCTCTGGCTCCACTACCGCGTCACGCGCCACTGAGCAGCGCTACGAGCTCCAAAGCCGCCGAGACCCACCCAGGTCTCCGCCCTGCCGGCATGGGATTATCGCCTTCGGACCACCTCTCCGCCCCTCCGCCAACTGACAACGGACAACTGAAAACTGTTAACTGTTGTTCTAGCCCCGTACCACCGGATGCAGATCCGCCTCCGTCAGCCCCAGCGCGCCGGCGAAGAACGCCAGCCTCGGCAGATCGCGCAGGCGGGCAGGGCTGTGGGCATCGCTGCCGAAGGTGAACGTGCACCCGGCAGCCTTGGCCAGCGTGAGCAGCCGTAGCGGCGTCTCGACCGAGAACGAGGCCGATCCGGTGCCCGGGGCGGGCGGCAGATAGTCGACCGTGATCTCCAGGGCCACGCCGTGCTCGGCGGCGAGGCCGAAGACGTCGGTGAACTCGGCGTCGGAGATGCTGGCGACGATGGCGTCGAGGTCCTCGATGTGCCCCAGCGGCACGAAGGGGTGCGCGATGGAGGTGGGCAGGCCCGAGGTCACGCCCGAGGCGAAGAAGGCCAGCAGGTGCTCGGCGACGTCGCGCGGGGCGTGGCTGGCAGGCTGGACCACGAAGTCGCGCATGTGGAAGTGGCTACACGCGAGCAGGACGTGGTCGAGGCTCTCGGCGAAGGCCGGGGTGATGCTGAAGGCGCCGGGCGCGCGCATGTCGGCCTCGCAGCCCACCATGGTGCGCACCGGCGTGTCGATCTGGGCCAGGTCGGCGCGCAAGCGCGCCACCTGGGTCGCGTCCTGGGGCCGGTACCAGTCCGAAGGCGCGACGTCGGGGTTCATCCACAGGTGGTCGGAGAAGCCGATGGTCGTGGTCCCCATCTCCTCCGCGATACGGAGGATCTCGCGTGGGATTTGATGGGCCTTGTCGCTGCAACACGACGACAGGTAAGTATGGACGTGCAGGTCATGGGTGATGTGCATAGCAAGCTCCTGGGACAGGATTACGGTGAGGCACGGTTCACGTGACGGGTTGGCCGGGGGCCGGCGTCCGAAGCGCGGCGCCGCGCGTGACCTCGGATCCGAGACGTTCGACCACGACGCCCGACACCGCGACTTCGCCGTCCGCCACGTACACGTACGCGGACTCCCCCACGCGCTGTGGGCAGCGGTCGGTGAGGGTGCGGCTATGACCGCCGCCGGCGTCGACGCGGACATCGATGAGGTCGTCGTAGAGCACGATCTCCAGGTCGAACGGGCGATCGAGCCCGGCGACACCGGTGAGCCGTTGCTGGTTCAAGCGGACGGTCGCGTCGTGGGGCGCGAAGTCCAGGGCGTAGCCCTCGTCGAAGGCCTCGCCCGCGCGGAGGCGCAGGCCGAAGCCCGCGGTGCCGGGCGCCGGCGTGACGTGGAGCGCGATCCGCGCGCGGCGCGGCACACCAGTCAAACGGGCTGCGGCGAGGCCCGCGCCGGCATGCGGCCCGCGCGCGGAGTCGCACTCGGGCTCGCCAACAGCCGCGGCGACAGGGCCGGGTTCCGTAGCGTCGCCAGGGGCGGCGCCGGTGGGCACGGGCGGCCACGCCCGCAACGCCGGCGGCTCGCGGTGAGCGCCCGACCCCGCGGCCAGGGGCGCGCCCGCGCAGAGATGGATGCGGTCGCCCTCGGCCGATGCGCCGAGTCCCAGCGGCTCGATGCGCAGCGCGGGCAGCGGCTCGCCCGCAGGCGCCATGTCGGGCACAAAGCTCGCGCCGAGCGTGCCGTCGGGGCGCTGAACCAGCTCGCGGAAGAGGGCGTTGCCCCCGAACTGGAAGCCGCCGTCGTCGCGGTCGCCCTCGCGCGTGCCGATCCAGGCGACGCCGATGCGGCGATCCCCGGTGAAGGCCGTGGTCTTCATCACGCGCGCGGCGGGGCCGTCGAGCGTGTCGACCGGCGGGCGCAGCCACGGGCCAAAGGGCCCGCGCGACATCCTGTAACGCGCGATCCCCTCGTTGCTAAAGATCAGGTAGTACCACCCGCGCCACCCGAAGTAGTCCGGGCACTCCGGCGCGCCGGGAAGGCCGGGGATGATGAAGGGCTCGCGCACCTCCCAGCACGCCAGGTCGGCGGAGACCAGATGCGCCAGGCAGCCGCCGCGCCCCGGCACCGCATACGCCGCCAGCGAGGCGGTGACGAGCAGATGGAAACGGCCATCGGCAGGGCTGTAGAAGGCGCAGGGGTCGCGGTAGTCGTAGGGGCTGTAGCCCGGCGGCGGCGAGGCGAAGGGGTTGGGCTCGACCTTGTCGAAGTGGACCCCGTCGCGGCTGGTCGCCAGGCTCAGGTGCTGGGTCCAGTCGCGCATCCGCGTGGCATAGAAGCCGTAGTAGGTGCCCGCGTGATAGAGCACCGAGCCCGTGCAGATCGACCCCTCGCGCTCGTCGGTGATGGCGATGGCGAGCGGGTGGTGGGTCCAGGTGACCAGATCGCGCGAGGTCGCCTGTGCCCACTGATGGCCCCCCAACCCACCGAGCGCGTGGTGGTGCCCCTCGTCGATCAGGTAGAAGAGCCGGAAGAGGCCGTCGTGGAAGAACGGCATGCAGTCGCCCACGTTGAGATCGCCCGACGGCTTGTAGTATTGCATGCGGCCAAGTATAGGCGCGGAGACAGGAAGGGCAAAGCGGCGCCCGCCCCGGGTGCACTTGCCACGGCAGAGCCCGGCCAGGGATATGGCCCAGACAGGGTCCCGGCGGAGCGCCCGGTTGGTCGGGCGGGCGTTGCGGCCGCGGGCTCGCTTCGTGGCGCTGGGACGCGCCTCTGCCGCGGCAGAGCCCGGCAAGGGATGTGGCCCAGACATGGTCTGGGCGGAGCGCCCGACTGGTCGAGCGGGCGTGGCGGCCCGCGCACTATTGGCTCTGCGAGAGCGTGCGCCCAGACCTGCCCGGCCATTTGGTAGGATCGGTAGTACAATGATACATGATGGATTGACCCATTCGATCAACTCAGGGCGGTGGTAGTGAACGAAGGAGGGTGACATGGATTGGCTTAGCTTTCTGATCGGCGTCGTGGTGGGCTTGGTCATCGGCCTGATCATCGGCTACCTCATCTGGTACCGGGGCAAGGTGGCGGCGGAAGCGCGGCTCAATGCCGAGCTGGAACGCGCCCACGCGGAGACCGCCGCGCTTAGGACGCAGCTCGTGGACCAGCGAGAGCTTCAGGCGCACCTCGAGAGCTCCAATGCCGAGGTCGAGGCGCTGAAGGCCCAGGTGACGGAGATGCACGACCTGCAGGCACGTCTCGAGGGCGCCCAAAGCCAGACGGCGGACCTGCAAGGGCAGCTCGATGAGATGAAGGATGTCCAGGTGCGGCTGGATGGCGCGAACGTGGAGCTGGACTGGCTGAGGACGCAAGTCAGCGACCTTCGCGATGCGTCGGCGCGCCTGGAGACAGCAGACAGCGAGATCGCGTCGCTGAAGGCGCAGGCCGTCGACGTGGGGGCACTGCAGGCCGAACTGGATGCGTGCCGGGCGCAGGCGATGGATCTGGACGCCGAAGTCAAGCGTCTGAGCGTCGGCGCGCCGGCGGTCGCAGCGGCAGTTGAGGCGCCCACGCACGCCACGGCTGCGGAGGCTGACGTCGCGGCGATGGAGCCCGATTCGGGCGTGTTCGCCAGCCGCGCGCCGGAGGCTGACGTCGCGATGACGGAGCCCGATTCGGGCGTGTTCGCCAGCCGCGCGCCCGAGGTTGAGATCGCCGTGGCGCCTCCGGCCGCGGAGCCCGCCAAGCCGGATGACCTGACCCGCCTCGAGGGGATCGGGGCCAAGATCAACGGGCTGCTCAACGAGCACGGTATCTTCACCTTCGCCCAGCTCGCGGCGACTCCGGTGGAGATGCTGCGCGAGATCCTCAGCTCCGGCGGGCCGCGCTTCAGCATGGCCGATCCGGGGACCTGGCCTCAGCAGGCGCAGCTCGCAAGCGACGGCGAGTGGGACGCGCTCGAGGCGTTGCAGGCGAAGCTGGAAGGCGGTCGCCTGGCCTGAGCGTGCTGTGACCGGCGCGGGGCGAAGGCGGGCGCCCTCGCCCCGCGCCGGCCTAAGGTGTGCCCCTCCCGACGGCGGCTCCGCAGCAGCAGAGCCCGGTTAGGCACATATGTCTCAGACGTGGTCCGGCGGAGCGGCTGGGTTGATACAGGCACTTGGTCCTGTAGATCTCCACAGGTGACGGGGATGCGGCGATCCTGTAGTATGGGGGCTGGAGCTGCTTCCAGGTGCTCCAGGAGGCAACGATGACACCCAACCAAGAGACCCGCCGTGCGATCCCCACCGGCAGTGCCGGGCGGCGCCCGCCAGCGCTGCCGCTCATCCTGGCCGCGTTGAGTCTGCTGACCGTGGGCATGGTCGCTGGGCTCGTGATCGGAAACCGGCTACTGACTGCGCAACTGGCCATCTATGGCGAGGCCAACATGGCGGCCACGTCGGTGGTGCTCGACCTGATGGATGACTTCTTGACTCCGCTGGTACTCACGATCTCGGTCGCGCTGGCGCTCGCGATCCTTACACTGGTGAGCTGGCTGGTCGCCGGCGTTCGTGACACCGTGCTGCGCTACGCCGTCGCAGGGCTGCTGGCGGCGCTGCTCATCGTGAGCGGGCTGTGGTTCGGCCTGGGTCGCCGGACGTCGACCACGGCAGTCACGCCGGTGACGCCGACGCCGGTCGGCACGCTGCCCTGATGGGCAGGGCGCCGGCCCGATCTCAGAGGAGCATGCCGCGGAGTTCGTCGAGGTAGGCGTCGAGCTTCTGGTAGAGCTCGCTGATGGCGCCGTCGCGGGTGTAGGTGCGATCCGCCAGCCTCATGCAGGCGTCGACCTGCTGGCCCCAGGGCGGCTCCCCAACGCCGCGGTCGCGCCGGTCGAACTCGGCGAACGCGGCGGGCGAGAGGTCGGGCTCGGTGAGACGGTTGGCATCGAGATACCAGCCATAGCGGCGCTCCACAGGAGCATCGACGGCGATCAGGCGGAAGTTCGACCACCGCTTGAGCGCCTCCACCTCCGCCACGTTTTTGATCCCGGTGATGACCAGGTTGCTGACGCGCTGGAGCTCCTGGATGTCGCCCCGCAGCCGGTCGGCCAGGACGCTGCTGCCGTTGGCGTGGCGCAGGGCGTTCCCCAGCTCTTGCATGGCCGCGAGCGTGGGGCGGCGGCCACGCTGGCGCGCCTCCGCATAGAGCTGCGTGGAGAGCGAAAGGTGGACGAAGCCGTGCACGCGCGCCAGGTGCTCGGCCAACAACGACCGGCCCGACGCGAGCGTGCCCACGACGCCGAGGATGAAGCCGCGGCGGCTCTGCTGGAGCTGCACCAGCTCCTCGTCGTCCAGAATCGGTGAGAAGTAGGGCCGCGCCCGCACGGGGTTGGGCGTCTCGCTGCTGACGGGATTGG
>ENA-UOUL01004021-UOUL01004021.1-bioreactor-metagenome-genome-assembly--contig:-NODE-4021-length-14164-cov-3.465110_pt1 | contig 14164 bp, 12 predicted proteins | sample MGYA00249838_ERZ747220 | MGnify/ENA primary metagenome ERZ747220 (study PRJEB28778, sample SAMN05720191) | bioreactor metagenome | isolation source: Anaerobic biogas reactor | place: USA:Washington...
CAGGTAATCCCGTTCACACCAGTCTTGCTTTTCTGACCTAATAGCAGTCTAGAACGTCGGCGTGATTGGGTCATCGGGAGACTCATGTAAGGCTACTGAGGGAAGACCTGTATTTCGGTTGGGAAAAACATGTATTCTCGTAGCGCAAAGACGGAGATCCAATACCGCCCGGCGCCGGGTGGTGTTCAAGAGAGAGGATCGCCGCACTCAGCAGCCCCACTGCCGGCATCCGTCCGGTGCGCGTGGAGAAGGACCAGGTGTCGGGCCCGAACGCGGACTGGATCTGCCAACGGACCTTTTGGCTATGTGTTATAATGGCGACTGCTTGCGGATGTGATGAATGTGCCCACCCCCCAAAATCGTTCTCGACTCCAACATCTTCGTCGGCGCCGGCTTCAATCCCCGGAGCAGCAGCGCCCGGCTGATCGAATGGGTGCGTGAGGGCCGGCTGCGCCTCATCTGGCACGAGCTGACCCTGGCGGAGACGCGCTACCAGCTTGAAAAAATCCCGCCGCTGGACTGGGAACCGGTAGCCACACTATTCCGGTCACGCAACGAACTCAGAGACGACCTGCCGCTGGTCGACTACGCTTTCATCGCCGATCCCGACGACCGTAAATTCGCCGCTCTCGCCGAAAAGGCGGACGCGCTGCTGGTTACTAGCGACGAACACCTGCTTTCCGCGGCGGCGTACCTCAACGTGCCCGTCCTTACCCCTGCCGCTGCTGTCACTCGCTTCTCCTGAGGCGCCGAAGGAGCCTGCTATGAAACGCCACCTCAACCCCGACCGGCTATTCAATAGCCTGCAGTATGGTTTTTCTCAGGTCGTCGCCGCGCAGGGTCGAACGACCGTCTACATCTCCGGGCAGGTCGCCTGGGACGAGAAGGGCGCCATCGTCGGGCGCGGCGATCTCGCCGTGCAGACCCGCAAAGCGCTGGAGAACGTGGCCACAGCCGTCGCCGCTGCCGGCGGCACCCTCGCCGACGTCGTCTCCATGCGCATCTACGTCGTCGCCGGCTACATGCGGGACAGCCGGGCTATCCGCGAAGCGCTGCTCGACTTCTTCCCAACCAACCCGCCCGCGACCACCTGGATCGCCGTTCCCGCGCTGGCCAACGAGGAGTTTCTTGTCGAGATTGAGCCGATTGCCGTCCTCGACGACTGACTGTAATCTGTTTTACTGCGCGGCTGAAAAAGCCTGATAGCCTGACACCTGTAGATTACGTATACTGTATTTACACCTATCCCTCATCATCACGGCCATCCGACAACTGACCGCCAACAACTGACAACTGATCGCTGGTTTCTATGCCTGCTTCTGAGCAGCTGCTGCATGATTTGCGCCAGACGCTTCTGAGCTGCGCCCCGGTAGACGGTGATACCGGCCTGCGCGCTCTTTTCGTCGACGCGCGCCTCCAGCCCTGGCGCCATTTGCTGCCGGAAGGCCACAGCCCGGCCGACCGCGTCGATGGTCTCATCGTTCTCCTCCACGGGCGCCGGGACGAAGCGGGCCAGAACGCGCTCGCCCTCTTTCTGCAGGTCGCCGCCGAACAGCTCAGCCCCGAGGATGCCTGCCACCAGCAGCTCCTCTCCCTGGTTGAGCCGGTCCGCACGGTCGCTGCGCAGGAAGCCGGCCGGCCCCTCTTCCCCAAGCTCGAAGAAGCCCGCCGCCGGACCGGCAACATCTACGACCTTTCCGGCGACTTTCGCGGCGCTGTCGTCAACATCCAGTCCACCATCGTCCAGAGCGCCGAGGTGCGCGAGCTGGAAGAGATGCCCCCCGAGCCGGGCGAGCCGCCTTTCAAGGGGCTGCAATATTACACGACCGCGGACGCCGATCGCTTTTTTGGCCGCGAGCGGCTGACAGCGCGGTTGGTCAACCGCCTGCAGCAGATCCAGCCGGGGCAGGCCCGTTTCCTCGCCGTCGTCGGCGCCTCAGGTAGCGGCAAATCGTCGCTCGTGCGCGCCGGCATGATTCCAGCCCTGCGCAGGGGCCGTCGGCTGCCCGACGGCTCCCTGCCGCCTACCGACAGCGCCGGCTGGGCCATCCGCCTTTTCACCCCCACCGCCCACCCGCTGGAGGCGCTGGCGTCGGAGCTCTTGGGCACGGACGAGCCGCTGTCGGAGGTTGCCGCCCTTACCCGGGAGCTGACCGAAAACCCCGATAGTCTGGGCCTCGCCGTGCGCCGCCTGCTCGCTCGCGAGGAAAGCGGCCATCTGCTGCTCGTCGTCGACCAGTTTGAGGAGCTGTTCACCCAGTGTCGCCAGCCGGAGGAGCGCCAGGCTTTTGTAGACGCCCTGCTCGCTGCCGTGGATCCGCTGAGCAGCCGGCCGGTCACCGTGCTCATCGTCCTGCGCGCCGATTTCTACGCCCACTGCGCCCAGTATGACGGCCTGCGCGAGCTCGTCTCCCAGCAGCAGGAATATATCGGCGCCATGAGCCGCGAAGAGCTTTTTGACGCCATTGTCAAGCCCGCTGCCCTCGGCAACTGGCGCATCCAGGAAGGGCTTGTGGAGCTGATGCTCGACGAGGTCCAGAACGAGCCCGGCGCGCTGCCGCTGCTTTCCCACGCCCTGCTGGAGACGTGGGCCCGGCGGCGCGGGCGCACGATGACCCTCTCCGGCTACAAGGAGGCCGGCGGCGTGCGCGGCGCCATCGCCCAGACCGCCGAGACGGTCTTCAACCAGCGGCTCACGCCGGAGCAGCAGCAGGTCGCCCGGGCCATCTTCCTCCGCCTGACTGAGATTGGCGAGCCGGAAGACGACGAAGGCGCCACCCCGGACACACGCCGCCGCGTGCCGCTGGACGAGCTGCTGAGTTGTTATCAGGACGACGAGGCCGTGAGTACTGTCCTGGAAATACTCTATTCGGCCCGCCTGATCACCACCGGCACGGTCCAGACGGCCCCGACGCGTGTCGTAGAGGTCGCCCACGAAGCGCTCATCCGCGAGTGGCCCAAGCTGCGCAACTGGCTGGACGCCGACCGCGAGAAGCTCCTGCGCCAGCGCGAGCTGACCGAGGCCGCCTACACCTGGGACGGGCTGGGCCGCGACGAGGGCGCCCTTTTCCGTGGCGCCCGTCTCCAGCAGACCCTCTCCTGGCTGGACGAGGCGCCCGAGCCGCTCAGCCTGCTCGAACAGGCGTTCATCGACGCCAGCCGCGAGCAGGCTGCCCGCGAGGAGGCGCGCGCCCGCCAGCTGGCCCGCGCTTCCCGCATCCAGCGCGCGCTGGCCCTCGTCTCGGTCGCCCTTGTCGCCGCCATCGGCTTTCTCGTTATCCGCCAGGCCGGCTGGCTCACCTCGCCCACGATGGATGGCTTCTTCAACGTCGCCGTCGCCGACTTCCTCGTCGTGGACGCCGAGGGCCGGCTCGTCGATCGCTCCTCAGAACAGGGCGAGCAGCTTGGCGGCTGGGTCTACGAAGCGCTGGTAGACGAGTTTGCCGGCGACGACAACCTGCAGATCCGCCGCGTCTCCTTCGAGGAGCTGCGCGCCGCCCAGGTCGGCCAGGAGGATGCGCCGTCGTCGGAAGCCTTTGCCGTTCTGGAAGCGCCCGCTGCCCTGGCCCAGCGCGTCAACGCCCACATGGTCATTTACGGCCTGATCACTGATCCCAATGGCCGCTTCCCCCGTCTCTCCCTGCAATTCTACCTGGCCCCGCGCCTCGACTACACCTTTGCCGAGCTGGAGGGGCGCCACTCGTTAGGCGACCCTCTGCCCTTCGCCGCCGACGATCCGGCCCTGGTGCGCCCGGACCTGCAGAACGAAGCGGAGGCCATCGCCCACCTTGCCCTGGGCCTCATCCAGGAGCTGCTGCACCAGCCGGAGGAGGCGCTGGCTTCCTTCGAGGCGGCGGCCTCTGTGCAGGAGCAGCGCCCGGTCGTGCATTTTCTCGTCGGCCAGCAATACCTCTACCTGGCCGAAGATGACGAGCACGACGTGGACCCCCTGGAGGATCTCGCCGCCGCCGCCAACGCCCTGCAGCGCGCGCTCGACCTCGACCCAACCTACACCCAGGCCCAGACCGTGCTCGGTGGCGTCTACAACTTCCGCGCCCAGTATATCCTGCAAAACAGCCAGCCGGATGCCAGTGCGGAGGCTGCTGCCGAAGCCATCGAGCTGGCGACCCTGGCCCGCGACGCCTACGCTGCCGCGCTGGCGACGGCGCAGAGTTCCCCCAATGAGGATGAGGGCCGACTTCCCGTAGAAGGCATCGCCCACATCGGCCTGGGCAATAGCCTCCGCATCCTCAGCATCGGCCATTACCTGCGCCAGGAGCAGGCTGAGGCGCAGCAGTTGGCTGCCGACTCCATCGCCGAGCTGGAACAGGCCGAGCGCGAGCTGGAAGAGAGCGAGCAGCACCGCCTGCTCGCCCAGACCTACGAAGCGCGCGGCACCGCCGAGTTCTGGAACGCTTTCCTGAACGGCGACGACCCCGACGGTTACCGTCGCGCCGCCGCCTATTTCGAGCGTTGCGTCGCCCAGGCTGCCGAACAGCCGCTGGACCGCTTCCTGCAGGATGACATACTGGCCGAGCGCTGCCAGCCGAATCTGGCCGAGGCGCAGGCTCTAATTGGAGAGAACGATGACTAAACGACGCGTAATCGCTGCCCCGTTGTTTCTGATCATCGTCATGAGCCTGTTGGCAGCCTGCCGTCGGGCGCCGCCTGACCAGCCGACGCCGGAGCAGGCTACGACCACGCCCGAGACGGACGAGGCCACCGGGATTGCCCAGGCTGCCACCACGACCGCGCCCACTGCTGCCCCCTCGGCAACCCCATCGCCGGAGCCAAGCGCTACCGCGGAGGCCTTGCCCACGGCAACGCTCCCCGCACCGACGGCTACGACTGCTCCAGCCGCCAGCACAAACACCCCGCCGCCCCAACCCACAGTAACCCCGTGCGACCCGCCGCCCGGCTGGGTCGAATACATCATCCAGCAGGGCGACACGCTGGGCCGGCTGGCCCAGGCCACTGGCACGACCGTCGCCGAAATTCAGCTTGCCAACTGCCTGACCGATACGACCATCTTCACCGGCAGCCGGCTCTTTCTCCCTGTCCTCCCCGCCACGCCAACCCCGTCGGTCACGCCGCTGCCGCCGCCGCCCCTCGTCCTCAACGGCAGCCAGCCGCAGGGCACGGCTCCCATCACCGGCGAGCTGACTTACGACGACGCCTACCTGTTCCGCATCGACGCCCGGCGCAACGGCGGCCCGGAAGAGCCCGGTTATGGCATCGAAAGTGTCGAGTTTCGCATCAGCTCCAGCACTGTCTCCGATATCTACGTCCACACGGAAGGCACGCCGGGTTACTGCATCTTCGGCGGCGGCGAGCCGGCCTGCAATCCCTGGCCGATGGTAGACGGCGTCTATCGCTGGGGCGCTAACGGCCCGCCTGTCGAGCCGGACAACTATTTCGTGCAGGTCGTCTTCCACTTCACCCCGGAGAGCGACGACGGCTCTGGCATCACCGAAGGTTTCTGGAGCTTTAGCTTCGACGTTGGCGCTCCGGAATGAGCGCGCGCCAGTGGGAGATTTACATGAAGAAGGTCTGTGGCTGGTCTCTACTGCTCTTCACGGCTTTCCTGCTCGTGACGGCCGGCTGCCGGTCGGCGAATCCTCTGTTGCAGGAGGTGCCGCCCGAGGTGTCCCAGACATCGCCGACTGTCGCCTCCACCAATTTGCCTGCTGTCGCCACGCCGCTGCCGGAAGAAGCCACGCCGCCTGACGAGCCGGCTCTTCCTCTTCCGCCCCTTGTGCTCAACGGCAGCCAGCCGCAGGGAACAGACGCGGTCGTCGGCGAGCTAACCTACGACCCCGATTTCCTGCTGCGCATTGACGCGCGCCGCGTCGATGGACCCGACGAGCCGGGCGCGGGTATCGCCGCCGTGGAGTTCCGCATCAGCTCTGCTGCCGGGGAGGTGCTGTATACCTATACGGATAACACGCCCGGCTACTGCGTCTTCGGCGGCGGCGAGCCGGCCTGCAACAGCTGGCCCCTGGTGGATGGCGTCTTCCGCTGGGGGGAAGACGGCCCGCCCATCGAGCCCGGCCAGTACAACGGGCTGGCTATCTTCCACTACGCTCCTTATGACGGCGACGGCTACGGGGGCGTTACCGAAGAGTCGTGGCGGTTCAGCTTCGAGATTGCCGGGCCCTAGAGCTGGCTGCGGATGGGACCCTCAGCTTTGTCGGCCGGCGCCGTGCCGTCGAGGCCGTCCAGCCCGTAGCCCGTCTCCAGCAGCTCCTTCAGTCGCGTGACGAAGCGCGTGGCCGGCGCCCCGTCGATGATGTCGTGGTCCAGCTCGACCGTCACGCTCAGAAACTCCCGCTCCACCAGTTGACCGTCAATCAGGCGCGGCTTCTTCTCGATGCCCCCCAGTAGCAGCGACGTCGTGTACGGCGAGCCCGTGCCAATGCCCCAGCCGCTCCCCTCGCCGACCATGCCCACCGCAGAGACCTGTACCGTCCCCACCTGCTCTTTGGCCAGCCGCGGGGACCGCACCACAAAGCGATAGAACAGATCGCGCACAAAGCCTGGCATCACCAGAAACGCCGTCGTCATCCATTCGGGGCGCTGCAGGCTGGGGCTGCGCTGCGGATCGGCTTGCACCGCCCGGATTTCCTCGTGGATGCTGCGCACGGAACGCCGGTTGATGCCCCGGATCACGTGCCCCAACGGGAACTTCTGTCCCTCGTACTCGATCTCGATCATCGTCGCGCAGTCCACCTCGTCGAACAAGATGATGCGCCCCCAGAAGTCCCGCCGCGCGTGGAAATACTTATTGCGCTCGGTCACCTTCCCCAGGCAGGCCAGCACAAACGCCGTGAACGAAACCGTCTCGCCGCTCGCTTCCTTGTGCGCGTGTAGCCGGCGCCGTGCTTCCGTCACGTCCACCTCGATGAGCCCCAGAATGCGGTGTTTCTTCTGCCCTGCCCGTCCTGTATCGACAATCAGACGGCGCGACAGGGGAGAGCGCTTGACCTCATAGTCCGCCGCGCCCCTGCCTGCCAGCCGCCGGAACGCCAGCAGCGCGCCGGCGACGGCCCCTAGCGGCAGTACAATGGCCCGCCACCACTGTTGCCAGGATGATTCCCTGAGCGACCCGCGCCACGGGCCGGTGGCGTGCTGTCGCCGCGCGGGCGGCGGTTCCGCAGCGCGCCGCTGGCCGCGACGGGAATGACAGACAGGAACAGTAAGATAGAAGCCAGCGCCAGCGCCTGGTGCAAGCCGGCCGTTTCGTACCAGCTCACCTTCTCGTAAGCTTCCATCGGCGTGATATTGCTGAACAGGTGGGTAATCCGTCCCTGGTCATCCTCGCGAAAGGCGAAGCCATAGGGAGCATCTACCATGCGGAAATAGAGGGGCTCTACTTCGACAAGACGCCATTCACCGTAGGGTGTGCTCAGGAGGAGCGTGCCATCGCCGGCATTGGCGACTTCAAACGCGGTCATGAGCCCGGCCGTCTTTTCAAAGGCGGTGTAAGCGCTTCGCGTGGCGCGATAGCTGCCGGTGAACCGGTCGGCCCGCTCCACGTAATCCGCAGGAGGTTCTGGCGGTTCGACGGCCGGCGCCGGATAGTAGTGGTCGAAAAATGCCCTCTGGAACCCGAAATGCTGAGTTGTCAGGTTCGCGCCACCGTCGCTGTTGTAGGTCACAAAGATTCCCAGCTTCTGGTCGGGCAGGAGCAGCAGCACACTCTGTATCGGGTACGCTTCGCCGCTGTGTCCGAGCGTCCGCTGGCCATTGTCGCTGAAGTCGAAGAAGTCGTAAGCGGTGCCCTGGAGGCGGGCGTCAGGTGTGTATAAGGTGCCCTGCATCTGGTGCACCGTCTCTTCCTTCAGGATCTGCGCCGCGGCAGTGGTAGCATCGCTGGTGCGACCGCCCTGCAGATGGGCAATCATGAAACGCGCCATGTCAGTGGCGCTGGCGAGAATGCCGCCGGCCGGCTGCATCGCCAACTGACCCAGGTAGTCGCGAAATGGCTGTAAGGAGCCATCCCCGTAGGTGTAGCCTCTGCTCGCCTGGGCGCGCATGGTCGGTGGAAGCGGCATCTGGGCGGTTGAGTGCGCCATACCCAGGGGGTCGAAGATGTGCTCCTGGATATACTCGCCGTAAGCCTGTCCCGACATCCGCGCCACGATGTACCCGGCCAGGGCTGTGCCGTAATTTGAATAGGCGGCAACCTCGCCAGCCGGACGAACGCGAGCCGGGATGTGGGAGGCCATCCATTCGCCCTCCTGCACGAGATGGTCACTATCAATCGCCAACACCTCGACAAAAGTATCTTCGAAACCCGGGGTATGCGTCAGCAAGTGCTTGAGGGTGATCGGCTGCGGATACGTGTCCGGGATACGAAAGTCGAGATAGCTGTTCACGTCGGCGTCAAGGTGAACAGCTTGGTAACGGAACCAATGAGAAAGCCCGTTTGTTCGGGGTCTACCGGGATGCCGTTCTCCAAATCGGCGTAGCCGTAGCCTTTGGCCAGAACCAGCTCGCCATCTTTGACCACGGAGATAGCCGCTCCGGCAATGTGGTGCTCCTCCATATCCCTTGCGAATAGCTCGTCCAGGAACGCCTCCAGCTCAGCGGGATCGTCCGGGCCGTTTATCGCCGGCGCCACGGCGCCCGTCTGAGCTACCACCACACCGGCCCCCGGCAGCAGCAGGCCAAGCAACAAAGCCGCCAGAAGCAGAATGCGAATCCGAACCATTCGTTTCCTGTTCATCATCATCTTCCTCACCGTGAAGCCATTTTTCGCCATCGCTTCTCTGCCACTGCTGCACGCCGTCCACGCCTTAACCCACCAGCCCCAGAATCACCGCCGGCACCAGCACAAGCGCCGGCAGCCGTTCCCCGCCGTGCACGACGACAGCCATCCAGTTGCTGCGGAAACGGCGCGCCGGCCAGGTCATGGCCAGGCCGCCGACGATGAGGCTGGGCCACATCCACGGCTTGTGCAGATGGTAGAGCCCGAAGAGCGCGGCGTTGGCCACCCAATCGGCCCGGCCAAACACCCCCTGCATCTTCGGCAAGAGCACGCCGCGAAAGAGCAGCCCCTCGCCTAGAAAATAGTTGAGCAGGTGGTTCACCAGCAGCACCCCCAGCAGCCACCACGCGCCCTCAAACTCGGGCGCAGCGATCTGGGCCATGTCTTAATACGCAGCGGGCTGCAGACCAGGGAAGAGCCGGGCCATGGGCGCATCGATGACGCCGGCAAGCGCCATATTGATCAGCGCAGCAAACAACAGCGCCGGCACCAGCCACCAGTACAGCTTCCGCTCCGGCCGGCCGCTCTCCGGGTCGCGCGGTGTCTGCAGCCACGTACGTTTGCGCACCGCGCTCCAGCGTAGCGTACCCAGCTCCCGGTAGAGGATGGCCAGCCCCACGACAGCCTGCCAGGCCATGCCGGCTATCGTCAACAGCCAGTAGACAACGCCCGGATGCAGCGGGCTCGACCGGATCACGGCCGGGGCCACGACCCAGGCCAGCAGCGCCATGGGCAGGGCCGCCAGCGCCCAGATAGCCAGGATTTTCCCCAGGCTATACTGCGCCCCGGCATCCACCCCCTCACCGTCCACGCCCCCCACCGTCCCCTGCTGGTTGAACACATGACTTCTCATCGCCATCCTCCTCATGCGGCTTCCCGCTCGACTTGCGTCTCGCGCTGGCCCGGTTACCTGACACGCTGACAGTATGGGCGAGCCCCGCGCCGCTAGGGGGCACCTGGTGCCCCGGAAAGTGTCACAAATCGCCGAAAAGCCCACCTCGCCAGCCGCCTGTACAATAGACGGCTATGTCCACCTGGATACGGCACGCGCTGTCTATTTTGTTACTCCCCTTTTTGGTCGTCGTGGTCGTGCCCTGCTGGTTGCGCCGGACGTTCTCGCCCTCCGGCACGCCCCTGACCACCTTGGGTTGGCTTCCTCGTTTGGCCGGCGTCGTGCTCTTTACCGCCGGTCTCCTGCTCTTCGGCTGGTGCGTCCTCCTCTTCGCCCGCATCGGCCGGGGCACCCTGGCCCCCTGGGACCCCACGCGGTACCTTGTCGCTGCCGGCCCCTACCGTTTCGTGCGCAACCCGATGATCAGCGGCGTCGCCCTGATGCTGCTCGGCCAGGCCGCCTTCTGGGCTTCCCGGCCCCTAACGCTCTGGGCCGGCCTCTTCATCCTCGTCAACCACCTCTACTTCATCCTCTCCGAAGAACCCGGCCTCGAGCGCCGCTTCGGCGACGCCTACCGCGCGTACAAAGCCGCGGTTCCGCGCTGGCTGCCGCGGCTCAGGCTGTAGCTCACCCTGACCTGATGTCAACCTGCGGGCGCGGCTGGAAGGGATTTCAGTATGCGCTATAATGGCCCTGGAAGAGGACAAGGCGGGTAGTTCGGCGGCTGTTGATCCTCTCGATTCCGTCTCTCTTCACGCTTTCTGCCAGTAGGCGACGCTCAGGGAATGATCTATGGCGCACCTGGAAGATCTCAAGCCGGGCCATCAAGTCGAGGGTATTCTGCCGGATCAGGCGGTGACGGTTGTAGACGTGCAATGGTACGGTGGCGACTCGGTTGAGCTGTTCTACAAGCGCGAAGACGGCAGCGCTGGCAACCGCCTTGTCTTTCGCGAAGAAGCCGCCGCCTATCAGGTGAATGCCGCGCCGCGCACCTGGCGTTTCACTGGCGACGGCGCGCGCTTCCGCCTGGTAGCTGAGGCGTACCGCATTCACCTCGCCCACCTTTTTGATCCCGTCCTTGCCGTGCACACCTCGCTCATCGAGCCGCTGCCGCACCAGATTACGGCTGTCTATGGCGAGATGCTCACGCGCCAGCCGCTCCGCTACCTGCTGGCAGACGACCCCTGGGCCGGCAAGACGATCATGGCCGGCCTGCTCATCAAGGAGCTGATCGTGCGCGGTGACGTCCGGCGCTGCCTGATCTGTGTGCCCGGCAACCTCGCCGATCAGTGGCAGGACGAGTTCTGGTTCAAGTTCCAGCTCCGTTTTGAGCTGCTGACCCGCGAGCTGGCCGAGGCCGCCGTCACGGGCAACGTCTTCCAGGAAAAGGACCTGCTGATCATGCGCCTGGATCAGGTGGCGCGCAGCGACGATTTGCTGGCCCAGCTCGGCCGCAGCGAGTGGGACCTGGTCGTAGTGGACGAGGCCCACAAGATGTCGGCCAGCTTCTGGGGCGGCGAGTTCAAGGCGACGATGCGCTACCGTCTCGGCCAGCTTCTGGGTGAGATCAGCCGCCACCTGCTGCTGATGACGGCCACGCCCCACAACGGCAAGGAAGAGGACTTCCAGCTTTTCCTCCAGCTCATCGACCCCGACCGTTTCGCCGGCCGCTTCCGCGATGGGGTGCATCAGGTGGATGTCTCGGACATCATGCGGCGCATGGTCAAGGAAGATCTGCGCCGTTTCGACGGCCGGCCCCTCTTCCCCGAACGCCGGGCCTACACAGTCGATTACGCGCTCTCCCCGGCCGAACGGCAGCTCTACGAAGCGGTGACGGCCTACGTGCGTGAGGAGTTCAACCGCGCCGACGCGCTGCACGACGACCGGCGCAAGGGCACCGTCGGCTTTGCCCTCACCGTGCTGCAGCGCCGGCTGGCCTCCTCGCCGGAAGCGATCTACCGCTCCCTCGTCCGGCGGCGGGAGCGGCTGGAGCGGCGCCTGAAGGAGGTCGAGGCCGGACGCCGGCTGGCCGACCTGATCGACGCAGACGCTGGCCTGGTTGTGGACGAGGACTATCTGGACGACCTGGAAGATGCCCCGGCGGCCGAGGCGGAAGAAATCGAGGAGCGCGTGCTGGACAGCGCCACGGCAGCGCTGACAATGGCCGAGCTGCAGGCTGAAATCGAGACGCTGCGCGGTCTTGAACGGCTGGCCTTCAAGGTCCGGCAAAGCGGTCACGACGAGAAGTGGAACCAGCTCGCCCGCCTGCTGCAGGAAGAAGAGATCGTCGGTAGAAAGCTCGTCATCTTCACCGAGCACCGCGACACGCTGCTCTACCTGCGCGAGCGCATCACCACGCTTTTTGGCCGCGACGAGAATATCGTCCACATCGACGGCAGCCTGGGCCGCGAGCAGCGGCGGGAAGTCGAAGACCGCTTCCGCAATGACCCGACCGTGCATTTTCTCCTGGCGACCGACGCGGCGGGTGAAGGAATCAACCTGCAGCGCGCCCACCTGATGATCAACTACGACCTGCCCTGGAACCCCAACCGCCTGGAGCAGCGCTTCGGCCGCATCCACCGCATCGGCCAGACCGAGGTCTGCCATCTGTGGAACCTCGTCGCGGCGGAGACCCGCGAGGGCTACGTCTATCGTCGCCTGTTGAGCAAGCTGGAGACAGAGAGCAGGGCGCTCGACGATCGCGTCTTCGACATCCTGGGCACGCTGTTCCACGGCGCCCCTCTCCGCCGGCTGCTCGTGGAGGCAATCCGCTATGGCGACAGCCCCGAGGTGCGCGCCCGGCTCAATCAGGCGGTGGACAATGCCGTGGACCGCAAGCGGGTGCGCGAGCTGCTGGAGGGCCACGCCCTGGTGCAGGAGACGATGGACCTGAGCCAGATCGAGCGTATCCGCGCCGACATGGAACGTTATGCGGCGCGCCGGCTGCAGCCGCACTACATCAGGAGCTTTTTCCTGGAAGCGTTTGCGCTGCTCGGCGGCTCCGTTGCCGAGCGCGAGCCCGGCCGCTATGCCATCTCCTACGTGCCGGCCGTCATCCGCAACCGCGCCAAAGAGATGGGCACGCCTGTGCCCGTGCTGCGCGAGTATGAGCGCATCTGCTTTGACAAGGCGCTGATCGCCGTGCCCGGGAGGCCCCTGGCTCAGTTTATCTGTCCAGGCCACCCGTTGCTCGACGCGGTCATTCAGCTAATCCTCGAGCAACACCAGCACCTGCTGCGTACCGGCGCGGTCCTGGTCGATCCGGCCGACGCTGGCACCGAACCGCGCTATCTCTTCTTCCTGGAGCAGACGGTTCGCGACGCGACCGAGCGGGTGATCAGCCGTGAAGTCCATTTTGTGGAGATCGGCGCGTCAGGTGAGATCCGTGTCGGCGGCGGCGCGCCCTATCTCGACTACCGCCCCGCGACCGACGACGAACGGAACGCCGGCGCTCCGCAGGGCGGCACTCCAGAAGAGCTGGAATCCCGGGCCGTCACCCACGCCATCGCCGAGCTGGTGCCGCGCCACCTGAGCCGCGTGCGCGAGCGGCGCGAGGCGCTGATCGACAAGACCCTGGCGGCGGTGCAGGAACGGCTGACCAAGGAGATCAACTACTGGGATCGCCGGGCCGCCGAGCTGCGCGCCCTCGAAGCCGGAGGTCGCCAGCCCTCCCAACGCCTCAACGCCGCCCTCGCGCAGCAGCGCGCCGACGAGCTGGCCGAGCGGCTGGCGCGGCGCAAGGAAGCGCTGGCCCTACAGCGGCAGATCTCCGCCTCGGCACCGGTCGTCGTCGGCGGCGCGCTCGTCCTGCCGGCCGGCCTTGTTGGAGGAGCGTCTGCTGCCGGCCAGCCGGTGGATCGCGCCATCGTCGAGGCCATCGCCATGCAGGCCGTCATGGAACGCGAGATCGCCCTGGGCCACAGCCCGCGCGACGTTGGCAAGGAGAAGCTGGGCTACGACGTGGAGAGCCTGGACCCCACGACCGGCCGGCTGCGCTTTATCGAGGTCAAAGGCCGCCGCGCCGACGCCGATACGATTACCGTCACCCGCAACGAAATCCTGACGGCGGTCAACAGCGCCGAGCAGTACATCCTGGCGATTGTCCTGGTCGCCGAGGGCCGGGCACAATCGGTCCATTACGTGCGCCGCCCGTTCACCCAGGAGCCGGCGTTCGCCGTGACGAGCGTCAATTACGATTGGCGAGAGCTGGTTGCGCCTGAGCATGGCGCGCCGGCGTCCCGCCGGCCGCCTGCGGATGAATCAGGCTGAGGAGGACAAACATGTTCAAAAATATCCCCGCCGCTCCCCAACACGTCTTAACGTGCCTGGGGATTCATCCCCAGGCTGACGAGAACAAACATGTTCAAACATGTGCCCGCCGCTCCCCAACACGTTTTAACGTGTTTTCCGCCTCAGACGCCGAATTCATTCGGCGGCGCTCATTCGGCGGCGCTCATTCGGCGGCGCTCATTCGGCGGCGCTCATTCGGCGGCGCTCATTCG
>ENA-UOUL01004023-UOUL01004023.1-bioreactor-metagenome-genome-assembly--contig:-NODE-4023-length-14147-cov-3.172281_pt1 | contig 14147 bp, 11 predicted proteins | sample MGYA00249838_ERZ747220 | MGnify/ENA primary metagenome ERZ747220 (study PRJEB28778, sample SAMN05720191) | bioreactor metagenome | isolation source: Anaerobic biogas reactor | place: USA:Washington...
GATGAAGCCGTCCTGGTACTGCTGCTCGTAATCGGCCACCAGCGCCTTGGTCGTGCCATAGGCCAGGCCGTAATAGGCGCCGTAGACGGCGTAAAGCGCCCAGATATGCCACCCTTTGCCTGCCACCGCAAACCCCAGGTAGATGGCCGCATAGACCAGCCAGCCCCCGATGATGACCTTGCGGCGCCCGACGCGATCGGATAGATCGCCCGCCGGCGCGCTCACCAGGGTGTAGATGGCGTTGAACGTGATCAGCATCGCCAGGATACCCACCACGCTGAGGCCGCGCTCCTGTGCACGCAGCACGAGGAAGGCATCCGACGAGTTACCCAAGTCAAAGATGCCGACGATGACCATGAAGAGCAGGAAGGGCCGCCCCAGCGCTCGGAACGTGATCTTGGGACGCTCGCGCGTGGCTTTGATGGCGACATCGTGCGACCCCAAGATCAGCGACAGCACCGCCACAAGGCCGGGGACGATGCTGATCAAGACCAGGGTCCGGAACGTGCTCTGGCTCAGCAGCGCCGTATTCCGCTGGGCAAGCCAGACCACAAGCAGCGAGATGAGAAGCCCGACAACGGCCCCGCCGGTATCTGCGGCGCGGTGGAAGCCGAAGGCGATCCCTCGCTGTGACTCGTCGATGCTGTCGGCGACGAGCGCGTCACGCGGTGACGTCCGGATGCCTTTGCCCACCCTGTCGGTCCATCGCACGGCTGCCACAGCACCCCATGACTGGGCAAAGTAGAAGAATGGCTTGGCCACCGCCGAGATGCCGTACCCTAGCACCGCCATCCACTTGCGGGCCCGGAGCCTGTCCGATAGCCAGCCGGAGAAGACCTTAAGCAGGCTGGCGGTTGCCTCAGCCAGTCCCTCGATCAGGCCAATGATGCTCGTTCTAACGCCGAGGACATTGGACAGAAAGAGTGGCAAGATGGTCAGGATCATCTCGCTGGAGATGTCGGTGAAGAAACTCGTAAGGCTAACGGCCCAGACGTTGCGTGGTAGAGAGCGCACGCGGTCGCCGAAGGATCCATTGTTGTCGCTGTCCATGGTTACCTCCTCGGATTACGCCCGTTATTATCGACCTTATCCTATAGCTGTGTCAAGATACCGGCGTTGTGATTCCTCCTAATCTGCCTACACTAGACGGGGCGTTGAGCTCTTGTAGCCGGCTGCGACTGGTTCCACCGGCACAGCGACGGCAACGAGCAACGGAGGTGGTACAGAATGTCTGGCACAGCGCACGAATGCACCGGCGACATCGAGCGGTCCCCCGTTGAGGCTGACGATCCGGAGGCCTATGCCGTAGTGACCCATGCTGCCGGGCCGTCTGGCGCGCTCCCACTCGACGCCGGCACCCTGCGCACCATCTCCAGTGGCGAGCTCTTCGGCTTGACGGAAGATGTGGGGATGGGTTGGCCCCCCGAGGCGCTGCGGCGGGATGAGTTCCTGATCCTCGGCACGGTGGCCGGGGTACGTGCGCCCGATGGCCGCCCCGTGGCGCTCGGCTACCATACGGGTCATTGGGAGGTGCCGCTTCTCATGGAGGCCGCGGCGCAGCGGCTGCAGGCCCTGGGCGCGATCCCCTTCGCCGGCGTGTTGAGCGATCCGTGTGACGGAAGAACCCAGGGCACGCCGGGCATGATGGATAGCCTGCCCTATCGCAACGACGCAGCCATTGTCTTTCGGCGCTTGATCCGCTCGCTGCCGACCCGCCGCGGCGTTCTGGGCATTGCGACCTGCGACAAGGGGCTTCCGGCGCTTATGATGGCGCTCGTGGCTCAGCACACCCTGCCTTGCATCCTGGTCCCCGGCGGCGTCACGCTGCCGCCTACCGAGGGCGAGGATCTGGGGAAGGTGCAGAGCCTGAGCGCGCGCTTTGCGCAGGGCGAACTCGACCTGCGGACGGCGACGGTGTTGGGATGCCGGGCATGTGCCTCGTCCGGGGGAGGGTGCCAGTTCCTCGGTACCGCGGGCACCAGCCAAGTGGTCGGCGAGGCTCTGGGGCTGACGCTGATGCACGCGGCACTGGCGCCCTCGGGACAGGAGATCTGGCTGGACCTGGCGCGGCGCTCGGCCAATGCCCTTGTGGCGCTGGCGGCAGCAGGCGTGACGGTCGCCGACATCGTGACGCCCGATGCGATCCACAACGCGATGGTGGTCTTTGCGGCGTTTGGGGGGAGCACCAATCTGCTGTTGCACTTGCCCGCCATTGCCCACGCCGCGGGTCTACCGCGACCCACGGTAGCGGACTGGGACCACGTGAATCGCGCGGTGCCAAGGCTCGTCGACGTCCTGCCTAACGGGCCCGTGGGCCACCCCACGGTGCGTGTCTACCTGGCCGGGGGCGTGCCGGAGGTGATGCTGCATCTGCGCGAGCTCGGGCTGTTGAGGCTGGACGTCCTGACGGCGCACGGGCGCCCGCTTGGCGAGATGCTGGACGTGTGGGCGTCCAGCGAACGCCGCAAGCGGCTGCGGGAGCGACTGCTCACCGAGGACGGCGTCGACCCAGATGCCGTGATCATGGCTCCCGATGTGGCGCGGGATCGCGGTCTGACCAGCACCTTGACCTTCCCGGTGGGCAACCTGGCGCCCGAAGGCTCGGTCATCAAGAGCACGGCGATCGATCCGCAGCTTCTGGATGCCGGCGGCGTCTATCGTATGGAAGGGCCAGCGCGCGTCTTCACGAGCGAGCACGACGCGATCGCGGCGATCAAGGGGCACGCGGCGGCGCCCATACGTCCTGGTGACGTCATCGTCCTCATTGGCCGGGGGCCGTTGGGCTGCGGCATGGAGGAGACCTACCAGATCACCGCGGCGCTCAAGCACCTCTCTTGGGGCAAGGAGGTCGCGCTGATCACCGACGCACGCTTCAGCGGTGTGAGTACCGGCGCGTGCGTGGGCCACATCGGCCCCGAGGCGCTGGCGGGCGGGCCGATCGGCCGGGTACGTGAGGGCGATCTCATTCGCGTCGTTGTGGACTGTATCCGCCTGGAAGGCCGCGTCGATCTGGTGGGCGCAGGCGGGCGACGCCTGCCGGCGCACGAGGCGGAACAACTGCTGGCGACTCGCCCCCCACTTCCCGACCTGGCCCCTGACCCCGCCTTGCCCGACGATACGCGCCTGTGGGCCGCCTTGCAGCAGGCTGGCGGCGGCACGTGGGGAGGCTGTGTCTATGATGTGGATGCGATTATGGCGCAGCTAGCGAACTGAGATAGAGAGCAGCAAACAAGGAACAGGGATCTCTGAGCTTTTAGAGGAGGCTAAGATGTATCTGACCCGCCATCACACGCAGACAGGCCCGCGCTGGGCCGTGGACGGCACGCTGCTGACCCCGGCGTTCGACCTGGGGATGCTTCTGGAGCTGCCCCGGGGGGTCTACGCAGACTTCCTGCGAGCGGTCTCCACCGGTGAGCCCGTGAGTGGGCAGCCGCTTGCGCCCCTGGAGCCGCTGCACGAAGTCTGGGCGAGCGGCGTCACTTACCTGCGTAGCCGCGATGCCCGGCAGGCAGAGTCGGAGACGGGCGACATCTACGCGCGCGTCTATGTTGCCGAGCGCCCCGAGCTCTTTATGAAGGCGATCGGGTGGCGCGTGGTAGGGTCGGAGGGGCAGATCCGCGTGCGGCCCGATAGCGCCTGGAACGTGCCCGAACCAGAGTTGACCCTGGTCATCAACGGGCACCAGGAGATCGTAGGCTACACCGCCGGTAACGATGTCTCATCGCGGAGCATCGAGGGTTCGAACCCGCTCTACCTGCCTCAGGCCAAGGTCTACGCGGGTTCCTGTGCCCTGGGCCCCGGCATCGTGCTGGCCCATCCCGATGCAATGCGCGCGCTGCCGGTCGAGCTGCAGATCCTGCGCCCGCGCCCCGGCGGCGGAGGCGACGAACAGGTCTTCCTCGGCCGAACCGACACCGCCCAGATGAAGCGCACCTTCGAGGAGCTGGTCGACTACCTATACCGCGAACTGCCCTTCCCGCGCGGGGCCTTCCTTATGACCGGCACCGGCATCGTTCCCCCCGACGACTTCACGCTCGCCCCCGGCGATCTGGTACGGGTGGTTGTGGGCGAGGTGGTGTTGGACAATCGGGTAGCGTAGGGGTAGGCGCCGAGCCGCCAGCGCGCACGGTCTTGGCTTTTTGGCTGCTGGTGGTTACACTGACCATGCGGGCAAGGTCGTGGAGGTGCAGCGAATGCTCGCTGCGCTGATTTGCCGGCGCAGAACTGAACGCTGATCCCATCAGCACGAGTCCAGGAGGTTTGAGACGATGTCCTACCAACCCGTCCTCGTCGCCGGCCAATGGCGACAGCCGCTCGAGCCGGCAGAGTCGTTCACGGCAGTGAACCCGATGACCAAGACACCGCTGCCTGAGGTCTATCCCGTCTCCGGATGGGGTGAAGTGGAGGAGGCGCTGATCGCGGGGGCTGAGGCTGCTGCGGCGTTGCGCGAGATGCCCCGTGCGTCGATCGCCGCGTTCCTCGAGGGCTTCGCCGCTGGCATCGAGGAACGCGCCCAAGCCATTGTCGACCTGGCCTTTACCGAAACCGCGCTGCCCATCGAACCCCGGCTGCGCTCCGTGGAGCTGCCGCGCACGACCGACCAGCTCCGTCAGGCCGCGGCGGCAGCGCGCGAGCGCTCGTGGTGCCACGCGACGATCGACACGGCGCGCAACATCCGGTCGATGTACGGCCCGCTGGGCGGTCCCGTTGTCGTCTTCGGCCCCAACAACTTTCCCCTGGCCTTCAACTCGGCCTCGGGCGGCGACGCGGCAGCGGCGCTGGCTGCCGGCAATCCGGTCATCGCCAAGGCGAACACGGGCCACCCCGGTACAACGCGCCTGTTGGCCGAGGCAGCGTTCGAGGCGGTACAGGCGAACGGTCTGCCGCCCGCGACCGTGCAGCTGCTCTATCGCGTCAAGCACGACGTGGGCGCGCGGCTGGTCTCGCATCCTCTGGTGGGGGCGACCGGCTTCACGGGCAGCCGGTGGGCAGGGCTGCAGCTCAAGGCCGCGGCGGACCAGGCCGGAAAGCCCATCTACCTGGAAATGTCGGCGATCAACCCGGTCTTTGTGCTGCCGGGGGCGCTCCAGGAGCGGATGGAGGAGATCGCGGATGCGCTCTTCAGCTCGTGCTCGCTGGGTGTAGGCCAGTTCTGCACGAAGCCGGGGCTCGTCGTCCTGTTGGCAACGCCCGAAGCCGAGGCGTTCCTCGAAGCAGTTGCTGATCGTTTTGAGACACCGCCCGGGGTGCTGCTGGGCGAGGGCGGTGTCCGTACGATTGCGGAGGCGGTCGAGCGACTGCGTGAGCACGGCGCCAGCCTCGTGGTTGGCGGCACCGACGTGCCCGGCCCTAGCTATCGCTACGCCAACACGCTGCTGCGGGTGTCGGGCGACGCCTTCCTCGAGCATCCGCACGCGCTGCAGACCGAGGCGTTCGGCGTCGTCGCACTCGTGGTCGTCGCCCGTGACGTCGCCCAGATGCAGGCGATTGCGCACGCGTTGGAGGGCAGCCTCACCGGCAGCTTCTACACGCACACCGCCCGGGTCGATGATGCGCTCTACGATGCGGTCGCACCGATAGTGCGCGAGAAGGTGGGCCGGCTGCTCAACGACAAGATGCCGACGGGGGTCGCGGTCTCTCCGGCGATGAACCACGGCGGCCCCTACCCGGCGACGGGGCACCCCGGCTTCACGGCGGTGGGGATTCCCGCAGCAATGTTGCGCTTTGGTGCCCTTCATTGTTACGACAATGTCCGCCACCACCGGCTCCCCGCCGAGCTACAGAACCGCAACCCGACCGGGACGATGTGGCGCTACATCGACGGTGCTTGGACGCAAGGAGATGTCGCCCGGTGAAGCTGAACCTCAACCCCTTCAAAGCCGATTTCCCGGAGCTGACGCCGCTGTGGATCTCGGTATTCGTCGACATCCTCGGCTTCTCGATACTGATCCCCTTCCTGCCCTTCTTCGGCCAGCAGTTTGGCGCGCCGGCGTGGCAGATTGGGCTCTTGCTCTCCACAAACGCGCTCTTCGGCTTCTTCTTCGGACCGATCTGGGGTTCGTTGAGCGACCGGTACGGGCGCAAGCCCACGCTTCTGATCTCGCAACTGGGGACGCTGGCGGGCTTCGTGATGATGGCCTTCTCGGGGAGCCTGACGATGATGTTCATCTCTCGTATCATCGACGGCATCTTCGGCGGCAACTACCCCATCGCCAAAGCCATCGTCGGCGACGTTGTGCCCCCTGACAAGCGCAGTGAGCAGATGAGCAATATCGGCGTGGCGCACGTGCTCTCTTCCCTTATCGGGCCGGGCTTGGGCGGGCTGCTCTCGCCGTGGGGCATTCTCGCGCCAGGGCTGATGGCCGCCTCGATGACCACGGTCGCTGTTTTGATGACCTTCTTTTTGCTCAAGGAGTCGAACCCGCTGCTGGTGGCATCGACGGCACCCGCTGGCCACCCGGCGGGCCTCGAGCCGGTCGGGGCGCAGGTGGCGCCGTCTCGGCGCCGGGATATCTGGCAGAACCCGTTGGCGCGTTTCCTGCTTGTCCAGTGGGGCTTGCACACCCTATCCTTCACGGTCTATATGTCGAGCATCTCGCTCTTCGCGAACCTCAAGCTGGGGCTCGATGCGGCGCAGATGGGCAAGCTGCTGATGATGGCGGGTATTGTGCGGGTCTTCATCCGCTACGTCATCTTTGTGCCTATGCGCCGCCGCTGGGGTGATCGCAAGACGTCATTGATCGGGCTGGGGCTCTTCGTGCCGACGTACTTGCTGCTGGGGTTCGTGACGAACCAGCTGCAATTCGCCGGGATTCTCTGCCTGGTGAGCTTTGGTGCAGCGTGCTCGCGAGGTATCCTCAATAGCTTCCTCAGCCGGTCGGTAGCGCCGTCGCAGCAGGGCGCGGCAATGGGGCTCTCTGCCTCGCTTGATAGCTTCGCGCAGATTGCTGGGCCGCTCATCGGCGGCGTGGTCCTCGACCGCACGCCGCTCTGGGTGTACGGAGGGATCACGGCGTTCTTTGCATTGGGCGCATTTGCGATGGCCCTGCGGCCACTCGACCTGGGTGACCAACGGGCCGCGGTTCCGACAGGTGCCGTTTCATGAGCTTGGACTTCATCAGAAAGGACTGTACACATGACAACGCCCATCAGGCTGGCATTGGTTGGTTGCGGCATCATCTCGAAGTCGCACGTGCAGGGCTACAGGAATCTTCTCGACGGTGGGTGCCGCGAGTTCGAGGTTACGGCGTGCGTTGACCCGAGAGAGAACGCGGCGACGGAGCGTGCGCAAGAGATCGCCGCCTTTCAAGGCACGGTCCCCGCGGTCTTCCCCAGTGTAGAAGCATTACTGGCGGCCAACGTGGCCGAGGCTGCGGATGTCTGCCTTCCGCACTGCTTCCATCACACGGTCGGGGTTCAGATCCTCGAGGGTGGGCTGCACGCGATGATCGAAAAGCCTGTCGGCCTTACGATCCGGGCCTCCAAGAAGATCATTGCTGCCGCGGAGGCCAGCGGGCGTATCCTGGCGACCGGCGAGCAGGTCCGTCGCGGTCTCTCGTCTCGCGCCTGTGCGTGGGCCATCCGGGAGCAGCGCTTGATTGGGGACGTGCGGATGGCTACGGTGCAGTCGATCGGGATGGGGCCGTTCGACTACAACGTGTATGGGATGAAGTGGCGCGGCCTCAAGCTGCTCACCGGCGGCGGAATGATCATGGACAGCGGCGCGCATTTCAGCGACATGGTGCAGGTGATGTTTGGCGTGCCCGAGAAGGTCTGGTGCACGATGGCCACCTACGATCGACGCATCATCAAGGATGCGCCGGTTCTGGGCGATGCCCCCGCCGACGTTGAGGACACCTGGCACGTTGTGCTCCAATTCCCCGCGGACGTCACGGTCACCTGGACCTACTCCCGCTCTCTTCACGGCGAGCCATCGCGCCACGTGGCCTACTATGGCAGCCAGGGGACCCTCTATGACTTGGGCTTTCCCTTCCATCCTTTCCAGGATGGTGGGCGGGCCGTTCTCGCCGGCGGGACACAGGTATCCCGCGACGAGATCGAGGCCGCCTATTTGGGCACGTTGTCCAAGACCGAGAAAGATCGGCTGTTTCCCTACGGCACCACCGATGGCTTCTCGATCGAGGTGTGGGACTTTGTCAACGCGATCGCCGAGGGCCGCAGGCCCGAGATGGACGGTACCGACGGCCTGAAGGCCAAGGCACTCTGCATGGCGTGCTACGAGTCGGCCATGCTCGGCGGGCCTGTCACCATCGATGCGGTGCTCTCAGGCGAGCTCGACGCCTATCAGCGGCCTATCGACACGTTCTGGAAGTTGGCGTAGGTGCGAAGGCTGGCAGCTTTTCGGAAGGGAGATCGATATGCTTGACGCACAGCAGACCGTGCTGCCCCGCTGGCGGGGCTTCAATTTACTGGAGCTGTTCACGATACAGGACGATGGCGAGTTCCAGGAGGATGACTTCCGCTGGATGGCCGATTGGGGCTTCAACTTCGCTCGCATCCCTGCCTGTTACACCCTGTGGATCGAGGGCGATGATGTCTACGCGCTCCACGAGCCGATGCTGGACAAGATCGACCGCGTGATCCGGCTCGGACAGCAGTATGACATCCACATTTGCTTCAACTTCCATCGCGGCCCAGGTTACTCGGTGAACCGTGAGCGGACAGAACCCTTCAACCTGTGGAAGGACCAGGAGGCCCTGGATGCCTTTGTGTTCCACTGGACGGCGCTCGCGCGCCGGTACAAGGGCATTGCCTCCACAGATCTCAGCTTCAACCTGATCAACGAGCCTCCCGCGCCGAGTGCCGAGGGGATGACCCGCGCCGACCACGAGCGTGTTGTGCGCACCACGGTCGCCGCGATTCGCGATGTGGATCCTGACCGCCTGATCATTGCCGATGGCCTGGGCCATGGGCGCCTGCCGCTGCCCGAGCTGGCGGATCTGGGGATCGCCCAGAGCTGCCGGGCCTATGAGCCGATGGGCGTGAGCCACTATCGGGCATCGTGGGTCGATAGCCGGGGCTGGCCCGAGCCGCAGTGGCCCGGCGGTTACCATTACGGAGCTTCTTGGGGGCGCGAGCATCTGGAGCAGCTCTACGAGCCCTGGGTGGCGCTGGCCGCGCAGGGAATCGGGGTGCATTGTGGCGAGGGCGGCGCCTTCCGCTACACGCCGCACGCCGTGCTGCTGGCCTGGCTCCGTGACGTGCTGGAGATCCTGGCCGCGCACAACATCGGCTTCGCGCTCTGGAACTTCCGGGGATCCTTTGGCGTTCTGGACTCGGAACGGGCGGACGTGGACTACGTGCCGTGGCACGGTCACCAACTCGACCGCGCGCTGCTCGAGCTGCTGCGGGAGCTCTAGCGCGCCTCTACATCCCCCATCATCATCGTGCGGAGGGCACGCTGGAGCCGGAGCGTCACCGGACCCGGCTTGCCCTCCGCGATCGGGTGGTCGTCGATCTGGATGACCGGCATCACACCCGTCGTCGTCCCCAGGACCATCACTTCGTCTGAAGTCGTCAGTTCTTCCTTGTGGATGGGGCGTTCCTCGTAGGGAATACCCAGGTCGCAACACAACGCCAGAATCACGTCACGGGTCACGCCCCCCAGAATCTGGTGCGTCAGGGGGTGGGTCACGAGCACCCCGTCGCGCACCGCGCAGACGCTGGTGTGCGCGCCCTCGGTGATGACGCCCTCGCGCACCAGGATGGCCTCATAGGCGCCGGCCTCCTTGGCCTGTTGGCTCGCCAGCACGTTGGGCAACAGCGCCAATGACTTGATGTCGCAGCGCGCCCAGCGCAGGTCGGGGACGCGGATGGCGCGGACGCCCGTGGCCCACCTGGCTTCCGGCGGGGCGTAAGGCTCCGCTGTGGCGTAGCGGGTTGGCGCCGGTGGTTCGTCGGGAAAGCTGTGCCCGCGCGGGGCGATGCCGCGGGTGATCTGGATGTAGAGCTTGGCGCCGCCCTGTTGCAGATCGTTGCGGGCGAGCAGTTCTGTCATCGCCGCTCTTAGCGATGCGAGGTCCGGTGAGGGGATCCGCAGGCCGGCAAGGCTATGAGCCAGCCGCGCGAAGTGTGCGTCGGGCTGGAACATCCGCCCGTCGAACGCGCATAGCACCTCGTATACGCCGTCGGCGAAGAGGAATCCCCGATCGTCGGGTGAGATGCAGACCTCGTCTTTGGGCACAAACTTGCCGTTGAAGTAGGTGATCATGGCCCCTATGATAGGAGGCCACGCTGGCGCTGTCAACCACGCCGGCGCTTTGGCTGCCCGCGAATCCTGACTACAATGGAGGGCGTGTAGCCCATCACGAAGCGAGCGACCCGCCTCACGATCGGCTCGCCGGCTTCGGCGCCCGTTCGGGTGCCGCTGCTGAGAGCAGACTGGTTGCCGGCTGAACACATTCTGTTGGAGGTGGTTATGGCCTACAGGCTCATCCAGGTCGGTACCGGTGGCTTTGGGGCTCACTGGTGTCGCCATTTTCTTCCGCCTAACGTCCGCGATGGCTTGATCGAGGTCGTCGCCGCCGTCGACATCAACCCCCTGGCGCTGGAAAACGCCCGTGAGGGACTGGGCCTCAGCCCCGATCGGTGCTACACGGACCTTCGGCAGGCCTTCGACGCGCACCCTGCCGACATCTGCACGATCGTCGTTCCGCCGGCCCATCACGAGGCCGTTGTCGACGTGGCGCTCGCGCACGGCTGTCACATCCTCTCCGAGAAGCCCATCGCCGACACGCTGGAAGCCGCCGTACGCATCGCCAACAAGGTCGCCCGCGCCGGGGTCAAGATGGGCGTCACGATGAGCCACCGGTTCCGCCAGGACATCACGACGCTGCGCACGCTCATTCGTTCGGGCGACTACGGGCCACTGGACTACCTGGTGAGCCGGTTCACTTGCGAGAACCGCACATACGGCACCTGGGGGGCGTTCCGGTATGAGATCGCCGACCCGCTCATGGTGGAGGGCGCCGTTCACCATCTCGACCTGCTCGCCGATATGGCCGGGGGGCGCTGTGCAACGCTCTATGCCCAGACCTGGCAGCCGCCCTGGGGCCAGTTCCGGGGCGATGCCCAAGCCCTCGTGACCCTGCAGACGGAGGCGGGCGCACGCGTGCTCTACGAGGGCGCCAAGACCAACGCTGTCGGCTTGAACGGCTGGGGGGCGGAGTATATCCGTGCGGAGTGCGAGCGGGCGACGTTGATCCTGAGCCACGGGCGCATCGAGCGCTTTGACTACGATCCGGCGCGACGGCAGCCCGATCGCGCGGAGGGAACGGGGGTCCCGGTCCCGCTGCTCGAGCAGCCCAAGTGGGCCAACACCTGGCTGATCGAGCAGTTCGTGCGTTGGTTGGATGGCGGACCGGCCATGGAGACCGAAGTCGAGGCCAACCTGCAGTCGATGGCGTTGGTCTTCGCGGCGATCGAGAGCAGCCGCACCGGACAGCCCGTCGATGTCCAGGCGTTCTTGAACGCGGCTCGAGCCCAGGCCTAGCACGCCCTGTTCGGGCCTCGCGCGCACCCGAAACTGAGAGGAGAGGACCATGACTGACCTGCAGATCAAGACCGCAGTGGTAACAGGCCAACATCCCTTTGACGTCCCATCGTTTACGCGGCTCTTCCGTGTTCTGCCCAACGTCGATGCGTTTATCCAGACGCTCGATGACTTCGCTGCCGATGATGGCAAGGTTCGCGACTGGTACGATGTCGTGCTCTTCTACAACTTCCACCAGGTTGCGCCGGGCGAAGGCGGCGGCGAGCCGCCCCTGGACCCGGCGGTGAAGGCGACGCTCGAGCGGCTGGGACAGACCGAGCAGGGCGTTGTCGTGCTGCACCATGGCCTGTTGGCCTTCCGAAACTGGCCCTTCTGGTCGGATCTGGTGGGGATTCCCAACCGCGGCTTCGGCTACTACCACGATCAGGAGATCAACATCACTGTCGCTGATGCGGAGCACCCGATCACGCGCGGCGTACGCGACTGGACGATGGTCGATGAGACCTATACGCTGGACGAACCGATCGATGATGTGCACATCTTGCTGACGACCGACCACCCGCAGAGCATGCACGCCCTCGCATGGACCCATGCTTTCGGCAAGGCGCGCGTTTTCTGTTGTGAGCTAGGGCACGACGCACAGGCCTTCGATCACCCGAGATTCCGCACGGTGCTGGGACGGGGCATTGCCTGGGCGGCGAAGCAGCTATAGGGGGGCGGTCAGATCTTGGTGAAGGTGACCGGTTGGCGGCTGGCGTATGTCTAGGGCCAAGCACGACGTACCTGGAGGGCGGTGGGCCTGGTTCACACCCCAGCGCTTGGTCGTCATAGCCCTGATGCTGGGGCTGCTCTTGCGTTTCCTGTGCCTTGGAAGCAAGAGCATCTGGTTGGACGAGGTCCTGAGTGTTCGCGCAGCCCGCGCCGAGCTGGGGGCCTTTGCCTCCGGGAGTGTGGAGCGATACCACCCCCCGCTCTTCTTCCTGATCCTCAAGGGGTTTATGCGGTTGGGCACGGACGAGGCCCTGCTGCGATTGCCGGCGGCGATCGGGGGCAGCGCGGCTGTGCTTCTCATCTACGTGCTGAGTCGGTCGCTCTTCGACATGGCCACAGCCGTTTCCGCGACGTGGTTTGCGGCCCTGGCACCTCTCCTCGTGTGGTATTCACAGGAGGTCAGGGGTTACAGCCTGCTCGTGATGTGGGCGCTTCTGGCGCTTGTCGCGCTGGCGCACCTGGCGCTGCAGCGAGGGGCAGGGTGGTGGCTGGTATACGTCGCCGCCACAACCGCTGGTCTGTATACGCACTACACCTTTGTGCTGGTGCTTCTGGTCCAGCTCCTGATGGTCGTGGGCTTGCTCGCGGCGGGGCGTGGGACGCGTGCTGCGCCGCTCTACCTGGCTGCGGGATGGCTGGCTGCGGCGGTGCTCTACGTGCCCTGGCTCCGCACGCCTGCTGCCGGCGCTTTCATCGATCGGCTCACATCAGCCAGCCTCTACTACAACGCGCTGACCGCCGGACGCCCCGAGTTGCTTCAGAACGTGAGCGGTGCGGCGCTGGCCTGGTTCCTGATCGGCGGGGGGCTCATGGCCCTTGGGCTGGGTACGTGGCTCTACCGGATCGCCTACAATGCAGCGCTCATGCGCCTGCGGAAGCGGCCAGCGCCGACGGAGTCGCTCGACGAGCCGGTCACCAGTGAGAGTGGCGACCAGATGCCCCGGCAGTTGGTCGACTGGGGTTCCATCCCGGACGACCTGCTGCTTAAGCGGGAACTCCATACGGTCCTGAAGGCCGCCCTGGAGACCCTGCCGGCCACACTGAGGAGCGTGTTTGTGCTGAGGGACATCGAAGGGCTGTCGACTGCCGAAACGGCTGAAGTTCTGGCGTTGACGGAAACCAATGTGAAGGTGCGCCTGCACCGCGCACGGGTGGCCCTGAGGGAGCGATTGACCGGGTACTTCGCGGCGTCGCAGACGGTGCAGGGGATAGGAGGGAAGTGACGTGCTCTGCAAGGAGATGCTGGGCAAGCTGTCCGAATACATCGATGGCGAGCTGGAAGCGGAGCTGTGTGCGAAGATCGAGCAGCATGTCGCCGAGTGCTCCAACTGCAACATCGTCGTTGATACGCTGCGCAAGACCGTGACCTTGTACCATGATCATGGTCACGAGCCCCTGCCGGAAGAAGTCAAACAGCGACTACTTGCTGCGCTTGACCTGGGACCGGCCGCAGATTTGCGTTAATAGAACGCGCTGCATATAATGTGGGAAATCCGGGCGGTTAGCTCAGTTGGCTAGAGCGCAGCGTTGACATCGCTGAGGTCAGAGGTTCAAGCCCCCTACCGCCCACTCGAATAATCAAAGCGACGATCGGGACGAGTAGGTGACGCGCGACGTCAGAGAGGGCAGGACGCTGGCTGGAAGCCTGCCTCGCACAGCAGCGCCGAAAACCCCCCGAGAGCGGAGCCCGGAAGACAGAGTATGGGTTCCCGGCCGGCCCCGTTACAGGCCAAATGAGATGGCTCACGATGCGTAAGTCGCGTGCCAACTTGGGTGGAACCGCGAGGCCCCTCGCCCCAATGGCGATGGGGCCTGTTTGTTTAACATACTAGAGCAAGTCGTTCAGCCGTTCGAAGAAGCCGCG
>ENA-UOUL01004024-UOUL01004024.1-bioreactor-metagenome-genome-assembly--contig:-NODE-4024-length-14138-cov-10.770500_pt1 | contig 14138 bp, 10 predicted proteins | sample MGYA00249838_ERZ747220 | MGnify/ENA primary metagenome ERZ747220 (study PRJEB28778, sample SAMN05720191) | bioreactor metagenome | isolation source: Anaerobic biogas reactor | place: USA:Washington...
AGCGCTAGGCCGGACGTCGGGCGCTACGGGACGTCTCGCTGGAGGTGTCTGCCGGCGAGGTGCATGTGGTGGTCGGCCCCAACGGAGCCGGCAAGAGCACGCTGCTGGGTATCGTGGCCGGCGTGATAAGGCCCGGTGCCGGGCAGGTCCTGATCGGCGGTGTGGACATCTTTGGCGCCCGTGCCCCCACGGTGCGCCGCCACATGGCCTTCCTGCCCGAGAACTGCCCCCTCTACAACGACTTGCGCGTGGAGGAGCACCTGACCTACCGCGGCAAGCTGAAGGGCTTGTCGGGCAAGCGCCTGCGCGCCCGCATGCGCAGCGTCATGGAGAACTGCAGTCTGGAGTCGTTCCGCCGTCAGCTCATCGGGCGCCTGTCGCTGGGGGAGCGCATGCGCGTGGGTCTGGCCGACGCGCTCATGACCGAGCCGCGGCTGCTGGTGCTCGACGAGCCCTTCGCGGGGCTCGATCCCGAGCAGGCCGGGCATATCTGCGCGCTGCTGGCGGGCTATGGGCGTCATGGAACAGTTCTGCTGGCCACGCACCGGCTGGAGGCGGCCGAGCGCCTCGGCCCGCGCTGCTCGGCGCTCTATCGCGGCCGTCTGGCCGCCACCCTGGATACCCAATCGGCCGCGGCTCCGCTGGCGGAGCGTCTGCATGATCTCTGGCGTGCCTGCGCCGCCGAGGAGGAGGCCACATGAGCCGCACGACACGCATCGTATGGGCCCGCGAGGTCTTCGCCATGTCCTGCTCGCCGGCGGTCTATGCGGCCCTGACCGCCTTCTATGCCCTGAGTTCCGGGCTCTTCTTTGCCGCGCTGCAGATCGGGGAGGGCACCTTCTGGAGCGTGCCGGCGCTCTGGGTGCTCTCGGTAGCCCTGCCGCTGCCGCTGCTCTCGATTCTGGTGACGATGCCGCTCTTTGCCGGCGAGCGCGCCACGGGTACCCTGCAGCAGTTGATGATGCTGCCGGTGCCCATCGGGCGGGTCATTCTGGGCAAGTTCCTTGCGGCCTACGGTGTTGTTGTGCTGGGGATTCTGGGTGCCGGGGTGCCCTGGCTCTTTCTTTCGCGCGCGCTTGGCGGCAAGCTGCCGCCGCTCTCCGCGCTGGCGCCGGGCATGGCGGTGCTCGGGCTGCATGGCCTGAGCTGGACGGCCCTCGGCGTGCTCTGCTCCGTGCCGGCACGCCGTCCATGGGCCGCCGCCATCGGCACGCTCCTGATCGGCGGCGGCGCGATCCTCGCATGGGCCGCCCTGTCGCGGCTCTTCCTGAGCGGGCACCTGCAGGCGCCCGCCTTCCCGTTGGCGATTGAACTGCTGGATGCCGCGTCAGGACGCCTCGCGCTGCATAGCCTGGTACTGCACCTCTCCCTGGTGGCGTGGTGCCTCTTCGTCAGCCGGCACCTGCTGGAGGCGCGCCGATGACGCCGGACGTGGAAAAGAACGGCAGCCCGGCGCCGTCCCGCGACGTCCGCCCGCTCTGGCGCGTGCGCCTGCGCCGCTGGGGCACGAGCCTGCACCGCCTGACGGCGGTCGGCCTGGCAACGCTGCTGCTGGTGCTCGTCAACCTTCTGGCCGTGCGCCTCGATGTGCAGTGGCGCCTGCCCGGGCCGCATGGCGGGCTGTCGCAGCGGGCGCGGGCGATGATGGCCGCGACGCATGGCGAGGTGGAAGTCAAGGTGCTGCTGCCGCGCAGCCACAAGGAGTTCGAGCCGTTGCGCCAGTTGCTGGCCAATCTGCGCGACGCGGCCGCCGCGGCGGCGGACGGGGCGCGGCTGGAGATCGAGCTGGTCGATCCGTACCGCGACCTGGCGCGCGCGGCCCAGTTGGCGCGGCTCTACGGCGTAACCGGCTGGGCGGTGGTCTTCGTCAAGGGCGAGCGCGTCGAGAAGGTGCCGCTCGACGAGATGGTCGAGACCATCGAGCCGGCCGATGAGGGGCTGGTAGCCACGGCACCGCCGCTCAGGCGCTTCCGCGGCGAGCAGCTCTGCGTGACGGCGCTGGCGCGTCTGGCGCAGCCCCGGCGCCCGGTCATCTACGCCCTGGAGGGGCAGGGCGAGCGCGACATCGACGACTACGACCTGCTCGGCGGCTACTCGGATTTCGCCCGTGAAATCCGGCGCGACGGCTACGACCTGCGCAAGCTGAGGCTCGCCGGCGGGGATGGCATCCCCGCCGACTGCGACGTGCTGCTGATCGCCGGCCCGCGGCAGCCGCCGGCCACCGAGGTGCGCGGCACCATCGAGGCCTACCTGGCGCGCGGCGGGCGGCTGCTCTTCCTGGCCGACCGCGCCCGCGAGCTGCCGCACGGCTGGGAAGGGGTGATGGAGCGCCTGGGACTGCGGTTCGCCAACCTGACGGCCGTCGGCGCGCGCACGCTGGGCGGCTTCTACCTGATTGTCGACCGCTTCAGCCTGCACCCCATCGCCCGCGATCTGGAGCGCAACGCCGTCTATTTCGTCAATCCGCAGGTTATCGACGTCATCGCACCGCAGCAGGGCGGCGCTGCCGACCACCTGCGGACGGATGTGGTGGCCGCGGCACCCAATGGCGCCTGGGGCGAGACCGATCCCGACCAGTTGCCGCGGCGCTGCGATCCCGGTATCGACCGCCAGGGGCGGCTGCCTCTGGTGGTTGCCGTCGAGCTCGGCGCCGGACTTGGCGCGGATGTCGGGCTGCGGCCCATGCGGGCGGTGGTCTTCGGCGATTCGCATGTGGCGGTCAATGCGGTACTCTCCGGCGGCCGTACCGGCAACCGCGACCTGCTGCTCAACGCTATCCACTGGCTGGCCGAGAGCGGCGCGCCCGCGGGCCCCTCGCTCATGGCGGAGGGCAATGCTCTGCAACTGGGCCTGACGCGCAGCCGTCAGATTCGTTTCTTCCGGCACAGCACGATCTACTGGCCGCTGCTGGTGGCCGTGCTAGGGTATTTAAGGGTGGCGGCCAGACGCCGCCGTCAGGAGTAGCCTCAATTGCCGTCGTACCGCACAACTCTGGGTCTGCTGGTTGCCTGCATCGGCTGCGGCATGCTGCTATGGGTGCTGAACCGCTCCGGTCCGCAGACCGGCGGTCCGGCCGCCGGCGCCTCGGGCATGCTCTTCCCCGCGCCCTTGCGCGAGGCCGACTATCTGGTGATCGAGCGCAACGGCTACCGCGCCGAGCTGCGGCTCGGGGCGGATGGCTGGATGCTCACGCAACCCCTCGCGGCCTACGCCAGCCAGACGGCGGTACAACGCCTGCTCGACAAGCTCGAACGGGCATCGCTCCGCGCCCGTATCGAGGCGCATGAGCTGGAACTGCGCGAACTGACGCTGGACGACTTCGGGCTCCTCAAGCCGCAGGCGCGTCTGGTGGTGGCCGGGCCGCGCGCGCGGGCCGAGCTGATGCTGGGCGATCTTACCGCCACGGGCAACGAGCTCTTTGCCGGCTTCATGCACTCCGACGACGTGCTGCTGACCGATCCCGCGCTGCTCGCCGCCCTGCCGGAGACCCCCTTTGAGCTGAGCGACAGCAGCTTTTTCCGCGGCGACCGCCGCCGCATCGGGGCTATCGGCCTGCGCCGTCCCGGCCAGCCCTACCTCAAGATGTCGCGCGAGCCCGGCGGCTGGATGATCACCCAGCCGCTCACGGCGCGCGCCGACGAGGCCGCCGTCGCGGCCCTGCTCGACGCGCTGGAGGGCACCCGCATCGCGCGCTTTGTATGGCCCGCGCCGGATAGTCCGGACGATGCCGGCGTCAACCGCCGCACGCAGCTTGCGCGCTTCGGACTGGCGGAGGAGAGCGAGCAGGGGGTACAGCTTCAGCTCTGGATGACGGGCGACCCCGTCGGTCGCCGCATCCGGCTCGGCACGCCGGTCGACTCCCTGCCCGGGCATGTCCATGCGCTGGCCGAGGATGGCCCCGCCGTGGTCGCCGTCACCAACACACTGCATGACAGGGCGCAGTTGCCGGTGGTCGCGCTGCGCGACAAGCGGCTGCTGGTCATCGCCCCGGACGAGATCGGGACGCTCACAGTGCAGGGCATCGAGCCGCCGCTGGCGCTGCGCCGCGCGGCGGAGGACGCCTGGGAACTGACCAGTCCCGTGGCCGCGCCGGCCGAATCTGCACAGGTCGCGCTCCTGCTGGAGGCGCTGCTGGCACTGCGCGCCACCGGTTTCGAGACGGAACCCGCCAATGGCGCGGCGGCCGCCACGGCGGGGGCGGTGCAGGTGGATCTGGCGGGCGGCGCCAAGGCCCTGCGCCTTGTGCGCGCCGGCGGTGGCGGCGAGGCGCAGCCTACGGTGCGTATCAGCCTGACCAACGAGACCGACGCCTATCTGGTGCCCACCTCGCAGTGGGCACGTGTCGAGGCCCTGCTGCACCGCCCGGCGGCGTTCCGCAGCCGCACGCTCTTCGAGCTGCCGGCCGGAAGCATCCGGCGCATTGCGGTCGGGCGTGCCGACGGCACGCAGGAGGTGGTCGAGCACGAGGGCAATTCCACGGCAGGCTGGCGACCGGCCACGCCGGGGCGCGCCATCAACCGCCCGGCCCTCGATGGCTGGCTGCAGCAACTGGCACACCTGCGCGCCGCGCGCATTGTCTCGCTGGGAACAGGCTCGGCGGCAGAGCCGCAGATCGGCGCTTTTGATACGCCGTATGCCGAGGTCACCATCGACCTCACAGCCGAGGACCGGCTGCGGCGCGTTCTGATTATCGGCGCTCCGGCGCCCTTCGGGGGCGGACGCCTGGCCATGGTCAAGGGACATGACACGGTCTTCGAGCTCGAGACCGCGACCTGTCTGCAACTGGAACAGCCCTTGCTGCTTCCCCTTGAGCCGCGTGTGAAGGATGTCGATACGACACGCCCCCCAAATACGGAGACCCCGTGAAGCAACACGGATTTGACAACGATAGGTACCTGCGCGAACAGACGCAGGAGATTCTGACGCGCATGCGCCAGTTCGGCGACAAGCTCTACCTGGAGTTCGGCGGCAAGCTGATGTTCGACTACCACGCCGCACGCGTGCTGCCGGGCTATGATCCCAACGTCAAGCTGCGCCTGCTGCAGAAGCTCCGCGAGCACGTCGACATTATCCTCTGCATCTATGCCGGCGATATCGAGCGCAAGAAGATGCGCGCCGACTTCGGCATCGCCTACGACGACGACGCCATGAAGATGATCGACGACCTGCGGGCCTGGGGGCTGAAGGTGCGTGCCGTGGTCATCACACGCTACGACGAGCAGCCTACCGCACGCCAGTTCCGTGACCGTCTCGAACGCCGCGGCGTCAAGGTCTACTGCCACCGCAGCACGCGCGGCTATCCCACGGATGTCGATACCATCGTCAGTCCCGAGGGCTACGGCGCCAATGACTACATCGTGACCGAGCGCCCGATTGTCGTCGTCACCGGCCCCGGGCCGGGCAGCGGCAAGCTCGCCACCTGCCTGGCGCAGCTCTACCACGACTGGCGCGCGGGACGCACGGCGGGCTACGCCAAGTTCGAGACCTTCCCCATCTGGAACCTCCCCCTCAAACACCCGATCAACGTCGCCTACGAGGCGGCAACCATAGAGCTCCACGACGTCAACCAGATCGATCCCTTCCATCTGGCTGCGTATGGCGAACAGGCCATCAATTACAACCGGGACATCGAGGCCTTCCCGTTGTTGGCGCGGATCCTGGAACGAATCGGCGGGGCGGTCTCCTACCGCTCGCCCACGGATATGGGGGTGAACCGCGCGGGCTTCGCGATCATAGACGAAGACGTGGTCCGGGCGGCCGCGGAGCAGGAAGTGATCCGCCGGTACTTCCGGTACGCGTGTGAGTACGCGGTGGGACTGGTCGAACTGGATGACGCCAACCGCGCCGAGCTGTTGATGAAGGGCCTAGGCTTGGATGAGGAGCAGCGAGTCGTGGTAGGGCCCGCGCGCGCGGCAGCCGCCTCGGCCGAGGCGACAGGCAAAGGCAACAAGGGGGTCTACTGCGGCGCGGCCATCGCCCTCCCCGACGGCCAGATCGTCACCGGCAAGAACTCGGCCCTGATGCATGCCGCCTCCGCGGCAGTCCTCAACGCCGTAAAGCACTTGGCTCGGATCCCCGATGAGATCCCGCTCCTTACACCCATCGTGATGGAGTCAATCGCCGCTATGAAGAAGGACATCCTCCGGATGAAGTCGGTGAGCCTAGACCTGGACGAGACGCTCATCGCGCTCGGGATCAGCGCCACGACCAACCCGGCGGCCCAACTGGCGGTGGGTCACTTGACGGATCTCATGGGCTGTGAGTTCCACACCACCCACCTTCCCACGGCAGGAGACGAGGCCGGCCTACGCCGGCTGGGACTCAACGCCACCAGCGACCCGCAATTCGCCACCTTGTCACTGGTGGTGGGTTAGGCGCGAACCTCCTCGCGCATGAACAAGATGTAGCCGATGGTGAAGAACGCCAGCACGCAGCCGATCAGAGCTACGATCTGAGGCCAGCAAAGGATCAGGCTCTGCGAGAAACTGAGGGCCCCCACAATAGCCCGGTCCACCTGCTCGTACACGAGTACACCCAGTGAGCGCACGCTCGGGTTGAGCAGGGCACTGGTCGCTTCGTCGTAGAGAGTCCCAGGTGAGATTCTATTTAACGTCGTGGATAGTTCTTCATGGCGCAGGAGTTCCGCGTAGGTGGCGTTTTCTCCGGCCGGGGCCACCGCATCCACCACCAGCCCCACGATCAGGCTGGCGAAGATGGCGAAGAACAGCCACACGGCTATGGAGGCCAGTGCCGACGTGGCCGCCTGCTTGAACAACACCGAGAAAAGCTGCGCGAGAGCGAGCCAGAAACCCACATAGATCACGGTCACGATGATGAACACCACCAGCCGGCCGACCTCTTGAAGCGAAGGCGTGGTGCCCAGCAGCACGATCCCTATGCCGCCCACGATGACCACCAATGCCGTCAGTGCCAAGCCCACCACGCTCAAACCGGCGAAGAACTTGCCCTGAAGAACAGCATCGCGATGGATGGGCTGCGATATCAATCGGCTGAGCGTGCCTTGCGATCGCTCACTGTTGAGCGCGTCGAACCCGAGAGCTATGCCCAGCAGAGGCGCCAGAAAGGTGATGAAGCTGACGAAGGAGGGCAGACTCTCGCCGGAAGCGGTGAACAGATACAAGAACGCGAACTCGACCTGAGCCGAGTTGGACGCTGCCTCCCTGATGACCGAACTGGCGGCGTAGACGGCGGCCAAGCAGGTGACGCCGATCAGAACCAGCAAGATCCCGAAACGAAGACCCGAAAGATGATCGCCCAACTCCTTGCGCATCACCGGGCCGACCCCAACAGGGAAGAAACGGCCGCGGGCGCGTGAGATGCGCGCCGCGCCCTTCGACGGGCTGCCGCCCGGCCCTTCCAGAGCCACAGATCCGTTACTTGGTTGAGGCATGACCGGTACTCGCCTCCTCTCGGAAGTAGCGATCGTAGATGTCGTCGAGGCTCATCCCTCGTTGACGGAGATGTACGGGCAACAGTCCCTGATCGACCACAGTCTTGACCGCGGCGGCCCGCACCGCGCTCTTCCCCCGCACCGTCACCATGTCGCCTTGCCGGATCACATCCTTCACACCGTCAAGGGATCTCAGGGAGCCGACCAATCTGTCGAGGGCTCCGCCATCTGCGCTCCGACCGTCGGCGGCGAAGGCGGAAATCTCGAACTCCACCTCATCGTCGTTGGCCAGTTGCCGTTCTAGGTCGGCCACAGGACCGGCCGCGATCAGATGCCCGCCGACGAAGATGCCCACCCGGTCGCACACCGCCTGTACCTGATGCAGCAGGTGCGAGGACAGGAGAATGGTCATGCCGTCCTGATCCCTCAAGCGGGCCAGCATGGCCAGCAGTTCCCGTACACCCTCCGGGTCGATGCCGATGGTAGGCTCGTCCAGGATGAGTATCGAGGGATCCTTCACAAGCGCATCCGCGATGGCCAAGCGCTGGCGCATGCCCCGGGAGTATTTGCCGGCCCGCTTCTCAGCGGCGTCGGCCAGTCCCACATCCGCCAGCAAAACCTCGATCCGCTCCTCCGCCTCTTTGGGCGAGATACGGTTGAGCGCGGCCGTGTAGCGCAGATTCTGTCTGCCTGTCATGTTGGGGTAGAACCCCACGTTATCGGGGAGATAGCCGACGATAGACTTCACGCTCAACGGATCGCGCACAGGATCGTATTCGGCCACCCGCACGGTGCCCGAAGTGGGCTCAGTCAATCCCAGCAACATCAGGATGGTAGTCGTCTTACCTGCCCCATTGGGCCCGAGCAGACCGAATATCTCGCCCCGCCGGACAGTGAGATCCAGCGCATCGACAGCCGTGAATTGACCGTACTTCTTGGTCAACCCCTCGGCTACGATCATCGCCTCAGGGGTCGCCTCAGGTATCTCTTGCACCTCTGCCTGCACCTCGTGCTCCATCTCTTTCACCTCGTGGTCCGTGTCTTCTCCCACGATGCCGCCCATGGCGGACCTCAACGGTGTCCGTAGCGACGGAAAACGAACCCGAGTATGGCTATCGCGGCGATGGCGATCAACACGCCGATGACGCCCCAGAGGGTCCCGGTCTTGACCGTGACCCTTACATCAGAATCCGCGCTGGCTTCATCCGCGGCAGCCGTCAGTGTGACCACGTAGTCACCCGCGATGGCGTTCTCGGCCGGCTTGAACACCGCCGTCACCGTCTGCTGCTGATTGGCAGGCAGCACGTCGATGGTCCGGGGCTCGAAGGTGACCTCCCAGTTGGCGGGCGCCGCAGCAGACAGTTTCACGTCCTGTAGAGGACCGGTGCCGCTGTTCGTGACCACGAACTGCACCCGTGTGGTATCACCGGACTTCACGTCGGCGTTGAGGTTTCCATCGGGAGTGGTCAGACCGAGAGTGTAGGTTCCGGTGATCTCCACCTGCAGGGGCACGCTCACGGTCTCACCGCTGCCACTGGCGGTCACCCTCAGATCATACGTGCCGATCTCGACTCTCGTGGGAGGCGTCACCTTGAACTGCAGCTTCTGAGTGCCCTGGGATTGGACGCTCACAGTCGGGGTCTCCTGGGTCGCTCCCGAGGGCGTCAGGGACAGCGTCCAATTTTCGGGGCCCTCTGCAGACAGGTTGTAGGTCCGCTCCTCCAAAGTACTGTTCTTGAGCGTCAGAGTGTAGGTGAAGGTCGCGGTAGCGGGGCCACGGAGCGCAGCGTATTCAGCCGTGAGCTCAGTCGTCCCACCCTCGACCTGACTGACCGTGAGAGCGATCGGAAGCGAGACCGTAGTCGCCCCCGCCCGCGCCACGACCGTCAAAGTCTCAGTACCTTCGACCGCCTCCGGAGGGAGCTTCACCTGCAGGTCGAGCGACAACTCATCCTCGGGATCGGTCATGACCGCCGAGATGGGCCGGCCGCCGCCCAGAACGCTCGCCTCCCAGCCGTCCGGCACTCCCTGCACCGAGAGATCCAGACGCTGCGCGACGGTGTCGGTGATTGACAGATCGATGGTGACGGTCTGCCCCGGCTGGACCGTCATGGCCAGATAAGGTGTACTCAGGGTCGTGGCGAGCGCAGAGCCGGCCCCCCCGATGAGGAGCAGCATGAAGACCAGGGCAAGCGTGACACCCCCCAGAACCGCCCTCGATACGCATCGACGACCCGATCCACGACTGAAGTGACCCATAGCGAACAACCTCCGATTCATCAAGAATGCTGGAGCCCAACAAAGCCGATGACCAACGCTACCCTGTCAGCGACTGCACCCGGCGTAAAGTGCGCGTAAGAAAGTTACCCGACCTCGCGTAAAATTCAAGTAAGTTTCTTCGGTCCGAGTGAGTTCGAGCGGGCGGATCCGGCCTACAGCGGGCGGAGCCACCCCCACGCGGCGCCGGTCGGGCCCCTTCGCAGGCCGGTTCCAGGCCCGGAAACTCGCTGGTTTGGAGAAGAACCGATCGTGGAAGTCCTCAAATGCGAGCCTCCAGTTCACCGATTAGAGGAGTGAAACGGATGGATCCCCAGACTGCAAGAGAGACGCTTCTCCGTTTCCGCGCTCGACTCATCGACCAGAACAAGACGCTTACCGAAGCGCTCGGTATCTCCCTGGAGGAGGAAGGCGGAGACGAATCGTCCGATCAGCACATCGCCGACGTCGGTGCCGTCACACTCAACAGACAAGTGGACCTCACCGTGCAGGAGAACGTTGAGCGGCTGCTCAATCAGGTCGATCGGGCGCTCGAGAAGATCGATGAGGGAACGTACGGCCTGTGCGACCGCTGTGGCGAGCCCATCGAAGAGAGTCGCCTTCAGGCCGCGCCTGAAGCCACCCTTTGTTTGCGACATCAGAAGGAGTGGGAGCAGTCGGAAGGAGCCTGAGCTGCTTCCATCCGCCCAGCCCGCGTCAGATATCACGGGCCACGGCAAAGGCCATACGCGTGGCCTGGTAGATGTTGCGCGGCATCCAACAATCACCGATCTGGTGGAACTCGGGCGCGCAGAAGCGTAGAGCGTCCGCCTCGTCGTGCAGCGGCTGCTGCCCGACCGCGTAGACGACGGTATCGGCCGGGTAGAGCTTCCGGCTGCCTATCTCGGCATCTGCTCTTAAGACCGTCGAGAAGGTGTTGGACTGAAGGACCGCGGCCTCCACCGTCGGAGAGATGGGTAGAGTGCAGGCACTGCCCACGTACGCGCCGATGACGCCCCCATGGTCGATCTCCACGGCTTTGGTGGCGGTGGTGACCTCTATCTGGTACTTGTTGATCTCACCGATCAGGGCCAGGCCGTGGACGGGGTTCCCGCCGTCGCTCAGGGTATCCATCATCTCCATGATGGTGACCCTGCGTCCCAGTCCGGCCAGGTAGATGGCAAGCTCGATGCCCACCAGACCGCCGCCCAGCACCACCACCCTCTCCCCGGTCTTCTCCGGATGGTAGTAGACCTCTTCAGCCCCCAGGACGTTCCTGCCCTCTATGCCGGGTATCTGAGGAACACAGGGCCGGGCACCCAGGGCGGCGATGAGCACCTCGGCGTTGACGGCTGATGCGTACTCGGGCGTGACCGCGGTAGCCAAGCGCACCTCTACCGGCGCCCGTAAGATCATCCGGGCCTGGTAGTCGAGGTACTCGGAGAGCAGCCTCTTGAAGGGTACCTTCCCCTCACAGCGCAGGGCTCCGCCCAGACGGTCTTCCTTCTCGCACAGGATGACCTGGTGCCCACGCTGCGAAGCGACCAGAGCGGCCTCCATGCCGGCCACACCGCCTCCGGCGATGAGAATCGTCTTGGGCACGCTCGCCGGGAGCGCGTGCCTGGAGTCCTGCTCGAAGCCGATCTCCGGATTGACGGCGCAGCGGTACTGCCGCTTGGTGGTGATACCGGCGAAGCACTCGAAACAGCGGATGCAGGGGCGGATCTCATCGGACCTGCCCGTACGCGCCTTCTTGGGTAGGTCCGGATCGGCCAACATGGCCCGGGCCGTCTGGACCACGTCCGCCTTGCCGGAGGCGATGATCTCCTCCATGAGGGCGGGGTCGCCGAGCGCTCCCACGGTGGCCACCGGGGTCCGGACGTGCTTCTTGATCTCGGCGGCATACTGCACGTTGACGCCGTCCGGCAGGAACATGCTGGGATGGGTGACAGTGAAGACCTCCGGCACTTCGTGACTTCCCGCCGACACGTGGATGAGATCGACCTTGCCGTCGAGCTGTTTGGCGATGGCCACGCCCTCATCGATGCCGTACCCGCCCTCATAGCACATGGAACCGCTGATGCGGACCTCAAGGGGGAATCCCCGGCCGCACTTCCGCCTTATCCGTTCGATGATAGAAAGAAGGAAGCGGCACCGGTTCTCGAGGCTCCCGCCCCACCGGTCTTTGCGGTAGTTGATGTTGGGGTCCAGGAACTGGTTGATGAGCCAGCCGTGGCCGGCGTGGATCATCACTAAGCCGAAGCCGCAGAACTTGGCGAAAGCGGCCGCATCGGCATAAGCCTCGATGGTCTCCTCGATGACCTCCTCCGGCATGGCCGGGGCGAACTGCCCTAAAGGATTCACCCTGTCGACCGCGCCGTAGATCTGATTGCCCGCAAGAGCACAGATGTAGGAATACGGTCCGCAGTGTTGGATCTCGATGGCCGCGACCGCCCCGTGCCGGTTGATGGCTGAAGCCAGCCGGTAGATGGGCGGTAGCGACTCGGGATCGTCCAGAGGAAGGTTGCTTATCCCAATGCGACCCCTCTTGCTGTCGGCCATGGCTGAGCCCACGTGGACCGTGGCCGCTCCGCCGATGGCTTTACGCTCGTAGAAGGCAACGGTCTCATCTAGGGGATAGTTCTTGCACGACAGGTACTCGTAGCCGACCGGTGCCGCGAAGTACCGGTTGCGGAAGACGGTGTCTCCCAGGCGGATCGGCGAGAAGAGGTGTGGGTATTCGCAGGCATACATTGAGAGATGTTCTATTCCTTTCGCCGATCCGCCACGGGACGTATTCGCTTATTCCATCAACCAACCCGACAGAGAGACACCCGTTGCCAGGTCGTAGTCCCTCTCGAAGGCTTCCGGGTAGTCGCGGCGCCAGGCGGCCCACTCCTCATCGGTCACCTTGGCTACCTCCACCAAGAAGCCGCTCACCACCATGCCGGTGCAGTTCTTCGAGGTGATGTTATGGGGTGTGATGGTGTTGATGGCCCCGCCCCGGTCCACCTTACCCGGGACGATGGGATCCCAGCGGGCGCCGTGATCCATGTAAGCCACGCCCGGCATGAGGCGCTCCGTGACGTAGGCTCCACCCAAGACGATGCCCCGCTCGTTGTAGATCTTGACGATGTCGCCATGCTTGATACCGCGGCTCTCGGCTTCTGCAGGGTTGATCCATACCGGCTCGTAGAGGTAGCCGTCGGAGCCCTTCACCTTCATGGTCTGCACTTCGCGGCTCCAGGTGATGTCGTCGGCCTGGGCGTGCATGCGCCAGTGCGGGTGGTTAGACATGCAAAGGAGCGGATACTCCTTGGCCCGCTCGCCGGTGACACGCTCGTCGTGGTAGTCGCTCTTCTCTATCCAGTGCGGCACCGGAGGACGCTCCGGGTCGTCGGGGAAGTACTTCTCGATGGCGCTGGAGGAGTACTCCAGGAGACCGGTGGGCGTGGTGAGCGGGCTCTTGCGGGGATCTTGCGCGAACTCAGAGAGGCCCGGCGGCTGCACCTTGATCTCCTCGCTGCAGGGGATCACGAAGTACTGCTTCTTCTTTAGGTCGTCCCAGGAGATGTAACGGTCCATTCCCGAGACCTCGTAGCAGAGCTTCTGTCTCTCCTCCATGGGCTTGCCCACGGTGTACTCCTCCCACATCCCCAGCTTCTCGGCCACTTTGGCCACCGCGTCAAAATCGGAGAGCGACTCGCCCACCGGGTCGACGCAATCCTCCTCCAAGAAGAAAGTGGTCACGATGCCGCTGCCCAGATCGTTGCCGATGTCGAGCATCTCGAAGCGCGTCGCCACCGGCAGCACAAGGTCGGCCATGAGGCAGTCGTTCTCCAGCCAGGGATGCTGGGCCACGATAGTCTCCACCGAGGGCTGTTGAAGAGCCCTGATGTACTCGTTGGAGTCGTTCCAGCAGGTGATCCAGCAGGGAGCATCGGTCCAGATCATGTGAATCTCGGAGCACCCGGGGGCCGGGAACGTGTACTCGTTGAACTGGTCTTCGGCCGGGCCGTGGAAGCTCTTGAGCCCCCACCACTTGATGGGTGGCTTGAGGATAGCGTCGTGTATGAGGCACCGGGGGATGACCTGCAGCGGAGGCTGGTCGAGAAGCCTGGTGATCTTGCGCATCTCCTCGTTGGAGCCCTGGTAGTTGGGGGGCGTCATCTCTGCCGGGTCAAAGCAGTCGACGGGGCGGCACAGTTCTACGAAGTTGGGGATGTCGGGTCGCATCTCACCCTGATACGGGAGGGGGTTCCACTCCCGCCAGAACCACCACTCGATCATCTTGGCCTGATGGACACCCGGCTTGCCCAGGCCCTGCATGCCCAGAAGCATCGGTTCCAGCCTTCCAGGCTCAGTCGAGAAGGGTCCGCGGATGGTGGGACCACCGTTGCCGTGGATGAGGCTGGTCACCTTGTTCGCCCAGTCACGGGCCAGCGCCTTGATGGTCCACTCCGGTACGCCG
>ENA-UOUL01004026-UOUL01004026.1-bioreactor-metagenome-genome-assembly--contig:-NODE-4026-length-14134-cov-8.414242_pt1 | contig 14134 bp, 15 predicted proteins | sample MGYA00249838_ERZ747220 | MGnify/ENA primary metagenome ERZ747220 (study PRJEB28778, sample SAMN05720191) | bioreactor metagenome | isolation source: Anaerobic biogas reactor | place: USA:Washington...
AGCGCTGTCCCCCGGCCTAAAGGACGTGGAGATGGGGCAGGCCGAGGTCTACGGGTGCAGCGACATCGGGCTCATGGCCCTGGGCAAGGTGGCGGGACTACGGGGCAGACGTGGGCAAATTTGAAGTCGAGACAGGGGATTCGGTGACCTAATGGCTGAGATGGCGATCAAGGGGAAGAGAGTGCTGGTGACCGGAGGGGCCGGCTTCATAGGTTCGCACATCGTCGAGGCCCTGGGCCCGGAGAACGAGGTCCTTGTGCTGGACGACCTTTCCTCCGGCAGCAGGGACAACCTGAAGGGCATCAAGGCTGAGCTAGTGGTGGCCAGCATCAGGGACGCCGACCGGGTCCGGGAGGTCATGGAGGGAGTGGACTACGTGTTCCACCATGCGGCGATCGCATCGGTCCCGCGCAGCGTGGACGATCCCATCTCCAGCAACCAGGTGAACGTGTGCGGCACCCTGCGCATACTCACCGAAGCCCGGGAGGCCAAGGTGCGCAAGGTGGTGTTCGCCTCCTCCTCGGCGATCTACGGGGAATCGACCACCGAGATGAAGAACGAGGGCGAGGTCCCCTCTCCCATCTCCCCCTATGCGGTCACCAAGCTGACCGGGGAGATGTACTGCCGCAACTTCTGGCTGAACTACGGGCTTCCCACCTGCAGCCTGCGGTACTTCAACATTTACGGACCCCGGCAGGACCCTGCCTCCGATTACGCGGCGGTGATCCCCCGCTTCATCCAGGCGGCCAGGGAGGGCCGGCCCCTGACCGTCTACGGCGACGGGGAACAGACCCGGGACTTCGTATTCGTCAAGGACGTGGTACAGGCCAACATCCTGGCGGCCATGGACGAGACGCATCACGGCGAGGTCTACAACATAGGGAGGCAGCAGAGGGTCTCGGTCAACGAGCTGGCGCTGCTGGTGCTGAAGGAGTTCGGCAGGGAGGCCGATGGGAACCTGGTGCACAGGGAGGCCAGGAAGGGGGACGTCAAGCATTCCATGGCGGACATAGGGAAGGTCCGGCGTGACCTTGGTTTCCAACCAAGATACGGCATCGGGGAGGGCCTCTCGGAGACTATCAGGGGTTTCCGCTGAGCAGGTCACTTCTAACTCCCATCGGGCTTCGAACCGAAACATTATTGCTTTTCAAACCCCTACCGGTCCAAGAGGGTGGATTTGGTCGAGTGCATTGTCTGCGGATGTATTCTGAAGAAGAACCAAGACAAATGCCCAGTGTGCGGCGCTTCCCAGTCCGAGGATGACGATTACTAGGAAGGTATCTGGTATGCTGCATCCGGCAAGGTGGGGCGTTCCAGGGGGACCGCCGGTGGAATGCGCGCTCTGTCCGCACCGGTGCCTGATCGATGAAGGGAAGGACGGCATGTGCCGGGCCCGCGGGGTGCGCGACGGCGCCCTGGTCTCATTGAACTACGGGCGGGTATGCGCCAGGATGGTGGACCAGATCGAGAAGAAGCCCATATACCATTTCCGTCCGGGGTCCAAGCTCCTCTCCCTGGGCACCTTCGGCTGCAACCTGGACTGCGATTGCTGCCAGAACGCCGCGGTGGCCCGTTCCGGCCTCGATGAGGTGAAGGTGCCGGAGGAGACGCCTGAGGACATGGTCGGTCTGGCCCTGGAGAAGGGCGCTCAGGGGATGGCGTTCACCTTCAACGAGCCGGTGGTCTGGAGCGAGTTCGTGCTGGATACAGCTCATTTGGCCAGGGATGCTGGCCTTTATACCATGATGAACACCAACGGTTTCATAGAACCTGGGCCGCTCCATGAGCTCGCGTCGATGGTCGACGTCTTCAAGGTGGACGTGAAGGGCTTCACGGAGGCGTTCTATTCCAGGCATTGCGGCGGTTCGCTGGCCCCCGTGCTCAGGACCTGCGAGCACCTCTACAGGAACGGGAACCATCTGGAACTGGCCTATCTTATCATCCCCGGGCTGAACGATTCCAAGGACGAGCTGGACAGGTTCTTCTCATGGGCGGTGGCCGGCCTGGGGCCCCAGGTCCCAGTCCACCTGTACAGGTTCATGCCCGCCCATCGCCTTTCCCATCTGAAGCCCACCGACCTGTTTGCCATGAGGGAGGCCAGGTCATTGGCGATGGAGCGAGGTCTCGAGTTCGTATACGTCAGCGGGATGGTGGGCAACGATCATACGACCGTCTGCCCTTCATGCAGGTCGGTGGCGATCACCCGCTCCTCGCCGAACCGGATGGGATAGGGCCACGCGGGCGGCCGCCCCTCTTCCTGCAGAAATTCATGCCACGTCGTCATAGCTATGCCCCCCTTGTATGAGTGCGTTTGTCTTGCGGCGTCGTCGATGGCGCGATTCTAACATTCTTGCGGCCGCAACCGACACAATTTTCGGAGCGTCGGGGAGCGCCGCGCCGTCCGGGGCGGGTCAGGCGGAGAGCTGCGGGTCGGAACGGAGGAATTCGAGGGCGGAGGCGTGGACCTCCGCCACTGTGCGTGCGCCGAGGCAGCGGCGATGGAGTTCATGGCCGAAGAAGAAGTTGCGGCAGTAGTAGGAGGCGAACTCCTTCAGCCGGCCGAGCGCCCGCTCCGGGGGAAAGTCCTCGAGGGTGTAGCGCACCAGCCGCTCCCAGACCTCGGCGTAGTCGATGCGGGTGGGGGGGAGCCCGGCGAATTCCCGGAAGATCCACGGCTTTTCGACCGCGACGCGCCCCAGCATGATCCCGGCGAGCGGGCGGAAGAGGTCCGCGCGGTCCGCGATTTCCCGCGGTGAACGGATGTCGCCGTTGCCGATGACGGGGAGGCGGGTATGGGCGGCGATCCAGGGGAACTCGCGCCAACGCGCGCGGCGCTTCAGTTTTTCCCCCGAGAAGCGGGGGTGGACGGTCACGGCGGCCACGGCGTGATCCTCGAAAAGGCGCAGGCGCTCGAGGAAGGGGGCGCGCCAGTTGTCCGGGTCGTCCCCCAGCCGGCATTTGACCGTGAGCGGGCCGCCGTAATGGGCACGGATTCCCGCGAGCACCCGCTCGAGCCGCGCGAAATCGCGGAACAAGGCGGCCCCGGAGGCCAGGCGCTGGATTTCCGGGGCGGGGCAGCCCAGGTTGAGGTCGACGGCCGCGGGGGAGAGCGCCGCGAGCTTGGCGAACAGGGCCCCGAAATCCTCCTCCCCCGAAAGCCTCAGCTGGTAGACCACGCTCCCCTCGCGCGCGCGCCGCCGGATCCAGGGGCTCCGTTCCGGGTCCTCGCGCAGGAAGGCGGGGGGGGAGAGCATCTCCGTCGTGAGCGCCCCGTAGCCCCCGAAGTCGGCGATCAGCCTGCGGAAGCCGGAGTGGGTGATCCCGGCCATCGGGGCGAGGAGCAACGCCGGGGTGACGGCCGTCCCCCCGAGGTCGAGGGAGGGGAAGAGGTCGCCGGCGCTCATTCGGGTCCTTTCGCTTTGCCCAACCTCTGGGCTATGCGCACGTAGAGGAAGAGGAGGAGCGCCAGGATGAAGGGGGCGCCCAGCAGGAGCCAGATGGGGTCCGAGATTCCCGCCAGGAGGGCGCAGACGGCAATGACGAGCACGATCCCCAGGGTCCAGGGGGGATGGGGGAAGAGGGGGCGTTCCGTCACTTCCCGTCCCCCTTCCGGCGCATCGAGGTCGTTGTTCATGGGTTCCCGCCGATCCGGATCAGTTTCCGGATGTTTCCGGAAAACAGTTTTTCCTTCTGGTCCGCCGTCAATGTTTCCGAGGTGCGGATCAGCTCCACGTAGTGCTTCTGGTCCCGCCAGGGGCTGTCGGTGCCGAAGAGAAAAAAATCCTCGTTCTGGCGGTACAGCTCGCGGGCGTCGGCGCGCTCCTTCATGCTCTCGAGCACGAAGGCGGTGTCGAAATAGCACCCTTTCCCCCCCAGCAGGTCCAGTACCCGGTCCCACTCCCCGTAACCCCCCCCGTGGGCAAGGATGATCTTCGCCCCGGCGAAGTCCCGCACCAAGCGCGCCAACCGCTGAATGGAGGCGTGTTCGCACCCGGGCAGGCTGGGGTCGTAACCGGCGTGGAAATACAGGACCAGGCCGAGTGCGGCCGCCTCCTCGTACACGGCGTAGGCGGCCGGGGAATCGGCGGGGAAGTCCTGGTAGCCGGGGTGGAACTTGACTCCCTGGACGCCCGCGGCGGCCATCCCCCTGAGACAGGCGCGGAAGCCGGGCGCATGTGGGTGGACCGAGCCGAAAAAGACCAGCCGGTCGGACAGGGGGGCCGTGCGCCGGATCCACTCGAGGATCCCCTCCCCCTGGCCGGGGCTGGTCGCCACCGTCAGGACCAGGGAGTGGTCCACCCCCGCCGCGTCCATGGAGGCCAGCAGGCTGTCGCGGGTGCCGTCGGTGAAGGCGTCGAGATGACCGCCGATGTTGCCGATGACGTTCCGGAGCGCCCGGTGCGCCACCCGGTCGGGATAGATGTGGGTATGCGCGTCGATGATCATGTCAGTCCGGCCGCGCGTTTCCGCGCCGGAAGGCATCCATCCACTCGATGTTTTCGCGGATCATGTCCGGGATCGGGAGGCCGTAAGGACAGCGGGTCATGCACTCGCCGCACGCGGTGCAGCGGGTGGCCCGCTTCCAGGTTTCGGCCACGTTCGGGTTTTCCAGGATGCCGATCCCCATCCGCTTCATGAAGGAGCGCCCCCCCAGCACCATCTGGATCGGGATCCCCTCGGGGCAGGGGAGGCAGTAATCGCAGCGGCGGCAGAACTTCCGGTCGTACTCCCGGCGGATGCTCTCGATGGCGCCCCGGTCCGCTTCGGTCAGGGTCCAATCCCCCTCGAACACGAGCCAGTTCTGATCGATCAGCCGCTTTTGCTCGACCCCGGCCAGCACGAGAATGCCGGGGCAACCCAGGATCCATCTCATGGCGGTTTCCGGCGCCTCGATGACACCGCCCGAAAAGGGTTTCATGGCGAGAACGCCCACTCCCTTTGCGCGGGCCCGGGGGATGATCCTGTCCCCCGCCGCCGGTTCCAGGAAGCTGTAGCAGACCATGATGGTCTCGAACAGGCCGTCCTCGAGCACCGTCTCCAGGACGTCGAGGCTGTGACTCGTCACCCCGATATGGCCGATCACCCCCCGCTCCCGGGCGCGGTGCAGCCCTTCGAGCGCCCCACCGGGCGCGGTGACGAGACGGTAGTCCTCCATGCTGCTGACGCCGTGGCACTGGTAGATGTCGATATAATCCCGCCCGAGTTCGCGGAGACTGATATCGATGTCCTTTTGAATGCCGTCCGAGGTGCGGCTCCACGATTTCGTCGCCAGGGTCACCCTGCGGTCCGTTTCCCGCAGCGCCTTCCCGATCCGGGTCTCGCTCGTGGTGTACATCCGGGAGGTGTCGATGAAGTCCATCCCCTTCTCCACGGCGTAGCGGACGACCTCGACCGCCTCGCGTTCCTCCAGCCGCTGGATCGGGATGCCGCCGAACCCCAGCCGCACCGCCTCGATCCCCGTTTTCCCCAGTGTGACGCGTTCCATGCCGCTCCCTCCATCCGTGCGCACCCGAATGTTTCCATAAACTAATCCCCTATCATACCGAAGAGTCCCCCGGAACCCAAGCCGGGTTGGCTTGCTCCCTGTTCGCTCATCGGCTTAATGATAAAAGGTGCTTGATGCATGAATGCGACGGGGGCGGCCTGCTCGCGTCGACGGACGGCAACCTGAGCGTCCATGCGCGCCGGCTGGAAGAAGCGGGCTACGTCTCCTGCTCCAAGACGTTCGAAGAGCGGAAACCCCGGAGCACCCGTCGGCTCACCCCGCTGACCTCTTATTCCGACACCTCTCCGTTTTGGTGCATGGCGGCCGCCGGGGTTTGCTCCCCGGGACGGACCAGGAGGGCGAACAGGACCAGTCCCACTGCCATGCAGGCCGTGGAGGAGTAGAAGACCGACTCCAGCCCGAAGCGGTCCGCGATCGCCCCCAGGGCCACCGGTCCGAGGCCGGTGCCCAGGTGCATGGCCAGCATGAAGAGTGTCACCGCCGTCCCCATCCCGTAAATGCGCCCCTCCTGCACGACATAGGTGTTCACGGCCGGGACGCCCACCGTCTGGCCCAGGGTTACCAGGATGTAGGCCCCGAGCAGGGGCCAGAAACCCCGGGAGTGGGGCAGGAGGCAGAGGGCGGCCATCGAGATGAGGCCGCCCCAGAGGACCATGGCCCGGCGGTTCCATTTGTCGGCCATCCGGCCGGTGTAGGATTGCAGGATGGAGACGGGCGAGCGGGCGGCGAGCAGGACGCCGATGAGGCTGGCGCTGAGGCCGATGGTGAGGTCGGCGAACAGCGGCACGAAGGCCATGAGCCCGGCGATCGTCACCCCGTTGGCGATGTTGTAGCTGATGGCCCCCTGCAGGTTCCGGCTCCTGAGCGGGGCGAGGAAGGAGCCGCTCGCAGTCTGCGCGGTCTTCCGTTGCATCTCCTTCAGAAAGAGGATGGTGGCGACCAGGGCGAGCGCGTTCAGCACCGCCATGAACTGGAAGGTGGCCCGGATGCTGAAGGCGTCCGAGATCAACCCGCCGGCCAGCGGGCCGCCCCCTATCCCGGCGAAGAGCACGGCGTTGAAGTAGCCCATCCATTTCCCCTCGCTCCCCTCCGGGGTGATGTCGCCGAGATAGGCCTGGGCGATCGGCATGTGGGCCGAGGCCCCGAGTCCCTGGATGAAACGCCACAGGATGAGGTGGATCGGACGGGTGGCGTACATCAGTCCCACCGAGGAGATGGCGATGATGCCCAGCCCGGCGGAGAGAAACACTTTGCGCCCGAACCGGTCCGACAGCCGGCCGATGAACAGCAGCGTCCCGATGCCGGTGATGCTGAACCCCGCCTGCACCAGACCCACTTCCAGCTTGGAGGCCCCGAGGGTGTCGGCGTAGATGGGGAGGAAGGGGCTGACGATGCCCATGCCGAGCATGGAGATGAGCATGCTGCTTACAAGTACGATGAAAGCTCTTTTGTTCATAGCGATCTTCTTAATTCCATTGAATAGTCCGGCCGCCTCATTATACAGGTTTTTTCCGCCGCCGGAATCCGCGCGCTCGAGCTGATTGGGGGGAGGCGTCAGCGGCTGCGGCGGATTTCGGCCAGCAGGGGGAGGTGGTCGGACCCCACGTCCATCCCTATCCAGCACCTTTCCGCGACCAGGTCTCCCCGGGTGAGGATGTGGTCGATACGGACCCGGTACTCGAACCCCCGGAGCACGATCTTTTCAGTGAAGCCGTAACCGAAGCCCGCTTTGGAGAAGGCGTTCGAATACGCGGGCCAGAAGCGGCGGTACCAGGCGCTCTCGACCGGCATGTTGAAGTCGCCCGCGACCACGGCGGGCAGTGCCCCGGGACGCAGGAGGGCTTCGATTTCCTCCGCCGTCCGGCGGCGCAACTCGGTTTCCTTCTTCAGGAGGGGAACGTTCGCGAGGTTGAGCAGCCTCTTCCGGTCCAGCATGTTCGACAGGCCCTGCCGGGGGCTCGGCAGGTGGATGGAGCTGAAGGTAAGGTCTCCTTCGGGCAGGTGGACCACGCACTGCAGCGCGCTCGCCCGGGGCCACTGCCTGGGGGGGTGCATGATCCGGCGCCCCTGGGCGCGCGTCACGGGTACGCGGGCCGCGACCACGAGGCGCTCCTCGGTGACCAGCGTCCATCCGGGGAGCGCCTTCAGGGCGGTCTCCCGCGCGCATTCCTGCAGCGCCACGATGTCGGCGTCCGACTCCCGGATGAGCCGGGCGAGGCTCTCCCTGTCCATGTCGGGCCCGCCCACGTTGCAGGTAAGGACGCGGATGGTCGCCCCGTCCGCCCCCTTCCGGGAGAGCGGGACGCGCAGGCCCATGAAGGGAATGAAGATGACGGCGGCTGCGGCGCCGAGCCAAAGGAGCTGGCTGCGATCGAGCCGGAAGGCCAGCGGCGCCAGGAGCAGGAGCGGGAGCGCGAAGACCCAGCGGGGACCGAAGAGGATCAGGGTGGCCGGCCACCAGCGGTCGGCTCCCAGGTGGAGGAGGAGCCAGAGCGCGAGGACAAGGAGGAGGTAGAGTTTTGTGGAGCGACGGAACCAGCGCGCCCACCGCCCCTGCGTTCCGTGCGCGGCGCGCCCGGTTTTGCCGATTCCCCGCCGGTTCATGGAGAATAGGTTGCCACTAATCGACATATGTCGTTTCGTGGTTGGCGCCGAGCGACATCAGCAGGAACGCGAAGGGACGGTCGAGCCAGCGGGTGACGATGGGCCCATGGGCCAGGCCCGCGGGACAGACCACGGCCGTCGGCCGGTCGATGACGTGGCGTTCGTGCTCCGGTCCCAGGTCGATCTGGATCTCCGCCCCCAGTGAATCGATGTCGGCCGGGTCGGTGCCGGCGAACATCAGGACCTCGTCGGTGGGGTGGACGTGCGCCCCGTGTCCCGGTCCGCGCATCCACGCCCCGGGATCGGTCTGGATGCCCCAGCAGAAATTGAGCTTCATCCCCTCCAGGTCCCGGCCGAACATCCACACGGCGTTTTTCGTCATTCCCGGTCCCGGCCGGCGTTCCGGGGCGGCCATCTCCCCGTACTGCTCCCGGTCCCCGTCCGCCAGCGTCCGGGTCCCGAGGGAGTTCGGCGCCAGCGGCTTGATGAAGCGGGCGTTGACGTCCCCGTGGCTCACGGTCTCTTCCGAGACATGCACCCTTTTCTTCCCGAAAGATGAAATCATCGGGGGTTTCAGCCCCCCCTCCGTCGACTGCGCCTGCATGCGTGCGATCTGCTCGTCCGTAATGCCGTCCCCCAGCCAGCGCGTGGTCGGGTCCGCCCCCAGGGAGATGATGAAGAAGCTGTAACCGATCGGGCTGGTCACGTCGAGCGTCACCGAGGGGCAGTGCCAGAATCCGGCGGGAGCGACGACGACCGAGGGACGGTCGAAGGTGTGAATCTCCAGTTCCTTGCCGAGGCAGTACTGGATCTTCGCGCCCAGGTATTCAGGCCGGTGGGGGTCCAGGCCCACGAACACCAGGCACTCGGGGTAGGGATGCACGTGAGGGTCCATCCCGGGGTGCCAGTCCCCCAGGCCGGTGTAGAATCCCCAGGAGAAATTCAGTTCGACCCCCTCGAGATGGTCGCGGCCGTTCAGCCAGCGGTTGACGTCGGCGTTCCCCGTGTTCTTGAATATCTGCTCCTGGCCCGGCCTCTCGGCCATTTTCAGGGGCTTGAGCAAGTGGGCGTATTTTCCGGTCGCCATGTTCATCCTCCTCCCGGGTTCTACTCGAAAGACATCGACACGTCGCGGGCCAGGTTGACCAGGAGAAACGCAAAGGGGCGGTCCACCCACCGCGTGACGATCGGCCCGTGCGGCATTCCCGCGGGGCAGGCGATGACGGTGGACCGGCGGAAGGAGTGGCGTTCGTGCTCCTTCCCCAGGTCGATTTCGATTTCGGCCCCGAGGTCATCGGGATGGTCCGGGTCCATGCCCAGGTAGACGAGGATCTCGTCCTCGGGGTGGGAGTGCGCGCCGACCCCGCGCTGGGAGATGCCGGCGCCGCTCGAGAAGCCCCAGGCCACGTTGAGGTCCAGGTTTTCCAAGTCCCGGCCGTACATCCAGGCCATGTGGTCGGGGCTGCCGGGCCCCGGCTTGAAACCCGTCCGTTTCTGAAACTCCGCGCGCGCGGCCAGCTCCTCCGGGGTGAAGCGCGCCGTCACCGGCCGCCCGCGCTCGGTGACGAGCCCCGTCCTGAGCGATTTGACCAGGCGGCCGTATTTCCCTCCCCCATCAGGGCCCCCCTCCGGAGCGGGGGGCTCCGCTCCGTTTTCCCCTTCTTCCAGCCAGGTGACCTCCCGGGTCGCCTGCAGCCCCACGGCCAGGAATCCGAATCCGCGCGGGCTGTAAACCCTGCGGGTCGTGATGGGCCCGTGGGGCATCCCCGCCGGGATGACGACGACGGTGGGTTCGTTGAACGCGTGGACCTCCCGCTCGCCGCCGAGGCTGATCTCGACCTCGGCCCCCAGGTAATTGACGTTGGCCGTGTTGAGTCCCACAAAGAAGAGACATTCGGGGTAGGGGTGCCGGTGGGCGCGCCTCCGGGCGTGCCATTCGCCGAGGGTGCGGTGGACGCCCCAGGTGAGGTGCACCTCCATTCCCCCTAGATGGTCGCGGCCGTCGAGCCATACCTCCTTCGGGGCGCTCCCCGGGCCGGTCACGGGGGCGTCCTTGAGGGAGCGGTTCTTTTCTTCCCAGTCGATCAGCCCGGCGGTCAGGGGCTGGATGCGGTGCGCGTGTCGGTATGGCGTCATGGCGGGTTCCCCTTCGATTTTCTCCGATGTTAGCGCAGATTCGTTCCCGGCGCGATTGTTTTATTGTGAGCCGGTGCGCTGCGCGCCGGGAAAAATCGTCCTGAGAACACCCATCCTTCTTTTGGCATCCCCATCCGGTGCATAATGGGGGCGTTGTCGGGCATGAGCCAACGTTTTTCAGCTAGGGGGAGAGAACATGGGGCAGATCGAACGGAGGGGGACCGATCCGTGTCCCTGCGGCAGCGGCGAATCCCTGGACGGGTGCTGCGGCCCGTATCTCGCCGGCGCGCCGGCGCCCACGGCGGAGGCGCTGATGCGCGCGCGCTACACGGCCTATACCGCGGCCGACATGGACTTCATCGAGCGCAGCACGCACTCGCGCTCCCGGGCCGCGTTCAACCGCGAGAGTGCGCTCGAGTGGGCCGAACAGTCGGAGTGGCGGGGGCTCGAGATCCTCGGCGCCGTCGGCGGCGGGGAGGGGGACTCGGAGGGGACCGTGGAGTTCATCGCGACCTACGTCCGCGACGGGGAGACGGTCGACCACCACGAGATCGCCTCCTTCCGCAGGGAGGACGATGCCTGGGCCTTTGTGGACGGCCGCATCACGAGCAGGCCCTTCCGCCGCGACCGTCCCAAAACGGGCCGGAACGACCCCTGCCCCTGCGGCAGCGGGAAGAAATACAAGAAGTGCTGCGGGCAGGCGTAGGCCCCCGACGGGGGCCTATTTCGACTTCTTCTCCAGCTTTTCCTTGCGCTTTTCCTTGATCGACTTGGCCGGTTTCTTCTTGGTTTCTTTCCTGATGTCTCTGGATTTCGCCATCGCGCCCTCCTGTTTTGAGCCGGTATCATAGCCAAAAAAGACCACGATCGCCACAAATTCGGAGCGGTTGCCGAACGCGGGATGCCGTCAGGACTTCTGGGGGGCAACGGCATTCCATGCGGTTCATGGGAGTAGATATCAACGCATCATACACGAGCTTCGGTCGATAACGCGGCGGAATTGCCGTCGGTAGCCGAGGGAGAGTGGCGCAAGTGATACTGGTAGATGCCGATCTTCTCCTGTATGCGTCCATTCAAGCTTTTCCCCGGCATGCCAGGGCGTACAGGTGGTTTCACGAAGTGCTTTGCGTAGGCGCGCCGGTGGGTATTCCCTGGGAATCGACAGGCGCTTTTTTGAGACTGAGTACGAATGCCCGGATCCTGGAGGATCCGGCTATCGTCGCCGATCTGCGCCGGGAAAACCCGCTGGTGTAATGCCGCCTCCCGCTGAAAACCCGGGTTGGATGCAAAATGACGGCGCAGGACGCCCCCGCGGGGAGGGCGCCCGGCGCCGTCCCCGCGGGTTGAGTTGCTCCTAGGCGCCCGCGGCGGGGGGAGCGTCCGCGGCCGGGGGCTTGGGTGCGGCCGGATGATCCGGGGCGACGTGCCCCAGGTAGTCGGGCAGTTCCACCCCCGCCATCCGGGCCACTTCGTGCAGCGGCGGGAGCGACTTGATCAGGTTGGAGAGAAAGGCCGCCGTCGACGAACTCCCACCCGCGGCGCCGCTGTCCCACACCGTGACCTTGTCGATCTTGAGGTTCTTGATCGCCTCGACCTGCCGGGCGACGATCGCCTCGATCTTTTCGATCATCAGCAGGGTGGCCGCCGACTTGGCGTCGTTGACGCAACTCTCAACCAGCAGGCGGTACCCGGCCGCCTTCGATTCGAGCACCTTCCTGATCCCCTCGGCCTCGGCCGTGTACCGGAGCAGGATGGCGTCGGCCTGCCCGCGCGCCTCGCGGCGGGTTTTCTCGGCCTCTGCTTCGGCCGAGATCTCGATCTTGCGCTTGTCGATCTCCTTCTGCACCACCTCCTCGGCGTTGAGCCGCTCCTGCTCGGCCAGGTACTGGGCTTTCTGGATCTCCACCTCGGCCCGGCGCCTGGCGACCTCCCCCTTCTGCAGGGCGGCGGCCTGTTTCGCCACCAGTTCGGCCTCGTAGTCGGCGATGTTTGCCTTGGCCACGTTCTCCCCCATGACCGCTTCGGCTTCCTGCTGCTGGACGAACACGCGCCGGTCGGCTTCGGCCTTCTTCTGCCCCTTGACCGATTCCGCCATGTTTTCGGCCACGCGGATCTCCTTGTCCCGCACGGCCTGGGATTCCCCCATGGCCCCCGCCTTTTCCTGCTCCGCCACGTCCACCTTCGCCCGGTTGATGGCCTCGGACGCCGCCTTTTTCCCGATCGAGACGATGTAGGCGGACTCGTCGGTGATGTCGGTGATGTTGACGTTGATCAGGTAGAGGCCGATCTTGTTGAGCTCCGGCTCCACGTTCTTCCGGATCGCCTCCAGGAACGACTCGCGGTCCTGGTTGATCTGTTCGATGGTCAGCGACGCCACGGTCAGGCGCAGCTGCCCGAAGATGATCTCCTTCGCCATGGCTTCGATCTGCGGGGGCGGAAGGTTGAGCAGGCGCTCGGCCGCGTTGGTCATGATCGCGGGGTCGATGCTCACGCCCACCGTGAAGGTGCTCGGCACGTTGATCCGGATGTTCTGCAGCGACAGCGCGTTTTGCAGGTCGATCTGGATCGTCATCGGGGTGAGGCTCAGGTAGCCGTAATCCTGCACCAGCGGCAGCACCAGTACGCCGCCGCCGTGGATGCAGCGGGCGCTCTGCCCGGCGCCCACCTTGCCGTAGATGACCAGGATCTTGTTGGACGGGCAGCGCTTGTAGCGCCCCGCCAGGTAGAGGAGGAAAAACACGACCAGAAAGGCTGCGGCGATCGATACTGCGATCCAGTAAGGCATAGGCCATCTCCTTTTGCGAAAAGTAGGGCGGAACGGCTAGGAAAGGCGTTTCACGACCAGGGTGGAACCCTCGAGCCCGGTGACCTCGACGTGCGCGTCACTGGGGATCTCGCTCCCGTCGGCGCTCATGGCGTCGCACACCCGCAGCCGGCCCTGGAACGCCACCTCCACCTGCCCCTTGGCGCCGGCCCGGATGCGGAGGTAGACGCGGCCGGTTTTGCCCACTGCGTTCTTCATGTTGATGGTGCCCGAGGACTGCATGCCGATGAAGAGGCGGAAGAGCTTGGCCACCACCAGCATGCCGAGAAAGCCGGCGGCCGTCGCCGTGAGCGCCGAGATCCCGCCGCCGAGGCCGCTCCCCTTGCTCATGGCGAGCCCCACGAGCCCGAACAGCATGAAGAACGCCGTCAGCCCCTGGAAGGAGAGGAGCTTGAAGCCCAGGTCGGAACTCGGGTGGTGCCCGTCGGACGCCAGGTCCGCGTCCCCCAGCGCCCCGTCCCCGATATCCCCCACCACGTCCGCGCCCACGTCGGCTCCACCGCCTCCGCCCCCCAGCGACACGAGCACCAGCTGGAAGAGGAAGAACACGCTGCCCACGGCGGCGCACACGAAAAAGGTCTGTTCCAGTCGAGTGAGACTCTGAATCCAATCCACCATGGTGTGCCCCCAGCGGTCGAGAAGTTGAGGCATTCTGTCACGTTTGCCCCGGCGAAGTAAATCTTAAGATCGCGCTCCCGCGCGCGCCGCCGTCCAGGGCACCAAGCACGCGCATGATTTCCGGGGGCAACGGTTTGCCGCCTCGAGAAGCTCCGCATCGCTCCGGCCGGCCCGGGTTTCTTCCGCATTTTCCATCAATCGCCTCCACTCAGGCGAATGTCTGCTCGGGCGCGAGAAACGCAAGCGTGTGCGCATGGAACAGCATGATGATAACACGGGCTTCGGTGCGGTTTGGGGGTTTCGACACCCGCCTGGCGGTGACTGTGGGTTTGGTGGCTTGCGCGGGGCTGTACCTGGGCGGCCGAGGGGTGGTGCCGGGGGGCGGAATTGAACCGTCGACACACGGATTTTCAGTCCGTTGCTCTACCGACTGAGCTACCCCGGCA
>ENA-UOUL01004027-UOUL01004027.1-bioreactor-metagenome-genome-assembly--contig:-NODE-4027-length-14130-cov-3.671743_pt1 | contig 14130 bp, 8 predicted proteins | sample MGYA00249838_ERZ747220 | MGnify/ENA primary metagenome ERZ747220 (study PRJEB28778, sample SAMN05720191) | bioreactor metagenome | isolation source: Anaerobic biogas reactor | place: USA:Washington...
GGTTGTTTAAGGCGCTGCGCACGCTGCCCGCCTGGCTGGCTATTCTGCGGGACGTGGAAGAGCTGGCACCGCAGGCGCTGGTGATGAACTACACCAACCCGATGTCGCTGACAGTGCTGGCCGGCGTGCGCGCCTCGTCGCTGCCCATCGTCGGGCTGTGCCACTCGATCCAGCACACAGCAGAGCAGCTTGCCAAGTACCTGGCGATGCCGCTAAAGGAGCTGCGCTGGCGGGCAGCTGGGATTAACCATCTGGCCTGGTTCGTAGAGCTGACCGACCGGGAAGGGAACGACCTCTACCCGCGTTTGTTCCAGCGCGCTGACGAGCACCCAGTGATTTACGAGCAGGATCCCGTGCGCTTTGAGATGGCCCGGCACCTGGGGGCGTTCGTCACCGAATCGAGCGGCCACACCTCAGAATACACGGCGTATTTCCGCAAGCGGCCCGACCTGATCAAGAAGTACATGCGCTCCGGCTATCGCGGGCAGAGCGGCTACTACGCCAACAACTGGCCGCGGTGGGTGAAGCGATCACAGCAGAGCCTGGAGCTGACACTGGCTGGGGTCAGGCGGCACAAGATGAAGCGCGGCCCCGAGTTCGCCAGCTATATCATCGAGGCGCTGGAAACGGGTACGCCGGTCTCGGTGTACGTCAACGTGCTGAACAAGGGCCTGATCGACAACCTCCCGCAAGATGGAGTGGTCGAGGTGGCCTGCCAGGTGGACGGAGAAGGGCTGCGACCCGTACCCTTTGGCAAACTACCGACCCAGCTCGCCGCCCTCGACGCCCAGCATATGGCTTTCCACGACCTGACGGTGACGGCAGTACTGGAGCAGAACCGGGAGGCAGCCGTACATGCGCTCATGGTCGATCCGCTCACAGCGGCAGTCCTCTCTCTAGCGGAGATCCGCCAGCTCTTCGACGAGATGGCTGCCGTGCAGGCCGATTATCTGCCAGAGTTTGTGCGCCGGTAGACAGAGGAAACGATATACCCCAGGATCGGCAAAATTCGCCGCCTGCAGCAGGCGCCGGCCGGACCGACTCCGGCCGGCGTCGAACCCGGCCGGCTAGCGGCCGATCACCGGCAGGTAGCGCACGGTTCCCGGCGGCTGCACGCCGATTGCCAGCGCCCATTCGTCGAACGTCATGCCCACGAATGCCTGCAGGTTGTCGTATTTCGCCAGCTCCTGATTGATCGTGTTCGCCAGCGCCGGGCTGCCCGCCGCCGCCAGCCGCTGCCAGACGCTCAGCGCGTCGTCCACCATCTCCTGCGTCACCACCACCTCGTCGCCCCGGCCGGTCACCAGCGCCTCCAGGCCGGGCAGGAAGTTCTGCAGCGTGCCAAAGGCGTCCCACAGGAGCAGCGGGTCGTCCAGGCCGATGCGCCCCATCTCCGCCCCGTATGCGTGGTACAGGTTGATGTAATGCCGGCCGCCGGCGCTGGCCCTGAACACCGCCATCATGCCCGCGAAGATACCCTGGTCGTCCAGCGGCCCGCGGTGTGTGTAGCCCGCAAAGGGCAGGGCGACTTCGCCGTGAGCGTGGCCGGTCAGCAGCCGGGCAGATGACCCGGCACGCTCGGCCGGATGCTCAGGACAGGGATCCAGCGGGTTATACTCGCCGGGCAGGCCGGAGGGCGGCGCTGCCGGGTTGCTGCTGTTGACAGTCAGCGTGGCCGACTGGAAAACATAGCGCAGACCGCCCGCCGTTCGGGAATACGCCAGATGCAGGCGTGCATCGCGGGCCATGACGACTTCGCCTGCCCCGCTCTCTACGACGTGGATCCGCCAGACGCCGTTAGCCAGCGCGGCCACGTTCAGCGCCCCGCTCGCCGTGGTGTAGGCAATGCGCGCGTGCCGCCGGGAGTCCATCGGCAGCTCCAGCGAGAGGCTGGTCACGCCCCCCGCATCCTCGACAGCCGTCTGGATCTGCCAGCCGCTTGCGCTCCGGTAGGCCAGCCGGATCGCATCGGCCGTCTCGTCGTAGTAAGCTACGACCGGTACGCCTTCGCTCCAGTCGGCCTTCACCGAGTTGAGCCGGCCCACGTCCCCCGCCACGCCGTCCACCCGCTCGTCGCTCCAGCTCTGCGTCGCGCTCTGCCAGAACGCGTAGCGCAGGTCGCCGTTATCGCTGTCGTAATAGCTGACGCCCACCCCGCCGGCCGTGATCGCCAGCGAGAGCGGCCCGCCCGCCGGGCCCGCGCTGGGCCCGGCGTTGTTCGGGAAGATGTTCCAGAGCACCGAGCCGACCACCGGCCGGGCCAGTTTCACCCGTCGCGCCGTCGCGTCCCAGTAGGCGATCCACGGCGAGCCGTCGCCATGCCCGGCCAGCACCAGATCATTGTAGCGGCCCACATCCCCCGCCTCGTCTACGACCTCCCGCCGCCAGGCGCTGCCGTCCCAGGTGGCATAGATCAGCCGCCGGTTGTCGGCGTCGTAATAGCTCATGTGCTCGTACTGCGGGCCAACCGCCGTCCCCAGGTCGGTGACCGGATCGCTGACGAAGGCCGGCGGGTTGAGCGACCACGGCTCCTCCCAGGTCGCCAGCTTCACCTGACCGCTGCCGGGCCTGTAGTAGCCGATGGCCGGCCTGCCGCTGCGCACGCCGATGTCCGGCGTCTCCAGCGCCCCGTTCTCCGGCAGCGTGCGGCTCTGCCAGTTAGGCGCCCAGGTCACATAGCGCAAATCTTCGTAACCCGGCGAGTAGTAGGCGGCGTGTAGTAGCCCCGCTGCATCTAGCGCCATGCCCACCAGCCGGTCGCGGAAGAGAGAGGTGCCCTCGCCGCCGTCCAGCGTTTCCACCTCCCACGATGTCCCCTCGCGGTAGATGTACTCAATCTGGTGCGTCCTCTCGTTCGGGTTCGAGCGGAAGGTGACGAGATGCGGATCGCCGCTGGCGTCTATGTCCAGCCCGATGTCGGCGATCTCCTCGTCCACGTCCAGCGTATTCACCGTCTCGCTCTGCCAGCTTGCCCCGTTCAGGGAGGCGACCTTGAGCTGGTCGTTGCCCTGGAAGACGTCGAGCGCATAAACGATAGTCGGGTTGCCGCCGCCGTCCAGCGCCAGCGCCGTCACAAACACGCCCCCGTCGGGCACGTCGCCGTCCAGAATCTCCGTCTGCCAGCTTGCGCCGTCCCACATAGCGTACTTCAGCAGGTAAGTGTCGAACTCCTCGCGCACGGCGTAACTGAGATGCACGTCGCCGGCGCCATCCAGCGCCAGCGCGCTGTCGTAGATCAGCTTGCTCTCCACCGTCTGAATCTGCCAGGCGGCGCCGTCCCAGCGGGCCAGTTTAAGCAGCTCGGGCTCGGCGGACGTGTTGCTGTAGGTGTTGTAGACGATGTGCGCGCGGCCGCTCCCGTCGAGCGCCAGCCCGCCCAGCGCTATTGTCTGTGGGAAGGGCACGCTGTCCACCGCCTCTATCTGCCACGCCGTTCCGTTCCAGTGGGCGAGCTGCAGCCTATTGGCCCGCCCGTTCGTAAAGGCGATCTGCGCCCGGCCGGCGGCGTCCAGGGCCAGCGCCGTATCCGACACGCTGTTGGCGACGAACTCGTCGTGCCAGCGCACGCCGTCCCAGCGCGCGTAGGTCAGATAGGAGTAGTTGTCGTCCTGGCCCTGGTGAAGCCGGCCATAGCTGATATGCGGGTAGCCGTTCGCGTCCAGCACCAGGGAGGGCGAATAGCCGGCGTCGCCGCGCGCGTCCACGAGCTGCACCTGCCAGCCCGGCTCGTTAGGCACCACCACCGTCACACCCTCGTTCAGCCAGACCCGGTCCTCGGCGGTCGTCACCTCAAACAGGTCGGGCGCGCCGTCGCCGTTGAGGTCGCCCAGACCCAGCGCCCGGCTCCAGTACAGACCGATCTCGTCGCCAAACTCCTGATCGACGGTAAACGCCCGCCCACCGTCGTTGCGCCACACGCGATTCGGCTCGGCGGTGATGTTCGCCACCACCGCATCCAGATCGGCGTCGCCGTCCACGTCGCCCAGGGCTACGTCCCAGCTACTGTCGCTGACCGCCAGCGGGTCGCCCGCGCTGAAATCGCGCCCGCCGTCATTCCAGTAGATCCGGTCCGGCCCGCTGCCGGCCAGGAAGATATCCGGCCGGTTGTCCCCATCCAGGTTGCCTACAGCCGCCCCGTGCACCAGGCTTCCCGCCGGCAGCAGATCGCCTGCCGTGAACGAGCCCGGTCCCGGCGACCAGTTGCCGTCGTTCCACCAGACGCGGCTGCTCGTGCCGCTCGCGCTGTCCACGATCAACGCGTCCAGCCAGCCGTCGTCGTCCAGGTCGGCCAGCACGGCGTCCTCGCTGAACAGGAATGGCAGAACCGGTCCGGCAGAGAAGATGCTGTTGCCGTTATTCAGCCACACCTGATTGCTGTTCCCGACGAGCAGCGCGTCCAGGTCGCCGTCGCCGTCCACGTCGCCCAGGGCTACCCCGTAGGCCGTCGCGCTGCCGAAGGTCGGGCCGCCGTCATAGGTGCCCTCGACACCGCCCTGGGCACCGCCCACGTTGAGCCAGACCCTGGCTGTCAGGAGAGACGTTGGGGGAATGCCCACGACAAGGGCGTCGAGATCGCCGTCGCCGTCCAGGTCGCCCAGCGCCACGTCATGGCCGTCGGCGCTGCCCATCGTCTGCCCGGCGGTAAAGGTGCCGTCGCCCTCGTTGAACCAGACCTGGTTGGCTTCGCCAAAGGTCGTGTGGTCGTTGGCAACGAAGGCGTCGAGATCGCCATCGCCGTCCAGGTCGCCCAGCGCGACGCCGTTGCCCGTCTCGCCGCCCAGTATCTGCCCGCTGTTGGCGAAGATATGGCTCGTCGCCAGCGCCGGCCGGGTCCAGGCGTAACCGGCCGCGACGGCGAGCGACAGGAGCAGCACGTACATGGGCAATTGCCTCAGTAGTTGGCTCATCCGGTGGGACAGCAGTTGACGTTTCATCTTGCCCTCTCTTATCTAGAGCGCCAGGCCGAGCTGCCTGAGCAGCCGCCCGGCGTCGTAATACAGAACGGCCCGCTGGATTCGCCCATCGCGGATCTGGCAGACGAGGACCATCGGCACGGCGACCGGCCGGCCCGTGGGCGGGATGCCGAGGAACGGCCCTTCCTGCCGACCGCAGAAAGTGAACTGCAGCATCGCCGCCTCGCCGTCGGCCAGCAGCTGTTCGGCCTCGATCTGCGCTGCGGGAAAGCCCACGACAAAAAAGGCCCGCAGCAGGCCGGCGGCCTCGTCGCGGCCCAGACAGGTGCGGCGTTGGGCCACGTCTTCCAACACCACGTCTTCCGCCAGCGGTGCGGCTGCCGGCGCCCGCACAAAGGCCGCCATCAGCCGCCGGTTGGTCACAGCAGGCTCGTCCTCCATGGTTGTCCTGTCCTCCCTTCCCTGAGTTGCTCCCAGCCTACACCGTCCCCGTTTCCAGATCCGTTTCCACACAGGCTGCGGGCTGGAAGCCCGCGATCCGCCCTATCCCCCAATCAGCGCATCCACCTGCTCCAGAAGCGCCAGCAGCGCGGCCTCCGCGCCCGCGGCGCTCTCCGGCGGAGGCGGAAGCGGCGGCGGGTCTGGCAGCGCCTGCCCTGTCAGCTCCTCGTACCGCTGCCGGTAGCCCGCATCCGGCGTCTTCGCCCACAACGCCTCGTAGCGCGCCGCCGCTTTCCGCCTGGCCGCGTCGTCGTCCCGGAGCAGCAGCCAGCCGGTATAGAGGATGGCCGCCTGCTGCTCCGGCTCCGGCCATGTCGCCAGCAGAGCGGCGACGTTGCGCGCGGCAACCTCGGGCCCGAGCTGCCCGCTCGCGCCCTGCAGGTAGGCCGAGAGAAGCTGCGTGCCAAAAAGCGTATCCTGGCGCTGAACCGTCTCTGCCGCCTGCCGCCCCCGTTCGCTCAGCGCCAGCGCTTCCACGTACTCACCCTGCGCCGTCAGGATCTTGGCCTTCGTCATCCAATGCCAGGAGAGGTGGAACTGGTTGTTCAGTTGCTCCAGCAGCGGGATCGCCCGGTCGCAGGCAGCCAGTGCCGGCCCGGTGGCCCCCTGCCGCCGGTAGAGGTCGGCCAGGTTGCCCAGGTGGCGGGCCACGCCCAGCCGGTTGCCCAGCTGCAAATCCTCCTGCAGCGCCCGCGCCAGGCAGGCCAGCGCCGGCTCCGTCGCCCCGCAGCGGCTGTAGATGACGCCCATGTTGCCCAGGTGCAGCGCGACCCCGCGCCGGTTGCCGGCCTGCTCGTCAATCGCCAGCGCCCGCCGGTAATAGACCAGCGTCTGGTCGTACTGCCCGCGCTGCCAGAAGATGTTGCCAATGTTGCCCAGGTGGCGGGCGACGCCCTCCAGGTGCCCCAGCTCCTCGTCGATCGCCAGCGCCTGCTCGTAGCTGCGCTGCGCCTCGTCGTAGGCCGCCAGGTTGTAGTGGACGATGCCCATGTTCCCCAGGTGCCGGGCAATGCCCATCCGGTTGCCCAGCGTCTCGTCCATCTCCAGCGCCTCCTGGTAATAGGCCAGCGCCTGCGCGTAATCTTCCCGGTCCTTATAGACGTTGCCAATGTTGCCCAGGCAGGCGGACACGCTCGCCCGCCGGCCCACCTCACGGTAGATGGCGCACGCCTCTTCAAAGCAGGCCAGCGCCTCGTCGTGCCGCTCCTGGTGCCAGTGGACGAGGCCGAGGGTGTTCAGCGCCCCCGCCGCGCCCTCCCTGTCGCCCAGCGCCCGGCTCGCCGCCAGCGCTTGCTCGCAATGGGCCAGCGCCTGCGCATACGCCCCCTGCCGCCAGTAGACCCGGCCCATTTCCCCCGCCAGCCGGGCCGCGAGGGTCGCGTCGCCGCTCTCCCGCGCCTGCGCCAGCCAGTCCAGCGCCTCGGCATACTGCCCCTTGAACTCCAGCAGGCGGCCCAGCGCCCCCATCTCCCTCGCCTGCAGCGCCCGGTCGCCGCTCTCCCCGGCCGCGGCGATGGCCTGCCGGTAGATCGCTTCGGCCTCGCTCCACCGGCCCACCAGCAGCCAGACGTCGCCAAGCCGGCCCATCACCTCGACGCGCCGCTTTCCCTGGGGCAGAATCGCCAGCGCCCGCTCGAAATAGCGCACTGCTTCCTCGTTGGCGTAGACCGCCGCCGCCTGCTCGCCGGCCTGCGCCGCGTACAGCCCCTCTTTCGCCGCGTCGCCGGCCATCTCCCAGTGATAGGCCAGCAGCGCCGCCGGCGCGCCGCTCTGCTCCAGCCAGCGCGCCGCCCGCCGGTGCAGCAGCTCCCGCCGCGCCACGCCGATCTGCCCGGCGACCGCCTGCCGCAGCAGCGCGTGCTGGAAATCATAGCGCGCCGGCCGGCTCCCAGGCTCGACCTGCAGCATCCCCCGGCGCAACCCCCAATCGACGGCCTGCGCCGCTTCCTCTTCGCTGCGCCCGCTCATTTCCCTCATGCCGTCCAGCGTCGCCGGGCTGTGCACGAGAGCCAGCGCCTCGATCACCTGCCGCTCCGGGCCCGGTAGCCGGCTCAGGCGGCGGCGGACCAGATCGCTCACCGTCCGCGGAACGGGCAGCTCGGCGGGCAGCTCGCTGCCGCCGGCCAGCTCGCGCAGCAGCTCGGTGACAAACAGCGCGTTCCCTCCCGTCGCCTCGGCCAGCATCGCCGACACGTGCGGCCGGTAGCCCACCGGCAGCCGGGGCCAGAGCTGGGCCGCCAGCCGGTCCACGCTCTCCGGCGACAGCGCCGGCAGCGCCAGCCAGCTTACAGGCAGCCCCTGTAAATCGCCGAGCAATGCCTGGAACGCCGGGCGGCTGTCCACTTCCTCCGCCCGGTACGCCCCCGCGAGCAGCAGCCGGTCGGAGCCCGCGTGCCGGGCCAGAAAATGAAAGAGGTGCAGGCTCGTCTCCCCGGCCCACTGCAGATCGTCCACGAAGAGCAGCAGCGGGCCATCGCAGCCCTTCAGGAACGCGCGCACCGCCGTGAAAAGCTGCTCCCGGTCGGCTTCCGCCGATGCCGGGAGCTGCCGCCGCGGACCTCGCGCCGCCCGGCCGGGCAAGAGCTGCGCCAGAGCCTCCTGCACGAAGCCCGGCTGCCTGTCCAGCCCGCCCTCGCCCATCCTGTCCAGCAGCGTCTCCAGCATCTCGACCCACGGGTGGTACGGCAGGGCGCTGGTCGATTCGTAACAGCGGCCGGCCACGAACGAGCCGCTCGGGAGCCGCCGTCCAAACTCGTCCACCAGCCGGCTCTTGCCCGCGCCGGCCTCCCCGGTTACCAGGAAGACGCTGCCCCGGCCCGCGCCGGCCTCCTGCCACGCCGCCTGCAGCAACCCCAGCTCCCCCTCTCGCCCGACAAAAGCGGCCGGTGGCGACGGCCCGGCTACGGGCGGCGCGCCGGCCGGTTGCGCCGGCGCGGTAACCGGCCGGCCGGCGGCTATCTCCGCGACCAGCGCCTGCAGCTCAGCCTCGGGCTCCACCCCCAGTTCGCGCCACAGCGTCTCCCGGCACAGCGCGTATTGCGCCAGCGCCGCGTCTCGCCGGCCGGTCTGCGCGTATAGCCAGATCAGGCGGCTGTGGGCTTCTTCCAGCAGCGGGTTGCTCTGCAATAGCTGCTGCGCCCGGCCGGTGGCATCCTCGTAGGCCCCCGCCGCGATCTGCCGGGCTACGATCTCGCCAAGGCCGCGCTCGTAGAGATGGCGCATCTGCGCCCGCTGCCCCAGCAGCCAGATCTCAAAGCCGGCCGAATCGGGCAGGCTCAGCCCTTCCAGAAACTCCCCCCGGTAGAGGTCCACCGCCTCCTCCAGCTCGGCCAGCGACCGTCCCGCCAGCCGGCGGTCGAGAGCCTGCGTGAACGCCAGACAATCGACCCAGGCCGCTCCGGCGTTGAACCACACGTTGTCGCCGTCACTGTGGATCAGCTCCGCGTCCAGCCCCCGGATGCGGCTCAGGAGCACGCTCAGCGCCCGCGCCGGCGCGTTCGCCTCCTGGCAGAAGAGCCCGGCCAGGCTGCTCCGCGGCTGCCGCTGCCCCGTCGCCGCCAGATAGGCCAGGACGGCCCAGCTCTTGCGGCGCAGGGCCGGCAGCCGCGCGCCGGGCCCGGCTGGCTGGGCGTCAACCGGGCCGAGCAGTCGTAGCCGGAGGCGTGCGGGCGTCTCTGTCGCCAATCGACTTAACTCCCTGTTGTCTGTTCTGGCAGGCGGGTGGGCGGGATGCTGGCGTCAACTGGCAGACAGTATAACAGCCGCCTCCGCGCCGCTACAACCGTGGCAGGGGCCGCTTGCCGCCGTCCGTTCTGGCCTTTCCGCCACCGGCTCCCTGCGATCCGTCGCCGCCTGCTCCACGGCAGACCTACGCCCGCTTGAGATCCGATCCGTTGCCCTTATACTGTCAGGTAGAAGCGAAAGGAGGCCACAATGAAGCGCAACGCTTTCGTGCTCTGGAGCCTGGTTCTGCTGGTCGTCGCCCTGGCGGGCGTCTGGAGCGTGCGGGCGCAGGAGGGACACACCGTCTATCTGCCCGTCATCTCCTACACGTCTTCAGACCTGCCGGTCATTCATTATTTCCGAACCCCCGTCGAAATCGCCGATCCGGGCGACACAATCGAGATGGAATGGGCCAGCAGCGGCGGTCAGTCGGCCCAACTGTGGCGCATCGAACGCGGCGGCCCCATCGCCGAGTTCTGGGACGTTGCCCTGTCCGGCACATTCACCTATACCATCCCCACGCACAAGCGCGAGTTCATTACCTTCCAGCTTGCCGTGACGGGCGCCCAGGGGCATACCGCCTATGCCGGCCTGACGATCCCGCTCACCTGCCCCGATAGCTGGTTCTTCGAGCCGGCGCCAGAGGGCTGTCCGGGCGATGCGGCGCTCTTTTCATTGGGCGCCGAGCAGCCGTTTGAGCACGGCACTATGGTCTGGGTCGAGGGGCAGGACGGCATCTACGTGCTCTTCGGCGACGAGGCCCATAGCCCGCGCTGGACCTTCTACGAGGATACCTGGGAAGAAGGCGACCCTCTCTGTGACACGCGCCCGGTTCCTCCCGGCCTCTTCCAGCCCCAGCGCGGCTTCGGCAAGCTGTGGTGTGAGCAACCCGACCTGTTCGAGCGCCTCGGTTGGGCGACTGCCCACGAGGTCGGCTACGACGGCGCTATCCAGCGTGACTCGGCCCCCAAATACACGACCCTCTACTTGCGCGCGGCCGACGGCAACGTCTACAAGCTGCTGCCGGAGCGCAGCGGGTGGGAGCGGATCATCGTCACGGGGCCCTAGGGAGCCGGCGTGCAGGCTGGCGCCCTGACAACCCTCTTCCTCAGCGGCGCCAGCCTGCCACGCCAATACCGACTGAACGCAATATAAACCAGGGAAGTAGTCATGGCGTCTGACGAATACCCGCCGGTCATCCCGATGCTGGCATACGAAGACGGTTTTGCGGCGCTGGCGTGGCTGGCCGAAGCGTTCGGCTTCCGCGAGCGCATGCGGCTGGTGGGCGACGACGGTCTGCTGGCCCACGGCGAGATGGAGGCTGGCGACGGCGTGATCATGCTGGCAACGCCGACCCCGGATTACGTAAGCCCCCGGCGCCACCGCGAGCAGTGCGAGCAGGCCCGTAAATGGTCGGCCGTGCCCTGGATCATCAACGGCGTGCTCGTCTACGTGGACGACCTCGACGCCCATTTCGCCCAGGCCAGGGCCGCCGGAGCGACCATCCTCTCCGAAATCGAAGAGGGGCCGCCGGCCCGCCGCTACCGCGCCGAAGATCTGGAAGGCCACCGCTGGTTCTTCATGGAGCGTGAATAACTCGGCCTCTGCGCTGGGCTGTCAGGCTGGGTTAGCCCGCACCTGCAGAGGGACAGCCCTCACTTCCGCGCCCGCCGCAGCCAGCGCCAGCCCGCCCCGGCGAGGCCGAACAGCAGCAGGGCAAAACTACCACCCACAAAGAGCCATTTCAAAAACGTTAGCGGTCCTGCCAGCGCATCCACCACAGGCGTCGCCGCCGGATAGCGGGCCATGACCAGCCCGGCGGCGCCATTCTCCAGAAAATCAAAGAGCATGCCCGCCACAGGCACGAGATTCGCCCGCGCCCACATCCGGCCGGCGAAGGCGCGCGGCATCAGCCAGCTCAGCGCCGTCGTCAGGAAAAACGTGTACACCAGCGGCCAGACCACGTCGAAGGTCAGCCGGGCGCGCACGTAGGCCGCCCGCCCCTCAGCGCCGTAGGCCTCCGCCCAGCCAACCAGATCGTCAGCCGTGTAGAAGAGCGTCGTGTCCGGCGTGCCCGCGCCGCCGGTGGCCTGCTCCGCCTGGGCTGCCTGGCGCGGCAGGACCAGCGCCGTGAACGCGAGGAAGAGCAGCAGCGCCGCCAGGACGATCCAGCCTGTCGTCTTCTGCTGCAGCCAATTAGAGAAGCGCATCATGATCTGCTGGCTATTGTGGCATGCCGGGAGCGGCCTGGCGAGGGCGAAATCTACCTCAGATCGGATTGAACGGAGGCAGATGCGAGGGATGATAGAGGGTCAGTACTATAATGCCTTTCGCGTTGGCTCCCACATAACGAGGTATGTACTGATGCGCGCTTACTCTGGTGACACGCTCCCCATCCTGGTCTGCACCGCATTACTCGCCGTCTTCCTGGGCGGCTGCGCCGACCCGGCCCCTGTCGAGGCAACGGCGACCGTCACCCTGCCTGCGCCCACGCCCCTCCCCGAGCCCTCGCGAACAGTCCCGCCGTCCGGAACCGCGCCGGCCGTAGAAGGTTTCCCGACCCAGCCAGAAGACGTGCCCTTCCCGGCTGAGAGCTGGCCGGAGGGAGCGTGGCCGGCCGGGGTCGATCGCGCGATGGTCGACGCCGCGGTGGACGAAGCGTTTGCCGACGGCGCCGTGCAGCGCGTGCGGGCGGTCGTCATCGTGCACGGCGGGCAGATCGTCTACGAGCGTTACAGCCCCAATCTGGCCGACCACGCCTCGGCGATGATGCCGGGCTACTCCATCGCCAAGAGCATCACCGCTATGCTGGCCGGCATCCTGGTGCGCGACGGCCGGCTGGACGTCGCGCAGCCGGCGCCCGTAGCCGAGTGGGCCGCGCCCGGCGATCCGCGGGGCGCGATCACGCTGGACGACCTACTGCGGATGAGCAGCGGCCTGGCCTGGGATCAGGGGCGCCCGCCGGACTTCGGCGACCAGGGACAGATGCTCGGCAGCACCGACGCGGCGGCCTATGCAGCGGAGAAAGAGCTGCTGCACCCGCCGGGAACAGCGTTTCTGTACAGCTCGGGCAACACGATGATCGTCGATCGGTTCCTCGCCGGCAAGGTCGGTTCAGGGGAAGCGTTCGAGGCCTTCATGCGGGCCGAGCTGCTGGACAAGATCGGCCTGGCGCCAATCAACCTGCATTTCGACCCGGCCGGCACGTGGCACGGCTGGTACGGCGCCGACACGACGGCGCGCGATTTCGCCCGCATTGGCCTGCTTGCCCTGCGCGACGGCGTCTGGGACGGCGAGCGCATCCTGCCCGAGGGCTGGATGGAATACAGCCGGACGCCCAGCGCCACGAACCCGGAGTACGGGGCAGGCTGGTGGCTGGACCTGGCCCGGCCGGGCGTCTTCTACGCCGTCGGGGTCAACGGGCAGACCATCGCCGTCGATCCCGCCCATGACCTGACCTTCGTCACCCTGGCCACCGACAGTACGATCTCCCTACCCGTGTCGGAGGCCATTCTGGATGCGTTTGCTGGGGGCAGGTAGGCCCGCTGGCTACCGGCTTTGCCCACAGATGGAGGCCTCCTGACTGGGCCCACCGGCCAACTTGCCCAGCGGCCGGCACGCATCACGCTTCCTGGTGGTTTTTGTGACACCTTTTGGGGCACCGGGTGTCCCCAAACGCAGACTGCATCGTGCTTCACTTTTGCTGAGACAGGCGACCCGGCAGTTGTGGTTGCCCGGCATCACCAAAAAGGGAGATAACGATGCGTCAGCTTCTGGACAAAAACACCGTTCGCTTTTTAGGCTTGGGCATTCTGGCCGCCCTGTTACTCGCCGTACCGGTGGCGTGGGCCGGTCATAATATCTGGACCCCGATTGGTCCGGCACACACGGTGGTGGAGGCGCTGGCCCTCAATCCCCTGGCACCGGACACGCTCTATGCCGGGACACACGGCGGTGTGTACAAGACCACGAACGGCGGTGCGGACTGGACGCCGGCCAATAGCGGCCTGACCCAGCGCCAGGTCTATGCTCTGGTGCTGGATCCGGCCGCGCCAGACACCCTCTACGTCGCGCTCGTGCCCGGCGGCGTCTACAAGAGCACCAACGAGGCTGCCAGCTGGGCGCCGGCCAACACGGGCATCACCAGCTCGCAGGTCCGGGCGCTCGCCGTCGATCCGGCCACCTCCGGGACGCTGTATGCCGGCACCTATGGTGGCGGCGTCTTCAAGAGCACCAACGGGGCTGCCAGCTGGGCGCCGGCCAACACGGGGCTGGCCGGCCTGCGCGTGCGCGTCTTGGCCATCGACCCGGACGCGCCGGCCACCCTTTACGCCGGGACGGAGGGCGGCGTCTTCAAAAGCACCAACGGCGGCGTTTCCTGGACGGCCAAAAACAACGGCCTGGGCAGCCTGACCCTGCGCGCGCTGGCGATCGATCCGGACGACCCCGGTACGCTCTATGCCGGCACGGGCGGGCTGGGCGTGTTCAAGAGCGTGGACGGCGGCGACCACTGGCAGGCGGCCAGCGCCGGCCTGACGAACGGTAACGTCTGGGCCTTCGCCGTCAACCCCCAGGCGCCCAGCATACTCTACGCGGGCACGAACGGCTTTGGCATGTTCCAGAGCACGGACGGCGGCGATAGCTGGGCCCCGTTCAACGACGGCCTGACCGATCTGGCGATCCATGCCCTGGCCATCAACCCAACCGAGCCGGATACGCTCTATGCGGGTACGACGAGCGAGGGAGTCTTCGCGCGCACCTCAGTCCAGACCTATCGGGTCTATCTGCCAGGGCTCCGCGGCGACTGAGTCGGCCGGCGGCTCATTGGGCGCCGGCACGAGCATCGTCAGCGCGGCGCAGGCCGAACGGCTGGCGCCCACCGGGCTTCGGGATCAGTGACGGACGTGACCCTGGCCACCGACAGCGCGATCTCCCTGCCCGTGTCGGAGGCGATTCTGGATGCGTTTGGTGGAGAGTAGCGATGCCGGTATCC
>ENA-UOUL01004028-UOUL01004028.1-bioreactor-metagenome-genome-assembly--contig:-NODE-4028-length-14128-cov-3.974593_pt1 | contig 14128 bp, 13 predicted proteins | sample MGYA00249838_ERZ747220 | MGnify/ENA primary metagenome ERZ747220 (study PRJEB28778, sample SAMN05720191) | bioreactor metagenome | isolation source: Anaerobic biogas reactor | place: USA:Washington...
ACTCATAAGCCCTTGGTCACTAGTTCAAATCTAGTCGCCGCCACACAAGCGCCCTTCCCTCATTGGGAAGGGCTTTTGCGTTCCCCACAGTATTCCGCAGAGGGCCGCCCCGACACGCAGCCGCAATGCGTCATCCGACCGGATGGCACCGCCGAACACCGCATCACCTCCGGCGGCGATCCTTTCCTGGGCAGCTACGTCCACCCATTCGCGCTGGTCTTTGGCGACCGCAGCCGGATGGCCCGCGAGGCGCGTCGGTTGCGCACCATTGTGCCGTTGGTGCGCGTCACGCCCGGCGGGGGAGACTGGCCGGCGGAGCAGAGCCTGCTGACGGTGACGCCCCATACGGCGCACGTCACAGCGTTCCGCGTGGCCGGTGACGGGCTGCACGTGGTGGTGAACGACGTATCCTGCCAGCCCGGCGGCGTTGTCGCCAAGGGAAATAGGCCGACTCGGCCGATCTCGCCGGCTATGGCGTGGCGACCCTGACCATCTAGTGCTGCAACCGCATATCCCGCCGAACGCGGCGCTTGTAGGGGCCGCACGCCTGTGCGGCCCGGGGCGCCGTGACACGCTCACCACGGTTATCGCGCTCGGCCGCCCATTCAGCACACCTGCAAGGAGGCCCTTGTCTTTGCAGCGCAAGGGGGATATCCTCCGGGCAGGTCTGCAGGCCCGGCCTCGCCGGAGCATCCCAAGTCCATACGAGGGACAACAGCCTTGACCACAGGCATCGTGTTCGATATCAAAGAGTTCGCCATACACGACGGGCCGGGCATCCGCACGACCGTGTTCCTCAAGGGCTGCCCGCTGCGGTGCTCCTGGTGTCACAACCCCGAGGGGATTTCGCGCGAGCCTCAGATCATGCGCTCGCCGGCGGGCGAACGGCTGGCGGGCGCCCGCTATACCCCCGGGGAGTTGGCCGCGATCCTCAACGGGCAGGCGGACATCCTGCGCGACAACGAGGGCGGCGTCACCTTCTCCGGTGGGGAGCCGTTGCTGCAGGCGCAGTTCATCGTCGAGACGGTCGACCTGTTGGACGACATCCACGTCCTCCTGGACACCTCGGGGTGCGCCAGCGAGGCGGACCTGCGCCAGGTCGCCGCGCGCTGCGACCTGGTGTACTATGACGTAAAGATCGTCGATGCGGCGCTTCACCGTCGGCACACCGGCCGCGACAACGGCCCGATCTTGTACAACCTGGGTGTCCTGGGCACGCTGGGCGTTCCCTATGTAATCCGCGTGCCCCTGATCCCCGGCGTGACAGATACGGACCGCAACCTGGCCGACATCGCCACCCTGGCCCGTGGGGCGCCGGGCCTGCTCCGCGTGGACCTGCTGCCCTACAATCAGGCGGCAGGGGCCAAGTATGCCGCGGCGGGGATGACGTATGCGCCGACTTTTGATCCGAGCGCCCCCGTCAACGCCAACACGCGCCCCTTTGAGCGGCAAGGGGTAGCGGTGCATGTCGCCTGAGGCCGACTTGGGGGAACGCGCTAGGCCTTGCGATCAACGTCGAGACCTGTGGAGGAGGGGCTGTGAACGAGCGTCTGGAGCACATAAAGGGCCGGGTTCGAGATAGAGAGCACAGGCGATGGCGGCAGCCCGCGGCGCCGGACGTATTGGCCGAATGCGAGGCGCAGGCGCTGTCCTGGCCGAGACGCGCGGCGCGCCTGACGCGTCGGATGTGCGAGGCCGAGATACCCGTGCTGTACCCGGACGAGCGGATCGTGTTTACCCGCACGGTTCCCAGTGTCCCCTCCGTGTACTCGCCCGAGGAGTGGTCCGAGCTGACGGCGGGCTGCACTCTGCACGAGTCCGGACCCATCAGCAACATCTGCGCGGACTGGGGCATGGCGCTTTCCCAGGGCCTCCTCGGGCGGAGGCGGGTCGCACTGGAGACACGCGAGCGGCTGGCGCACGACCCGCTGGCGGTCGAGTTCCTCGACGGCGCCGTCGAGAGCATCGACGCCGTGCTGGCCTTGGCCGCGCGCTACGAGCGGGCGGCGCGCGAGGCCGGCCGAGACGATATCGCCGCGATCCTGGCGCACGTGCCCGCCCATACGCCCCGCACCTTCCATGAGGCGCTGCAAGCGCTCCGGCTCCTGCAGGCGGCGGTGTGGCTGAGCGGCCACTACCATGTGGGGCTGGGGCGCTTCGATCAGTACATGTGGCCCTACCTCGAGGCCGACCTCCGCGCAGGACGGCTGGACGTCGCCGGGGCCGAGGAACTCCTGGCCGAGTTCTTTATCGCGCTCAACAGGGACAGCGACCTCTATCCGGGCGTGCAGCAGGGCGACAACGGGCAGAGCCTGACGATCGGTGGGGTGAAACCCGATGGCTCGGATGGCACGAACGCGTTGACCCACATGGTGCTGCGGGTCGCCCTGGACACCGCCATGATCGACCCCAAGATCAACCTGCGGCTCGGCCCCGAGACGGACCTGGACCTCCTGCAGCTCGCCACCGAGCTGACCCGCAAGGGGCTCGGGTTTCCCCAGTACTCTAACGATGCCGTCGTCATCCCGGCGCTAACAGCGCACGGGTACGCCCTCGAAGATGCCCGCGACTATACGGTGGCCGCCTGCTGGGAGTTCATCATCCCCGGCAGGGGTATGGAGGTGGTCAACATCGGCGCCGTCTCGCTGCCCGCGGCCGTCGATCGGGGGATCCGTGAGGGCCTTGGTGGCGGCGCCGACCTGGACACGGTCTTTACGTACACGGCTAAGGACATCTCCCGGCAGGTATCCGCCCTGGTGGAGGCCTACGGGCAGCTCCTTCTGCCGCCGGCGCCCTACTATTCCGTGCTCATGGATGGCTGCCTCGAGCAAGGCCGTGACCTGTCGCAGGGGCTCAGGTACAACAACTATGGCATACACGGCGCCGGCTCGGCCGATGCGGCCGATGCCCTGGCCGCGGTAGCCAAGCTCGTGATCGAGGAACGCCGGGTGGGCGCGGCGGAGTTGATCGCGGCGCTCGACGCCGATTTTCAGGGCTATGAGACCCTGCAGCGCATGCTGGTCGATGAGGCCCCCAAGGTCGGCAATAACGATGACGAGGCCGATGGCATGCTCGGGCGGCTGTTCGACTGGTTCGCCGAGGCGTGTGAGGCGATCGGCGACAATGGCCGCGGGGGAAGGGTCCGCCCGGGCACCGGGTCGGCCATGTACTACCTGTGGTTGGCCAGGGGGCACGAGGGGATGCGAGAACCCGTGGTGGGCGCCACGGCCGACGGGCGCGGCAGCGGCGAGTTCCTGAGCGCCAACCTCTCGCCGGCGCAGCACGCGCGGGTGCGCGGGCCGATCAGCGTCCTGCAGTCCTTCAGCAAGATCGACTATACGCGGATCTGCAACGGCGGGCCGATCACCATGGAGCTATCCGACGCCGTGTTCCGGGACGCCGAGTCGATACGCAAGGTGGCGATGCTCGTGCGGACCTTCGCGCGCCTGGGGTGCCAGCAGCTGCAGCTGAACACCGTGAACCTGGACACCCTGCTCGACGCCAAAAAGCACCCCGAGCGGCACAAGAACCTCATCGTGCGCGTCTGGGGGTGGAGCGGCTACTTTTGCGAGCTGGCGCCCGAGTACCAGGACCACGTCATCGCCCGACACATGTACAGCGCGATGTGAGCAGACCCGCCTTGATTCCTCATTGGCCGTGGCTATCGGATCATATCGCGCCGCTACCACGACATGACAAGCTCTGACACCGGCCGTACGGCCGGTGTCAGAGCTGACTTGACGGTTGGCGCTATCGGCCTACCGCGCCCCCTCGCGATTCTTCGCGATCTGGCTCATGATCCACTTGGCGATGAGGATCAGCGCCAGCGAGCCGATAAAGACCTGGATGATGAGCACGCCAAAGATCGACGGCCCCCAGTCGTTGCCCAGCACGTACTGGCCCAGCACGCCGCCGATCAGACCCACGATGATGTTGCCGAGCCAGCCATATGGCAGTTTCGTCCTGCTGACCATCTCGACGATGCCGACGATGATGATGGTGACGATCAGTGAGGCGATGAACCCAAGAATCCCCATACCGATACCTCCTCACCCCGTCGGGTGGCTGCCCTGCGCTATCGTCACAACAGCACGACGGCGAGCGCCAGGGCCAGGGCGAGCGTCGCGAGGGCGCCCGCTCCGCCGCAGCCGATACATCCCTTTCTCTTCCTCACTTCGCTCGGACTGTAGTACTTTTTGCGTCTCTCTTGCCCGCGCTCTCGCCTATCCATCTGACCTCCCTCTACCGTGCGGCGCGCCTTCCATCGCAAGCCGGCGCAGCCGTCGTGTATAATCAGTATATTACCAAAGGGGCCTGCACCACAAGGGGGGCCTAGAATCCTGGACACACCCCGCCCAAGCTTGAGAATCTATGACACGCGGAGGAACCCACCCATGGACCGATCCTTCATCGCCCAGAACACCGCCGAGCGCGCCCGACTGCGCGCCCTCGTCGAGCGCCTGACCGACGACGACCTCTCCCGCCCCATGCCCGCCGGCTGGACGGTGGCCGGGGTGCTGGCGCATCTCGCCTTCTGGGACGCCCGCGCCGTCTGCCTGCTGGACAAGTGGGCCACCGGCGTCCCCCCCTCAGAGGCGGACGAGGAGCCGGCGGACGTTGACTGGCTCAACGATGCCGCCAAGCCCCTCTGCCTGGCGCTCGCGCCGCGCGTGGCCGCGCAGCTGGCCCTCGACTTGGCGGAGGAGGCGGATCGCAGGGTCGAGGCGGTGTCGGACGAGCTGGTGGCACAGATCATGGCCGCCGGCCAGCCGCTCAACCTGTCGCGTGCCGACCATCGCCGGGAGCACCTGGACGACATCGAACGCCAGCTGTAGGCGCGCGATACGCCGGCCACACCCCATGAGGCCCCTCCTCGCCGGGAGGGGCCTTTGCTTCAAGCGACGTGGCGCGGTACCGCGCCAAAGGCCCCCACGGAGGCGCATGACCGGCCTCTCCCGACGGATGCGCCCCGAATGCTGCCCCGCGCCAAACTTTTGGCCGCTCTGGATCGTCTATAGAGTGAGACACAGCCACATCGCACGGCAAGGAGGTCGGGCGCTTGACCAGAGACGCATTCCACGAAGAGTTGTCGACCTATCTAAAGGCGGAGGGCGACCGGATTTACCGGCTGGCCTACAGTTACATGGAGAACGAGCAGGATGCGCTGGACGTGGTGCAGACCGCGGTGGTCAAGGCGCTGTCGGCGTCGCCGATGCGGCAGCCCCGCTATCTCAAGACGTGGGTCTATCGCATCGTCGTCCATACGGCCCTCGACAGCCTGAGGGCCCGCAAGCGGCGCGTGCTCTCTGACGACTGGGCGCTGGGGGACGGCGCCGACGACCCGCCGCTGGATGCGGCCCTCGACCTGCGCCAAGCCCTGAGCAGGCTGCCTCCCGATCTGCGGGCCATCGTCATCCTGCGCTACTTCCATGACCTCGAGCTGCGGGAGGTCGCCGAGGTGTTGGGCGTGAACCTAAACACCGTCAAGACCCGACTCTACCGCGCGCTGAGGCTGCTGAACGTCGAGATGGAGGACGACCATGCATGAGCGTCTGGCCGAATTGAAGCGGGCGTACGAAGCGACGCCGGTTCCCCCGGAGGTGCACGCCATGATCGATGACCTTTGCCGCCGCGAGCGGCCACGCCCGCGCTTGCGCCTCTGGCGGCCGGTCGCGCTGGCGGCCGCCTGCGCGCTGGTCGTGTTCGTGGTGGGGATCAACGCCCTGCCCGCCGTGGCCGAGAGCCTCGAGGAGGTGCCGGTGCTGGGGCCCGTCGTCAGGGTGTTGACGATCGCCAGATACCGCCTGGAGGAGCAGGGCGCCAGCGCGCGCATCGATATCGCCCAGATCACCGGCCTGGAGAACCAGGAGCTGGAGGACGCCATCAACGCCGAACTCCGCGCCGATGGGCAGGCCCTCCTGGCCAAGTTCGAGCGCGACGTGGCCGATCTCAAGGAGCGCTTTGGCGAGCAAGAGACGATCCGCATGGCGTTCGAGACGTACTATGAGGTCAAGCGCTCTGACGAGGAGGTCTTTTCGCTGCAGGTGGAGTACTTTTGGGCCGCCGGCGGCTCGGACACCCAGCGCGAGTACTATAACGTCAACCAGCGGACGGGCGAACTCGTCACCCTCGACGCGCTGTTCGCCGCCGGCGGCGATTACCTGACCGTGATCAACGACTATCTCATCGCCCAGATGAAGGCCGAGACGCGCGAGGATGGCAAGAGCCTCTACTGGGTCAACGACGACGATCTCGAGATGGATCGCTTTACCGGCATCGAGGCGGACCACGATTTTTACATCAATGAGGCCGGTCGATTGGTGATCGCCTTTGACAAGTACGAGGTGGCCCCGGGGTACCTGGGCACGCCCGAGTTCGAGATCCCGACAGAGCTGATCACCGACCTGTTGGCGGAGGATGCACCGATCCGCTGACACGAGTCCGCGCTTCGAGCGCCACCTCCCGAACGCCCCTTCGCCGCAGCCCTGGCATATCGCTGGGACGCTGCGGGGGGGCCTTGGGGAGGTGGTGCGGCGTCTGCTCCCTCCGGTAGCGCTGCCGGCCATAGTGGTGTAGGATGCGCCACCGTAGGCGATGGCGCCGGCGCATACCAGTGAGACGAACAGCCAATGCTCGAGCCACCCGACATCCCGATGGAGCGCATCATCGATTGCCTGCGGGCCGAGTATGGCCTGCGCATTGCCCACATTGCCTTCCTGCCCCTCGGCGCCGACCAGAACACGGCGGTCTATCGTGCCGTCGCGGAGGACGGCGCGCCATACTTTGTCAAGCTGCGAGGCGGCGCCTTTGACGCCGTCGCCGTCGACCTGCCACGATTCCTCTTTGAGCAGGGGGTCGCCGAGATCATCCCGCCCCTCGTGGCGCGGTCCGGGCGGCTCTCCGCCGACCTCGATCCCTACACGGTGATCGTCTACCCGTACATCGAGGGGCGCAACGGTAACGAGCTGGCCCTGTCGCCGAGACAGTGGGAGGCGTTCGGCGCGGCCGTCAGGCGGCTGCACACCGCCGTTCTGCCACCGGCGCTGTCCGCCGCCATCCCGCGGGAGACCTACACCCCGCGCTGGCGCCAGAGCCTGCTGGCATGCCTCGAGCGTGCCGAGGCCGGCGCCCCGGTCGACCCCGTGGCGGCGCAAGTCGTCGCCTACCTGCGGCAGCGGCGGGCGGAGATCCTCGACCTCGTGGAGCGCACCGAGCGGTTCGCGCAGGCGCTGCGCGCCGCGCGGCCACCTCTCGTCGTCTGCCACACCGATCTGCACGCCCACAACATCCTCATCGACGGCCACGATCACCTCTACATCGTCGACTGGGACGACCCCATCCTGGCGCCCAAAGAGCGCGACCTGATGTTCCCCGGCGGCGCGCAGGGATTCCTCGGGTACACCGTCGAGGAGGAGGAGCGTCTGTTCTTCCGCGGCTACGGACGCGTCGAGGTGGATCGCACCGCGCTGGCCTACTATCGCTACGAGCGCATCATCCAGGACCTGGCGATCTTTTGCGAGCAGCTGCTTACGACGGACGAGGGCGGCGCCGACCGCCCGCAGTGGCTGCGCTTTCTGCTGTCGGCTCTGGATCCCGACGGTCCCATTGCCATGGCGCGCCGGGCGGACGGTACGCTCGCCGGCGGGTAATGGCTCGCGGCGTGCGGGAGGCGCCATCTGCGCCGGCCATGAGACCCTCGCCGGAACCCGCGGGCGGGGCGTGGCGTATAGGTGACCCAATCGTCATGGCGTGAGTCTGGCCCGAAAGGTGGTATATGCATGGGCAACGTCATTGCCGGCGCGGAAGAGGTCACGCCAGAGTGGCTCACCGCCATCCTGCGGGAGAAGGGGGTCCTGGCTCGAGGGAGGGTGACGCGCGTCACGCCCGACGAGACCGAGTCGACCTTTGCCTCGTCCGTGTCGCGCCTGGAGGTGGGCTATACGGAGGATGCCTCGCCGGGCGCGCCGCGCAGGCTGTTCCTCAAGGCGTCGAGCCCCGCCCTCGCCCCGGGCGAGTTCGATCCCGCCCAGACGGGTCGCGAGTACATCTTCTATCGCCATGTCGCCCCCATGATGCGGGCGGCATTCACCATCCCCTGCTACGATGCGGGCCACGAGCCAGAGTCTGGGGCAACCCACATCCTCCTGAAGGACGTATCAGAGACGCATGCCGCCTGTCGGGATCCGTTGTGTGGCGGCAACTGCGAGGCCGCCATCGATGCCCTGGCGTCGCTGCATGCCTTCTGGTGGGACCACCCTCGTCTCGGTAAGGACGTCGGCAAGTTCCCCACCCTGGAGGAGCGGCGGGAGGGATGGGCCTACGCGACCGAGAGCACCGTCGCTTTTATGGCGGCGTGCGGCGATCGCCTCGCCCCCGCGTGGCGCGCAACCTATGAGAGCGTGTTGCCGGCGCTGCCCGCCCTGTCGGGGCGGCACACGTCGGGCCGCAACCTGACCCTGGTGCACGGCGACGCCCACCTGGGCAATTTCCTGTTCCCTCGCGAGGCGCGTGGCGCGCCGACCTATCTCATCGACTGGCAGTTCTGGCACCCCACCATCGGCGGAACCGACCTCGCCTTTATGATGGCGACGAGCTGGGATCCGGCGATCAGGCGGCGACTCGAGCCGGGGCTCATGCAGCGTTACTACCGCGGCCTGCTCGCGGGTGGGGTTCAGGGGTACGCGTGGGATGACTGCTGGGACGACTATCGCTTGTCGGTGATCCTGGTGAGCGTCTTTATCCCCGTCTGGCGCTGGGCGCTGTTCCATTGGGAGCCGGACATGCGCGCCCTGGAGGTCAGCATGACGGCGTTCGAGGACTTGCGGTGCGCCGAGCTGCTGGCGGTGTCGTAGGTCTGGCGGCTGCCGGTGGCCGGGCAGCCCCGACGCCATCCGAGGAGAGGTGGAGCAGATAAGCGGCATAGACGAGCTGAGGGCCACTCTGCGCGAGGTCGACCGCTCCCGGTACCCGGGAGTTAGCGGCTACACCAAGGCCGAGAACTGGAGGGAGATGGGCCCGGGCGGGCTGTACCTCGTATCGCTGCTGGCGGCCAGCCTCGACCTGCGCCCCAACGCCCTGGCGCTCGATCTGGGTTGCGGCTCCGCCACGTCGTCGTTGTACCTGGCCGACAACTGTGGCGCGCGGGTGATCGCGGTCGATCTGTGGACGGACCCGGCCGACAACGCGGGGCGGATCGAAAGCCGGGGGCATCGGGGCGACATCATCCCGCTGCAGCTGGATGCCGGCCAGCCCTTGCCCTTTGCCGAAGGCTATTTCGACGCCATCCTGTGCGTCAACAACCTCAACTTTTACGGCACGGACCTGGCGGTGCTCGACCGGATCGCCCGGCATCTGAAGCGTGGCGGTGTGTTCTGTTCGGGCGGGGAGTGCCTCAACGAGGAATTCACGCCCGAGCAGTTGGTGCATCCACCGGCGGTGTACAGCTTTGACGCGTCCGTCTGGAAGGACGATTTCCTGACGTCCCACTCGCCGGCCTGGTGGGCCGATCACGTCGCGCGGTCTGACGAGCTGCAGCTCGTGTCGTGCCGGGAGCTGGAGGACGGCCCGCGGCTCTTTGAGGAGCAGGCGCTGCTCACCGAGCCGGAGGGCTACATTGGCCTGAGCGCTCGACAGGCCAGAGAGCTAGAGATACGCCAGATCGCGTTCGGCAGAGAGAATAGGCCCTACATGACGCTCTATCACCTCGTGGCGAGGCGCAGGTGACGGTGCCGTCACCTGCGAGCCGCGCCGCGACGCCCCAACGATGCTAACACGCGAGGCCGCCTTCGCTACGAAGGTGGCCTTTTCCTTCTATCCGCGCTGTACGCAGCGCTCCCCACGGCGGAGTGCTTCCGCTACGAGCCGTTCCGGCCCGCGCTGCGTAGTTGCCTAAAGAAGGCGCGTACGTCGCCGGCAAAGAGGTCGGGCGCCTCCAGGGCGGCAAAGTGCCCCCCACGGTCGAAATCCGACCAGTGAACGATGTTGTACGTCTGCTCCCCGTAGCGGCGGATGGCAATGTCCTCGGCAAAAGCCGCCATGCCCAGCGGGGTGGCCAGGGGCCCCGACATCAGGGACGGCTGCCAGTGGTTGCTCTCATAGTAGATGTGCGCCGAGGAGGCGCCGGTGCCGGTCAGCCAGTAGATGGTGGCGTTGGTGAGCATGCGATCGCGGCTGACGGCCCGCTCCGGCAGCTCGGACGACGGGTGGGTCCATTCCTTGAACTTGTCCACGATCCAGGCCAGCTGCCCGACGGGCGAGTCGTGCAGGGCGTAGGCGATGGTCTGGGGGCGGGTGCCCTGAATCTGCGAATAGCCGCTGCCCGAGGTGTAGTATTGCTGAAGCCGCGCCAGGCGCGCCTTTTCGATCTCGGTGGCGGCTGCCAGGTCCTCTTCGGTTGGCTGCTCCCAGGGAATGAACCCAAAGGTGGCGGCGTTGACGTGCACGCCCACGACGTGGTCGGGGTCGGCATACGCCATAGCCGGCGCGACAAAGGCGCCAAAGTCTCCCCCCTGTGCGCCATAGCGCTCGTAACCCAGACGGCGCATCAGCTCCACGTACGCCTTGGCGATGCGATCGGCGTTCCACCCGGTATCGGCGGTCGGGCCGGAGAAGCCGAAATTCGGCATCGACGGGATGACGAGGTGGAACGCGTCGGCGGGGTCGATGCCGTGCGCGCGCGGGTCGGTCAGTGGGCCGATGACGTCCAGGTACTCGACGAACGAACTCGGCCAGCCATGGTTGAGGATGAGCGGCAATGCATTGGGCTCGGGGGAGCGCACGTGCAAGAAGTGGATGCGGGCGCCGTCGATCTCGGTGGTGAACTGGGGATAACGGTTGAGTTCCGCCTCCGCGGCACGCCAGTCGTACGCGTGGGCCCAGTAGTCGGCCAACTCCCTGAGATAGTCGACGGGTACGCCGCGATCCCAGTCCGCGCCGGCGAACTCGGAGGGCCAGCGGGTTCGCAGCAGCCGATCCCGCAGATCGTCGAGGTCGGCCTGAGGGATGGCGATGTGAAACGGCAAGATCTCGGAATCGGGCCGCTCACGGGCGGCGCCCGTCACGCTTTCCCGAACGTGTTCCGTCATCAAGAACCCCTTTCTATGCAGTAGGTACCTCGTACTGACTACCGTCACAATATCCCGCGTAATGTAGTATGTCAATCATAATACGATACAACAGACGACGCGTTCGTGCTTTCACAGGCCGGTATCTCGGCCTGCACCCGCGGGGTCGCGGTGCTTGACACCCCGCCTCCCTGCGTTCATGATGAGAGTATGGCACGTGATGGCGCGCAACGCGTCGTGGGGTGGATGCGAGGTGAAGCTGTGAAGATCATCCTGACGAGTGTGTTCGTGGACGATCAGGAAAAGGCTCGCCAGTTCTATACCGAGAAGCTGGGCTTTGTCGTGAAATCGGATTACCCGGTCGGCCGCTTTCGCTGGTTGACCCTCGTCTCGCCGGAGGGGCACGACGACGTCGAGCTGCTCCTCGAGCCGAACGACAACCACGTTGCCAAGGTCTACCAGCGGGGCATCTATGAGCAGGGGATCGCCGCCGCCACCTTTGGCGTCGACGACGTGCGGCGCGAGTACGAACGCCTCAAGGGCCGGGGCGTGCATTTCACCATGGAGCCGACGGTCATGGGCGACGCCACCATCGCCGTGTTGGACGACACCTGTGGCAACCTCATCCAGATCGCGGGGCCGGCCTGAGCCACGGCGATCTGCTTTCGTGGCCTGCACCACGCACCTTGGGAACCGGTGAGCCTGCTCGAATGCGGTACTGCAGTCACGGACGGAACTAGAGCACCGAACGGGCTACACCGGGTTCCATGAGGCAGCGCCTACTAGTGACTGGATCGAGTTCTATGCGCGAGCGTGGCATGCCTTGGATACTGCCTTTGTGGCTTCGATAAGGTATTGGCACATTCCAAGGATTGGTGTACCATGAGGTTGAACCACCGAAATCGCGAATGCGACGTAGGTGGTGTTTCTATGCCTTTGGATAGTTGACTATCCCATATGGTTCATTGCAGGCCTTGAGGTTTAGAATGGGTATAATGTTGTCAAGGGCTGTGATGACGTCTTCGTAGGAGATGCACTTAATTCGGTTGGGCCACGGCGTATGGCACATATGCGCTTTGGCATAAAGCGAAACGAGAAACGATATACCGTCCGCCACTTGAATAAAGTGTGGCTGCTGTGAGTCTTTGGGGAGGGGATCCTCTATGAGGCACCCGAGGTCACTGCGATAGCCTCCCGAGCTGTACCGTGACGGGATATCGTTGTACCGCTGGATCCGCCTCACAGTGCTCCGCATGCTGCCCACCCTGCCCTCATCTGTGACGATCAGAAACCTATGTCCAGCGCCTTCCCGGTGGATGTCGTTAGCGATTCGCTGTGCGTTGTACGTAAGCGCGGTATCCAGGACCCGGTACTTGTCATTGCGGACGTTCTTCTTGACGATCACCACGTTGATGGATTCTAGCGCTAGTCCCGCCACCATCTCATAGTAGGCGAAAGAGATCTCTCGCTTCGTCCTTCTGCCGAAGCGGAAATGGTGATAGGGTTTCTTTCCCAGAAGCAGGGATCTCATATGCATCTCGGTACTGATGTGAAGGCCGGTATCCTGCCTCAGCTGTCGCCGAAAAGCGGTGATCGTGTCTAGATTCCCTCTCCATGCCTCATAGTGCATGTAGACGCTCGTGAGGACGAACGATTCGGACGAACCGGGGTTGCCGTCATCACCTGACTCGTCGACGTATGTGATGTACATGTTCTTCCCCACGATGATGCAGCGCATCACGGATTGTACGCCGCACTCATATCGTCGGCAAGCTGTCTCACTCCAACAATCCCCTGGATCGGGTCGCCTGCGTCGGGGCAACGCGTTCCGTCGCGCGAATATGACACGGATTCCGCACGAGAGTAGAATACTCTATTGATGGCCCGTTCAACCTCGGCGGGCCGCCGATGGTTTCTGAGGTCGCACGAGGTATGCATGACGTGATGTACAACCCCGAAAACCCTGTGATCGTGCAGGGCGACAAGAGCGTGCTCCTGGAGGCCAACAACGACCACTACCAGGAGGCGCGGGACGTCCTGGCGCGCTTTGCCGAGCTGATCAAGAGCCCCGAGTACGTCCACACCTACCGCATCACCCCGCTATCGCTGTGGAACGCCGCCTCGGCGGGGCTCTCGGCGGACGAGATCCTCGAGGGCCTGGAGCGCTACAGCAAGTACCCCGTCCCCGACAACGTGCGCACCGACATCGCCGAGTACGTCTCGCGCTACGGCCGCGTGCGCCTCATCGCGCGGGACGGACAGCTCCTCTTGGTGTCGGACGACGCGCCGCTGATCATCGAGCTGAGTCGCCACAAGGCCCTCGCCCCCTATATCACCCGCGCCCTCGACGCGCACACGCTGCTCATGGACCGCGGACGCCGCGGGCACATCAAGCAGGCGCTGGTGAATATCGGCTATCCCGCCGAGGACCTGGTGGGGTACGTGCCGGGGGAGGCGCTGACGATCCGCCTCCGCGAGATGACGGGCGGCGGCCAGCCCTTCGCCCTGCGGCACTACCAGCAAGAGGCCGCCGACGTCTTTTACGCCGGCGGGGCCGCCAACGCGGGGTCGGGCGTCGTGGTGCTCCCCTGTGGCGCCGGCAAGACGATGGTCGGCATGGCGGTGATGGACCAGATGCAGTGCAGCACCCTCATCATCACTCCCAGCACCGTGGCGGCGCGCCAGTGGATCGACGAGCTGCTGGACAAGACGACCCTCACCGAGGACCAGATCGGCGAGTACACCGGCCTGACGAAAGAGATTCGCCCCGTCACCATCACCACCTACCAGACCCTCACCTACCGCAAACGCGGCACGAAGAAGCGGGGCCTGCCGCTCCTGGAAGAGTTCCCCCACTTTCAGCTGTTCAACGAGCGCGACTGGGGCCTCATCATGTACGACGAGGTGCACCTCCTGCCGGCGCCCGTCTTTCGCATCACGGCGGAGCTGCAGACGCGCCGCCGCCTCGGCCTGACGGCCACCCTGGTGCGCGAGGACGGCCTCGAGGAGGACGTCTTTTCCCTCATCGGCCCGAAAAAGTACGACGTGCCCTGGAAGGACCTGGA
>ENA-UOUL01004031-UOUL01004031.1-bioreactor-metagenome-genome-assembly--contig:-NODE-4031-length-14122-cov-3.796084_pt1 | contig 14122 bp, 8 predicted proteins | sample MGYA00249838_ERZ747220 | MGnify/ENA primary metagenome ERZ747220 (study PRJEB28778, sample SAMN05720191) | bioreactor metagenome | isolation source: Anaerobic biogas reactor | place: USA:Washington...
GTGCCGGAAGCCTGGGGGCACGCTTTCAATGCCGGCGACTTGGTCTTCTTCTCCATCTTCTTCCGGCAGTTACGCACTAATTGATTAATCGTAGGCAAAACACTATCTCCACACCAAGGGTTATATCGGGTAATAACGGGATTTCTGCGCAACACTTCCTGCGCAGAGAAAGGGATTGCGTACAAACAGAAGGGAAGTATAGCAAATAAAAATCACCAATGTCAAGCAATATGCCGGATATTTTTTCGCGGCATCCATGACGGAGAAAAAACCGTTATCTTCACAGCCAGCCTTTCTCCGATTGTCAATAAGTAAACCTTTTGCAGGCGAAGCTGAGCATTGACCATCCGCAGGTGTCCCCGCTTCCGGAACAACGTCCCTTACACGCGTTTCACCCGCTGTCCGTCGGGCGTGTCTTCAATAATCCAGCCTTCATTCAAAAGCTGGTCGCGAATGGCATCGGCTTCGGCGAACCGCTTCTCGCGGCGGGCCTGTTGCCGGGCGGCAACGCGGTCCAGCACCTCCCGGGGCACGGTATCCTCCACGGGCGGCGCGAATATGCCGGTGACCTGGTTCAGTTGGTCTAGCAGGTCCAGGACATGGATGGCGCCCGCACTGCCTACACCACCGTCGTCAATCTTGCGGTTGACATCGCGGATGAAGTTGAACACGGCGCCCAAGGCGCCTGAAATATTCAGGTCGTCATCCATGTTTGCAATGAATTCCGCCTCGCAGTCCCGGCACTCCTGCAAGAGTTCGTCACCTTCGCCGTGGATTTCCTCGAGCCGGATGCGGAAATCCCGGATGCGGCGCAGCGCCTGGGAGGCTGCGGCCACCGCGTCGAAGGAAAAGTTGCTTGGCTGGCGGTAATGGGTGGCGATGAGGGTGTATCGAATGGCCAGGGGGTCAAGTCCTTTCGCAAGCAGGTCGCGCAGGGTGTAGAAGTTGCCCAGCGACTTGGCCATTTTCCGGCCTTCCACCATCAGGTGCGCGCAATGGAGCCAGTAGTTCACAAAGGGTGCGCCCGTGGCGCAGCACGACTGGGCAATCTCGTTTTCATGATGGGGGAACATGTTGTCGATGCCGCCGCAATGGATGTCAAAATGGGGGCCCAGGTATTTCATGCTCATGGCGCTGCATTCAATGTGCCAGCCGGGCCGGCCTTTGCCCAATTCCGTTTCCCAGTACACATCGCCATCCTGCTCGTCCCAGGCCTTCCACAGGGCGAAGTCCCGGGCCTCCTCGGCCTCGTACTCATCCGCGTCCACACGACCGCTAGCCCCGGTTTTTAAGTCCTCCAGGTTCATATGGCTCAACCGGCCATATTTTGGGAAAGTGGTGAGATTGAAATAAATGCTGCCCTTTTCTTCGTAGGTGTGCCCTTTCTCACGAAGCGCCTTGATTAGGTCCACCATTTCCGGAATATGGTCTGTGGCGGCGGGATAGGCATCGGCGCGCCAGATGCCCAGGGTGTCAATGTCCTCGAAAAAAGCGCGGGCGTAGTGGGCCGTGATTTCCTTGAGCGACTTGCCCGTTTCGCGGCAGGTGCGGATCAGTTTGTCCTCCACGTCCGTCAAGTTCATGATGTGAGTCACCTTGTATCCTCTGAACGTCAGGTAACGCCGCACCAGGTCCTCAAACATGTACGCCCGGAAATTGCCGATATGGGCATAGTTGTAAATGGTCGGGCCGCAGGTGTACATGCCCGCTTCATTCGGCTTGATAGCGTTAAATTCTTCTTTGCTGCGTGTAAGCGTATTATAAAACAGGATTGGCATAACTGATTTTCCCGAGTCTGAAATGAAAACTTCACCAAGGCCGATACCACGCGCCTTCGCATGGCCACCCACGTTTTCCGGCACAACTCCCGCCCGAAAAGACGCTGAAGCGGAAATAGCATAACAAAAGGGCCGTTCAAAGCCCAAAGGAGGAAACACACACAAGACATATCCGTCCGACATCGTCCGACCTGTCTGACACAAATCAGGACGGTGGTCCTAACCATATACCAGTTGAATACTTCCAGACGCTGTGATAGCATGCATTTTCTGGATAGTTTCCCCTGACAGATGGTTTTGGTACTCCGACTATGCTCTTGAACATGATAAAGCCGATGTTGTCACACTCACGTAACGCGAGACAGTTTATTCCATTCGTGTACGTCTTCATGCTGGCCGGGTTGGCATCCCACGCGGCCCCGCCCGTAAAGATCGCTTTCCTGGCCGCAGAACCAAGTCCGGAGGCGATGGGCCCCCACAACATCGCGGCATGGGAAGCGGCCAAAACGCTCGGCGACGCCGCGCTGCTGACGTACGACGGCACAGGCGGCTTTGTGGACAACACCGGCGTGCTTTGTCCCTTGTCGAAGTTTGATGTGGTCTGGCACCACCAGGGCGATTCTATTGACCGCACACCGCTTCACGGTGGTCCGGGCCTGCAGGCCATACGCGCCTTCGCCCAAGAGGGCGGCGGTGTTTTATTTTCTGGCGGGGCGGTGGGCATGATGGATTATTGCGGTCTGGAACCCCATGTGCGTTCCCAGCGGCACCAACTCGAACATCACCGTGATCCCGCGTTCCTTGTGCCTGAAATGCCTTCCCACCCGGCCTTTACAGGCCTGACAGAAACGAATGGGCGTATCGGACTCAGTAATGGCGGCTGTCCCGCCGTGGCGGATTTCTATTGGGGCGGGCCCGCCGAGGGCATGGTGCTGGGCAACACGCCCGCCGGCGTCGAACGGCCGCTGGTGGAATACGCCGTGGGTTCCGGGCGAATGATATTCTTCGGCTGGCGCTGGCCCGACTATGCCGACCTGGAAAACACCTACCGCGCCAACCTGTTGCGGCTCACGGCCAACCTGCTGGTCTACCTGGGCGACAAACAACACTGGCGGCCCATCGTCATACCCACCAAGTATCCGCCTGCGGCCTTTCCTGACGAACCGGGTATTGCCACACCGCGATGGCGTGCGCTACGCATGGCCATTGAAGACCTTTCGCAATCTTTTCCCGGCACCTATATAAACGGTAGCGCTTATCTTTCCGAATTGGACACCCTGCAAGCGGAACATGACCGGCTGGCACAGGACTCCGGGAAGGAGGCCCTTGCCCCCGTCGTGGCGCGCTTCGAGGCACTCCAGCGGCGGGCGTTGCTCGCCAACCCCCTGGTGGATTTTGAACGCCTCCTCGTCATCCGGCGGCGCGCGGACAATCCGGGCCTGCCCATGAATTATCACGGCAACACGGACATCGCCCCGACCGGATATGACAACACCCTGGAGTCGCTGCCGGCAACAGGCGGACAGCCCGAACTGCTGTTCCGTCCCGAGGGCGACCGCTTCATCGGCGACATGGACCTGCACTACGACGGCGAAAAACTGCTGCTGTCGATGCCGGACGCCGAGGGGCGCTGGGGCATTGCGGAGTTTGACCTCACCTCCAGAACGCTTGCACCGCTCCCACTCATCGACGATCCGGACGTACACAATTACGACGCGTGTTACCTGTCGGATGAACGCATCGTCTTCACCTCCACCGCCCCTTTTATCGGCGTGCCCTGCGTGGGCGGACGGTCCAAGGTCGCCAACCTGTATCTGCTGGAGCGGAACGGCCGGATCCGGCGCCTGACCAATGACCAGGACCACAACTGGTGCCCCACGGTCCTGAACAACGGACGCCTGCTCTACCTGCGCTGGGAATATGCCGACATCGCCCACGCCTTCACCCGCATTCTGTTTCATTCAGGTCCGGACGGCAGCGGGCAGATGGAATATTACGGCAGCAATTCTTTCTGGCCCGCGTCTCTTTTTTATGCCCGGCCTGTGCCGAACCATCCGACAAAAATCATTGCCGTGGCCGGGGGACACCACGACGCGCCGCGCCAGGGGGAGTTGATCCTGCTGGACCCCGCCCTCGGCCGCAGCGAAGCCGACGGGGTAGTGCAACGTATTCCGGGTTACGGGGAAAAGGTCGAACCGGTCATCCTGGACGGCCTGGTATCGGCCACCTGGCCCCGTTTCCTGCATCCCTACCCGTTGAACGACACGTATTTTATAGTTTCCTGCAAGCCGTCCCGGTCATCGCTCTGGGGCATCTACCTCGTGGACACCTTTGACAACTTCGTTCTGATCCATGAGGAACCCGGCTGGGCCTTCCTCGAACCCGTCCCCTGGCGAAAGACGCCCCGGCCACCCATACTACCCGATAAGACTGACCCGGACGATACGGAGGCCGTGGTCATGCTGACGGATGTGTACCGCGGGCCCGGACTGGCGGGCGTGCCCCGGGGTACGGTAAAGTCACTGCGGCTGGTGGGTTATACCTACACCTTCCATGGCATGGGCTGCGAACCGGACCGGGTCGGCCTGGACGGACCCTGGGACGTGAAGCGGATCATCGGCACGGTTCCCGTCGAGGAGGACGGCTCCGCGAACTTCCGCATGCCCGCATGCACCCCCATTTCATTGCAGCCCCTGGACGGGGAAGGCAAGGCCGTGGCGTTGATGCGCAGCTGGCTCACGGCGGCGCCGGGCGAGACGCTCTCCTGTACGGGCTGCCACGAGCCGCAGAACACCCTCGGCGAATTCGACGGCGCGCGCGAAGCCTTCCGCAGGGAGCCTTCCGCCGTCAAACCGTGGTACGGCCCGGCACGGGGCTTTTCCTTTGAACGGGAAGTGCAGCCCGTGCTGGATGCCTGGTGCGTGGACTGCCATGACGGCAAAGCGTTTAAGAACGGCGCCGCCAATATCGACCTGACCGCCCGGCCCGCCGAACGTATCCCGTCGGCGTTCCAGATGCACTTCTCGCCATCGTACATGGAACTGCGGCGCTGGGTGCACACACCCACGCTGGAGAGCGACGCCCACCTGCTGCCGCCCCGGGATTTTCATGCCGACACCAGCACGCTGGTGCAACTGCTGCGCGACGGCCATTACGGCGTAACGCTGAGCGAGGAGGCATGGGACCGGCTGATTACCTGGATCGATCTGAATGCACCCTTCCATGGCACCTGGCAGGAGGTGGTCGCCTCGGATCCGGTAAAACTGGCCGCGGCGAAACAGGGCGCGGAACGACGCAGGGAACTTCATCACCGTTATGCGGGTATTGACGTGGACGAAGAAGCGATCCATCCCGCCGCAACCCTCGAGGCGCCACCGGCAGCCGGAAACCGTGAATCCTGCATGCCCCTTGGTTTTAATGAGAGCATGTGCGTGAGCCCCACGGAACCGCCGGCCGGGGCGCCTGTTGTCCGCGTGGACCTCGGAAACGGAGTGGATCTCGAACTGACACACGTGGAACCGGGCGAATTTCTCATGGGCGCCGACCGGGGCTATCCGAATGAGCGGCCCGCACGGATCGTATCTATTGACACGCCGTTCCTCATCGGACGTTTCGAAGTCACCAATCGCCAATATCGGTGCTTTGATCCCGGCCATGACAGCGGACTGGAAACAGGCGAGGCCTACCAGTTCGGCGACGATGAACGGGGCTTCGATTTGAACCGTCCCGAACAGCCCGTGGTCCGCGTATCCTGGGAACAGGCGACGGCCTTCTGCGCATGGCTCACGGAAAAGACCGGGCGACACTTCAGCCTGCCCACGGAAGCGCAATGGGAATACGCCTGCCGCGCGGGCACCACAACGCCCTTATGGTACGGCACGCTGGACAGCGACTTCAGCGCCTGCGCCAACTTCTCGGACGTCACCCACCATACGGTCTACTACCCCCACGTGCCCGATGCGTTGCCGCCCTGGCGGCCCGCCGACACCCGCTACGACGATACCTGGCGCGTAGCCTCTCCCGTGGGCAGTTTCACGCCGAATCCCTGGGGACTCCACGACATGCACGGCAACGTGGCCGAATGGACCTCCTCCGCCTACGAATCAGGAACGCGCAAAGTCGTGCGCGGCGGATCCTGGCTTGACTGTCCCAAGAGGGGCCGTTCCGCCTTCCGCAACCACTACGAAGCATCCCAGGCCGTCCATGATGTCGGGTTCCGCGTCGTGTGTGCGCTATGAGCGGAAACAACCGCTTTCACCAGCACTTTTTGTCCGACTTCGTCAGATAGTGTCGGACTTTGTCAGACCCGGTTCGACTCTTCCAAAGCGACATTTCCACCCTCTTCAACCCCCCAAAAAATCCCCTTGTTTTTCCGCAATGTGTGGTATAATAATTGTGGAACGTCAAGGCGTTCTGGCGCGGCATCACCCGCATGAATGTTGGTTGGGTAAAAAGAGGAGATATGCCGCATGGAACGCGAGGGCGTATCCGCGATTGAGCAGGCCGTGCACACGACGGGAGTCGTGGTGCGAGCCAGGCCTTTTCGAAGCGCGCCCTGCAAATGTCCCGAGTGGGACGGTGGCGTTGTAAGCGCCCAATCAGCCAGTGCGGTCAAGTGCGCGCCGAAAAGGCGGCATGAATGTAGAGTCGTAGCGGTCACGTTGCGGCAGGTGTGTAGAGCGTGTAAGTTGCTGAAGATTTTTCGCCTGTCCCGTTGACCGTTGCGGCTCTTTTATTGTTCCTTGCGACAGCACGGGTAACGGCGCGAAAGGGATGACGTTCGTCTTGCACTTTTTCGGGCATTCCTGCTAGTATGAGATCAGGAGACAGCAGGTATTCCTGACAAGGGGGAAGGGGGGTGTTTCTGAAGCAGGAAACAGGAGCCGTATCATCATGAAAATCGCCATTATTGGAACCGGATACCAGGGGCTGGTAACGGGCACCTGTTTCGCAGAAAACGGCCATCGCGTGGTCTGCATGGACAGGGATGCGGACCGGATCGCATTGTTAAAACGAGGCATTCCCCCCATTCATGAACCCGGGCTGGAAGAGCTCATCATCCGCAACATGGAGGAGGAACGGCTTTCCTTCACCCCGGATCTTGGCGACGCGATCCGGGACAGCCTGATGATCTTCCTGTGCGTGGGCACACCCGCGGATGAAGCGGGGAATACGGATCTTTCCGGCATTTTCGAGGTGTCCCGCCACATAGCCGAAGCCATGGACGGCTACCGCATTATTGTGAACAAGTGCACCTGCCCCCCGGGCACCGCGGAACAATTGGAAGAGATTTTCCATACCCATACCGGACATCCCGTCGATGTCGTGGTCAATCCCGATTTCATGAAAGAAGGTTCGGCCGTCGATGATTTCCTGCGCCCGGACCGGGTACTTATAGGCTGCCGGGAAATCCGGGTGAACGAAATCATGAAGGAGATGTACGGGCCTTTCCTGAGGACCGGGAAACCCCTGCTGGTCATGAGCCCGCGCAGCGCCGAAATGGCCAAATACGCCACCAACGTCATGCTGGCCACGCGCATCTCGGTAATGAATCAGCTGGCGGATGTCTGTGAGCCATGTGGCGCGGACATTTCCGAGGTGCGGGAGGCTGTCGGCGCCGACGGCCGCATCGGCCCCACCTTTCTCTTTCCGGGCATCGGCTTCGGCGGTTCCGGGCTGCCCCGCGACCTGGCGGTATGTGAACGCCTGGCCGCCGAACACCAGGTGCCCCATGACCTGCTATCGGCGGTACGCGCCGTCAATGAGGGCCGCCGCGCGCGCTTTCTGCGCCAGATACTCGACTATTACGGTGACAGCATCTGTGAAAAGAAGATCGCCCTCTGGGGCGCCAGTTTTAAGGCGCGCACCGACGACATACGCGGCGCGCCCGCACTGTTTATCATTGACGGTCTGTGTCAGGCCGGCGCCGCCGTGACCGTGTACGACCCTGTGGCGGCGGGCAAACTGGCCGACCGCTACGGCGACGCCATAACCATAGCGGCCAAGTATTACGGCGCCCTCGAAGGCGCCGATGGCCTGGTTATCGTGACCGAGTGGAATGAATTCAGACGACCGGACTACGCGCGCATGGGGGAAGTGATGCGTGAAAAGGTCATCTTTGACGGGCGCAACCTGTATACGCCCGCCATCATGGAGGCCAACGGATTCCGGTATTTCAGCATCGGACGAAAGCCCGTATAACAGAAATCTGCCCAAAATAAAGCGCAAATCACGTCCCGGAGAATCCTATGCAGATCAGTTCCAAGTATGTGGGTGTCAAATGCCGTCCCATTGACGTGGAAATCACCCCGAAGCAATGTATGTATTACGCGGCCGCCACCGGCGACGGGAACCCCGCATACCTGGACGACACGCGCCCGGAGGGAATCATGGCGCCGCCCATGCTGGCCATTTCCCTCACCTGGCGAATCTCGGCGCGGGTGGCGGAATTCTGGGGCGATTCTGATTTTCCCGTGGACGTGCTGGCGCGACAGGTCCATTTCAGCGAAGCGCTGCACTGGTTGAAGCCCATGCGGCCCGGCGACCGGCTGCACATTGAAGGAGTCGTCGCCGCCATTCTCCCCCACCGTGCGGGCACACACCTGATTCTCGAATATACCGCGCGCGATCCGGGGGGCGACACCGTGTTTGTGGAACGCATCGGCGGCATCCTGCGGGGGGTGAAATGCACCGACGAGGGCCGGGGCGAAGACACCGTTCCCGTGCACACGCCGCCAAAGGACGCTCAGCCTCTTTGGTCCAGAACTTTGCCGATATCCCCGCTCGCTTCCTACATTTATGACGGTCTGGCCGACGTCCATTTCCCCATTCATATTTCGCCCGCCTTCGCCCAAATGGTCGGGCTCCCCGGCATCATCTTCCACGGCACCGGCACCCTTGCCCTGGCGGTACGCGAAATAATAGCGCTGGAAGCGGACAACGACCCCAGTCGCGTGCTCAATGCACGGTGCCGTTTTACGGGCATGGTTATGCCGGGCACAGATATCACGGTCGAGTTACTGGACAGGGAAGCGCAAGAACGGGGCACGGCATGCCATTTCATCGTGCGGAACAGCGCGGGCAAGGCGGCGCTTAGTGACGGATGTGTGACTGTGGCCGCGCCTTAAGGTAAAATAGGCGCGAAGAGGAAACCTCTCCGTCAGAACTATCCTGCGGGGGGTTGACGCGCGTCACCGACATGAAAAGTGTTTTAATGGACAAGCGAGCGAAATTACTGTGGCAATATGTTGATAAATGGGCCGCGAAGAAGCCGGATGCGGAGGCGATCGTATTCGGCGACCTGCGCATGACCTGGGCGCAGCTGGTCGAAGCGGTGGACCGCACCGCCCGGGCCCTCCTGGAACTGGGCGTTGAAAAAGGAAATTGCGTCGCCCTGGTCTCCATGGCACGGCCCGAGTTCATCATCACCTTCATGGCGGCTTCCAAAATCGGGGCCATATGGACCGGCCTCTCTCCCCGTTTCTCTGTCAGTGAAACCGGGCGCATTCTCCGGGATTGCCGTCCGACCGTGCTCATCACCCAGGACCGCCATGAAAATGCCAACCTGGTCGAACGCGCACTGACCTTCAGTTTTGAATTGTCCTGCATCCAGGAAATTCTGGTCATCGGGGACGCCCCCGGCGGCACACTTTCCTTCGACGCCTTTACGGCGGACCCCCGGCCGCACATGGACGCGCCGCTTAAGGAAAGGCTGGCGCAGGTTTCGCCCGACGATGAAGCGCTGCTCATGTTTACTTCCGGTTCCTCGGGCTTCCCCAAGGGAGTGCTGCACACCCACCGTTCCATCATCAGCAATGTAGAGCAGGAACAAGAACTGCTCGGCCTGTCCGGCGACACGCGCATCCTCCTGCATTTCCCCATCAATCATGTCGCCGCGGATGTGGAAATCGGGTATTGCGCGGTATATTCGGGGGCGTGCCTGGTAATGCAGGAGGGCTTCGACGCGGGAGAAGCCCTAAAAATTGTGGACCGGGAAGGCATCACCATGATCGGGCAGGTGCCCGCCATGTACATGCTCGAAATCCGCGATCCCGCCTTTGCTAAAACCTCCTGGAACTCGGTAAAAACCTTCGTATGGGGAGGCTCGGCGGCGTCAAAGGATTTGCTGGAAGCGCTGGAAAAAGTGTGCCGCAGAACCGGCGCGCACATGCTGACAGGATACGGCGCCACCGAAATGGGCGGCTTTGTAACGATTACCCGGCCCGGCGACTCGATGGAATCCATGCGCCTGAACGTGGGCCTGCCCTATCGCAACTGCGAATTACGCATTGTGGACGGCGACAGGAAGCCGGTCGAGGCCGGGGTCGTCGGGGAGGTGGCCGTGAAAGGGCCCTTCCTCATGAAAGGCTACCTCAACAGCCCCGCCCTGACGGAAGAAGTGCTGGACAAGGACGGCTGGTATTACAGCAGCGACTTGGGCAGCATGGACAAGCATGGCGTGCTGACGCTTCATGGCCGGCGCTCCGAAATGTTCAAGAGCGGCGGGGAAAACGCCTTCCCCTGCGAAATCGAAACCGTGCTGGAATCCCACCCTGCCGTACTGTTCGCCGCGGTGGTCGCGGTCCCGGATGATGTGTTCGATGAGGTCGCCCACGCCCATGTAGTAACCGTGCCGGGCACAAAAACATCCGCGAATGAACTCAAGGAGTGGTGCGCTGCCTCCTTGTCCCAGTTCAAGATACCCCGGGTAATCCGTTTCCACGAGACCATGCCCTTGCTTCCTAACGGCAAAGTCGACAAAATCAAACTGCGTAAAAACTCCCTCCGTTAAGCCTAAACCGCCGATTCTGCCTGTTTCACTCTGACACACCTGATTCCATAACGAAACAGGATAAACCCTCCCACACTCACAAATAGGTACTTTCCCCACGTTTTTTCATTGGCACGCTTCTTGTATGTCTCTAGGCAAAAAGGAGTGAAATATCATGATTCGAATGGACAAACTGACTATAAAAACACGCGAAGTCCTGGAAGACGCTCTGGAACGAGCGTCCTCCAGCGGCCACCCGGAAATCACGTCGCTGCACCTGCTTCGCGCGCTAGCCGTACAGGAGCAGGGCGCCGTGGCGTCCATCCTGCAGCGCATCGGTGTGCCGCCCGACCAGGTGGCCGGGGCAGCGGAGGCCGCCCTGGAGCGGCTTCCGCGCACAAGCGGCGGCATGCAGCAGCCCGGCTTGGGCCGCGACGCCAATAAGGCGCTCGACGCGGGCTGGGAAAAAGCGCAACGCCTCAAGGACGAGTATCTCAGCACCGAACATGTCCTGATGGGCATCCTCGAATCCGGCGGTGAAGCGGCGCGTATCCTGAAAGACCTCGGCGTGACCGCCCAGGCCGTTTTGGAAGCGCTGAAAGACGTGCGCGGCACACAGCGCGTCACCGATCCGAATGCGGAATCCACCTACGAAGCCCTGGAAAAATACAGCCGCGACCTGACCCAGCTGGCCCGGGCGGGAAAACTTGACCCGGTCATCGGACGCGATGAAGAAATCCGGCGGGTCATCCAGGTGCTGTCGCGCAGGACGAAAAACAACCCGGTCCTCATCGGTGAACCCGGCACAGGCAAGACCGCCATTGTCGAAGGGCTGGCGCAACGCATTGTCGCGGGCGACGTGCCCGAGGGCTTGAAGAACAAGCGCATCGCCGCGCTGGATATCTCGGCCATGGTGGCCGGCGCCAAGTTCCGCGGCGAATTCGAGGAGCGCCTGAAAGCGGTGCTTTCTTCCGTGCAGGAGGCGGAGGGCAAAGTTATCTTGTTCATTGATGAGATGCACACCATCGTCGGCGCGGGCGCGGCCGAAGGCGCCATGGACGCGTCGAACATGCTGAAACCCGCCCTGGCCCGGGGCGAACTGCACTGCATCGGCGCCACAACCCTGGACGAGTACAAAAAACATGTGGAAAAAGACGCCGCCCTGGAACGCCGTTTCCAGCCGGTGTACGTGGACCAGCCTAACGTGGAGAACACCATCGCCATCCTGCGCGGGCTGAAGGAGCGCTACGAGGTGCACCACGGCGTGCGCATCAGCGACGACGCCATCATAGCCGCCGCGACGTTGAGCCACCGGTACATCGCCGACAGGTTCCTGCCGGACAAGGCCATCGACCTCATTGATGAGGCGGCCTCGCGGTTGCGTATCGAAATTGACAGCATGCCCTACGAGATCGACGTTATCGAGCGGCGGTTGCGCCAGCTCGAAATCGAGCAGCTCGCTCTAAAAAAGGAAAAGGACCGCGGCGCGCGGGAACGGCGCGAAGCGCTGGAAGCGGAAATGGCCGAGCTGCGAGAAGATTTGAGCGCCAAGAAAAGCCAGTGGCAGACGGAAAAGGAACGCATAGAGGCCATCCGCAACCTGCAGGCCCAAATTGAGGACGCGAAACGCCAGGAGGAAATCGCCGAGCGGCAAGGCCAATATGACAAGGTGGCCGAAATCCGCTACGGCAAGCTGAATGAACTGCAGCACCGGCTGGAAGAGGAAACCGCCAAACTGGCCGAAGTGCAAAAGCAGGGCAGCTTTCTCAGCGAAGAGGTGACCGAAGAAAACGTGTCCAAAATCGTGTCAAGCTGGACCGGCATTCCCGTCGACAAATTGTTAGAAGGGGAAATGCAGAAACTGCTGCACCTCGAGAAGCAGATCGGCCTGCGCGTCATCGGCCAGGACGACGGGATCGGCGCCGTCTGCGAGGCCGTGCGCCGCGCCCGCGCCGGCCTCAAGGAACCGCAGCGGCCCATCGGCTCGTTCATTTTTCTCGGGCCCACCGGCGTCGGCAAGACCGAACTCGCCCGCGCCCTGGCCGAGGCCATGTTCGATGATGAAAATGCCATGGTACGCATCGACATGTCGGAGTACATGGAAAAACACGCCGTGTCGCGGCTCATCGGGGCACCTCCAGGCTATATCGGCTACGAGGAAGGCGGCCAGCTGACGGAAGCCGTGCGACGCCGCCCCTACAGCGTCATCCTGCTCGACGAAATCGAGAAGGCGCACCCCGACGTGTTCAACATCCTGCTACAGTTGCTGGACGACGGCCGCCTCACGGACAACCAGGGCCGCACCGTGGATTTCCGGAACACGGTCGTCATCATGACCTCAAACATCGGCAGCGCGGTATTCGATGCGGCCGAAGGCACCGAGGCCGAAAAAGCGGAAGCCGTGCGCGCCCTGCTGCGCGGTCATTTCCGGCCCGAGTTTCTGAACCGCCTCGATGAAGTCGTTGTCTTCCATCCCCTCAGCCGGGAACACATCCGGAAGATCGTGGACGTCCAGCTGGGTCTGGTGGAAAAACGCCTCGCCGAGCGCCGCCTCGAACTGGAACTGACACCCGCGGCCAAGGACCTGATCGCCGAACGCGGGTATGACCCTGTGTTCGGGGCACGCCCCTTGAAACGGGTCATACAGCAGATGGTGCTCGACCCACTGGCCTACAAGATTATTGCGGGCGAAATCAGCGACGGGGACAAGGTCCTCGTGGATGTCGATGGCGACGGGCTGACTTTCAGACAGGGGTGAGATTTATCGTTCTTTCCTGTGGCTCGTCCGCAGCGGGAAAAACGATCCCGGTGCTGATAGTGTTTTCGGGAGTCATGGACGGCATGGGCATTATGGACTTTTTCCCTGTCTATCTTGTCCATCCCGTCCATACTCCCAATACGCATTCTTCACCTGAAGTTCCCCAAGAAAACCTTACAAAAAGCCCCCCGACTGGTACCTCGATTCCTTGTTACACAGGGAATAAAGCAACGCATTACAGGGGTTTTGCTGAAGGTTGCACAAATATTAAATATCCCGTGCCGGGAACTTCGTTTTTGGAGTCCCGGCTACTGCAGGTACAACTTGACTTGAAGAAAACCCTGTGTTATAGTAGATCCATCGGGTTGTGGATGTATGCTGGAGAGGTTGTTCCTGTACAAAATTCACTGCCGAATAGCAATGCACTGTGTATCACGAAAAGACACACTATCCAGAGTCGAAAGGAGGGATGAATACCTCGGGAAGCGTAATCCGCTCTGTGTGTCATACCGTGAGTTTTACCATAGTAAATAAAGAGCTTCCTGTGAACAGGGAGCATTCCGCAGGCTTGTCAGTCATGGCATGCGGAACTGTAACTTAATGTTAAAGATATTTTTAAGGAGTTTACCCTATGCGTTTTAGAACTTTACTTGCAGTAGCCCTTATCGCCAGCCTTGGCGGCATGGCTTTTGCCGAACTGCAGAATGTCGAAATCGGCGGCAGCCTCCGCGGCGGCGATCCATTCCCCCACCTCCGGGGCGGTGAAGCGCTCGTGGACGTAGCCTCCGAACCAGGCGAGCTGCTCGGCGCGGTAGG
>ENA-UOUL01004032-UOUL01004032.1-bioreactor-metagenome-genome-assembly--contig:-NODE-4032-length-14121-cov-3.314156_pt1 | contig 14121 bp, 26 predicted proteins | sample MGYA00249838_ERZ747220 | MGnify/ENA primary metagenome ERZ747220 (study PRJEB28778, sample SAMN05720191) | bioreactor metagenome | isolation source: Anaerobic biogas reactor | place: USA:Washington...
CCGCCACGGGCCGCGGCCACCTCGGCAACTACCCCGCCTCCGGCACCGAGGTCATCGCTGAGCTGGGCGAGTAACACCTGAGGACCGGCTTCCCCATGGTCTACACCAGCGCGGACAGCGTGTTCCAGGTCGCCGCGCACGTCGACGTCGTCCCCCTCGAGACCCTCTACGCCTGGTGCGAGGCGGCGCGCGGGATCCTCGTCGGGGAGCACGCGGTCGCCAGGGTGATCGCGAGGCCGTTCGAGGGCGAGCCCGGTGCCTTCGAGCGCATCGGGCGGGCGCGGCGCGACTTCTCGCTGGCGCCGGAGGTGCCGACCGTACTCGACGCGCTCAAGGCCGCCGGCCGCGAGGTCGTCGGCGTGGGCAAGGTCCCCGACATCTACGCCCACCGCGGCTTCACGCGCGAGGTCAAGGCCGGCACGAACGCCGAGGGGCTCGACGCCACGCTGAGGCTGATGGAGGCCGGCGTGGACGGGCTCCTGATGACGAACCTCGTCGAGTTCGACTCGGTGTACGGGCACCGCCGGGACGTCGAGGGCTACGCCCGCGAGCTGGCGTGGTTCGACTCGCGCGTGCCGGCGCTCTTGGCGGCCGTCCGGGCCGGCGACGTCCTGATGCTCGTCAGCGACCACGGCAACGACCCGACGTGGCACGGCACCGACCACACGCGCGAGCACGGGCTTCTCCTCGTCTACGCCCCCGGCGTGCCGGGCCGCGACCTCGGCACCCGGGCGAGCTTCGCGGACGTGGGGGCCACGGTGGCGGACCTGCTCGGCGAGGTCTGGGCCGGCGAGGGCGTGAGCTTCGCCGACGCCCTGCGCTGAGGGGGCGCGAGCGGCGCCGCCGACCGGCGCTACCGCAGCGCGGCGCCCCACGGAAACGGCGCACCCTTCTCCGGGCGCGCCGTCCGCGTGCTAGATAGGGCCCCCTGGGGCCCGCGTCGGCCGCGGCCGCTCGGCCGCTGGCCGTGGGTCAGTCGGTGACGAGCTCGATCAGCGCTTCCTGGACGCCGTCGCCGCGGCGTGTCGTGAGCTTCAGGACCCGGGTGTAGCCCCCGGGACGCGAGGCGAACGACGGGGCGATCTGGTCCATCAGCTTGCGCTGGACCTCGCGGTCGTGGATCTCGCGCGCGATGAGCCTGCGGGCGTGCAGGTCGCCGCCGCGGGCCGTCGTGATCAGCTTCTCGACGTACGGCTGGAGGTTCTTGGCCTTCGCCAGCGTGGTCTTGATGCGCCCGTGGCGCAGCAGCGCCGTCGCCTGGCTGCGCGCCAGGGCGGTGCGGTGGCTGCTCGACCGGCTCAGCTTGCGGCCGCTAGAGAGGTGACGCATGCTCTACTCCTTGAGCTTCAGGCCCTTGGCGGCCAGCCGCTCCTTGATCTCCTCGAGCGACTTCTCGCCCACGCCGCCGACCTTCTTGAGGTCGCGCTCGGAGAGCGCCAGCAGGGCGTTGACCGAGTCGATGCCCTCCTCCTGCAGCGAGTGCAGCACGCGGCTGGAGAGGTCGAGGCTCTCGAGCGAGAGGATGACCTGGTCGGGGCGGGCGGGCGGCTCCTCGGCCGGCTTGGCAGAGGGGATCGTGATGACGGGCGCCTTCTCCTCGCTGTCGGCAGCGCCCTCGCCGTTGAACACGGCGAGCTGGCTGCGCAGCGTCTCGACGGCGTGGTCGAGGGCGGTGCGGGGGTCGACGCTGCCGTCGGTCCACACGCGCAGGAGGAGGCGGTCGAGGTCGGTGCGCTGACCGACGCGGGTGTCCTCGACGCGGTAGGCGACGCGCTTCACGGGCGTGAACACGGCGTCGACCGGGATCGAGTTGATGCGGTCCTTGGTGCCGTGGACCTCGGCCGGCACGTAGCCCGTGCCGCGCTCCACGCGCACCTCCATGACCAGCTTGCCGCCCTTGGCGAGGGTGGCGATGTGCAGGTCGGGGTTGATGATCTCGGCGGTCGCGGGCACGTCGAAGTCGGCAGCCGTGACAGTCCCTTCCTTCTCCGCCCGCAGCATCAGCGTCACGGCGTCGTCCTCGTGGAGCTTGACGACGAGCTCCTTGAGGTTGAGGATGATCTGCATGACGTCCTCCTTGACCCCGGGGATCGTGGAGAACTCGTGCAGGACGTCCTCGATGTAGACGCTCGTGACGGCCGTCCCCGGAACGGAGGACAGCAGGATGCGCCTGAGCGGGTTGCCCAGCGTGACGCCGTAGCCACGGGGGAGCGGCTCGACGACGAACTCGCCGTAGTCGGCTCCCACCTTGGCCTTGAACTCGGGGATGATTTGCACCTGTACCTCCTGGATTAGGCCTTCGAGCGATGCGCCGCTGTCAACGCGAGTAGTACTCGATGACCTGCAGCTCGTTGACGGGGACGACGATGTCCTCGCGAGCCGGGCGGTGCAGGAACCTGCCCTTGAGCGTCTCGGGGTCGAACTCCAGCCACGGGCTGAGCTTCCCGCGGCGGCGCTCCTCGACGTTGGCGCGGATCACCGGGTTCTTCTTCGCCCGCGGGGCGACCTCGACCTCGTCGCCGGGGCGGAGGCGGTAGGACGGGATGTCCACGCGCTTGCCGTTGACGAGGATGTGGCCGTGGTTGACCAGCTGTGCGGCCTGGTTGCGGCTGGAGGCGAAATGGAGGCGGAAGACGACGTTGTCGAGCCGCTGCTCGAGCAACATGATCAAGTTCTCACCAGTCTTTCCGGGAATCCTCGCCGCCTCGTTGAAGAAGAGCTTGAACTGCTTCTCCAGCATGCAATAGGTCCTCTTCAGCTTCTGCTTCTCGCGCAGCTGCAACCCGTAGTTGGTCGGTTTCTTCGACCGGGCCCTCGGGTCCTTTCCAGGCGTTCCGGTGGTCTTGATGTCATTCATCGGGCACTTGCTCGAAAGGCACCGATCGCCCTTGAGGAACAGCTTCGTTCGCTCAGCCCTGCAGTATCTGCACTTAGGTCCAGTATATCTTGCCATTGCCTACTCTCTCCTCATCAGACTCTTCTGCTCTTGCGAGGTCTGCATCCGTTGTGGGGGATCGGGGTGATGTCGCGGATGGAGCGGACCTTCAGCCCGAGAACACCAAGGGTGCGGATGGCGCTCTCACGCCCGACGCCCGGTCCCTTCACAAACACATTCACTTCCTGAAGCCCGCTGTCCATGGCAGCCTTGGCAGCCTTCTCAGCTGTCGTCTGTGCTGCATACGGAGTGGACTTCTTCGCCCCGCGGAACCCGAGTCCGCCGGCACTTGCCCACGACACCGCATTGCCGTTGAGGTCGGTCACGGTGACGATGGTATTGTTGAAGGTCGCCTGGATATAGACGTTGCCCTCATAGACAGTCTTTTTGACTCTTCTCTTTGTCTTTGCTTTTGCCTTAGCCATACGGTCAGTGCTCCTTATTTCTTCTTACCAGCAACGGTCTTCTTCCTGCCCTTACGGGTGCGGGCATTGGTCTTGGTCCGCTGACCCCTGACGGGAAGACCCCTACGATGACGAAGGCCGCGATAGCAACCGATGTCCATAAGGCGCTTGATGTTCAGGGCCACCTCGGTCCGGAGGCGTCCTTCAACCTTGTACTCCTCCTCAATGGTGTGACGCAACAGCGCCAGATCCTCGTTGGAGAGGGTATTGATATTGGCATCGGGATCGATCTTCGTTTTTTCACAAATCTCAACCGCCGAAAACCTTCCGATTCCGTAGATATAGGTCAAAGCAATCTTTGTTGCCTTGTTCGGCAAATCTACACCTGCAATTCTCGCCATCAATGGCCTCCTGAATTTCCCTTATCGAGTCGAGGGCTTTCGCCGAACCCGGTCATCTCTGTCTCTGCTTATGCTTGGGGTTCTCACAGATGATGCGAACCACCCCATTCCGCCTGACTACCTTGCATTTGTCACAAATCGGTTTGACACTTGCTCTCACTTTCATATCTCGTCTCCATTCTTCTTATATATGCTTCGACTTCTTCTTGCCAACGCTGAACCCATCATAGTGGTGCATCTTCATGATTCCCTCGATCTGGCGCATCGTATCAAGATCGACGCCAACCAGGATCAAGAGCGACGTACCTCCGAAGAGCATCGCCACCGCTGCCGGGAAGTTGAAGAAGCGCTGTACCAGCGTCGGGATCAAGGCGATGAAGGCGAGGAAGAGGGAGCCGGGCAACACGATGCGGTTGAGTACCCGCGAGAGGTACTCCTCCAGCTTCTCAGTGCGGACTCCAGGCACGGAGCCTCCGTTTTCACGGATCTGCTTCGCCATCTCCATCGGGTTCATCGACACCTGTGTATAGAAGAACGAGAAAGCTATGATCAACAGGGCGTAGATTATCAGATAGGGGGCACCCTGTGGATTCAACCAGTTCGCGAAGGAGGCAAGCCACTTCACATTCGGTCCCAGCGTGGTCGCGATCTGCAGTGGGAAGGAGAGCAAGGCGCTGGAGAAGATCACCGGGATGACGCCGGAGGGGTTGACCTTGATGGGGATGTACGTGGACTGCGCCCCATACATCTTGCGGCCAACCACGCGCTTGGCGTAGTTCACGGGAATCTTGCGCACCCCTTGCTCCTCGTACACCACCAAGGCGACGACGACAAGGAACATGATAAAGACCACAAGCACGACGATCGGATTGAGCGTTCCAGAACCGATGGACTGGAAGAGCACGCTCATCGCCGACGGGAATCGTGCCACGATACCGGCGAAGATCAAGAGGCTGATGCCGTTTCCGACACCCCACTCGGTGATCTTGTTGCCGATCCACACCAACAGCATCGAGCCGGTGGTCACCGACATCATCGCGATCAACGTGAACGGAAGGATCCCCATCGTCAATACGCCGGGAATCGAGTTCGCGTAGATGGTCACCACGTACGACTGGATCAGACAGACCACAATCGTTCCATAGCGGGTGTACTGCTGGATCTTCTTCTGCCCCGAGGGGTCCTCAGCCAATTTCTTCAGGCTCGGGATGACCAACATCAAGAGCTGCAGGATGATCTGCGTGCTGATGTACGGCATGACGCCGAGCATGAAGAGGGAGAAGTTGGAGAACGCTCCACCGGAGAAGAAGTTCAAATACTCGGTCAACCCAATGGTCGAGGTTGCGCTCTGCGAGAGGAAGAACCGCTTCAGCACCACCGGGTCGATGCCGGGAATCGGGATAACCGCCCCGATCCTGGTGACGATCAAAAGACCGATGGTGATGAAAATCTTCTTGCGAAGACTCTTGATTCGATACATCTCAACTAAGGTGTTTGCCATGACGCCCTTCTTTCTTATCTGATTTCGCCACCCGCAGCGGTGATCTTCTCGATCGCGCTTGCGGAAACCTTCACCCCATCAATGACCACCTTCTTGGTCAGTTCGCCGTTGTTCAGGATCTTTGCCTGCGTGCGGGCGCCCTTGACCAGTCCGGTCTCCTTGAGAGCGTCGAGGGTGACAATGTCGCCATCCTCAAAGGTCAGGGAAATCTCATCGAGCGAGACCACGGCGTACTCCTCCTTGAAGGGGCCGTTGGTAAAGCCACGGCGAGCCAATCGGCGGTAGAGCGGCATCTGCCCACCCTCGAAGCCGAGTCGCACACCACCACCGGAGCGGGAGTTCTGGCCGTTGTGGCCCCTACCGCAGGTGCGCCCTTTGCTGGCGACCCCCCGGCCGACGATTGTCTTCTTTCTATTCGCACCCTTCGGTGCCTTGATCATACCCATCTTACAACTCCTCGACTTTCACAAGGTGTGAGACAACATTGACCATACCGAGGATCGGGGCCGTTGCCTCGTGTACCACGGAGCTGGAAATCTTGCCCAGTCCGAGTGCTTTGACGGTCCGCCGCTGCGCCGGAAGGGTCCGGGCAACACTGCGTACCAGGGTAATCTTGATTTTCTTCGGTTCAGCCATCATCTTACCCCCACATCTCTTTCAGGGACTTGCCCCGATTCTTCGCAACTTCCTTGGAATCGAAGAGGTTCTCAAACCCGTCGAAGGCGGCCTTCACGATGTTGATGGCGTTCTTCGAACCGAGGTTCTTCGTCAGGATGTCGGTGATGCCGCAGGCGTCACAGATGGCACGCACCGCGCCACCGGCGATGACACCGGTACCAGGGACCGCCGGCTTGAGGAGCACGCTTGCGCTCTTGTAGTTGCCGATGATCTCATGGGGGATGGTGCTCTTCTTGACGGCCACGGTGATCATGTTCGCCTTGGCCCGTTCCGTGGCTTTGCGGATCGCCTCGGTCACGTCATTGGCCTTGCCGAAGCCGTAGCCGACCTTGCCCTTCTGGTCGCCGACGACGACGAGCGCGCTGAAGGAGAACCTTCGTCCACCCTTTACGACCTTGGCTACGCGGTTGAGCTTGATCAGCTTCTCGACATACCCATCACTCTTGTCCCGGTCGTGGTCGCGGTTTCTATCTCTTTCTCTCGGTTTATCCACACTCTCCCCCTAGAACTTGACACCGGCTTTGCGGGCCCCGTCAGCGATGCTCTTGACAACCCCGTGGAACAAACGGCCGTTTCGGTCAAAGACACAGGTATCAATATTCTTCTCAAGCATTCTCTTGCCTACGGCCTCACCCAGCTTCTCAGCATCGGCGACCGTGTTCTTCAAGCCCTTCAGCTCAGCTTCCATCGTGCTGGCGCTGACCAGCGTATGCCCTGCATTGTCATCGATGACCTGTACATACATGTGCTGGTTGCTGCGATAGACGCTCATCCTCGGCCTCTCTGCGGTGCCGAAGATATTCTTGCGGATATGGAACTTGCGCCGGGCAAGTCGCTTATTCTTGGCAATAACTCTACTCATCTCTTCCCTACCCCTTATTTCTTACCTGAGGCGGTCTTGCCTGCCTTGCGGCGGATGACCTCGTCCTCGTAGCGGATTCCCTTGCCCTTATACGGCTCGGGCTTGCGCAGCGACCGGATCTCCGCGGCGGTCTGGCCGACTAGTTGCTTGTCGATTCCGCTGAGCGTAATCTTGTTGGGGGTCTCGACCGTCACGGTGATCCCCTGGGGAACCACAACATCGATCGGCTGGGCGAACCCAAGGTTGAGGCTCAGGATATTATCCTTCAGGTCGGCTCGAAAGCCAACGCCGTTGATGATCAGGCTCTTTGAGAAGCCGGTGGAGACTCCCACCACCATGTTGTGGATCAACTGGCGATAGAGCCCGTGGTAGCTGTTCGACGCCTTGGAGTCATCGGCTACCTCAACGATGATCTCTTCCTTCCCAATCTTGAGGGTGACCTCATCACGGGTCTTGCAGTTGAGCTTGCCCTTCGGCCCCTCAACGTGGATGTACCCATCCTTGACGGCGACCTTCACTGATGCGGGTACTGTGATCGGCATTTTTCCAATTCTGGACATTCTACACCACCTTACCAAATCGAGCAGATCAGTTCGCCACCGACCTTGTTCTCTGTAGCCTTCTTCCCGGTGATGACACCGGCAGAAGTGCTGACCACCACTACACCATGCCCATTATAAATACGGGGCATCTCCCGATATCCGGTATACACCCTCCGCCCGGGGGTGGAGATGCGCTGCAGGTCGTGCAGCACCGGATTCATATCCTCGTCGTACTTCAAGAAGACGCGGATGTATGAAAGACCATCCTTGGTCACCTTCTTGAAGTTCTTGATGAATCCCTCGTTCTTGAGAATCTTCACGATCTGAAGTTTCATCTTCGAGGTGGAAACATCTACTTTCTCATGCTTGGCCCTATTGGCATTCCTGATTTTAGTCAGCATATCAGCAACTGGATCACTTACAGCCATGGTTCTCTCCTACCAACTCGATTTGGTAACGCCAGGAATCTGGCCTTCACTCGCCAACTTACGGAAGCAGATCCTGCACATCTCGAACTTGCGCATATAGCCTCTGGGCCTTCCACATACACGACAGCGGTTCACCTGCCTGGTGCTGAATTTGGGCTCCTTATTAGCCTTGACGATCATTGATTTCTTTGCCATACAACCACCCTTATTTGGCGAAGGGCATACCGAGCTTCTCCAGCAGGGCATAGCCTTCTTCATCAGTTCGAGCGGTCGTCACGATGGCCACGTTGAGGCCGCTGACACGCTCGATCTTGTCAAAGTCGATCTCGGGGAAAATGATCTGCTCGGTGATGCCGAGCGAGTAGTTGCCCCTTCCGTCGAATGCGTTTGGCTTCACGCCCCTGAAGTCCTTGACCCGGGGGAGGGCGATGCTGATCAGACGCTCGAGGAAGAACCACATATTGTCTCCCCGCAGGGTGACCATCGCACCGATCTCATACCCCTCGCGGACCTTGAAGTTCGCGATGGACTTGCGGGCCTTGGTCTTCACCACATGCTGGCCGGTGATCTGCTCAAGCTCCTTGACCGCCGAATCGAGCAGCTTCTTGTTGGCGATGGCCTCGCCGACACCGACGCTGACCACGATCTTCTCGAGGGCGGGAATTTGCATGGCGCTCTTGAATCCGAGATCCTTCTGAAGCGCTGGTGCCACTTCTTCCAGATATTTCTTCTTAAGGTTTGGTACGAACTTTTCCATTAGATCTCTTCCCCGGTCTTCTTGGCAAAGCGGACTTTGTTGCCGTTCTCATCGAACTTGTAGCCAATCCTGGTCGCCTCGCCCTTGCTGGTGAGGTACATGAGGTTGCTCACGTGGATCGGCGCCTCGATTTCCATGATCCCGCCCTTGTCCTGGGCGGTCTTCTTCCGCATGGCCTTCTTGACCATGTTGGCACCTTGCACGATGACCCGCTCACGCTTGTGGTCGATCTTCACGATCTTGCCGCTCTTGCCTTTGTCTTTGCCGGCAATGATCACGACGGTGTCGTTCTTCTTCAGCTTCATCTCTTAACTCCTACAACACTTCCGGTGCGAGAGAGACGATCTTCATGTACTTGTCCCGAAGCTCACGAGCCACTGGTCCGAAGATACGCTTTCCGCGTGGGTTATTGTTGGCATCGATGATGACGCAGGCGTTATCATCGAACCTGATGTAGGTACCGTCAGGTCTGCGGTATTCCTTCTTCGTGCGAACGATGACCGCACGCATGACATCACCCTTCTTGATGGTGCCGTGCGGCAGCGCGTTCTTCACAGCAACGACGATGACGTCGCCGATGCCTGCAACGTAGCGGTGGCTTCCTCCAAGCACCTTGATGCACTGCACCCGCTTGGCTCCACTGTTATCCGCAACGTTCAAGTATGTCTGCATCTGTACCATATCGTCTCTCTCCTCAATCAGCGTGCACGCTCAAGAATCTGGGTGAGACGCCAGCACTTGTCCTTGCTGATGTGGCGGCACTCGACCACCCGGACGGTATCGCCGATGGCCGCCTCATTTCTCTCATCGTGGGCCTTCACCTTCTTGGTGTGGGTCACATACTTCTTGTACAAAGGATGCAACCGTCTGCTGTTGATGGCCACGACGATCGTCTTGTCCATCTTGTCGCTGACCACCTGGCCGACAAACACTTTCTTATTGGATTCCATCTGATTCCCTCTCCCTTACTTCGCGGCCTTGCTGATGCCAAGCTCAAACTCGCGGATGCGGGTGTTGATCCGGGCAATACTGCGCCTGATGGTCCTGACCGCCAGTGGGTTCTCCACATGGCCGAGCACCCGTCCCATCCTCAGGTCGAAGTACTCCTTGTGCAACTTCTCTTTCGTCGCCACCAGCTCGTCGAGGGTCAAATCTTTGTATGAGTTCTTCATATCGCTTACTCCACTTCCCTTCTGGCGACAAACTTCGTCTTGATCGGAAGCTTGCTGCCGGCGAGCGTCAATGCCTCACGGGCGAGCTCCTCGCTCACACCACCCATCTCGAACATCACCGTGCCTTCCTTGACGACGGCGACCCACCCCTCGGGAGCGCCCTTACCACCACCCTGACGGGTCTCGGCGGGCTTCTTGGAGTACGGCTTGTCCGGGAAGATCCGGATCCAGACCTTTCCACCACGTTTGATGTGACGGGTCATCGCGATACGAGCTGCCTCGATCTGGCGGTTGGTGATCCACTTCGGCTGCAGGGCGAGGAGGGCGTATTCACCGAAGGCGATGGTGTTGCCCCGGTGCGCGGCTCCCTTGGAGACGTTGCGCTGCTGCTTCCTAAACTTTATTCTCTTTGGACTGAGCATGGTCTGTTAACTCCTTGCCTCGACGCCATCGCGACTGGCCGGCCTGCGGACAAGGCCACCGGCATCATCCTTCACTTGGCGATCGTAGATCTCCCCATTGAACACCCACACCTTGACGCCGATGGCACCGAAGGTCGTGTGTGCGGTGGTGAAACCGTAGTCGATATCACTGCGCAGCGTATGCAGGGGGACGCGGCCCTCCTTCATCCACTCCGAGCGTGCGATCTCGGCGCCGCCGATCCGGCCGGAGAGGCGAATCTTCACCCCCTGGGCCCCGCTCTGCATCGCCTTGGAGACAGCCATCTTCATCGCTCTGCGGAAGGAACCACGACCGGCGAGCTGACGGGCGACGTTCATTGCGATCAACTGGGCGTCGGCCTCGGGCTTCTTGATCTCCTTGATCTTGATCTGGACCTTCTGGTTGGAGAGCTTCTGTAGCCGCTCACCGAGCTTCTCCACGTTGGCGCCCTTGCTTCCGATGATGATGCCGGGGCGGCTGGTGGTGATCACGATGGTGACACGCTGGGGCTTACGGATGATCTCGACATCGGAGATCTCGGCTCCCTGGACCTCGGGACACTCGAGGAGGGCCTTTCTCAACTTCAGGTCCTCATGCAGGGTGTCTGCATACTCGCGGGGGTCCACATACCACTTGGACTTCCAGGTCTTGTTGACTCCAAGACGGAGTCCGATAGGATTGACTTTCTGGCCCATTTACTTCCTCACGCTCGCTTTCTCGTCAACAACGACGGTAATGTGTGACATCCTTTTGAGCAGGATATCGCGCCTGCCGTGGGATCTCGCCCAGACCCGCTTGAGCCTGGGACCTTCGTTGATCTGTAGGTCGGTGATGACAAGGTTATCTTCGTCGATCCGCTTGTTCCGATCCATCGCATTGGCCGCGGCCGAGTGCAGGACCTTCAGGATCAGGTACGAACCCTTCTGGGGCATTGCCTCAAGGATCGCCACCGCCTCTCCATAGGACTTGTTCCTCACCAGGTCGGCGACGGGGCGAACCTTCGTGGGGGAGACCATCAGGTACTTGGCGGTTGCCCGGTATCCTTTCTTCTCTTCCATCATCTACCACCCTTCTTGTCGGACGCATGCCCGCGGAACAACCGGGTGGGGGCAAACTCACCGAGTTTGTGCCCTACCAGGTTCTCCGTCACGAATACCGGAATCCACGTCTTCCCGTTGTACACGGAGATCGTGAACCCTACCATCTCAGGGATGATCGTAGAAGCTCTGGAATACGTCTTGATCATCTGCTTCTGATTTGTCTTCAGTGCGTCTTGAACCCTTTTATACAATTTCTTCTCGATAAAAGGACCTTTTTTAATTGATCTAGCCACTTTCTACTCCTACTTCCGCTTCTTCACGATGAATGCGTTCGAGGGCTTCTTCTTGGAACGAGTCTTCCCTCCCTTGGTCGGCTTGCCCCACGGGGTGACCGGGTGCCTTCCACCGGAGGTCTTGCCTTCACCACCACCATGCGGGTGGTCGACTGGGTTCATCGCCACACCACGGACCTTGGGGCGTCCGCCCAGGTGACGGGTCGTGCCCGCCTTGCCCCGGTTGACGTTCATATGGTCCTCGTTGCCGAGCTGTCCGATGGTTGCATAGCACTCACCGAAGATCATGCGCATCTCACCGCTGGGCAGGCGCAGCGTCACATAGGAGCCTTCCTTGGCGACGATGATCGCGCTGAGGCCCGCGGAGCGGACCAGCTGTCCGCCGCGGCCGAGGGTAAGCTCGACGTTGTGCACCGCGATCCCGAGGGGGATCTTCTTCAGCGGCAGTGCGTTGCCGACCTGGATCGGGGCATCGGGGCCGCTCTGGACCTTCATGCCGACCGTCAGGCCCTTGGGGGCGATCATGTAGCGCTTCTCGCCGTCGGCGTAGAAGAGCAGGGCGATGTTCGCCGTGCGGTTGGGATCGTACTCAATGGTCTTGACCGTTGCGGGAATCCCGTACTTGTCCCTGCGGAAGTCGATGATCCGGTAGGCCCGCTTATGCCCGCCACCACGGCGGCGCATGCTGATGCGGCCCTTGCTGTCACGGCCGGCCTTCTGGGAGAGGCCGACGGTCAAGGATTTCTCGGGTCTGGAAGTCGTCAGCTCACCGTAGTCCAGGGTAGTCCTCTGCCTCAGGCCGGGAGTATTGGGTTTGTATGTTTTCAAAGCCATATGCCAAACTCTCCTTATACGCCTTCGATGGCCTGGATGGATTCACCCTTGGCCAAAGTCACGACAGCCTTCTTCCAGTCCCCGGTGTTGCCAAGGATGGAACCACCCTTGCCACGGGAATACTTCGGCTTGCCCTTCACGATCATCACGTTGCATGCAACCACCTCGACGCCGAAGATTTCCTTCATGGCTCTGGCGATCTGGAACTTGTTGCTGTCCATGCGTACCTTGAACGTGTACTTCTTCAAAGCACCCTCGCGAGCGATATTGGTCTTCTCACTCAGGATCGGCTCAATAATAATCTGGTCTGCTCTCATTTCTGATCCCCTTGCTTGTCGCCATAGAACTCATTCAGACCTTTGGCAGCACTCTCAAGAACCAGGAGCTTGCGTCCATACAAGAGCTCCTTTGCACTGAGCCGGTTGTAGGAGAGCACGCGCAGATACGGAATATTCCGTGCGGCGCGTCTGGTCATGGTGTCATCATCACCAAGGATCAGCACGGTGCGCTTCTCGTCGGCGACGAAGTTCTTCAGGATCTGGTTCAGTTCTTTCGTCTTGCCGCTCTCGATGGAGAAGTCCTCCACCACCACAAGACGCTCCTCCTGTACTCCCTTGGAGAGCAGGCTCTTCATGGCCAGGCGCTTCATCTTCTTGGGCAGCACGTAGCTGTAATCCCTCGGCTTGGGTCCGAAGATCGTACCACCGCCGACCCACACCGGTCTCTTGCGGTCACCGGCGCGTGCGTTGCCGGTTCCCTTCTGCCGATACGGTTTCGCATTGCTGAAGTTCACTTCACCGCGGGTCTTGGTACTTGCCGTCCCCACACGCCGGTTGGCGAGCTCATTGTTCACGGCGTAGTAGATGGTGCCTTCACTGACTTCGCGGTTAAAGACTTCGTCGTTCAACTCGATTGTCTTGGCGCTCTGGCTGCCGTCGATGGAAAAAACATTCGTTTTCATACTACTGCCCCTACTTCTTGATCGCTTTCTTGACGATGACGACACTCTGGGCGGGCCCGGGAACCGCTCCCTTGACCATGAGGACCTGTAGCTCTTCATCGACACGGACGACCTTCAGGTTCTGTACCGTCGTCCTCTCATTACCCATGTGACCGGCCATCCGGCGGCCCTTGAATACCCGTGAGGGGCTGGCGCTCTGACCGGTACCACCGATGTCACGATGGAACTTGGAACCGTGGGAGGCCCGTCCGCCGCCGAAGCCGTAGCGCTTCACGACGCCCTGAAAGCCCTTGCCCTTCGAGGTCCCGGTGACATCGACAAAGTTGATATCCTTGAATATATCCACACCCAGCACGTCGCCGATCTTCGTATCGTGATCAAAGTCCCTGATTTCGGCCAGGTACTGCTTTGGATCGCAGATCTCTTTGAACTGGCCAGCATACGGCTTGGTGGTCGTGCTCTTCTTCTTGTCAACAGACCCGAGGACGACGGCATTGTAGCCATGCTTCTCCTCGGTGCGATCGGCGACAACAACATTGCCCTCAATCTTGATGACGGTAACGGGTGTAAGCCTGCCTTGGGCGTCAAACACCTGCGTCATTCCTATTTTCTTGCCGATAAGCCCTAACATCTCTTACCTCAACTCTACTTACTGTTTAATCTCTACATCAACACCTGCAGGGAGCTCAAGCTTCATGAGGGCATCCATAACCTTTGATGTAGGGTCCAAAATGTCAATCAACCGCTTGTGGGTTCTCATCTCGAACTGCTCGCGAGATTTTTTATTGACAAAGGGCGATCTCAGGACAGTGTACTTATTGATACGAGTCGGGAGTGGTACCGGTCCGCTTACCGTAGCGCCGGCATTGACG
>ENA-UOUL01004033-UOUL01004033.1-bioreactor-metagenome-genome-assembly--contig:-NODE-4033-length-14114-cov-4.196125_pt1 | contig 14114 bp, 8 predicted proteins | sample MGYA00249838_ERZ747220 | MGnify/ENA primary metagenome ERZ747220 (study PRJEB28778, sample SAMN05720191) | bioreactor metagenome | isolation source: Anaerobic biogas reactor | place: USA:Washington...
TTGGTCCTCGTCCCGAGCGGAATCGTCTTGCCCCCGGCTCGCCCCTCTTGCGAAACCAGGACCAGGCGGTCGTGATGACACTCGATCCGGATCGGCCGGGCCAGCGGCGTTGAGTTAGGCGGCATCTCGTCGCGCAACGCCCAGTAGCGCCCACGACTCTTCGCAACGCTGTCGGGGCGAGGCTCGGGGGTTTTCGTCGGATCGTCCTCGGCGCTGGGTTTGCCCGAGGGTGGCGACGGACGCCACTCGCCCGGCCTCCTCGGCGCGTTGGTCGCCGCGTTCGACTTCTGCCTGCACGGACGCGGCGGCGCGGCGCCGCGCGGTCGCGGAAACTCCGCAATCGGTCGCGATTTATCCGGTCCGCTCTGTTTGGATAATTTCGGGCGTCGTGGATGCCCGGCGCCTCGAACAACAGCGCCAGTCCCTCGACCGCCCAAGTCGGCGGAGGGCTGTAGCGGTTATGTACGCCCGTGTTGAACGCTATTTGATGCGTCGCTTCGTGGATCAGGACGGCGTTGTTTCTTTGCCGGCCGGGCGAGTTTTCCGCTCCGCCCGCGTCATAGATTGCGATTCGGTTCGATGCGAGATTGTAAGAACCGTCGATCCCCCGGGAGCGATTGTTTTCGGCCTCGGCGCCGCCGTGCAATGCCTGAAAATCGATGCGGTCTTTGCATACAATGCCCACCAACGGAAACTGCGGCTGACGGACGGCGAATCCGCGCACGTAGAAGAAGTGGACGAACGAGCGATAAAATTGCTCGAACCGTTCAGCCCAGCGGTCGCGCTGCCCGCGTGGATGCGCCACGAGATAGCGTCCCGCGCCGCTGACTTCATAGTCAGCGCCCAGTTCGCGGAGCAGCGACGCGCGAAACTCAGACAACGAATACGCGCGGAAGCGGGAGGCCGTCTTCTTGAAGCCGACCACCTCGGCGGGATCGAGTTCCCAGAGCCGGCCGTCGCGCCCCAGCATTCTAACCGTCTGTGCGTTCCAGGCGATCGGCACGCCCTCGATGGTTTGATTTGCCACCGCGATCTCGATCATTTCGTCGGCCTTAGAGCCGCCGCACAAGCCAATCAGCGCGATAAACACGGAAACAACAGCGGTCGTCGTCGGCAGCGCACGCGCGGGGCGAATCGAATTGCGGCGGCTGTCCGGCAAATTCGGCATGGCGGTTCCTTTTATGCGTTACACGGAAAATACTGAAACATTCTTCACGGAGAAGCAGATTTGTTGCATTTTCAAGCGTTTCCGCAATACAACTATACTTTGTGGAAATGGCGGCATCGCGGGGGAAACGCCCCTTGGGCAGTCTGTTTTTGCCAGCCGACCGCGGCCAATCCGCTTGCCGCATTGGACGCTTGCCCGCAAGCGTTAGCTCGACGGCATCCTCTGTTCCCCGCCGGATTCTCGCGGTAAAATGTGGTCTGTGTCTTATATGCCGAGCCGGCTTCGAGCGACGCAATGGACGAATCAAGCATCCGCGACATGATCGACGAAGCGATCGACGCGCTTAACGCCGGAGACTACGTCCGAGCGGTAGGGCTTGGCGATCAGCTTGCCTCGATCGCGCCCGACCGGGCCGTGATCAGCGCAATCCGCGCTCAAGCTCTGCTCGGTACCGACGCGCCGGACGAGTCGTTCGCCGAGGCCAATCGGGCGGTCGAGCTGGCCCCGCACGACCACCATGCCCGACAATTGCTGGCAATGGCCGCTTGGCGGACCGGGCGACTCCGCGTTGCCCAAGATTCGTTTCAACGCGCGATCGAGCTTTCCGGCAATGCCCCGGCGCTGTTGGCCGAGTACGCCTGGTTCATGGCCACCGAGCGAGGGCCGAAATTGGGAGAAGACGCCGCGCGCGAGGCCGTCGACGCCGACCCGCAATCGGCCACGGCTTGGGCGGCGCTGGGACTGGCGCAATTCCGCCTCCATCGACGCGACGACGCCGCAAAGAGCCTGGCCGAAGCGCTCCGATTGAACCCCAATGACATCTATGCCCAATCGGCGATGATCTCGCTGCTGCAAGACCAACACCAGGACGGCAAGGCCGAGGCCCTCGCACGACTGCTCGAAGAACACGCCGGAACCGAGGAAATGGTCGCCGCCGTGAGACGCGAGGCCAAACAGCGGCGAGTGTCGCAAATGCTGGTCGAACGAAAAGCCGATCCGAGCGGCGCCGTCTCCGAACCCCGATCGTACTACTGGATCGGCATCCTCGGCGGCGTCGCGCTGATTGCACTGCTGTTGTATATTATCGATCCCCGCCTGTCGTATATCGTGATCGGCCTGGTTATGGTGCTGCTGTTTTTCCTGCAATGGTGGTTGAGGTGAGGAAGCGGCTTTACGCGTCTTTGATTTTCGCCAATTCGGCCTCGGCGGCGGCGAGTTGCTGTTTCAGGGACGTCAGTTCGTCGGGATCGTCCGTCTGTTTTTTCGCTCCGGCCAACTGCTGTTTGAGTGTCTGAATCCGTTGCTGGAGGACGTGCGTTTTTTTCTTGTTTTTTTTGTCCATGAGTATGCTCGCTTAATCTTTGGGATGAAGTAATATCTGGTGCGTTGCACGCACCCTACTACTTCTCTTTGGGATAATGTGTCGGAATCGGGTCATGCGGTATTGCAAGCAATGTTTCGGTACTCTCCGCTACGCCCCCCCGCGATCGCAGTCGCGGGGCGTTTTTTCCACCAGCCACTCTCCATTCTCCACCAGCCGCTCTCCATTCTCCACCAGCCATTCTTTACTCTCCCCTCTCCCCTCTCCCCTCTCCCCTCTCCACTATCACCCGCGCCATTGCCAGCGCTTCCGCGCGATCGGCGAGTTGTCCGTCGAGTTGAGCGTCGCGGACCCGCTGCAAAATGATTTTGTAGCACGGTCCGGCGGGTATGCCCGCGGCCAACAGGTCGTCGCCGGTCAGCAGCGGGGGGGGATCGAGGTTTTCGGGCGGCATGGCCAAGAGCTGCCGGCAATAAGCGGCCGCCTCGGCCCCGGCCGGCGAAGCGGCCTCGGTGAGATTAAGCAAGTCGCCGATCCAGTCGGCCGTGAGCAGCGGTTGCAGCTTCGACCAGGGCAATTCCGCCGCGCCGAGCAGCGAGTCGCGGTGTTCGACGAGGCGGCAAATCCGTTCGCGATCGTCGTTCGATATTTTCCAACGGCGGCAAACCTCGGCGGCCCCGGCCGGATCGACGCAGGGTGCGAGCAGCGCGGCCAACGCGGCCGGAAAACCGCATTCTCCCAACCGAGCGAGAAAATCCAGCTTCGCTTCCATTTCACGGCGGCCGGAATCGCCGCGCGGCACGATCTCCGGCAACAATTGCTCGGCCAAGCCGGTCTCCACCAGCAAACGCACGCCGGCTGCGCGATTCCGGTCGGCCAGCAGGCGCCGCATTTCGACGGCGATCCGTTCGGGACTTACGACGTGAATTTCGGCGGCCATTTCGGCAATCGCCCCGCGCGCTTCGCCGTCGAGCGTGAAGTCGAACGCGGCGGCGAACCGCACCGCGCGGAGCATTCGCAGCTTGTCCTCCGCGAATCGTTCCCGGGCGCGGCCGATCGCGCGGACAATGTGCGCGGCGAGGTCTTCGCGGCCGCCGACAAAGTCGATTACCCGCTGCTCGATCGGGTCGTAGAACATGCCGTTGATGGTGAAGTCGCGGCGCGAGGCGTCCTCGGCGGCGGTACTGAACGAGACGCTGTCGGGATGCCGGCCGTCGCTATAGGCGGCGTCGCGGCGAAAGGTGGTCACTTCGACCAGGCCGGCCGGCTTTGGCCCAATTACTGAAATCACTCCGAAAGCGGCGCCGAGGGCCAGCGTGCGGCGGCGGCCGAAAATCGCGCGTATCCGCTCCGGCTCGGCGTTGGTGGCCACGTCGTAATCGACCGGCTCGCGGCCGAGCAGTCGATCGCGGACGCAGCCTCCGGCCCAATAGGCCTCGAAGCCCGCCTCGCGCAGACGGCGAACCACTTCGAGGGCAAATCGTCGCTGTTCGTCGGGTATCAAGGTCGGCATGGACGTACATTGTGTACGTTGCGCGTTCAATTTGCAATAGACCGATGAGCGAACAACTTATCGTCGACCAACTTCTTCACTTCACGCCGCGATTCTTCGTCCCAGCGGAATTCGTACTCCAAGCCGGGGCGGAGAAAACAGAGCGACAATTCCGCCGGCGATTCGTGTATTATGCTTTCCGCCGCCAGTGCGTACAGACGCATCTGCATTTCGTAGCCCGCGGCGACCGACGCCAGCGTTTCGCCGTCCGCGCGGTTGGTCTTGAAGTCGAGCAATCGCAAACGACCGTCGCCGCCGCGATACAGGCAGTCGATGAATCCGCGTAAATACATGCCGTCGCCGTCTTTGCCGGGCGGCCACGCTAGCATGAACTCCAACTCGCGATAAAGCTCCTTGGCCGTGGCCAGCTCGGCGGCGCGGGGCGAGCGGAGAAACCGCTCGATCATCTCGATCGGCTCGCCGAGATCGACGCCTTCGCCCGGAAAATGCTCGGGGGCGAGCCGAGAGACCAATTCTTGCACCCCGTCGGGCCGGGCAAAATCGACCTGCTCCAGCACGGCGTGGACCAACGTGCCCAGTCCGCAAGGATCGAGCAGCGGCTCGGGCAAGTCGCTTTCTTCGGATTGGCCGGGCAGGACGGCGCCCTTTCCGGCGAGCAATTCTCCGCTCAACCGCGAGAAGGAGAATTGACGGAGGGCGGGCCGGGCGATTTCGGGCAGCGTCAGGCAGCGCGGCTGTCGCCCCGCCCCCTCGGCGGCCATCTGTTCGGCTTTTTCCACGATCTTCAGAAGATCGCGCCGCGCGCGAAGATTGGCGGGTTTCGACTCGATCTCGGGCGGTTCGGTGGTGACAACGGCAAGCGGTTTGATCGCGGCGGCAACGCCGGTTGGGGACGATTCGGGCGCGGAGCCGGGAGATGGTGAATCCGCTTGTTGCGTAGGCGCCACTTGCGCACTCGCAGTTCTTGGCCGACCTGTCATAATATCAAATCGTTTATCGAGCAATTCCATCCACGGACCGGCGGCGCCCCGCCGCTCGATGCCGGATGAGAGAATCAGATAGTCGGCGGCTCGGGTCGCGGCCACGTAGAGCAAGCGTTTGCTTTCGGCCGCGTCCTCGTCGTTTTCGGCCGCCATGAACAGGTCGTATCCCGTCGTGGCGTCGGGATCCTTGAACATCGGACCGAGCGACGGCGTGAAGGCGACCGGCGGCCCTTGCCAGCGCCGCGGCCGGTCGAGGTCGGGAACGATCACCACCGGAAACTCCAGGCCCTTGGACTGGTGAATCGACATCAACTTCACAACGTCGGTCGATTCGGGACAGGTCGCGGCCAGCGGCTCGTCGGGCTGACGGACGACGAACTCTGCCAGTTGAGTGATGAAATCCGAGAGGGTGAACGTGCCGGCGCGGTCGAAACTCCGCCCCTGTTCGATCAGTTTGTGCAGGTTGGCCAGTTTCCGCTCGCCGAGAAACTCGGCCAACAACAGCGCGTCGTAGCCGGTCAGCTCCAATGCCTCTTGGATCAATAGCGCAACCGGCAGCCGGTCTTTCATCGAGCGGAGTCGACGAATCGTTTCCGCCGCATAGCGTGTTTGTTCGCGCTGCAGATCGTCTAATTGTTCGGGCGGATCGGCGAACAACCCGGCGGCCAGTCCTCCGCCGTTCCGCGCGAGCCAAAACAGTGTTTCATCGTGCAGGCCGAACAAAGGGCTCCGCAACGCGCCGACCAGGCTCACCTCGTCGCAGAGGCTGTCGAGCGCCCGCAACAGATTCAGCAGGTCGTAAATTTCCTGCTGCGCGTAAAAGGCGCGGCCGCCGACCAGATAATAGTCGATCCCGTATCGTTGCAGGGCGTCTTCGTAGTATTCGACGTTTGTCATTGCCCGGAACAGCAGGGCAAAGTCGCCGGGGCGCGGCGGCCGTGCCGAAGGCGCCGCGGACTCCGTGTCCCAGACGATCTTTTCACCCGATTCGAGCATAGCGCGGATGCGGCGGGCGATCCATTCGGCTTCGCGCCGCCGCGCGCGCTCGCGCGGCCCCATGTCGTCCGACAACCCCGCCATCGATTGCCCGGCGGCATCGGCGTTCAAGGCGCGGCCGCCATCCGCGTCTTGCCGGTCCTCGTCAGGGGCGGTTTGCTCGCTCGCCCAGAGGAACTCGACGGCCGGTGCGGGGCCGATTTGCGGCCGGGCGGCAACAAGCGGCTCATACTCCGGCCCCAACTCGTCAACAAACAGCGCGTTGACGAACTCCAGCACCGCCGGTTGGCTGCGAAAGTTCAAGGAAAGGGGCAGCCGTCCCTTGGGAGATATTTCCCCGCGCAATCGGCCGAAAACACGCGGATCGGCCCCGCGGAACCGGTAGATCGACTGCTTGTAATCGCCCACCAGAAACAGCTTGCCGCAAAGATGCTCGTTGTCGCAAATTGCTTTTACCAATTCGACCTGCAAGGGATCGGTGTCCTGGAACTCATCGACCAACAGCAGACGAATCTGAGCGGCCAGCCGCTTGCGAAGCGCGTCTTGCTCGGCGCCGACCAGCAAGCGTCGGGCGTGGATCAGCAGGTCGTTGAAGTCCAGCACGGCCATTTCCCGCTTGCTCCGCTCGTATTGTTCGGCGATTTCCGCGGCAAGGTTGATGACCATCAGCGACAATTCGGCGGCCGGCCGGGCGGCGGCCGGGTCGAAACTCGCCCGCTGCTCGACGCGGTCGATTTCCTTGCGCAAATCAGAGGCCGCGTCTTTGAACCGCTCGTATTCATCCACGTTGGACCAGTTTTTCTTTGTGCCGCCTCCCTGCACTCGGGCTGCTTCGCGCAGCGCCGACAATATATCCGTGAAGCCGCCGCCGGCCGCTTCCGATGCAAAAACGCCGGCAAGTGGTTCGCCTGGAGCGGAATCGCAAGCGTTTTTTATTTTTGACAATATTTCCGTCAATGCGGCGAAACGCTCGCGCATCGCCGGATGGTCCGACGGCCCCTGCAACGCGATTTCCAATACGGTTTTCGCGGCCGGGAAATCGGCGAGCCGGGCGATCATACGCGGCAGCGCGTCCTCGCGAAAAAACCGCTCCCAGCGAGCGGCCAAACTCTCGGCGGTTTCCCCGCGCCACTGCTCCCAATCTATCTCCTGCCTGACGGCCAATAGTTGGGCGATCATCGCCCGAAGCCGGTCCAGTCCGAAGCGGGCGACCAGCGAAATGGCCGCCTCTTGCCGCTCGGCCAACCGATCGCGGAGCACGTCGTCGGTCAGCGTAAACAGAAGCGCGCCGGCCTGCACGCCGTCGAGTACGCTAAATCTCGGGTCCAGCCGAGCCTCGACCGCGTGCGCGCGGAGCAACGACGCGCAAAACGAGTGAATCGTGCTTACCCGGGCCGAGTCCAAATCGCGGACCAGTTCCAGCCAGTATTCGGTTTCCGCATCGGGGCACTTGCGCAGGCGGCGGTTGCAGGCCGAGCGGATTCGCTCGCGCATTTCCCGGGCGGCGCGTTCGGTGAACGTGATGGCAACGACTTGCGATAGGCGCGAGCGCCGGCCGCGGCTTTGCGGGGCGTCGGGCTGCAATTCAGCCAAAAATCGCTCGGTCAGCACGAATGTCTTCCCGCATCCGGCGCCGGCCGAAACGGCGATCGACGTACCGCGAGCCTCCAACGCCCTGCGCTGCTGCTCGGTCGGCCCGGGGCTGCTCATTCGTTGTCCGACGGTCGGCATGTTTTCTCCAGCGAGCGGAGGTGATTGATGCGGCAAACGGTGCTGTAAGGGCACCTTCCGGTGCAGCGTTCGTCGGCCGAGCAGACGGGGAAATCTCCGCGACGAATGGCGCAAATCAATTCCGCGACGACGACGCCCAAACAACCGCGTATATCTTCCCAATCCGGCTCGATCTCAAAGCGGCCGCCGTTCTCGGAATACATTCGCAGCGCCTGTCGGGGTTTGTAACCGGCATCGCGAACGTACCAGTATCCTGCCCGCCAGGGAAGGGGATTGCGATCGGCCAGCAGTAATTTCCCGGCGGCCAGGGCGTACAGGGGCAACTGCAAGGTCGTACCCGCCCGGACGCTTTCCAGCGTCAACTTGATTCCCTCGCCGCTCTTGTAGTCGAGCACGTTGAATACCGTCTTGCCGGCCAACCGTCCCACGTCGACGCGATCGATGCGGCCGGAAATGCGGATCGTTTCGCCGCCGTTGGCGAATTCGAGCGGCTCGGCGGTTGAAGGCGGTTCCTCGCCATCCCGTCCGAAGGCGGCCTCGAACAATTCGGGCAAAAGCGGCGAGTCGAAGTCTTTCCACTGCAAGTCGTACTTCTCGCATTGTTCTCGATAACGGCCCATCCATTCGACGTACTGCCGCCGGTCGATCTCGCGCATTGCGGCGAGCAGCGGATTGCTCGGCTCGTCGGAGAGGGACTCATCGATTGCCGCGGTAAACAGGGCGTCAAAGTCGGCCGGTTCGAGTTCCGAAGGCGAGCCGGGGCGTTTCAGCCGTTCGTTTACCCGCTTGTGAAATAGCGAGAGAATATCATGCATTGCCCGACCCCGATTGAGCACGTCGAACTCCAGCGTCAAATCCTCGACCGGCTCGATTTTGAGTATCCGTTCCATCAGAAAACGGAACGGGCACGAGGCGTATCGCTCCAATTCGGTGGCCGAAAATGTGCGTTCGGCGGAAAAGTCGGCGGCCAGCGCGCGGCGGGCAGCCTCGCCGCGGATGATGCCCTCGCCCGGGCCAAAACGCTCGCGGTCTTGACGCGAGTGCAGCAAGGCCAGCCCGGCGGCTATCGAACGCGACAGGGGGAATGGGGATCGGGGGCATGTGGTCGGCGGCAAATTTGACGCATCGCAAATTGCCGGACTGGCATCAGTCTTTTTCCGCCTTCCGCCCTGTGCCTTGTTCCCGGTTCTCGTCCCCTGTTCCCTGTGCCCAACCCCCAGCCCCCCGTCCAGAAAAAATCCGGCCAACAGCGCCACGTTTCCCTCCAATGCCGTGGCGACGGCCTTCACGCGAAACTCGGCCGCCGAAAGCGGTTCTTCGTCGCGGGGCACAGGGCTGAGGTCTATCTGTTCGACGCGGGGAATCACTCCAGGTCCGAATACTTGCTCGACTTCGCCGAGGAACGGACTGGGCAATAGCGGCTGTGCCGACTCGTCCAACGCCGGATAGCTCAAGTAAAGCCGCTCGGTCGCGCGAGTGACCGCCTCGTAGAACAGCAGCATTTCGTCGCGGGCGCGCTCCGTCCGGGTCACTAGCGGCAACTCAGGAGCGGCCTCGATCAGCCGCAAATATTCCGCGTCGCTGTAGAGCCGGTCTTCGCGGTCGGGCGGCGGAAAAACCTTCTCCGAAAGACCGGCGAGAAACAGATACGGCACGCGAAGCGAACGGACGCTGGTCGCCGAAAGGACGCGGACCCGCCCAGCCTGATCGTCGGCGTTCCCCATCCGATCGCTGCCGAGTATGTCCAGCAAGGTTTCGTAGGCCGCGCGGCGGTCGAGTTCGACCGGTCGGCGGTGGAGCCATTCGGCCAGAGTTTGGCTGCTTTTCAACACGGTAATCAATCGCCGCCAGGCCTCGCCCGAGGGCGGCGGGCGGAAGACGGAAGGCGAAGGCGCGGTTTCGGCTGATTCGCCGCCGATCGCGCGGAGCAGGCCGGTGTCGGCGGCCAGCCGTTCCCAATGAGTGGCCCAATCGGAGAGCGTTGCCCGTTGCGGCAGCGCATCGAAGGCGGCCGCCAATTTCGCCAAGAAGCCGCGGTCGTTGGTCTCACCCGCCGGGGAGGACGCTATGGCGAACTGGTCGATCCAGCGAGATCTGCCTCGCGGAATTTGCAGCGCGCGGATCGTTCGCTCGATTTCCGAGCGGTCGGCGTTTCGCCATTCCGGCCAGTCGGGCTGGAAATAGTTGCTACCCAGCACGGACAGCAACAGGTCGAACGGCCAGTCGTCGAGGTCCAACCGCAAAAGGTTTGCCAAGGCTCTGAGCGCCGGGCGGCGCTCGAGCGTCTGCCCAGCCTCGAACGCGACGGGAATTCCCAACCGGATAAAAACCTCCTCGACAAGTTCCACAATCCCTTGCGGCGAGCGGAATACGACGGCGATTTCGTCGGGCCGGGCCGGGCCGTCGATCAGCAACCGTTTGATCCGCGCGGCGATCATTTCGATTTCGCCGATCTGCCGGGCAGCAGCGAGAATTTCGATTTTCAGAGCGGATGAGAAGGGTTGGCCCGATGCGCGGGCATCGGCCGCGGCCGGACAAGCTCCTTCCTCGCCCAACTTTCTCGGGTTGATAAACAGCAGCCGCTCCATTCGCTCCATTGCCGGCCATACGTCCCCGTCGGAACGGCCGATCCGTTCGACCGCGGCGTCGGAATGGCGTTTACTTAGCGATTCGAATGTCTTCAGCGGTTTGGCGAACAGGTCGGGGCGCCGCGGCTCGTCTTCCAACGGCAGCGAAATATACATCTCATCCGCGTGCGCCGCCAGACTATCAAGAATTTCGTGTTGCGTGCGCGTGAAGTCGGTAAACCCGTCGACGACGAGAAACGAGGGGAGAGCGGCCGGCGGAAAGCCTTGCGAGGCGGAGGGAACGGAGGGTACTCCCGTTTTCTGATGCAAATCCGCCGATTTCTTCAGCACGTCTCTGGCCGACCAAATGCGGCCTTCCAGGTCGAACAGATCGTGGTCGCGGAGCGATTGCTGATACTCCTCGTAGACATCGTACAACTCGGAGTCCTTGTCGGACAGCCCCCGCTTGTCGCATGCTTGGAGGAACTCGGGCGGCCAGATTTCCAGCCGCTTCAACTCGCTGATGAATTCGCAGATCAGATCGACCAGTCCGCCGGTTTTAGCTATTGGCAGAAAATGCTTGAGCCGTCCGCGCGAGGCAACGTCGGCCAGAATGCCGCGTACCAACTCGCGTTTCATCAGCCGGGTAAGCGGCCGGATCGGTTTTCCTGCGCGGCGAAGCACCTCGACGGCGAACTTGTCGAAGGTGGTTACACCCGGCGAAAAACAGCCCGAAATCGCGCCGTCGAGGAGCCGGTCGCGAGCTTCGTTCGCCGCCCGCCAAGTGGGCGAAAGCCAAAGCGTCGAGTTCGGCGGCCGATCTCGCAACGCCTCGCGGTAGCGGCCCAGCAACCGATCGGTTTTGCCGCTTCGCGCGGGGCCGGTAATGATAGTGAGACGTGCTGGCATTTGTTGTTTAGCTGGCGGAAATCGCCCGCCACGCGGGAAGCCAGTTCAGACGATGCCATCGATGCAAGGATAAAAACACCGGCTATTGACTGTCAGGCGGTTAAAGTCGTAATAGTCGAAGGCAAAGGGCCTTGCGATATGATCCATATTACGCTCAACGTTCAAAAACAGCCGATCAACGAATCGCAAATACATTCGCCTACTTCGGCGCCAATGTGCAACTCATCCGGCGGCCGTGATGGGCCGGCGGCGATTCGATCTTTGATAGATCGGCCAGTTGGGCAAGAATGTCGTCGACCACTTTGCGCCCCTCCTGGATATGCGCCAATTCACGCCCGCGAAACTGAACCGTCACGATCACCTTGTCCTTGTTCTCGAGGAACTCGCGGGCTTTGTTCACCTTCACCTGAATGTCGTGGTTGCCCGTCTTCGGACGCACACGGATTTCCTTGATCTTGACCTGGTGCGAGTGGCCTTTGTGCTGCCGTTTCTTCTGCTGATACTTGAACTTGCCGTAGTCCATGATTCGGCATACCGGCGGGCGCTCTTTGGGCGCCACCTCGACCAGGTCCAAATCGGCTGCTCGGGCGAGCCTCATTGCTTCGTCCGTCGGGATGATCCCCAGTTGCGACCCGTCGGCCCCGATGACTCGAATGGGGGTGATGCGAATCTGTTCGTTAATGCGTTGTTTGCCCGCCGGTTCTTGCGGCTTCCATTTTCCCATAAGCAATTTTCTCCAAGGACCAAGGGAAGGGAAATGTCGAATGTCGAAATTCAAATGCCGAATGTCCAAACCAGCGAGGCCGACATTTGAATTTCGGCATTCGTCATTTGAATTTCGTCATTCGTCATTCGTGATTCATTCGACATTTGAATTTCGACATTTGTCCTTCAGTCATTCATTCGACATTTGAATTTCGACATTCGTCATTTCTTTCTGACTGTTTTATTCTCGATTTCCGCCTGCAACCGCTGGGCGGCCGCCTCGAGCGACATTGCGCCGAGGTCGCCCTCGATGCGGTCGCGAACGGCGACTTTTCCATCCTCCGCTTCGCGTCCGCCGATGACGAACATATAAGGGATCAGTTCCAGTTGTGCGTCGCGGATTTTGGCACCGATTTTTTCAGCCCGATAATCGCCCGATACGCGCAGCCCGGCGGCAGCCAGTTTCCGTTCGACCTCGCGGCCGTATTGCTCGACCTTCTGGCTGACGACCATTACCCGAACTTGCTCGGGCGCGAGCCACAAGGGGAACGCCCCGGCGTAATGCTCGATCAACATGCCCACGAACCGCTCGAACGACCCGAACGGCGCGCGGTGGATCATCACCGGCCGGTGCGGAGTGTTGTCGGCGCCGATGTATTCAAGGTTGAATCGCTCGGGTGCGGGCAGGTTGTAATCGAGTTGCACGGTGCCCAATTGCCACTGCCGGCCGATACAGTCGGCCACGATGAAGTCGGCCTTGGGTCCGTAGAAGGCTGCTTCGCCCCGTTCGACATGCAGGTTGGGTAGCTCCATGTCGCGGCACACGCGCTCCAACGCCTCCTCGGCTCGTTGCCACGTCTCGGCACTTCCGACGTACTTGTCTCCGGACGGGTCGCGAAATCCGAGCCGCACGCGGTAGTCGTGCAGCCCCAGGATTTTCAGCACGTACTGCGTCATATCGAGGCAGCCGCGGAACTCGTCGGCCACTTGCTCCTCGGTGCAAAAGATGTGGGCGTCGTCTTGAGTGAATCCCCGCACGCGAATCATGCCGTTCAACTCGCCCGACTGCTCGAAACGATGCACCGTGCCGAACTCGGCAAGTCGCAACGGAAGCTCGCGGTAGCTGCGCGGCCGCGACTTGTAGATCATTACATGATGCGGACAGTTCATCGGACGGAGCAGGAAACGCTCGCCATCGTCCATCTCGACCGGCGGAAATTGCGTGTCCTTGTAGTAAGGATAATGGCCCGAGGTCTCGTACAAATGGACGTTGCCGATCACCGGCGTGTTGACCATCTGATAGCCGCGGCGAAGCAGTTCGTCGTAGAGGAAGATTTCCAACTCGCGGCGGACCGTCGCCCCCTTGGGCAGCCAGAATACCAAGCCCGATCCGACGTCCGGATCGACCATGAACAGTTCGAGTTGTTTTCCCAGCACGCGATGATCGCGCCGCTTGGCTTCTTCCAGCCGTTTGATGTGTTCTTCGAGTTGCTGCTTGGTAAAGAATGCGGTGCCGTAGAGCCGCTGCAGATGTTTGCCCGAGGCGTCCCCCTTCCAGTAACTGCCGGCGACGCTCAGCAGTTTGAAGGCCTTGATATTGCCGGCATGGGGAATGTGTGGGCCGCGGCACAGGTCCACGAACTCCCCCTGCCGGTAGAAGCTGAGGGTCGGGTGGTCGGCCAGTCCGGTCTCGATGTGCTCGGTCTTCAGTTCCTGATGCAGATCATCAACGAGCCTGATGGCGTCCTCACGCGACAGGCTGAACCGCTCGAACGGTTCGGCCTCTTTGATGATCGCCTGCATCTCAGCTTCGATGCGGGGGAAGTCCTCCTCGCTGATTACTAGCCGCTAGCCCCTGTCCACTCCTCCCTCCGTGTCTCTGTGACTCTGTGGCAAATCGGGAGGCAGCCGTGCTTGGGGGAGCGGCGATGCGGGCGACGGTGCGGGACTATGACGCGCTGTTGCGCACGGCGACGGTGCAGCCGGTGGGGTCGTTGTCGACTTACCTGGTCGGAGTGCCGGTGAGCCGAGAGGTGGCGGAGTTGGACGTGGGGGACCGGGTGCTGGTGCTAATGCTGGATGAGCACAACGCCGGGGACGGAGTGGTGGTCTGCCGGTACTGAGAGGAGAGGGCTTACTTAAGGAGGGAAGGTGGCGTACGACTTGAGCGCCTATAGGACGGCCCTGGCGAACCTGCTGCGGGATCAGGACGGGGTCGAGT
>ENA-UOUL01004039-UOUL01004039.1-bioreactor-metagenome-genome-assembly--contig:-NODE-4039-length-14098-cov-3.378504_pt1 | contig 14098 bp, 8 predicted proteins | sample MGYA00249838_ERZ747220 | MGnify/ENA primary metagenome ERZ747220 (study PRJEB28778, sample SAMN05720191) | bioreactor metagenome | isolation source: Anaerobic biogas reactor | place: USA:Washington...
GATAGATCAGGATTTCCCGTTCCTTGGTTGTGCGGATGATCGAGTCGATCAGGCGGATCGTCTCGTTGAGCAGGAGGGCCGACTTGTTGCGCATCCGGTCGTAGAGATGATTGAATCGGGCTTCGACCATGGGAATGCTCCGGACGAACTCAACGGCGGCGTCGAGGTCGCGGAGTTCGCCGGCAAACATCTTCACGGCGATCCGCAGGTCGTCACGATCGGCTTCGCAGGGGATGGACGGGTCGGCGTGGCAATACCACTGGTGGTATAAATGTGGATCAGGATCAAGTGATATGGCTTTCAGTAGGGCGGTGAGGGTCTCGGGCCGGGGATCGGCGGCGCTCCAGATGGGGGCCAGGGCGCTGCGTTCGAGGTTGGCGAGGGATGAGCGATCGGCGTAGAGCTTTTTGCTGTCGGTGATGACGAGTTTGCCGGTCTTGCGGGAGGGTTTGTTCGTGACGCTTTCGGAGAGCAGTTCCCAGAGGCACATCGAGCCGAGCGCAGAGGGAATGCGAAACCCGACCGCTGAGATCACCAGCGGTCCGAGCACCGGTCCGTATCCCGCTTCGTCGATGCCTACCAGGAGCATGGGCAGTTTCCCTGTTTGCCGCGGCTGGGCGTTGCCTGCCCAATTATAACGGCCGGGGAGGCGATTGGTAGTGGGAAACGGCGAAAGGAGGCCGGTTGAGATCGCGCAAGGCGAGATATTATAGGACGTTATGGGTGGAGGAGGGTGGGGCGGGGGGAGTCATCCGGGGGGTAAGTCAAGGGTTGGGGCCAAAGCGCCGAGTAAGGCAATGGTAACCGTGACCAGTCCACCTTGAGACGCTATGCCGGCGATGGTCCCAGACATTCATGAGCAAGATCGAGACGGGGCGGTTTCAGCCCCTCCGGTGCCGGTCGTTTTGTCGGATCGGCAGGTTCCCCCCGGGGTGTCGGAGTTGGAGGCATCCGGGGCGGCTTGTCTGCGCGTGCATCCCGCGGGTCAGGGGTCGGACGATCTGCCGCTGGTCCGGGATTGCCCCGGGTTGGTCCTGGCGGTTCGTGGAGACGACTTGGAGGTCCGCAAGCGCCTGGGTCGGTGGGTGGCGGCGGTGAGTGAGCAGAATTTGCAGTGCATCATCCTGGCTGACGATCCAAAGCTGCGGTACGACGGGTGGTGGACGACGGCGGACGTGCTGCCGAAGATCCAGTGGTGCGGCTGGGACGTGGGGGCGGAGGAACTGCGGGGGCGGATCGCGGCGATGCTGGACTACCGGCAGGTGTTCGACCGGTCGGAGAAGTACCTCGGGCAGTTGGAGCAGTGGGCTTCGAGTCTGAACAACAGTTTTGAGGAACTCCACCAGGAGCTTCGCCTGGCTTGGCGGGTGCAGCAGGACTTCCTGCCCAAGCAGTTGCCCAACGGCGATCGTGCCCGGTTTGCCGCGTTGTACCGGCCGGCGAGCTGGGTCAGCGGCGACATTTACGACGTGTTCCGGCTGGACGAGCACCACGTGGGTTTCTACGTGGCGGACGTGGTGGGACACGGAGTGGCGGCTGGGTTGATGACGCTGTTCGTCAAACGGGCGCTGGTGACCAAAGAGATCGGCGAGAACTCGTACGTGCTGGTTCCGCCCGGTCGGTCGCTGTCGAAACTCAACGCGGACCTGAGTGAGATGCAGCTTCCGGAGCAGCAGTTCGTGACCGCGTGCTACGCCGTGCTGAATACAAAGACGTTCGAGCTTTCGGTGGCCCGGGGAGGGCATCCGCTTCCGATTCTGATCGATTCGAGCGGCCAGGTTTCGCGGATTGAGGTGCCGGGTCCGTTGTTGGGCGTGTTCGAAGACAGCGAGTATCCGGACGTGCGGGTGCAATTGGCGGCGGGCGACAAGCTGGTGATGATTACGGATGGTCTGGAGCAGGCGTTCGGGCACGACGAACACACGGAGCGAAAGGTGGTCGAGGCGCTGGCGAAACTGCACCATCTGGGGGCGGAGGAACTGGTCCAGGCGTTCCATGGCGTTCTGGACTCGTTGGAGAGTTCGTTGCACACGGGCGACGACATCACGGTGGTGGTGGCTGAGGCGCTTCCCAAGTCCTGATCGGATGTTTCCTTTCTTGTCACAGGTCTTTCGCAGAACCCGTTGCGCGCCAAGCTCGTGAATGGAATCAGGTGGATGTGGCCTGTCCGCCGCGGGATCGAGAAGGGGAAATGTTGGACGATCAGCGGTCGGGCGATTAGAATATGATGGCTGGGGTCGTGACCGTTGCGTTTCGGTCGCCAGGAGGCCGTTGTGGGGGGTGTGTCGCATGTCCAGTCATCACAATCACCATCGCCATCGTCATGAGGATCATCATGGAAGCGAGGTCGGACACGTGAATCGTCTGGCCGACGAGAAGAGCCCGTACCTGCTGCAACACGCGGAAAATCCGGTGGACTGGTTTCCGTGGGGCGAGGAGGCGTTTGAGCGGGCCCGCGGGGAGGACAAGCCGGTATTCCTTTCGATCGGCTACGCCACGTGCCACTGGTGCCACGTGATGGAGCGGGAGTCGTTCGAGGATCCTCACGTCGCGGAACTGATGAACGAGGCGTTCGTCAACGTCAAGGTGGACCGGGAGGAGCGGCCGGACATCGACGGGGTGTACATGACGGTCTGCCAGATGCTCACGGGCAGCGGCGGCTGGCCGCTGACCATCATCATGACGCCGGACAAGAAGCCGTTCTACGCGGCGACGTACATTCCGCGGGAGACGCGGTTCGGACGGGTGGGCATGATGGACCTGGTGCCGCGGATCCGGCAGATGTGGCGGGACCAGCGGGAGGAGGTGGCGTCGACGGCGGACCGGATCGTCGGGTTTCTGCACGATCAGGCGTCGCACGAGTCGGCGATGCTCTCAGCCGAGATTCTGCCGGCGGCGTACAAGGAACTTGCCGAGCAGTTCGACGAGCACTACGGAGGGTTTCGCGGGGCGCCGAAGTTTCCCACGCCGCACAACCTGGCGTTCCTGCTTCGCTACTGGCGGCGTTACGACGAGCCGCACGCGCTGGCGATGGCGGAGAAGACGCTGCAGGAGATGCGTCGAGGGGGGCTTTACGATCACATCGGCTTCGGGTTCCACCGCTATTCGACGGATGAGCGGTGGCTGGTGCCGCACTTCGAGAAGATGCTCTACGACCAGGCGCTGCTGACGATGGCGTACGTCGAGGCCTATCAGGCGACGGGACGGTCGGAGTACGCGGAGACGGCGCGTGAGGTGCTGGGCTACGTGCTGCGCGAGATGCGGTCGCCGGAGGGCGGTTTCCACTCGGCGCAGGACGCGGACAGCGAAGGGGTCGAGGGGCGGTTCTACCTGTGGACGCAGGAGGAGATCAAAAAGGTACTGGGCGAGAACGAGGCCGATCTGTTCATGACGGTCTACAACATCGAGCGGAAGGGCAACTTCATTGAGCCGATGGAGGGGTCGCGGACGGGTCAGAACATCCCGCATCTCAAGGAGTCGCTGGAACGGATCGCCACGGGGTTGCGGATTCCGGTTGACCGGCTGAGGCAGCGACTCGAGGAGTCGCGAGGCAGGTTGTTTGAGGCGCGTCGGGAACGGATACAGCCGGGCAAGGATGACAAGGTGCTGACGGACTGGAACGGCTTGATGATCGCGGCGATGGCGAAGGCGGGCCGCGTGCTGGACGAGCCGGCGTACGTTGAGGCGGCGCGCAGCGGAGCGGAGTTTGTTCTGGGCCGGATGCGGCAAGAGGATGGGAGGCTTCTGCACCGCTATCGCGAGGGCGAAGCGGGTATTGAAGGCAATCTGGATGACTATGCATTTCTGGTCTGGGGTCTGATCGAGCTGTATGAGGCGGAGTTTGAAGTGGGGCTGCTGCGGACGGCGTTGGCGCTGAACGGGCTGATGCTGGCGGATTTCTGGGATGAGAAGGAGGGCGGTCTGTTTTTTGCGGCGGAGGGGGCCGAGTCGCTTCTGGTGCGTCAGAAGCAGGTTTACGACGGCGCGGTTCCGTCGGGCAATTCGGTGGCGATGCTGAATTTGCTGCGGCTGGGTCGGATCACGGCCAACAGCGATTTTGAGGTCAAGGCGGACCGGCTGGCCCGGGCGTTCGGCTCAGACGTGGAGCGGCTGCCGGCGGCGTACACGCAACTGCTGGTTGCGATCGACTTCGGGATCGGGCCGACATTCGAGTTGACGGTGGCTGGGAAGAAGGAGGCCGAGGACACGCAGCGGATGCTGCGGACGGTGCATTCGAAGTTCGTGCCGAACAAGGTGGTGATTCACCGGCCGGCCGGCGAGGACGAACCGGAGATCGCGCGGTTCGCGGAGTTCGTCAAGAATCAGACCACACTGGACGACCATGCCACGGCCTACGTGTGCGTGAACTACGCGTGCCAGGAGCCGACCACGGATCCGGAGCGGGTGGTTGAACTGTTGGAGAGCAGGTCGCCGTAAGAGAAGAAGGAAGCCAGAATGAAGAGTTGGGGCGGTGGTTGAGGGTTTCGCGTCGGTGTTCCTGCTGGAAATCGGATGGTCCGTCAGCTACACTTATGGGTCTTTACCCGGTGAGCTTGTCGGATCATGCTGGAGTTTAGGATATCACATTGCGACGCGGGCAGTTGCGCCCGGACGGGCGTGGTGACCACTCCGCACGGGTCGTTTCAGACGCCGGCGTTCATGCCGGTCGGGACTCGGGCGGCGGTCAAGGGGTTGATGCCGGACCAGGTGGCGGGGACGGGGACGGAGATTCTGCTGAGTAATACGTATCACCTGTTCGTTCGGCCGGGAGTCGAGGTGGTGGCCGAGGCGGGTGGGCTGCATCGGTTCATGGGTTGGTCGGGTCCGATTCTGACGGACAGCGGGGGGTTTCAGGTTTTCTCGTTGGCTTCGCTGTCGCGGATTGACGAGGACGGGGTGGATTTCGCGTCGCACGTGGACGGTCGGCGGCTGCGGCTCGATCCGGAGACGGCGACGCGGATTCAGGAGCAGCTCGGGGCGGACATCATCATGGCGTTTGACGAGTGTCCGCCGTGGCCGGTGGACCATGAGCGGGCCAGGCTGGCGTGCGAGCGGACGGTCCGTTGGGCGCAGCGGTGCCGCGACGCCCACACGCGCAGCGATCAGGCCTTGTTCGGCATCGTGCAAGGGTCGTTATTTCCGGAGCTTCGGCAGGGGTGTCTGGATCGGCTGGTGGAGATGGAGTTTCCCGGGTACGCGCTGGGGGGACTGTCGGTGGGAGAGAGTCCGGAGCAAATGTACGGGATCGTCTCGGAGTTTGCTCCGAAGCTGCCGGCGGACCGGCCGCGGTACTTGATGGGGGTGGGGCGTCCGGTGGACCTGATGCGGGCGATCGCCTCGGGGATCGACATGTTCGATTGTGTGCTGCCGACCCGTAACGGGCGGAACGCGTATGCGTTTACCAGCGTGGGGCCGCTGCGGCTTCGCAATGAGAAGTATAAGCAGGACTATGGACCGCTGGATCCGGCCTGCTCGTGTGCATGTTGCAGTAACTTCAGCAGGGCTTATATCCGGCATCTGTTTCTGGTGAACGAGATGTTGGGTCCGATCCTGCTAAGTCTTCACAACATCGCGTTTTTCCAGAATTTCATGCGGGAAATCCGTGGGGCGATCTGCGAGAATAAATTAATGAGGCTGCAGGACGAGGTCCTGCGGCTGTGGCAGGGCCCGGATGACGCACCGGCGGAAGAGGGTCTCTCGGAGTCCAAGCGATAAGGAGGTCGGTCGTGAGTTACGTTGAATTGCTGGCGGTGGTGGCCCAGGAGGCGGGCGAGGCCCCCAAGGAGCCGGGAAGTCAGTTACCCGTTTTGATCGGCTATATCGCGATCGTGTTTTTCATTTTCTGGCTGGTGCTGTTCCGTCCACGCAAGCAGGAGCAGAAGCATCGGGAGCAGATGCTTTCGGCGCTCAAGAAGCACGACAAGGTGATGACGATCGGCGGGATCATCGGGACGGTGATGGAGGTCCGGGAGGACGAGGTGATTTTGAAGGTGGACGACAACACGAACACGCGGATGAAGTTCAGCCGCGGTGCGATTCAGAAGGTTTTGAGCGCTCCGGAGGGCGAAAAAGAGTCCAAGGCTTAAGGAAATGCGTTCCGGGGCCGTGGAAGTGCCGATATTTCCTGCAAGCGGCGACAATTCCGGCGCAGCGGCATAGTATTATCCTGAGTTTTTCTCTGAGGAAATAAGCTGATGCAAGACAAGGGTTTGTACTGGAAGCTGGGTTTGATCATCCTGCTGATTCTCGGGGCGGCGTATGCGATCTGGCCGTTGAACGAACAGCTCAAGGGGGGCATCGACCTGGTGGGCGGGCACAGCCTGCTGTACGAGATCGACACGACGGGTCTGGAGGCCAGTCGGATCGACGGGTTGGCGACCCGTGTGATGGAACGGCTGAAGATGCGTGTAGACCCGGAGCAGGTTCGGAACCTTGTCTGGCGTCCGGTGGGCGATACGCGGCTTGAGATTCAGATGCCGCTGGCGCCGAAGGAGACAAAGGAGCGTCGCGAGGCGTTCCGGTCGAAGGTGGATGCGCTTCGTGCGACGAACGTGCGGGTCTCGGAGCTGGAGCGGGCGCTGGCCCGCGAGGGCGAGGCGCGGCAGGCGAGTCTGGACAACCTGGTTCGCGGTGTGCCGGCGCGCGAGGAGATTCTTCCGGAGGTGGTGAAGGCGTACGATGCGTGGCAGCAGGCGCGGGCGCAGAACCAGGACGAGGTGACGGTGGACGAGCTCGAGCAGCTCTATGAGGAGCAGGTCGAGCGGGTCCGCGAGACGAACATCGATATCGAGCGTTTCGGAGCGATTCTGGAGATGGCGGCGGACCGCCAGGCCCGGATCGACGAGCTCAAGGAGCAGTATCCGGAGCGGGCGGCGTTGATCGACGAGGCGGTGGCGGCGTACGCGTCGTGGTCGGAGGTGAAGGCTTCGCTGGAAGACCCGGAAGACCTTCAGCGGCTGCTGCGGGGGCAGGGCGTGCTGGAGTTTCACGTTCTGGCGACTCCTTCGGCGAGCAATCCGGACCAGTTCGCGGACTACATCAAGCGGCTTGAGGAGGACGGACCGCGGGTCCGTCAGGGGGACGAGTACGCGTGGTACGAGATCATGAAGCCGGAGGAGTTTCAGGGCGGGACGATCGGGGAGTACGGCGGTAAGAAGTACGTGCTGGCGTATCGGACGGGATCGGGCAAGGTGCTGGACCGTTCCCGCGGGAACTGGAAGCTGGCGGACGCGCGTCCGACGCGCGACGATCAGGGCATGCCGGCGGTGGCGTTCGAGTTCAACGAGGTGGGGGCGAGCCTGTTTCTGGATCTGACGCGGCAGAACATCGGCAATGCGCTGCTGATCGTGCTGGACGAGAAGGCGATCAGCGCCCCGGTGATTCGGACCCAGATCAGCAACCGCGGCATTATCCAGGGGCAGTTCAGCCAGGAGGAGATCGAGTACATGGTGAACACCCTCAACGCCGGGTCGCTGGAGGCCCGGCTGAGGGACAATCCGATCAGCGTTCACAGTATCGGGTCGAGTCTGGGCGACGACAACCGGAAGGCGGGACTGCAGGCGGCGTTGCTCGGTCTGATCGCGGTGCTGGCGTTCATGGCGATCTACTACATGTGGGCGGGGATGATCGCGGACGTGGCGTTGATTCTGAACCTGCTGTTTCTGCTGGCGGCGATGGCCTCGCTGGAGGCGACGTTCACGATGGCGGGGATCGCGGGCGTGGTTCTGACGCTGGGCATGGCGGTGGACGCGAACGTGCTGATCTACGAGCGTTTCCGCGAGGAGAGCGCGAAGGTCCAGAGTATTCGGCTGATTATCAAGAACGGCTACGATCGGGCCCTTCCGCCGATTTTGGACGCGAACATCACGACGTTGATCACCTCCGTGGTGCTGTATTACATTGGCACGGAGGAGATCAAGGGGTTCGCGTTGACCCTGGGTCTCGGTCTGGTGATCAGCCTGTTCACCTCACTGGTGGTCACGCGGGTGATCTTCGACCTGCTGGCTCAGAAAGGGCTGATCAAGTCGATGCCGATGCTGCAGTTTTTCCGTCGGCCGCGGATCAACTGGATGGGCAAGCAGAAGTATTTCTGGGCGGCCAGCGGCACGTTGATCGTGCTGGGTCTGGTGCTGTTCCCGCTGCGCGGGCCGGAGAAGTACGACATCGAGTTCCGCGGCGGAACGGCGGTGCAGGTGGTGTTGAAGGAGCCGGGCAGCCTGGGTTTTGAGCAGGTTCGCGGCGAGGTCAAGGAGGCGGGCCGCGAGCTGGCCGCCTCGGCCGAGGCGATCGCGGGAGCGGAGCTGGTTTCGGATCCGCAGCAGCCGAATCGGTACCGGTTGAGTTTGCAGGGCGTATCGACGGAGCGGGCGGAAGCGGCGTTGCTCTCGTTCATGGACGCCCAGATCGAGAAGGGTTCGCTGCGGACGGTGGCCAATGAGACGGTGGCCTTCGCCATTCGCGGCGAGCTGGGCAAGGAGATGGGTCCGGAGCAGGTTGCCAAGTACATCAAGGAGACGGTGGCGGCGGAGACGCGCCGGACGGGCCAGCAGCTTGCGGACGCCCAGGTCCAGAGCGTGGGCGAGGCGGGCGACCGGTTCGAGATCGTGACGGTGGCGACGGCTCAGCAGTTGGTGATCGACGCGATCGTGGACGTCATGGGCGAGCAGTTGGAGATTCAGCCGTCGCTGGCGTTCGATCCGAACATCAAATACTACCCGGTGACGGCGCGCCGGCTGAGCGAGGTGGTCGGGACGAACGACCCGGCGTACGTCCGGGACGTGAGCGACTATCGGGACGGCGTGACGTTCGTGGTTCAAGGGATCGATCCGGCGGTAACGACGGAGGACATTTCGTCGCGTCTGGTGGCGATGCGTCAGCAGCCGGACTTCGAGAAGATGCAGTGGCGCGATTTCCGGGTGATCGGACTTGAGCCGGCGCCCGGCCAGGACGTGGCGAACCTGCCGGAGAACGAGATTCGGTATCAGAGCGTGGCGGTGGCGGTGTCGGATCCGGCGTACCCGTACGACCAGGACGAGGACCTGTGGATGCAGGAGCTGGTGACCAGCGAGTTGACCCTGGTGACGGAGGCGATGAGCCAGACGTCGGCGTTGGAGAAGGTGACGCAGTTTGGGGCGCAGGTGGCGGCGCAGGCGAAGACGTCGGCGGTTCTGGCGTTGATCGTGTCGTTCGCGGCGATCATCATGTACCTGTGGGTGCGGTTCGGGACTCCGCGGCACGGTCTGGCGGCGGTGATCGCACTGGCGCACGACGTGCTGATCTGCCTGGCGTTCGTGATGATCGCCCACTACGCGGCGGACGCGTTCGGGGCTCCGGGCATGCTGGAGTTCAAAATCAACCTGGCGCTGGTGGCGGCGTTCTTGACGGTGATCGGGTATTCGGTGAACGACACGATCGTGGTGTTCGACCGGATTCGGGAGACCCGCGGGAAGCTCAAGGAGATCAACGCGGGGATCATCAACGACTCGATCAACCAGACGCTGAGCCGGACGGTTCTGACCGGGGTGACCACGCTGTTGGTGATGGTTATCATGTACGTGTTCGGCGGAGAGGGCGTCCGGGGATTCAGCTACGTCATGGTGATCGGTACGATCGTGGGCACCTACTCGTCGATCGCGATCGCGTCGCCGCTGTTGCTGGGCTGGTTTGGACGTATCGGAGCGGCCGAGAACGATACCGCGACGGCTGCGCCGGAGGCCGCATACGCGAGGAAGGAGTAGTCCCGTTCGCACAGGGAGGTCGATCATGCGTACGGAAGCCAAGATCGCCATTGTCATTCTTCTGGTGGTGGTCATCGGGGCGTTGCTCTATTTCGGTTCCGGCGAAGAGCCGGCCCAGCCGCTGGGGCAGGAGGCGCCGACGGCCCAGACCGAAGGCGAGGCGACGGCCGCCGTCGACGAGGAAGTCGTTGGCGGGGAGTCGCCGAGTCCGACTCCGCTGGAGACGGTGGAGACGATCGGCGGGTCGGTGCCGCCGGTGGGCGGCCGGCTTGAGCCGACACCGCCGCCGGACCGGGCCAGCATCACGCTGGATTTCCGGACGGCCACGGCTCCGACGACGCGTCCGGGATTGGGCGTGGTTGGAGGTCAGACGGCGGGCGTGCGGCCCAATCAGCCGGCGAGCATCGAGATCGCGCTGGACGATCGGAACGGGAGCCAGCCGCCGCCGGGACCGAACGGGGTGGCGAAGGTGCACGTGGTCCGCAGCAGCGAGACGCTGTATGGGATTTCGGAGCAGTACTATGGTCGCGGCGACCTGTGGGTTCAGATCGCGCAGGCGAATCCGGACCTTCGCGATCCGTCGCGGCTGCGGGTCGGACAGAAGCTGGTGATCCCTCCGCAGCGCCAGGCGGAGCGACGGTATGAGGGGATCGCCAACCTGCCGGCCGGGTCGCGCGAGTACAAGGTGCAGGAAGGCGACAGCTACTATTCGATCTCTCTGGAGCTGTTGGGTTCCGGGTCGCGGTGGCGTGAGATTCTGGCGTTGAACAAGTCCCGCGTCGGGAGCGATCCGAGGGACCTGAAGGCGGGTCAGGTGATCGCGATTCCGGCGCGTTGATGGGAGGTCATGGGCCAGATCCGGATCGGCACCTCCGGTTGGAGCTATGACGATTGGCGGGGGATCGTGTATCCGCCCAATGCGCCGAGCCGGTTCGACCGGATGCTGTGCCTGGCGGCGCTGTTCGACACGCTCGAGGTCAACAGTTCGTTCTATCGCATCCCTTCGCTCAAGACGGTCGAGAGCTGGATTCTCCGTACGGCTGACCGGCCGGGATTCTCATTCAGCGTCAAGCTGCACCAGTCGCTGACCCATGAGCGCGATCCGGATCGGTTTGAGGGGCTGGTCCGGGAGTTCCGGGAGTTTGCCTGGCCGCTGCGCGAGGCGGGCAGGCTGGCGGCGGTGCTGATGCAGTTTCCGTGGTCGTTTGGTTTCACCGGCGACAATCTGGTTTACGTGGAGCGGTTGATCGACGCGCTGAAGCCGCTGCCGCTGGCGGTGGAGGTTCGGCAGCGGAACTGGCTGGATGAGGAGTTTCTTTCGAGCCTCCGGGCCAAGGGGGTGGCGTTTTGCAACATCGACCAGCCGCCGCTGAATCGGTGTCTGTCGCCGACGTCGGTGGCGACGGCGGACGTGGCGTACGTTCGGCTTCACGGGCGGAACGCCAAGGAGTGGTTCTCGGACGGGGCGGACGTCAATCAGCGGTACAACTACCTCTACAACAAGGAGGAGTTGGGCGAATGGGCGGGCCGAATAGAGGACCTGGCGGGCAAGGCGGGGCGGGTGCTGGTTTATACGAACAACCATTTTTGCGGTCAGGGGGTGGCCAACGCGCTGCAGCTTAAGGCGATTTTGCTGAACCGGCGGCTGGCGGTGCCGGCGCAGTTGATCCATGCGTTTCCGGAACTGCAGGAGATAGCGGAGCCTGACGCGGCGTCAGAGGCGGCGGACGGGTCGGCGGCCAAGGTATCGGACGAGAAGCCCCCAAGCAGGCGACCGCCGAGAGAGCAGACGGGATGGCTTTTTGACGACGCGGACAGCTAAACCCACCCTCGCGGCTCGCCGATATTCCCGGTAAAGGCCCGTATACGAGGAGGTCTGACCGTGAAAAAAGCCATATGGACCGTTCTGTTGGCCGGATTTCTAGTGGGTTACCTGACCACCGGCGCCGGCTGTGAGGCGACGCTGAGTCTGAATAACTTGCTCAATTCCGACTGCTTCGTGACTCCGGCGATCAGCGCCGAGGAGTACGACGAACTGCCGTTCTGGGAGAAGCTGGAGTACCACAAGAACAGCTGCGGCGTGTACGTCGAGCGTGACACGGACAACACGCTGGACGACATCACCGACTGGTTCGACTGAGCCGGACGGCGGATTTTCCGTCTCCGTCGGCCGCTATTGGGGCATCTGAAGCAGCACGACTTCGAGGGGCGCCAGTTCAAACGCCGCGCCGAGTTCTCGGCCGGTGATCAGGTCCACTATTTTTGATCCCACCGCTTCGCCTTCCAGGACGACCCTTTGAGGTTTTCGGTCGAAGTTGATCGCGTAGGCGATGTGGCGGTCTTCGAGGAGGCGGAACTCGACGTTGTTGGCCCGGCAGCGGATGGGCCGGCGGATGTCCGCCCGCTCGATGACCCGGTCGATGATCGGGCGTGACGCCTCGGTCTTGACGACCACGACGCGATCGGTGAGCTTCCTGAGTCCGGTCGAGTCGAGCGGCTGTTCGCGTTCGGTCATCTCCAAGCTGCGCTCAGCCATGGCGACGTGGCCGCCCCGTTTGACGAACTCTTCGATCCGCGCGAGGCCTTCGGGACTGACCCAGGCGCCATTCGGGATCAGGAGCAGTTTGTATCCGGCAAGGTCGGCGCCTTCGACGGCGTCGGGCAGGATCAGGTCGAACGGGCAATCCTGGAAGTAGGCCTGCTTGTACCATTCGAGGAAGCCCAAGCCGGAGCGTAGAAGGGCGACGTCGGCTTTGCGGTGATGGAAGGGGATGACGTGCTCAGCGAGTCGTTCGAGGTCGAGGGCGGTCCGGCCGGCGGCTTCGAGCATCCACGGCTGGGTCAGGAGGAGGAAATCGCCGGAGTCGTAGGAGATCCACGGGTGGGCTCCTCGGCGCTGACCGATCCACATGTAGGCGGCGTCGCGGCCGTGAAGCGAGGCTTGCCAGAACATGGCGCGGACGAACTGGGGCGGGGTCTGGGTCTCATCGTACGGGGCGATGTGGTACTCGCCGTCGATGATGGGCTTGTTTGGTGCGAGAGAGCAGTAGGTGTCGATGCAGACGGCCTGGGTCCAGAAGTCGGCGGCAAACCGCGGGTCGAGGCGTTCGTGGCCGTGGTCGAGCGGGCGCTGCCGGCCGAGGATGGGTTCGGGATAGTTGTCCATGCCGTTGCCGGAGAGGACGGCTGCAAGCCCCATATAGTCGGCGCCGAGGGTGCTCCAGTATCCGCCGTGGACCTTGACAAGGACGACGCGGTTCGGGTCGACCTGGTGAATCTGTTTGGCCTCCCAATCCACTTGACGAGTGACGCGGAACGCGGTGTAGCGGCCCATGTCGACTCGGGCGGCGCGAGTGCGCGGGACGTAGCGGACCTCGTCAAAGTCGGCGAAGTCTGTGTCCCAGAGGCGGTTGAGGGTTTCGATGTCGTTGTCGTAGGCCTGTCGGAGGTACTGCTGGAAGTCGGCGGCCTGGTAGTAGGGGCCTTCGGCGTACCAGAGTTCGTTGACGATCTGGAGGCTGGCAATGTGGGGGAGTTTGGCCAATGCCTGTGCCTGCGAGGTCAAAAGGGGTCCGCGCAGGGCGTCGAGGGCTTCGCTATCGATGTTGACGGCCATGAAGGGGTTGCGCTTGCGGCGGAAGCCGTTGGGATCGAGGGTCGGGTGCTGCTCGTACCACTCGCCCGGCACGTGGATCTCGGACATGAAGTCCAGGGCGAGGCCCTGTTGGCGGTCCTCTTCGGCGATGGCGGTGATCTGTTCGGGTATGGAGAACTCGTGGCGGCTAATGGCGTTGTAGCCGTAGGGGCGAAGGTTGGTGCTCCAGGGACTTTGCATGCCGGTCAGGATGACCGGGCGATCGCCGGCGTAGTAGTCGCCGTTTCGGACGGTCAGGTTGGTCGCATCCGGACGATCGGAGACGGCTTGGCCGGTTGCGGCTGAGGGTTGAGCCGTCTCAGCGGTGGTGCGTTCTGCGGCGTCGATGATCCACTGGACCTGGCGGACGGCTTGGTCCATGATGCTCTGGTTGGCGTGGTCGTTGGCGTAGGCGGCGTCGAGGGCGGACCAGCCGAGGGCGTCGCGGGCGACGTTGAGGGTGACCAGTTGATGGTCGGTGGGTTGGGCGGATTGCAGGGTGGCTTCCATGTCCGTCAGGGCTTCGACGGCCTGGGCGTAGAGCTGCTGGAACTTCTGGTATTGGCTGGAGAAGTCCGGCTGGGTTGGCGGTGTAGAGGGTGAGGGGGCCGGTTCGACCTTGTCGGCGGGACCGGAGCGGAAGTCTCGGAGTCGCATTTGATAGCGGCCGCTGCCGCGGACCTCGCCAGCCCGCGGTTCGATGCCCAGGATGATCGAGTCGATATCG
>ENA-UOUL01004041-UOUL01004041.1-bioreactor-metagenome-genome-assembly--contig:-NODE-4041-length-14095-cov-20.815737_pt1 | contig 14095 bp, 21 predicted proteins | sample MGYA00249838_ERZ747220 | MGnify/ENA primary metagenome ERZ747220 (study PRJEB28778, sample SAMN05720191) | bioreactor metagenome | isolation source: Anaerobic biogas reactor | place: USA:Washington...
ATGCGGTCGAGACCTCGGCCGGCTCGCTCTCTCCCCGCACCAACTGGAAGCATCTCGCGGAGTTCGAGTTCGACCTCCCGCCGCTTAGCAGCAGCGGCGTATTGCGGAGGTGTTTTGGGCGGTGGATGAGGCCTATTGCGAATGCGCAAATATGACTGAGAAATTAGCAGCGTTTCGCAGATCCTATCTACATTCTGTATTCGCTAATCCTAATGGCAACAACTGCCTCTCGGTACGTGAAACAGGGCTTGTCCAACTCGGAAGGCAACGTGCCCCAAAATATCAAACAGGGACAATGGCAAAGCCCTACCTTCGGGTGGCGAACGTCTTCGACGGCTACTTTAATTACGACGATGTCCTAGAAATGGATTTTGACGAGAAAGATTTTGAAACATATCGCCTTCAAAAGGGAGACATCCTCCTCAACGAAGGACAGAGTCGTGAGCTTGTCGGAAGGTGTGCAATTTATGACGGTGCGATAGAGGATTGTTGCTTCCAAAATACCTTGATTCGCTACCGTGCCGGTGAAAAGGTGTCAACGGAATATGCTTACGCATACTTCCAGTATTGTTTCAACTTCGGCGTATTCGCTGCAATTGCAAGCCAGACGACTTCCGTTGTTCATCTTGGTGCAGACAGGTTCGGTAATCTATCAATGCAGGTTCCGACGAAGGAAGAACAGAGTATGATTGCACATAAACACAGGCAACTCTGTGAGATAGAGTTACACCTCACTTGGCATTTGATAAAGATACAGATAGCGTCTCAGGTTTTCTGTAATTTGTCTGAGCCCTGTCTCCTTGCCAGATCATTCCTCTCCCATAGTCAAATACTTTCTGCCGGCGACCCACTCTTCGTTGATGTCCATCAGGATGGATCCAACCACTCGGAGAAGTGATTCATCATTCGGGAATATCTCCGCGACCTTAGTCCTTCGCTTCAATTCCTTGTTGACCCGCTCTACCATATTGGTGGTTCTGAGCCGTTTCCAGTGCTTTTTGGGGAACGCTGTATAACTCATGAGCCCTGGGAGGAACCGCTCGATGGTATTGGCTGCTTTCCGGTATCCCCGGGCATTCAGATGATCCGCAACCTTCTGGAGGTTCTGCTCGCTGCCATACGCCTCCCGCAGCCATTCAGCGACCTCGCTCTGGTCTTTCTTGGCGATATTCTTCAGAACCGCTCGCGTGCAATGGACCTGGCACATCTGCCAGGATGCACCGAGGAAGGCGGCCTCAGCCGCCTTCTGGATGCCCGTGTGACCATCAGAGACGACCAGCTGGACCCCGGTGAGGCCGCGCTCTTTGAGGTCCTCGAACAGTCCCGACCAGAATGCCTCATTCTCACAGTCCGTGATTCGCGCACCCAGGATCTCCCGGTAACCATCCTCCCGTACCCCGGCGACCACCAGGACCGCTTTGGTGACGTAGCGTACCCCTTCACGCACCCTGTAGTATGATGCATCTACGAAGAGATACGGGGTTGCTTGCTCTATCGGCCGCAAGAGGAATGCCTGAACCTGTTCATCGAGATCCTTGGCCATCCGGGAAACCGAGGCCGGAGAAAGGTGTTCGATGCCCAGATGAGCAACGATCTCCTGAACGCGCCGGGTCGAGACACCCTGCAGGTAGGATTCCACCACGGCATTCACAAGAGCCTTTTCCGCTCGAGCATACCGTCCAAAAACCTGTGTCTCAAACGGAAACTCCCGAAACTGTGGCTTCTGGAGGGTCAGTTCGCCGTATCGGGTCTTGAGGGATCGGTTCTTGTAACCGTTCCGATACGCCTTCCGTGCATCGGTGCGCTCATACGGGGTGGCTCCTGCCTGCTGGAGTGCTTCTACAATCATTACCTTATTGAGGAAAGCAGCAATGAGATTCTTCATGCCTTCCTCGTGATCGGAAAGATAATCCGCAATAAAGTCTAAGGGATCCATGGCCCTGTTCCTCCTTTCTGCAAATCTAGGTTGGGTCCAGGGCCATTTCAATTTTACAGAAACTTCGTTACGCTATCGATCCGCGCCTCAAACTCCTCGTCCTGCGCCTCCATCCGCTGGAGCGCCCGGCAGATCCACTTCACGTCCCGGTTCGTCTCGTAAGACCGGGTTCCCGGGTGGTCTTCTCGTTGGTCATCCTGGTAACCCTCCCGGGAGACACGACGACGCAGAAAGGAAAAAGCCTGACCGTAAAGGTTGTCGCGGGGGAAATCGCGCTTTTTTCGCTTCAGAAAGTCCAAAAAGGGTGTTGTTCGGCGTCTTCTGCGCCCAGGAGTGTAGAAAGGAGCGCCACGACCTCCTCCCTGGGTGCGGGGATATCGCGGTCCACGACCACCCAGATCTCATCAGGGTCCACGCGGAAGTATGCGTGAACCAGAACATTCCGAAGACCTATCACCTGTTTCCAGGGAACGCCGGGAGAAACGCATCAAAGGCCATCAGGGAGACGGGCGGCTGCTTCCCCGATGATCTGGAGATGATGCACCATCCAGACCTGCACCAGTTCGTCCTGAAAAAACGCATCCCTGCCCCGGATCGCATATCGCTCATCTCTTCGATCGCTTCCAGGATGTCGAGGAGCCGCTCGTTCCCGTCCCTCATAACGGCACTGCCTCTTTGAGAATCCTCTTTTTGTAGCGTTCTTTGAGCGCAGTCTCCGTCACCACGTCCACCCGGCACCCGAGAGCCTCCTCCAGGTCCTGGATGAGCGCGATGTGATCGAGGAGGCTCCTGCCCGGCTCCAGGTCCACCGGGAGATCCAGGTCGCTCTCCGGCCCCGCCTCGCCGCGGGCGACAGACCCGAAGATCCGCAGGTTCGTGGCGCCGTGCCGTCCGGCTATTGCGAGAATCCTGGAACGCTTCTTCTGGATCAGATCGTGCGTGACGGACATGGCTATTCCAATCAGTCTTATCGGAAACTGGAGATATAAATTTGCCCCTGGTGACCGCATCGCTAAAATTGCGGCATAGAGGGCAGCCTTCACGACGGGAACGGCCGTCCGCCCCTTTCCTTATCCGGTGAGTTCAACCTCGCCCGCCGCGAGAGGCCGGCAGCAGAGCCTGCCGCTGTGGGCATCCGCCATCACGGCGTCGATCTTCCTTGAAACCTCTGTGCTGTAGTATGCCTCGCCGCACCGGTCGCAGACGAGCGCCGGGACATCCCTGATGACGATGATCCCGTCCCCGACCCGTGCGATGAACTCGGTCTTCCCTTCCTGCAGGGTTCCTTTACAGAACGTACATCTTTCTGGAATCATTCTCTTCCCCTCCTCGTTCGCGTATCGATCCAATCTTCAACGTCTGGCATGTAAGCGGTGATGACCCGGAGATGATCGTCACAGATCCCGAGTACTACATGGTATGCATCGGCACGGATAAAGCCGAGTATGAGCACTGAGGGGCAGGGCTCATCGTCGGGATATGATTCGATGATCTCCCCCACCCTGATCACTGAGAGGAGAGCGTCGGTGGAGATGTTACGCTCGAACATCCTGACCCGGGCGTGGTGCGAAATAATCACTGAATCCCGATCTACCAGTTCGGCGATCTCATCCCTGCCGCGATTCATCTTTTCCCTTCCTTAACAGTTCTATCACCGATGCACTAAAACATTTCCAGCCGGCAGCCCGTCACGGAAAAGGCCCCCTTCGCTTATTATACGGCGCCTTTCCCGTGCAATCTACCCCGCACCGCCCCCGATAAAGTCAGGCTAATCCCCCCGTCCATCCAATAGTTGCCTGTCATAGTCCCGGGAGGATGCAGGCCATCAGGCACAACCAGGAAGCGTTGTGCCTCAGGAGAAAAAACCACGGCAGACTTCGTGCAGAAGACCGTAAACAAAACGACGATCCGGAATTTTGCCGTCCCGATCGCCACCGTAACGCCTTTAACAACCTCATCGAGATCGTCATCGACGACAACCCCTCCGGGTGCGTTGGGTATACCGGATCTGACGGTGTCCCCGTTCCGGCGGTCGTCCGGAACCGCGAGCACTACACCGCGAAGGTGGACTTCATCGACGGTGAGGGGAAGCGCATCGGGACCGCCTCCCTGCAATCCCCCTCGATCGCCACCTTCAACGCGAACGCCGCGGAGGTCCTCGCGAACACCGCCCTCGCAACCGCGTTTGCCGGCTATGCCGAGCGCCTCTTCGAGAACGAGACCTACTACTGTCAGCTCAAGTGCCACGATCCGTCCGGTGACGACTACTATGTCACCTTCACCAACCGGGCCGTCCAGATCTCGTCCTACCAGGACGACGCCATCAAGGACGCGGTCGAGACCTGGGCCGACGCCGTCGGCGCGCTGGAGTGAGGGGGCTCTTGTCCTCTTTATCGTTCCACCTACATGCGACGGAACTGACTGGCCCCATTCCTGATCGAAAATTTCGGCTTACTCGTCATTCTCCATTTCAAGAACGCGCCGGTAGAGGGCATCCTGAATCCAGAAGCCGCCCTCTTCCCGTAACCGGTCCATCTCCTCTGCAAGTGAAGAAACCCGCCCTTCATGCCTCGCTTGAATCAATAGTCCGATGATGCCGGTGACTGGAAGACCGTAGAGCCCCGCTACGCGGCGGGCCTCGGTCTCATCGAGGAGCAGCACATCGGGCCGGATCTCAAGAGCAAGGGCAATACTCTCTGCTTCGCCCGCGTGGAGTTCCTGCTCAAGCAGGCGCACCAGAGCCTTGTCGGAGGGCTCGACCACACGCAGCCACCCCGACTTACGGGCTTCCCGGATCTCGATGGCCCCCGGGCGGCCGCCGCCCAACTCTACGACCTCCTGCCAGACCGCGGGAGGGATGCACACTGATGAAAAGCGGCGAAGAAGGTCGATATGCCCGACCATCGAGAGGTGAATCAGCGGCGAAGAATTTACTCTCCGCAATCGGCATAGCCAATGTCCTGGTCGAGGTCTTCTTCGGCATAGTGCCGGGAGATCTTCCGTGCTCCGAGTAATTCCTCCCACTCCCACCGGTTCATCCCTGCAAGAGCCGCCGCCTTCCCGGAAGAGAGGATGCCCCGCTGGTAGAGCGCCACGGCAAGCTCCCGTTGCAACTCGACGGCAACGACATCGGGAGGGAGCCGAAGTGCCTGGACGATATCTCGGGGAACCCTGATGGTGACATCGGACATAGCTGGTTTCACCTGATGAATAAAAGATAGGGGGGAGAACCGATAAACGTGGCGGTGAGTTGAGGCGCCGCAGAATTACCTCTCGGTCAGAATGTTCTATTGCCCCGGAAAGCAGGATTCTTCGATCCCATACCCGAGGAGCGGACGCTTCGGAAGATCATCGTCCGACAGACATGAAACCACCACTATATGATCAGCGTCGAGTGGGGGGTGGGGATGACCCCGGAGCCGTGGGTGTCGCCGTAGACCGATGAGGAGGATGAGGCCGCAACCACGGCCGGCACCCCGCAGTCTTTCGCCGCGACGAGCGCCTTGACGGTGCCGGTCACGCTCGCCTCGTTCGAGGCGAGGGGGTCCTTCACCGACCGGGGCATGGAGGGGATGGCCGCCGAAGATGCCAGCCGTACCGGGGAAGGCCTCCATCAGGAGGTCGAGGTCGGTGATGCTCCCCTCGACGAACGTCACCCGGGGGTGGTCGAGGAGGTGCTCGATCTTCGCCCGGCCGGGCACGGTCGCGAGGTTGTCGATGATCATGACGTCATGGTTTTGCGATAAGGTGTCTGCAAGGTTCGAGCCAGGCCGGCCCCGCCGGTGACGATGGAGCGCATGAAGAATCTATGGCGGGGGGCGGTTTAGGGCTTTCTGAATTGAACCGGAGTATCCGGTCTGTCTGGGCTCCTGTACGGGTCCAGGAGAACGCGTGCCGGGCCGCCTCGCAATCACCACCACCTCGCCACCGACCCCGTCGCAGCCCGCACATCCAGACCCACAGCGCCGCCGTACTTTGCCGGGCATGAGCCCCCGGTCCTCCCGGTGCCCGGCAAAGACCACCACCGCGTCTGCACCGGCAAGCACCCCCTCAAGGTCCCGCGAGAGCCCCGGCAGCGCGTCCGGCGACGTTGCCAGGTCCACCCACGGGTCGTGTACGCGAACCTCCGCGCCGGCCGCATCCCGGAACGGCTCAGCCGGCGTGTTCCTCGCATCATCCGAGTCGTTGATGAACGCCCGAGCCTGAGAGCGCAATCCTTGAACCCGCGAGACTCTTCCCCACCTCGCCGAGCGCCGACTCCGTCAGATGCAACATATGCTCGGGCATGAAGTCGTTGATGCCGCGGGCGAGGGTGTAGAGGGACTCCCGGCCGGCCGGAAAGTCCAGCTTCCCACGCCCGAGCACCTGCACCCCACGCTCCAGGTGGTAGGTGTCCTTCGTCAGGCAGTGGCCGCCGACCCCGGCCAGAGGAGCCCGTTGGAATAGCTGATCCGGGCCTCGGGGGCATATACGGACAGCAGCCTCACATACCGGGTGGAGGGGGAAAAAGGCTGTGTAAGAGAGCCTACCTGCGCGAGTAGTCCTTATGAGCCCCTTCGATCGTCATGATCTTTACGATCTTGACGACGTTCTCCTCGTGCTCGATGATATAAAAGACCGTGAACGACCTGCCGATGTGGAGGCGATAGACCGCAGGAAGATGGGGATACACAAGTTTCTCCTTGTTCCCTCCGGGAAACGGGTCCTCCGCGAGCCCCTGGATCTTCTCGACGACGATGCGCCGGGCTTTCTGGGGGAGCTTTTTCAGGAACTCCCGTGCTCGTTTCTCGATCAGAATGGCGAACACGCTCCACTCTCCCCGGTGCCTCAGTCGCCCTGCAGGATCTCGTCCGGGTCAAAGGCTACGAACTCGCCGGTCTCCTCGAGCTCGACGATCATCTTCCAGTCGCGGTAGTCCCGCTCGCGCCGGATCATTCTGGCGATCAGTTCATCGTAACTCTCCCCCGCCTCCTTGAGGTCGTGGAGGTCCTTCCAGGTGGGCTCTTTCACGGGGATGCGCTTGATCTGGCTGCCGGGATCGTTCGTGGCAGAAGACATACACCTCTGTAGGTTGGCATGCTATTTATCGATGTGCATATTTGCCAGATTGTGCATATATGCCACAATGGGCTACGGGGACCTCCGATGGGCAGAGCGAGATCGACGTCCTGATCATCGGCGACGAGGCCTGGGTCGATCACGGCCGGGCGCCGGCACCGGAAGCAAAGACCGATCGAGAGGTGCAGTTGACGGCCGTCCCCTACTGCCGGTGGGAGCAGATGAAAGAGGAGGGCGACCCGTTTGCCGCGAGCGTCCTCGAAAACCACATGCTCGTTACCGGGGTCCGCCTATGAGGTGGCGGGAGTGCGTCGACCCGGGGCTCATGCCCCGAGCCGGAACGGATACACTCACCACTCCGCCTGCCCGGCCAGGAGTTACCTGTGCATCGCCTCAGGACGGCGCCGTCGGGCCCGGTGCATCCGGAGATACTCTGACCGGGAAAGAGCGAAGTCTTCGGCATTCTCAAAGAACGCGTCGATCAGATCGGCCTCTCTCGCCTCCAGACTTCGGTCGGGACTTCCCTGACCCGGAGGGCATGTCTCCGGACAAAGCCCAGCCGCTCCTGCCGGTTCTTCTTGCGAGTGAACTACCCCGCCCACGACCCCGCCGGCCCGCGAGCACCAAGCGTCGAAACCCTCCGCTCTCGCACTTTGAGGTGTTCGAACTCCCGCCCTTCGATCCGTCGTCCACCCCGGGCCAGGCAGCGTTCCTCGCCACGCATGCGGATACCGAGAACGTCGATCTGAACGTGTGTCAATATCACTTGCCGGGGCTCTCGCCGTCGAGCCCGTTATGGCCGGTTCCTCCGTCACTCCGGGAGAGATAGAATCGCAAACCTGTAAAGAACGTGCTCACGGGATCGTGCCCCTGAAAGGAGCACCTGACAGATCGCTCCGGCGAACAGATACTTTAATGAAGGCTTTCATGACGGCGAACGGGTACACGTGTATGGCCGGTGGAGACTACATCGATAACACAAATTGAGTGTCCTGAAGATTCGGTAGTCATGTCGGCGCAGGATACGGTGTCCGGGTCCAGCATGATGATTGCGGCTGTTACTTCCTGAGGACCCGGGGCTCAAGTGTAGGTTATGCTAGATGATAGCGAGGCTACCGAAGTATCGCCATCATAACCATCCTGGATAACCTGCCCCGAACCCAGGAGTTCAGCCATCGGGAGATGGATGCTCAAACAGGGAGTCATCCCCCGGGCGAAAGGTAAGCCGCCGCGGTTTGGCCGGGGGTTCCGGCTGATCCCGGGAAGATCGATATCACGCATGTATCGCGCATCATTGCCCTGTCTCCCTCCCTCGCCCGGAGCGACAGAAGTAAGCGTATGTTAAGGGAATAGCACCCTGTTCTCCCTCCCTCTATCGATCTGAAGAGTCCCTTTTCACCGGGGAATAGATTCGATCTCCGTTAACCTTGCTGCCTCTCCGCCCATGCCTCATGAATGCCGTACAATCATCGAGATCGAGACAGATTCCCTCCCCTTCGGCCCTGCGCGAGAACGACCGTGCAACGACGCAGAAGTACTCGCTCCGCTGATCGTTGTGCCAGGAGACGAGGGGTGCTTTCCGCCGCAACCCCGCATAGACCTCTGCGGCATCGACCCCATCCTGCCACTTACACTCGCAGAACAGGATCCGGTACGGATTCTCAGCGAGACAGACAATATCGATCTCTTCCCCGCGGTGCCACCAGCTCCCGATCCTGGTGAATACGAACGGCAGAATACCATCTCCGTTGATATGATCGAAGAGATCCATCACCATCGCCTCGAAGTGTTTTCCGACATACCGCGCGAATTGCGGCCGCACGGACTGGTCCATGACCAGCGGGGCGTTGCCGCGTTCGAGCATATCAAGATGGGGATTGACGAAGGAGAACCAGAAGTCGAAGAGGTTGTCTGAGAGGAAATAGAGTCCTTGTCTGCTCTTGTGGCCTTCAGTCACGGGGATGCACCGGTGCACCAGCTTCAGGTCGATAAGGATCGAGAGATACTTGTTGACGATACTCTTAGAAAGGCCGGTATCGTTGCAGATGAGTCCGATCCGGTGGTTTCCCCCTGCAAGGGAGAAGAGGATGGAGAAGTAATACCTCGGTTCGACAAGTTCGGCCCTGAGCACGAACTCCACGTCCCTGAAGAGAAACGAATCTTCCCTCATCACTTTCTCCTCGATATTCTTCAGGATATCCCATTCCGGATCGGCGGCCATGATGTATGCCGGCGTCCCTCCGAAGACCGCGTAGAGCTCGACTGCCTTCTTCATATCCCCTATATAGTCGAGAACATGGATGAACCGGAGGGGGTGCAGGAGGATCTGCCCCGTTCTCCTGCCAAAAAGAGGACTCCCATACTCCATGGTCGCGGATTCCATCGTCGATATGCTCGATCCCGACAGAATGAGATATATTCGGGTCTTCTTCAACCGCCTGTCCCAGTATTCCTGAAGCATCGAGGGAAGCGAGGTGTCCTCCTTGACCAGGTAGGGGAATTCATCGATGGCGATCACGACACGATCGGTTGCGTGCTGGATAAGGTACTCGAAAAAGCTGTCCCAGTCAGAGAAACCATTTTTCTGAAGGAACGGATCTTTGAAATAGGCACTCAGGTCTGCAGAAAATCTCCGGAGCTGCAGATGTTTCGACTCTTCCCGTGCGACGAGATGTATTCCCGTGGCGCTATGAAGGAACTGGTCGATAAGTTCACTTTTTCCGACCCGCCGCCGGCCATAGAGCACGACGAATTCTGCGCTGTCGTTCTCGTACCGCTCAAGAAGGTGAGAGAGTTCCCGGCCCCGGTTAAGGAAGACACTCATAAGTAGTATACTATAGAGTGTACTATTTTATAGTTTGTGGGAGAATGTGCTGGTGCCTCCCGATCCGGTTCCAGCATATACCTGGTAATTGATTTCGGGGGATCCCACCAGATTACGCCGGCGCAACAACCCGTGTTCATGACAGAACAATCGCACGGTGGGAGTGCTCCCAGTGTCAGTCGTTTCGTAGAGCACTAACAATGGGGGGAGCACCCTTGCCGGGAACCTGCCGTTGCGGTCTTCGCACCCCCGGCTGAATAAGATATATCCGTTGCCGGCACCGATCTGGTCTCGATGCCGGCTACGAAGAAGATCCCCATCTTGAAAGAGACCTATGCTGCGATCCTGGACCTCAGGCGCCCGGGCGAGACACTCGACGGTACGCTCGCAAGGCTGGTGGAGGCGGTAAAGAAACAGCGGCTCGCGGATGATGTCGAGGAAGTCATGGCGCGCAATACGTTCGTGGAGTTGTGACACACCGCCTCATGGCGGAGAAAGGTTATCCGGGCTCGTCCGGGGCTCCGGCTCTACCTGTGCTGTTCACAGCCGGATGATGGAGCAACGAGATGCATCCGGCGAGTACTCTCAAACTCGGTTCGCGATCTGTCCGCCGGTTCCTCCCTCATCTTCGAAGTATAACCGCACGGCCTCTTCGACGTTCTCAAGCAGTTCTTCGAGCGTCTCCCCATTGGTAAAGATGCTGTGCCCGGTTGCGCCGGCAGACCAGTACCCATCTGAATAGATAGCCTCATTATCAGGGTTGATGATCAGGAGCATGCATGGTGCTTGAAGAGACGCTGGCGCTCTACAACCAGGACGAGGCCAGGGAGGTTGCCGGCGCCCTCCGGAAAGGGGGGATACCGGTCCGCGTCGCGCGCAAGGACACCCTGATACGGTCGGTCGTCATTATCGGCAGGATCCGGGATATCAAGGCCGCCATCGAGGAGAGGATCGCGCGGGGCGAGGAGGACGATGATGCCCGGCCGTGGCTCAAGAGAGTTCTCGCCTCGCTGCAAGAGGAAGAAGATGCGGTTGCAGCCTTCCTGCAGCAGCATTCTCCCGGCGAGACGGTCACCGCGATCATGCCGAAGAAGAGCCTGCCCGACCTCTACCGATCGCTCTGGATGGAGGGAACCGATGTGGAAGAGGCGAAGAAAGTGGTCGCAGAGTACCTCAAGGACCGCAAAGTCTTCATGCTGCTCGCACGGAGCGGGCAGATCCAGGTGACCGATGACGGGGAGGCAACCCTGCAGGGGCACCCCGAACCCGGCGACCTGGTCACCAAACTCTCCGGGGAGATCATCGATGAGGTCGGACTAAAAACCCTGAAGAAACATGCCGTCAGGACCAGCATGGCGATCACCTCCGCCCCCGAATTCCACCTGGAGTTCAGCGCGGAGGCGATCGGCATGCTCCAGCTCCCGGATCTGGACGACCTCGTCAACGGGACGGATATCGATCCCGACGTGTATAATGCGTTCCGTGACAGCGTCTATGCCAAGTGGACCGTCGCCTCCCGGGTGATGGCTCTTCTCAAAGGACGCGGGACCGTTCCGGCCGGGGAGATCTTTGCTCTCCTGCAGGGCGACGCCTTTGATATACCCGGCAGGATCGAGGAGGTCACCCTGGAGCTCGACATCGATTTCGTGCAGGGGCTGCTCGATGATATGCGCAAGATCGGTATAATTCGGAGAAAGGGGGCGGGATACCGGCTGGCATGACGCGCGCCCCACCGCCGGCTCTATCGAGATCTCGAACCGATGCCCTCATCGTCTGGAGAGCTCTATGGTTTTACCCGCCGCATGGGGGAGACCCCATACGTGCGGTGAGCCTCCCGCCGGAGGAGAAGTTATCTCCTCGGGGCTCCCTGCGCGAGCCTTCCATTCTTTCCCGGCAGTCGGGAGGATTATGCCGCAAAGTTTCGGTATATCTCCTCGCAGACCCGGACGTTTGAGCGCCCCTGCTCCGGCGTCACCGGGAAGGGGGCGTTGAACGCGACGTCGATGCCGTGGATCATCAGGTTCTCGACGACAGAACTCCCGCTCACCCGTGCCGCGGCCGGGTTGTGCCGGTGGAAGGCAACGTAGAGGGGATCCCGCACGACCCTCGCGACCTCGGCGACGACCGGGTTGAACCGCTCGATGTGCCCGACACCGACGGTCAGCCCCTCCGGGATCCGCTTGAGAACCTCCTCGCACTCGCGCGACGTGAGACAGAGGAGTTTCTCGATCAGGGCGTGCAGGCGGCGAGGACCTGTTCGATGGTCGTGAGGTGGTAGGGGGTCGGCACACAGACTGAGACGCATTCGGCCTTTACGAGCACCTCCTCCATCGAACGGCAGACCCCCGCCCTGGTCGCGGCGGCGACCTCTTCGGCGGCATCCGTGTTCAGGTCGTAGACGTAGGTCGTCCCGACCTCTCTCTGCTCGGTGTAGACCCGGTCGTGGTTCCTCCCCATCGTTCCCGTGCCGATGACGCCTGCGTCCATTAGACCACCCCGTTGATCGTGTCGACGATATACTCCCGCCCTTCATCCGTGACGTTCGGGTGGACTGGTATCGAGAGGACCGATGCCGCGAGCGACTCCGCGACCGGGCAGGATGAAGCCCCGGCGTAGAAGGGCTGCCGGGTGAGGGCGATCGGGTAGTGGACGGCGCAGCCGACACCGCGCTCGCGGAGGTGGGTCATGAACTTATCCCGGGAGAGAGGGAACCTCCCGGTGAGCCGGAGGGAGTACTGGTGCCAGACATGGGTCCGGCCGGGTGCGACCGCCGGCAGTACGAGCCCCGGGGCGGTGATATGACTGTTATAGTACGCGGCGTTCTCCTGCCGGCGGCGATTGAACCCATCGAGTTTTGCAAGTTGCGCCCGGCCTATCGCGGCGTTGATATCGGTCATCCGGTAGTTGTAGCCGAGCTCGGAATGAAGGTACTTCTCGCTCTGACCGTGGTTGATGAGCCGGCGGAGGTGCTCGTCATACTCGTCCGATGCCGTCGTCACCATGCCGCCCTCCCCGGTCGCCAGGTTCTTCGTGGCGTAGAAGGAGAAGCAGGCGAGGTCGCCGAGGTTCCCGGCCTTCTTCCCCCGGTAGGTGGCCCCGTGGGCCTGGGCGGCGTCTTCGATGAAGATGAGGTCCTCATCGTCGCAGATCTTCCTGACCGCCGGAACGTCGCAGGGTTGGCCGTAGAGGTGGACGGCGATCACGGCCTTCGTCTTCTCGGTGACCTTCGTGAGGGCATCGGCAGGCTCGATCGTGGCGGTCGCGGCATCGACGTCGGCAAAGACCGGCACCGCCCCGCACATCGAGACTGCTGAAGCGGTCGCAAAGAACGTGAAGGCCGGGACGATCACCTCGTCCCCCGGCCCGACGCCGGCGGCAAGGAGCGCCGCGTGGAGGGCGGTGGTACCGTTGCTGACGGCGACGGCGTGGGGGACGCCGCAGTAGGCGGCGAACTCTCCTTCAAAGGCGGCGGTGACCGGCCCCTGGGCGATCATGCCGGAGGCAAGGACGGCGAGAACAGCCTCGCTCTCCTCGTTCCCGAGGGATGGCTGGGCGATAGGGATGTGCATGGATCTCTCTCCGGGTGCTGGTGTCATGTCTCTTTCGTGGGGTTTCATATACGGGTTGCCTTTTGAGATCCAGACACCGGATGTGATCCGGAATACGGTCGCTATATTCTCCGTTTTGGAATGTGCGCGAATTGCAAGGCCATCCCGGCACTCCATCGTCCATATCGTCGGACGATTCTACAAACACATAAAATATTTCCCTGTAATTACGATCAAGGCGGAAATATTGCGAATTTCGTGAAAAGAACGAATGAAATACTATATATACTCTGATGACATTAGCCCCCTCTCATGATACGCCAACCCGTCAACTCCGGCAGCCTCCGGTCGGTCGGATACGATCTTCGACCCGGCATCCTGGAGATCGAGTTTGCGAACGGTTCGGTCTACCAGTACCTGGATACGCCTGCAACGGTCTACCAGGAGCTGCTGATCGCCCCCTCCCACCGGAACTACTTCGCCCGGCACATAAGGGATCGCTACCCCTATCGAAAGATCGGGTGAACCGCTTCACTCGAGACCCCCGGCCCGATACGTCTGGGCGGGAATCAGCCAGAGGGGCGCCGTTCCCCTCCTGCTGGTTCAGGCCGGGCCCTTCTGCTCCGCGTCCTTCTTCCGGTAGCCCTCGAGGAGTACCGTCACCAGGTTCTTCACCGGCACATCCGTGCAGTCCGCAATATGGAACTCGCAGAACGGGCAGACCGTCAC
>ENA-UOUL01004042-UOUL01004042.1-bioreactor-metagenome-genome-assembly--contig:-NODE-4042-length-14095-cov-3.545228_pt1 | contig 14095 bp, 7 predicted proteins | sample MGYA00249838_ERZ747220 | MGnify/ENA primary metagenome ERZ747220 (study PRJEB28778, sample SAMN05720191) | bioreactor metagenome | isolation source: Anaerobic biogas reactor | place: USA:Washington...
TCGATCTCCAGCACGGTCACGTCGAAGGTGCCGCCGCCCAGGTCGTAGACCAGCACCTTGGTCTTGGTGCCGTCCGACCCCATGCCGAACGATATGGCGGCTGCGGTGGGCTCGTTGATGATCGTCACGTCGTCCAATCCGGCGATCTTGCCGGCGGTCTTGGTGGCGTCGCGCTCCTGCTGCCCGACAATGATATATTCCACCCGGTATTTTTCCAGGTACGCTTCCACAAACGCTTTATCCAGGCTCATATAAAACGCGTTCACTTCATCCACACGCGCCTGAACCTTATCCGAGCCAGCTACCGCCCGCTGTTGGCGCTGATGGTAATTCCACCCGACCACACCCGGCAGACCGGTGTAGATGGTGTAGCGGTTGCCCCAGTAATATTCGTAAGCCTGCGCCTCCAGGATGACAGGCGAACCTTGCACTTCATCCTGCAGCCATTGGATGGCGCGGTAATCCTGCCCCAGGTCCATATCCACGCCGTTCACCTGGTAGCGTGAACTTTCCATATACTTCATTCCGTCCAGGGTATGCGGAGCGTCGGGGTCCATCCGGTCGGTCACCTTGTCGCGCGTGGCAAAAATCGGGAACATCAATGCGGCGGTCAAAAGCAGGATCAGCGGCACCTGGAAAAGCGCCTGGATACCGCCCTGCCATTGGTTCATATCCCGCCAGGTCAGCGCCAAACCGACCCCCGCCGCCAGCGCCAAAAACATCCACGCCTGCAGGTAGAGCTTGAACACGACGTTCATCCTGCCGATATCCCCTACCAGGTGCACCAATTCCACCACGATGGTCAGCAAGAGCCCCGTCCCAACCATAAAGAAGAGCAGTTTCTTGCCGTCCGGCACCCCGGGCGCCAAAAGCAGCGCCAGCGCCCATAGGCAGAGCGGCAGAGCAATCAGCGCGATTTTGACCTTCAACACCAGCAGCCCAACCAGCGCCGCTCCGACACAAAGCATTGCGGCGATGATCCAGCCCTTTGCTCCCTGATATGGTTTCAGGCTTGATACCCGCGTGGCAGCCATCCACTGGCGGCTTTCCCAAACAAACCAGCAAAAGATCAAAAACAGCAAAAATCCCCAGTGTGTAAAATACGAAGCCAGGGGGGTACGGTCGCCTTGCCAGAAGCCGATTTGCCCATAACCCGGGTAAAACCAGCGTGTGAACGGTTTATAGATCAAGCTGGAGACGAGATAGAGCGCGGCAACGCTCAGCAGGATTTGTGCGAGTTTCGTCAGCGCTGGCGGGAACCAGCGATTGCGGATCGCCGGAATATACCGCCACCCGACATAAGCAAGAATAACCATATTGAGCACCATGAAGGTATAAAAGTCCCAGGTGTTGATCGGTTTCAAGGCGCCGATGACCAGCCCGCCAATTAGGAATCCAAACACCGCGCCAATCAGGTTCTTTCCCGGCTGCCCGTGCCACTGACCGCGGTTCAAAAGCAGCGAAAGCCCCCAACCCATCGCCGCGATCACCACAGGCATCGCGATCAGATGGGCGTGAAAGTCCGCGTAGAGGAAGGTAAAGTAAGGGAATTCCGTGATGGATTCCCCCGGAATGGTTCGGCTCGGGTTCCAATACCAACTGCCGGCGCTGATCGGAAGGAGCTCACCGCGGAAAAGTTTGCCGATCCCAATCAGCAGCCACTGCGCGCGCTGAACCAGGTTCCCCTCCGCGAGCGCCTGTCCGCCCGAACCAAGCGAACTGATCGCGTCGGAAAAGAGCTTGACCTCTCCCAGATTGCCAAGAAATCCAAGCGTCAACATTGCCGCGATACCTGCCCAAAAAGCGAGGTCGAAGACTTTCGCTTCCTGTTTCTCCCCGCCTATGATCACTTTGGTGATATTCCAAGCCAGGCTGAACGCCCCCACCGAGAACATGCCGTACCACAGCGCCAAAAGGATGTTGTAAGCTGTTGCCGGGATGACACCGAGCAGTTTCATTGGCATGCCAACCAGAACCTGCCCGTAATAGTAGTAGTTGATATACCCGCCCGCGTACCAGGGGTCGTAAGCCGGAAACACGGCGCTTTTGATGACCGCGTTCAGGTATGAGAAATCCATGGGCTTCTCCCCGCCCCGCCAGGGGTGCCAGAGGTCCGGGTTCAGCCAGCGGACCCAGAGGAAGAACGCGAACATCAGGAGGAAGACGCCTTCCTCAACCAGCAACTGCTTCCAAATGGTTCTCAAATCGCGCGCGAAGCCTTGCCTCGTCAGCCATACGCAGAGCAGCCCAGCCAGCGCCATTCCGCCCAACACTCCCCAGAGCAGTCCGCGCGTAACGGGCACGCCGGCAGATCCCAGGGCGAAGGCTAAAAAGGCAAACAGCAGCAGCCCAATGATTCTGGAAAAACCATAGCCCTTATCCTTCAAGCCGGGCAGAGTAATTCGCAGAAATGGAAAGACCAGCCAGCCCAGAAGCAAAGTGAAACCATAAAAAGCGATCACAGCCAGGGCAGGCTGGCGGTTGAGCAGGCTTTGCCGGTTGAATATCTCCGACCAGGTGCCGTTCGCCTGCTGCAATTCCAGATTCTTTTCCGAAAGCATCAGCGTGGGTTTGCCGGATTTATACTGGGAGGCTTGCCGGGGAGTCAGGAAGATCGCCTGGCTGATATCCACGCCGTCGAGGAAAGCTGCCAGTTTTTGCGGGTCAAAGTCCGCGGTTTTGCGAAAAATCATCACCTTCGGATGGTCATAGACCGAAAAGGCTTCTTCTGCGAATTGATCGTTAAATTCCCAATTCCCAAAAGTTGGATAAGAGGTAAACACGGCTGTCAATTCAAAGCCGAGTTTTCCCTCAAACATGCCGGGTTCCGCCAGGTTGTAGCAGGTAACACTGTCCAATTCTTCCGGACAGCCCACCAGCGCGCGGTAATACGCCGTGCTGAGCGGATACCTTTCAGGCACGCGCGGGATCGTACCCCACTGCCGGTTGGAACTCATAAAAATGTAATCGCCCTGGCTCAGCATTTGGAAGAAGCGGTCGCGTTTCGCCTGATCATCCTGAGCGTACATGTCCAGGTTCAGGTCGTTCCGGAAGATGCCCATGACTGAATCGTAGGGTATGTAACCGCTCATCATCACCGGCAAACCGTCATCCCAAACCGTCTCGTGCACCACGCCCAAAGAGTTGACCGCGATCTGACCTGACCCTGAGATCAATTCCAAAGTCAGTTCAACATCCTGCATCCGGCTCAGATTCAGGCTCTGCGGCAGGTCAAACACCACCTCGCTGCCCAATCCTTTGCCTGGGTCAAGAAAAGTACCGCTGATCTCGGCGCTGACGGTCTGGCGGGGATCCTCAGCGGTTGTGGCGAGCGTCAGCCGCAAAACTTTCTCCGCCGGATTCTGCGAGGCATCCACCAGTCGCGGCAGCCTCACTTGTGTGACCTCACCCGCTTTGGTAACCATCACACGAATCTCGAACGGGTTTCCTTCCGTGATCCGCTGGCTGACACGCGGCAGGTACTGCTTGTTGAGCGTGCCGCTCTGCCCGGCGTAAGTAATAAACGGAACACCGGTGAGATAAGGCTGACAGTTGTCGGTACTGAAACCAAGCTCAAGGATATAAGCCTGACCCTTTTCCAGGCGAATGCCAGTTTCCAGGTGAAATTCCAGACTATTCACCTGGCTGCCCGCCTGCGGCTGGCTGCTCAAGACGCCGGTCAGCATGGATTTGCCGTTTTTCGCCTCGCGGATGTCGAGCGTGTAGAGGATCGGATCAATCGACTGTGTCAGGTCCTGCGCCTCCGGGAAGGTGACTGTTTGGATCACGCCGTCGCGGTCTGCGGTAAACAGGCTCAGGTAACTCTCGCCGGCTTGCAATGTGACCTGGTTGCGGTACTGCCCCTGCTGGGTAAAATCGCCGTTTTCAGTCTCGAGGATCAGGTTAATGGGACCCTCCAGATGCTCATAGATCCACCGTGAAGCGATGATACGCGTCACCGGTCGGGTGTAGATCGAGGTAAAGGCCAGGGCCCAAAGCGCAGTGGCCAACACCACACCCACAACAAGGCCACGCCCCAGCGCTGCGAGCCACCTGCTGCGACGGGCGGTACCGACGGCATCCCACAGGCGCACCAGCCCATAGGCAGCCACCAGCGCCATGGTGGGATAGATGGGCAAGATGTAGCGCATCGCTTTGACGAACTGGATGCTCTGGTAGCCAAAGGTAAAGGTCATCCAGGACCAGGGCAGCAGATGCGCACGGTGCCCCTTGAGCAACTCCCAGGCCATGAGCGCCCATCCCAACCAGATCGCCAAGCCCATCGGTAGGCCGACGCCCCAAAGCACCAGATTCTTGAGCATGTACCACACGGCTGGCCGCGAGGCCCACTGGTGGCTCGGGGGATAGTCGATCTCGCCCGAGACGAGCCGCCGCACATACGACATGTCGTCCTTCCACTGCGGGTTGATGCTCAGGCCGAACAGGCCTGGCCCCTGGAAGGCGTGTGGCTGAGCGACTCGAAAGGCCAGCGCCGCCAACAAGATGATGATCACCGCGGCAGGCAAGAGCTCTAGTGACTTTAGTGCGAACCAGTCCCACGAGACACCCTGCGTACTCGCGACTTGCTGCAAACCCAGCTTTAGCTGGTAACGCCCCAGTCGGCGGCTACGCCACCACACGATAGCCTTGTCGAGGCCGCCTCGTCGCCAGGCCGCCAGCACAAAGGCCAGCGCAATCACCAGCCCAAAGGTCAACACGCTGATCTTGCAGGCCACGGCCAGCCCAAAGACCAGCCCAAGCAAGATGCGATCGCGCCAACGATCGCCCTGCGCCACACAGACAGCGAGATAAAAGGCCAACGTGACGAGAAAGGTCAGCGTGGTATCGACGGTGAAATAGTGCGACTGCTGGATATTCAGAACGGCGAACGAAAGCAGTGCGGCCCCCAGCAGGCCCACACGTCGATCGTACAGGCGGGCGCCGATGGCATAGACGAGGACAACGCAGAGCAGGTCCATCACGCCAGAGACAGCCCGTCCCGCCAGATAGACGCCACCGTAGCCCGTCAGGCCGGTGAGCTGGCCAACCGCCTTGGTGATAAACACCGGCAACACGCCATAGACGTACGACCCATGGCCACGGTTGTAGGGGTTGAGCGGGCTTTGCGCGGTGTCCCAATAGTCAGACAGCGTTGCAGGCCAGGAGAGGCTATTCTCGACCATGGTGAGAAAGCGCTCATCGGGGTGCAGATGCTGGCCGTCATCCCAGTCGAGACCGGTGAACCGCAACGCGGCGCCCAACAGAACGATGGCCAACAAGGTCAGCGCGGTGGCCAAACGTGCTTTGCGGATGCTATGGCCGCTATGGGCGGTGGGGGCTGGATGCATCGGCTCTGCCTCGCAAGCGAATGGGCCTATTGTATCCGCCGCAGCAAGGTCAGCCAAGCGCTGGCGCGGCAGGCTACACGGCCGTCTGACGAAGCGTCGCGGACTTGGTAGCCTTGATGGCAAGGCTCACAAAGGTCTGTTTGCGGGCCATGCGCTCCGGGTCGTCATTCCACCGATCGAATACGTTGATGACGGCCAGAGCCCAGTTGATGGGGTTCAAGGGGTGACGCGCATTCTCACGCCCACGAAATCGATGGGCTGAGCGACTGATAAACTCCGGCAACAGACCACGCTCGATGAGCCCCTTGCCCACGGTATAGACCAGCGTCTGCGTCGCCGGAAAGCAGTAGTGCGTCAATGGCTCGATAGGAGCGCACTCAAAGCCCGCCTGCGTGAGAGCCTGCTGCAGTTGTGCCGGCTCATAGAGGCGCTGGTGGTTGGCCCAGATACCAGCGAAAGGCCCGTGACGAATCGGCCTGCCGGTTAGCGCCTCAGCGATGCGGTTGATGGGGTCATACCAGGCCGAGTAGCGAGCTGCGGGCACGGTGACGGCCAACACGCCGCCGGGCCTGAGCACGCGATAGACCTCGTGCAACCCTGTCGCGTCATCGTCGAGGTGCTCAAGCACCTCAGTCATGAGCACGCGGTCAAAAGAGCCATCCGCATAGGGCAGCCGCAGAATGTCGGCCTCGCTGAGCAGCACCGGCCGGCCGGCCAGGGCGCTGCGGGCAAATGCCAGCGCATGCGTGTCACGGTCGACACCCCAGACGCGCAGGCTGCCAAAGAGCTCGGTCATGCAGAGCGAGTAAAAGCCCATGCCGGTGCCACAGTCGAGCACAGCATGTCCGGGGGCCAGGTCCAGATAGGCCAGCATCGTACGTACCCGCCGCTTGTAGGCCACGTCTGACTCGTTGTACAGCAGGTCTTCGAGCTGCTTGGATTGCTGGGCCGTTAGGGGCATGGTGCGCAGCGCCTCAGCTGATCACCAGATCGCCGAGCAACGCCTCGTAACGCGAGATAGTCTCTTCAAGAGAAAAGACCTGACGGGCGCGTACAGGGTCGACCGGATACCGATCAGGATGGTTGATGACCTCTAGCAAACCCTCGGCCAGGGCCTCGGGGCTATGCGGGGCCACAAGGCGGCCCATGCCCGAAACCTGCACTACCTCTCGCGCACCGGGGATGTTGGTGCACACCACCGGCGTGCCACAATAGAGCGCTTCGGTCTGCACGATGGCAAAGCAGTCGGTGCGGCTGGGCAGAGCAAAGACATTGCACATGGCGTAGAAATTGGCCAGCTTTTGACGGTCCGTGATCAGGCCGAGAAACCGCAGATGCTCGGCGTTGCCATCCACCAGGTGCCGCCAGCGCTCAAAGAACGACTCATACACCACCTGGTGGTCGCCAGCATAGGCAAAGATCACATCGGGCCGTTCACGGGCTACCAGAGGAATGGCCTGCAGCAGATAGTCAAAGCCTTTCTCCTCGACAAAGCGCCCTGCAAAGCCCACGATCGGCCGTGTACCCACCCCCAGATCTGCACGCCAGGCAGCCACTGCATCGCCATCGGGCTCTGGGATGGCTACCGCGGGGTAGATCGCCGTGAGCTTGTGGAGATGCGGCTTGAGAAACGCCGAGTGCTCGGCATAGTCCTGCGAGTGCGTGCTGATATGGTCGGCCACTGCGGCGCCGCGGTCTAGCATAAAGCCGACGGTGCGCTGGACGAACTGGTTCCAGGCGCCGGCGGGCATCACCAGGTCGCCATGGTGGGTCATGAGCATCTTGCGCTTTTCGGCATGGGCGATGATGCCCAGCAGCCAGGCCTCGAGCATGGGCGTGTGGACCTGCACCACGTCGTGATCGAGCACCAGCTCGCGTGCGGCGCCGATAAAGCCGGGCATCACCTGGCCCCGGCTGAGGCGCAGCATGGTGGGCAGCCGCACGATGCGCACCCCTTGATAGGTCTCTTGGCGAGGCAGCTCTCTGTTGTGCTGCGATGTGAGGACAGTCACTGTGTGCCCACGCGCCGCCAGCCCCTCGGCGATCTTTTGCGTGATGGCGGTGAGCCCCGTCCAGTGAGGGTAATAGTAGGTCAAAGCCATCAAGACACGCACGTCAGACTCCGGGTAGAGGTGGATGCTGATCGACCGCCCCGCCAGACGCCTCTGTGGTGGGTACCGCCTGCTCGCGGAGCTGCGCGAACCGCACACCCTCGAAGGCGAGACTAGCCAGGCCAAGCAGAATCAGCACGAGGTTGGTGTAGAGATGCAGCAGCAGGGCATAGACACCGGCCATGCTGCGCGTATAGCCAAAGACAGCCAGCGCTTCGATCACGGCGGCCTCAAAAACGCCCAGCGCACCCGGGGACGAAGGCAGCACCATGCCAAAGGCTGAAGCCACCAGGGCCGTGGTTGTTGCGACAAAAGAGCGCTGCATGCCTGCAAAGGCGAGTAGCACGCAATAGTTCAGCAGAGCATAGCCGCCCCAGATCAGCGCCGAGCCGAGCAGCACGCCGGGCATGACCCGCCAGTTAGCCAGCACGCCAAAACCGTGCACCAGGTTTAGCACCAGCTGCTCGACCTTGGGGCTGCCCACCAGGGGGATGCGCCCCACCCAACGCCACACCCATGTTACGCCGTGCTCGCCATAGCGCGAGAGCACCATGAGTGCCAGCGCAGCGACGACAGCCACGCCTCCAAAGACTATTCCCCCCAGCCTGATCCATCCCGGCAGAGGCGTAAAGGGCAAAAGCAGGAGCATGATCACCACAGCACACAACACATCCAACAACCGCTCGATGAGCAGCGTTGAGAAAGCCTTGCCGATGCCACCGTCGACCTCTCTGCCCGCCAGATAGGCGCGAATGACCTCGCCTGCCTTGGCCGGCAGGATGTTGTTGTAGAGATAGCCGATGTTCACAAAGTTGTACATGCGGCGCAACGGCACGTTGTTGGTGGGGTGCATCAGCAATCGCCAGCGAAAAGCGCGCACCCAGCTCACGGCGAAAATCACCATAAAGGCGGGGATGAGCCAGAGATAGTTGGCCTGCGACAATGCTGCCCACAGCTCTGACCATTGGATCACCCAGAGGGCGTATCCCAGAGAGAGGAAGCTGATCAGCAGCCCGATCAGCACGGCGCCGCGACGCTGTCTTTTACCCTTGTTGGCAGACATGACGCGGCGAGTATATCACTCGCGCCACGGCCCACCAAACGGCCCCGCTATTCGTCTGCAGCAGTATCGGGCAGGCTCTGCGCCACGTCTGCAAAGAGCGCAAAGAGCTCCTCTCGACTGGGCGTGCTGGTGCGCTGAAAGATGAGCGGTTTGGGGTGGTCGTACACGGTAAAGCTCTCGTCGGCACGGCCCAGGTTGATGCGCAAGTCAGCCTGCTGCTGTGCGATGAGCGCGGGCACTGGTAAATCGGGGTTACTGAAGGTGTCGTTGGCCAGGGTCAGGCCCCACAGCGATGGCTGCGTGTCCTCATAGTGCACCAGCTCAAAGCCAAGCTGCCCGCTAAACAGCAGTTCATAGTAACGAGAGGTGAGGGGAAAGCGCTCATTCAGCCGTGGCAAGGCGTTGTAGAGTCGGTTCGACGAGATGCTGACATAGTCGCTGCGGGTCAACAGGTCGAGCAACTCCTCGAGCTTTTGCTTCGAGTCCTCGTCGTGCGCCTCAAAGAACTGAAAGACGTGCCCTGCGGTACAGCGCAGCTCTCCCTGGCCCTGCAAGAGCGGCAAGGGATCATCCCAGGTCTCGACCATGATGGCGCGGCTGGGCGCATAGTTGGCGCAGATCCACTGGGTGGCGCGAATCCAGGTGTGTTCGTGACGGTAGATGTTCATAAAGGCGCCGGCATAAAAAGCGGCACCCGACGCTACCAGCGGCAGTATGGCACGCCCCCAGCGAACGCCGCCCACGGCACGCGCTTGCCACAGTCTGAGGCAGAGCCTGGCCGCCCACATGCAAAGCAGCGGCAGCACGGGCAACATATAGCGCAAGAACTTTGTGTGAAAAGCGCCCACCAGGCCAAAGTAGACCACGAACCACACAACTGGGAGCAGCTCGGCGTCAAGCGCACGCAGGCGCAAGACAACCAGACGGCGCAGCTGCGCCCAGCAGGCCCACAGAGCACCGACAAAGCCGGCAACGCCAAGCGGAAAGCCCAGCGCCCATTTGGTGGTCTGCCAGGCCAGATACACATATGGCAAGGTGCCGATGTACTGTCGGGTGTAGGGCCAGTCGACGCCGCCCTGCACCATCAGGCTCTCACGCGCCACACCGATGTAAAAGTCCTCGAAATCGATCAGGGCATACGGCATACTAAGCACAAAGACGAGCGCCGCCACCACTGCTGATAGCAGTATCGCCCCCCAGGCCGCGCGCGGCTCTAACGGTCCCTCGGCCCGACGCGCTGCCAGGAGCCAGCCCAGGGCGACGATGCCCAACAGCGGCGCCGCACTGACCTTGGTGGCAATAGCGGCGCCCAGCGCCACCCCGATGGGCAGCGCCGACCAGACACCGCCCTCTTGGGCCAGGCGCACCGCCGCCATGAGCACCGCGAGGGCGAAAAAGGTCAGCAGTGTGTCGACAGTGTAAAAGTGGCTGAGCTGGATATGCAGCACCGCCAGAGCGGTGAAGAGCGCCCCCAGCAAGGCTACCCCACGCCCGTACAGGCGCTTGGCCAGGGCATACACCAGCATCACGGTCACGGTGTCGAACAACGCCGAAAGGCCCCGCGCCACCAGGTAGTAGGCATAGCGCACGTCGTAGGCTGGCGACGCATGCTTGAGCAGATCAGCGACGATGCGAAGCAGGTACATCGGCAGCGAGCCGTAGGCAAAAAAGTCGGGATTCCAGCTGCTTTCGGGGTCTAGCAGGGCCTGCCACGTGAGGGGGCTGGGCAGCTGCAGCTCTTCGGTGACGTAAAAGACCTGCCGCTCGTCGGGATGGAAAAAGTAACCCTGATCCCAATCTGCACCATAGAGACGCAACCCCAGTGCCAGCAGACAGATGAACAGGAGCGCCAGCACCGATAGCGTCTCGGCATGGCGCTCTGCAACCCGCGGCCGCTGGTGTGGCGAAGGCGCGGCCACTACTCGTCCAGCTTGAGCACAGCCATAAAGGCCTCTTGAGGCAGCTCGACTTTGCCAAACATCTTGAGTCGCCGACGCCCCTCTTTTTGCTTCTCGAGCAGCTTGCGCTTGCGCGTGATATCGCCGCCATAGCACTTGGCCAGCACATCTTTGCGCAGCGCTTTGACGTTGGTGCGCGCCAGCACGCGCCCCCCCACTGCGGCTTGAATGGCCACAGGGAACATCTGCTGAGGGATGACCTCCTTGAGGCGTCGCGCCAGGGCGCTGCCCTTGAGATAGGCCATTTCTTCATGCACGATCATCGATAGTGCATCGACACGGTCGCCGTTGAGCAAGACATCCATCTTGACCAGACTGCCCGCGCGAAAGCCGATGAATTGATAGTCCATCGAGGCATAGCCCCGCGAACGCGACTTGATCTGGTCATGAAAGTCCATCAGGATCTCTGACAGCGGAATCTCAAAGTGCAGCAACACACGCCGTTCGTCAAGATATTCCATACGATCAAACTGCCCGCGGCGCGACGTCGCCAACTCCATCAAGGTGCCGATGTACTCTGAGGGCGTATAGAGGCTGATGTGCATCCACGGCTCAGCGATCTCTTCGATCTGAGAGCCATCAGGGAGGTCGGCGGGGTTGTCTACCTCCAGCAACTCGCCATCGGTCTTGAGCACCTGATACTCGACGCTCGGAGCCGTGGCCAATAAGTCCAGATCATATTCGCGCTCCAGGCGCTCTTGCACGATCTCCATATGCAAGAGTCCCAAAAAGCCACAGCGGAACCCCAGGTTGAGTGCCATCGACGACTCGGGCTGGAACACCAGCGAAGCATCATTCAGCTGGAGCTTCTCGAGCGCATCGCGCAGATCGGTATAGTCCTCGTTGTTTACCGGGTAGATGCCGGCATAGACCATCGGCTTGGGCGGGTCAAAACCTGGCAGAGGCTCTGCGGCTGCCGCGCGAGCGCCGGTCAGGGTATCTCCCACACGGCAATCACGAACACTCTTGAGGCCAGTGGCCACATAGCCCACCTCGCCCGCCGAAAGCGCCTCGACCGGCACCATGTTCGGCGAAAAAACGCCTACCTCAAGGGGTTCAAAGACGTTGCTGTTTGACATGACCTTGAGCGGCTGATCGGGCAAGATCTCGCCATCCATGATCCGCACATAGGCGATCACCCCGCGATACGGGTCATAGTGCGAATCAAAGATCAAGGCGCGCAGAGCCCTGTCTGGTTGCGAGACGGGGGCCTTGATGCGCTGCACAATGGCTTCGAGCACCGCCGCGGTACCGATGCCCTGTTTGGCTGAGACCTGTAGCACCTCTTCGGCGGGCGTGCCGAGCAGCGCCTCAATCTCTTCGGCCACACGGTCTGGCTCGGCGCCGGGCAGGTCGATCTTGTTGATGACCGGAACGATATCGAGATCGTGGTCGAGGGCCAGGTACAGGTTCGCCAGAGTCTGCGCCTCAATGCCCTGCGTGGCATCAACCACCAGCACAGCCCCCTCACACGCCGACAGGGCGTGCGAGACCTCATAGCTAAAGTCAACATGACCCGGGGTGTCGATCAGATTCAACTCGTACGTGTCGCTGTCGTGGGCCACATAGACCATGCGCACGGCCTTGGCCTTGATGGTGATGCCCTTTTCGCGCTCCAGATCCATACGATCGAGAAACTGCTCGGCATGTACACGAGTGTCGATGGTGCCCGTATGCTCGAGGAGCCGGTCGGACAGCGTCGACTTGCCATGGTCTATGTGCGCGATAATGCAGAAATTGCGCGTATTGTGCGGATCAATGAGTATTCTAGACATGATTATCACCCACGCGAGTATACATGAACCTGGCCAGGGGGGCCAAGAGGGTTACAGCGCCATTCACCACTGGCGAGCGCGCAGGTTCTCCATGGCCAGCGCCGGAGTACTGCCGCGCTCGGTGGTACGCAAGAGCAGGTAGCGCACCACATCGCGAAACACAGCGGCCAACGGCACCACAAAGAGCATACCCACCACGCCAGCCAACTGGCTTGCGATGACCACCAGTATCATCACCAGCGCCGGATGCAAGCGCACCGCATCTCCCGAAATGCGTGGCACCATGAAGGTGTTTTCGATCCACTGGATCCCTGCGAAAGAGAGCGCCACCCAGATCGCGTTGACCGGATTTGTGAGCAAGACGATGAGCACGGCTGGTATGGCGCCCAGATAGGGCCCCAAGATGGGTATAATCTCAAAGACAGCTGCAAACGTGCCCAGCAACAGCGCCATGTCCACGCGAAAGATGGCCAGCACGATGGTAGCCATCACCCCCACCAGCACGCAGAGCAAGAGCTGTCCGCGCAGGTAAGAACTCAGGAGGCTATCGACGATGCGCTCGATGTTGCCGAGATCGGCACGGACTGCTTCGGGAAAGATCGCGTAGAACCCACGCTTGAGGCGCCGGTTGTCATTGAGGACATAGTACATCCAGAAGGGGATGATGGCGACGCCGATGATAAAGCTGACGGTGTCCCACAAGGTCTTGATGGTGCCCCCAACGCCCTTTTGGATGGCATCGGCCAGGGTGCCGATGGCTCGCTCGATGTTGGTGTTGATGGGGTCGCTGATCTCGGCTGGGATGCGTTCCATGAAATCGGCAAAGTCGTAGAGGTAGAGCTGCTCCAACTGATCGAGATAGCGCGGCACGGCCTGACCAAACACCTTGCCCTGTTCGATGACGGCGGGGATGAAGAAGGCCATCATGCCAACAAAGATGCCGATGACAACCAGGTAGACCACGATGATAGCCAGCGGCCGCGCGAGCGTCCGCCGACGCAGGAACCTGGGTGCGTGGTCGTCAAGCCAGTTGACCACGGGCAATAGAATGTAGGCGACCAACAGGCCGAACACGAAGGGTACCAGCGCAGCCCAGGCGGCGATCACCACCCAGGCCACAACCAAGATCACCAGCGACACCAGCACCAGACGCACACGATTGGTAGGGACTGCCAGCCAGGACCCCATGGATCTCTCCTGCTTCTAGAGCACAGCGTCGATAACAGTAGTGAGCAAAGTCTCACCTACTGGCTGTGAGTGATCGAACCATACCAGAAATTCGATGTTGCCCTTGGGCCCGGTGATCGGCGAAGGGGTAAGGCCCCGCAAGGTCCAACCTTCTCCAAGTGCGCTCTCGATAACACGGTGCAGCACCAAACGGTGCACACTCGTCTCGCGCACCACGCCCCCCTTGCCCACCAGCCGGCCCAGCAGGTCCGCCCGCCACGCCTGGTCGTTGATGTCCCGGATCAGCGCGTTGTTTCGGGTGAACACCTCCGCGATGACCTTGTCGTCGTCGGTGGTCAGGCGCAGGACGACGGACACCTTGAACAGGCGCTTGGAGTCCTTGACGTTGGTCACAAAGTAGTCGCCCGGCGAGTAGTCGAAAAAGGTCTCGGGCACCTCGCGGTTTGAGTAGAACCAATACGCGCCCGCGGCGGCGCAGAGCAGCAAAACGACCAGGATGACAAGGGTGGTCTGCTTTTTTTTCAAGGCTGCACTTCCTTCCAAATCTGCCGTTGTCGCGGCGGTGCCGCAAAAGGCGCTCTGAAAATCACTTGCGCGCTAAAAGTCTTTTTCAGAGGGCCTTTTTAACGGAGGCCCTAGGAGATCTTCCGGT
>ENA-UOUL01004044-UOUL01004044.1-bioreactor-metagenome-genome-assembly--contig:-NODE-4044-length-14090-cov-3.352316_pt1 | contig 14090 bp, 9 predicted proteins | sample MGYA00249838_ERZ747220 | MGnify/ENA primary metagenome ERZ747220 (study PRJEB28778, sample SAMN05720191) | bioreactor metagenome | isolation source: Anaerobic biogas reactor | place: USA:Washington...
CCGCCGCTCCGGCGGCGAGCGCGCCCGAGGCGGCGGTCGCCGCCGGCGGCCCCGCGGCGGCCGAGCCGGTGGCGCCGGCCGAGGCCGCGGCGCCCGAGGACGAGGAGCCGCTCCCACCGCCGGACGACGGCTACGAGGAGCTGCCGCCCGGCTTCTGGGACGACGAGGGCCGCGATCCGCCGCCCGAGGACGAGCCCGGACCGACGGCCGGGAGCGCCGGCGCGTCCTCCCTGGCCGAGCTGCAGCGCCTCTTCCCCGGCCGCGTGATCGAGTTCAAGCCCCACGCCGCTCCCGACGAGCTCGGTAAGCCACAGTACAGTGTAGTGGAAGGGGAACCGTTCCCACTTCCCATCGCCAGAACGACATCCGCGGAGAAGATCGAGCGTTCGCGGCACAATCACATCGAGTCTCTCGCTTCGCCGGCTGAGTACGGCGCTTCGGGATGCAACGGGTGAGATTCTCTGTTCCTGCGCATCGTGGACCGTTCGATAGCGCAGCACCGAGATGGATGCGTAGGCGCACTCGCCCTGAGGACAAATCCGGCCATAGCAGACGGTTGAGAGGCGGCTATCGGCCCGATGCAATGCCGCGCGCACCTTCAGGCGCGTCTCCGGAGACTCGGGCTGGAGCAGGACCAACATTCGCAACACCTCGAGTTCAACGGCGTTGTTCCGGGCGAGCAGCGTCTGCGGCTTCTCTCCCGTGAAGAGTCGCACGCCCTGTGCCAGGTCCTCCGCCGTTGGGTAGAAGGTGTAGCCCTGATAGTGATTCTCGTGCTCCACGATCCACGCCGCGATCGACTCGCGCTCCGCGGGCAGAATGCTCTCTCCGAAAAGCAGAGCCCTCCCGGCTGACAACGCCGTCTGGTACGCAGTTCGATGGTCTATCGTTCCCTTCATTGCCTTGCCTTAGCGCTACGCGCGTTTCGTCTGGCCCGTTCGAGTTAGGAGAGCCAGCTCAGGACCGTCACCAATACTGAACGCAACCCTAATCCTGTATGGCTGCGCGCCCTCAAGGGCTCCCACCGCTGTCTCGAGGGAGCGGCGCGTTCCTCTGCGATCGCCCACGCCACCCACACATCGTGATACCAATGCATCGCACAGCTCCTGCGTCCTCACCCTTTCCTCAGCCTCCATGATAGCGGCGGTAGATGACAGGAGAGGTCATATTTGTGGCAGAATATAGAAAATCCGTTCTAGCCCAAGGGGTGGCGCATGGCAAGACCGGCTCGACACCTCTGAGTGCGAGCCTGGAGGGTATACGTTCCGATCTACTTCGCGAACTCGAACGGCTCTGCCATCCGACGCGCGAAGTAGTCTGCCAAAGCCTCGGCATGACCAGCGCCGCGGGGAGGCACGTTGTCCGCCGGGGCAACCGGTGCCGCGTAGTCGAGATAGGTCGGCGGGCGAGCATCATAGAGCGCCCACCGCATCAGCGCCTCGCGTAGATCCGAGATCTGCGATGCGTAGGCCGGGTCGTCTATACGATCCTCGAGCTCGAGCGGGTCGCGCCGCAGATCGTAGAAGCGCGACAGGCTTGGTTCTTTGTACCACAGAAGCTTGCCATCCGCTGTGCGGACCATCGTCTCGTCGCCGATCCAGCCCTCGGTGAAGATGGCATCACGCCCAGCAGCTGGCGACGCCAAGTCGAGCCCCTGCATGGTGCTCGGGACTGCGCAGCCCGCAGCGCGCAAGAGCGTGGGCGCCACGTCGAGATTGTTGACCAGCGCGCGCGTGACCCCGCCGGCCCGTGCCTGGCCCGGCCACTTGATGATCAGCGGGACCTTGACCAGCGGGTCGTACATCGTCCCGCCCTTGAGGAGGAGGTGGTGGAACCCCATATAGTCGCCGTGGTCGCTGGTGTAGACGATGAGGGTGTTCTCATAGAGCCCGCGGCGCCTGAGCAGATCGACCATTCTGCCCACGTGATGGTCGATCTGCGAGAGGGTTGCGTAGTAGTAGGCCATTGCGCGTCGGACCTGAGCCTCGGTCAGTTCGGCGTGACGGAAGTAGCCAGCGCTGCGCTGAACGTCGCGTGCGGGAGGCTCGTTGAGCCAGCCGGGCAGGAGCGTGAGCGCCTGCGGGTCGTACATCTCGTCCCAAGGCGCAGGTGGGTCGAAGGGATGGTGCGGCTTGACAAAGCCCACCATCAGCATGTGTTCGCCACCGGCCCAGCCGTCCAGAACTTCCAGCGCACGCTCGGCAATCCACGTCGTCGAGTGGTGCGCCTCATCCAGATCGGAGCGCAGCGCCCCTACCGTCTCCCAGTAGACGTCCGGGGCGAGGTCACGGTACTCCTTGCGCTGGTCGATCAAGTCGAGGCGGTCGACCAGCCCTTCAGCCTGTAGCCAGCGGTGGTAGTCGTCATCGAAACGTCCTGGCCCGTCCTGCTCGGCCAGTCGCATCGTCTCGAAGCCTACGTCGAGGTAGGTCGGCGTGAAGTGCATCTTGCCGACTGCCGCTGTCTGGTACCCGGTGTCCCGTAGCGCGCGTGGCAAGGTCGGGATGGCGGGTGGCAGCGTGCAGTGGTTCGTCCAACCCAGATGCTGCCGCACGTAGAGCCCACACAGCAGCGAGTAGCGTGACGGCGTGCAGACGGGGTAGGGGCAAAAGCTATTCTCGTAGCGCACGCCCTCCGCTGCCAGCGCGTCGATGTTGGGCGTCTGGACGTCGGGGTTCCCGGCGGCGCCCAGGCAATCGGCGCGGTGCTGGTCGGCATGGACGAGCAGGATGTTGGGACGAGTCGTCGTCGGCATCGTAACTCCATTCGTGGTGTGATGAGTGAGTTTTCAGTTACCAGTCTGAACCCATTGGGTGGCAGAGCGGATGACGGGGATCAGACGTCAATAGAAGCATCGACGCCGCCCGCTTCGCGGTAGGTGACACGTGCACGGCAGGTATTCAGGTCGACGTCCAGCACGCAGTTGGACTCGCCGTCCTCCCAGACCAGCGAGATGCGGTCTGCGGGCGTCGCGCGTACTGTGACCCTCCCTTTGAATGCGGGGAAGGTGTTGCGGAAGCGGATCAGGCGGAGCAGTCGCTGCACCACGGGCTTGTCGATGGCTGCCTCGATCTCGACCAGAGTGTAGTTGTGGCGGTTGATCGCCCGGCGCTCGCCGGTTTGGGCCACCGCGGCATTGTCGTTTTCGCCAGCCAACAGCCCCACATAATAGACCTGCGGCACGCCCGGCGCGAAGAGCTGGATTGCGCGCGCCGCCATGTAGGCGTCGTCGTCACTGCCCACCGCGGAGTAGTAGGTGATGTTCACCTGGTGGGCGTCGAAGTCCCCCTCCCGCTTTTCCCAGGCGTGTAGGCGGCTCAGGTTCGCGCCGCGCTGCAGAAGCCGTTCCACCACCGCTTTCGATTCCGCCGTGGTCAGGATGTCATCAAGGTCGGGCTGCACCGGGATGCCATCGTGGCAGTCGAGCATGGTGAACTGCTTGCGAGGGCAGCGTGCCAGATATGTCTGGAGCGCCACGCTCGACTGCGTGACGAGCGTGTGCAACACCAGCAGCGGCAAGACGAAGTCGTAGACCCAGTAGCCGTGGGCTGCCAGACGTGCCTGCCACGTGTGGTGCGCGTGGATTTCGGGCAGCAGCGTGAGGCCCAGCGATTGGGCATAGGCGCGCAGTTCGTCGAGGAATTCGAAGAGCTCAGGCTCGATGAAGAAGCAACTCGTCCCGGCCTTCTTGATCACGTACCCCACCGCGTCCAGGCGGACGATGCGGATGCATTGCTGCTGAAGATGGCGCAGCGTCTCTTTGAGGAACTGCTGCGCGAGCGGTGAGGTCACGTCCAGGTCGATCTGCTCCGGCGGTCGCGGGGTCTCCACACCGCCGCCGAAGGTGGCCCACAGGCGCTCGGTCTTGCCGGTCTCCTCGATGGTCACGTCGGTGAAGGGGTGCTCGGGCCGCCGCAGAAAGATCCGCTGCACGTCGGCCTGGAATGGCTCGCCCGAGGGCCAGACCTTGTCAAGCGTGATGAACATATCGGCGTAGGCCGAGGCGCGCCCGTGTCGGGCGAAGTCCACAAAGTAGGGCGAGCGCCGCGAGATGTGGTTTACCATCAGGTCCGCCAGCAGGTCGAAGCGCGCTCCGAGCCGCCGCACGTCGTCCCAGGTGCCGAACGCCGGATCGACCTTGCGATAGGTGATCGGCGAGAAGCCGCGGTCCGCCGAAGAGGGGTAGAACGGCAACAGGTGCACGCCCCCGAAGAGCCCTGACAATGGGCCCGAGAGCACCTCGTCGAGGGCCTGCAGATCGCCTCCCAGTGAATCGGGATAGGTGATCAGCTGTACCTGGTTTCTGAATGGCATTGTGTCTGTGTCGTATCTGAGCGATCCATTGGTTGAGCGCCGGGATGCCTCATAGTCGAGGCGTGCCCACGGTGTCGTTTGCGGCCTTGGGGGTACTGCGCCAGGGCTAGTCGATGCCCCTGCTCACCGCCGCGCCGCGCCGCTGCACCGGCGGGCTGCGGAAGCGACCCGTGCCACTGATACGGTCGCTGGCACCGAAGAGGCGTAGCTTCTCGCGCACGCGTTCCTTGGCGGCCTCACGCGCCGGGATGAAAAGCACGCGGAAGTCCACTTCGTCTGGCGCAGCAGCCAGCTCCGCTCGCAACGTGCTCACGAAGGCCTGTTTCAGGTAGGTCGAGACGTTGACTTTGCACACCCCTAGCGCGATTGCAGCGGTGATGCTGTCGTGCTTCACACCGGAAGAGCCGTGCAAGACCAGCGGTAGACCCACGCGCTCGTGGATGGCGCGTATGCGCTCCAGATCCAGATCGGCCTCGCGGCCCTTCATCGCGTGGATCGAACCGACGGCCACCGCCAGCGAGTCGCAGCCGGTCCGCGCTACGAAGTCGGCGGCCTGGTCGGGATCGGTCATCGCTGCAGCTACCTCCTCAGGCGTGGCCCCCGTCTGCAGAACCTTGCCTAGCTCTGCCTCCACAGCTAGACCGGCAATGTGGGCCATGTCCGCGATTCGTCTGGTGATGGCGACGTTTTCCTCGTAGGGCAGGCGCGAGCCGTCGAACATCAGCGATGTGAACCCGGCGCGCAATGCGTGTACATTCTGCTCGAAACTGGTGCCGTGATCCAAGTGCAGCACTACCGGGACCGTGACCTCCGCCGCCACCTGTTTCACCATCGCCGCGGGCAACGTCAGGCCGGCGTAGCGCACGGTTGGCTCGCTCACCTGCAGAATCACCGGCGCACGCTCTTCCTCGGCAGCCTCCACGATCGCCTGGAGCATCTCCATATTGTCGGCGTTGAACGCTCCGACAGCGAAGTGGGCTTCCTGCGCGTATGCCAAAACCTCTGTGCTGCGGACCAGTGCCATTGCTCTTGCCCCCTATTGTGCCACAGCCGCCATCGCAGCGACTGCCAGCCCTGCATAGTCGCCGACCCGCTCACCCAGGCGAGCCGGCACGACCTCGCACACCGCCAGCGCCCGAGGATGAGCCTCCTCGCGCAACGTTCGCAGCGCGATCGGTGCCAGCAGGTCATGCTGTCGCCCGAAGATACTGCCGATCACGATGCGCTCCGGGTTCAGCACGTCTACGAGCAACGCCAGCCCCCGGCCCAGATAGTGGCCCACGGTCTCAAAGACCTCGAGCGCCAGCGGATCTCCTGCCTGCGCCGCACGGCCCACTGACTCGGCGGTGATTTCCCCGAGATCGGCCAGTGATGGGCAAAAAGCGGGCGTGTCCCCGGCCTGGAGGGCTGCGAGCGCCCGCGCCTGGGCCAGCCGCGCGATCCCGCCGCCGCTGCAGAACCCCTCGAACGAACCCCGCTTGCCGTAGCCCAGCGGACCATCCTCGGCCAGACGCACGTGGCCCACCTCGCCTGCCATGTCGGTTGGGCCGGCGTAGAGCCGTCCATCGAGGATCAGGCCGCCGCCCATCCCGGTCCCAAATGTGAGAAAGATCATGCTACGGCAGCCCCGGCCCGCACCCCATTGCCACTCCGCCAGCGCACAGGCGTTGGCGTCGTTCTGCAGCGCCGCCGGAACGCCGAAGCGCTCTGAGAAGGGCGTCAGCACGTCCACGGCGTCCCATCCCGGTAAGTTGGGCGGCGAAAGGATCAGGCCGCGCGCACTGTCGAGTGGCCCGCCGCAGCTCACGCCTATAGCGGCCAGGGCGAGGCCGGCACCCTCCACCAGCTCCGCCAGCATCGTCACAAGCTGCGCCAGCGCCGCTGAGGGTGTGGAGGGGGTGGGGAAGCGCTGCTCCGCCAACAGCAGTACGCCGTCAGCGGTCTCTTGGCCCAGGCAGACGGCGCACTTCGTCCCTCCAATATCGACGCCCGCCAGCACTGTCATCGACACCTCCTGCTCAACCAGGGCCCCTGTCATCGCCGCCTCCGCCAGCCGGAGGCGTGCGCTGCGGACCACACCTGCGGAGATTCCACGCCCCAGGCCCCATTCTCAAGCCATCCAGAGACTAGTGTGGGGCGCTCTCGTCTGGCGCGCCGAACGCATCGATCTCGACCATCTCACACAGCGCGTGGTAGAGCGCCTGGTGTCCGCTCTGGATCGCCGCCACCGACGCGCGCGGCACCTGCAGCGTAACGTCACACAGGGCTGCCATCGCGGCACCCTCCGGCCCGGTGAAACCGAGGGTGCGCAGGCCCGTGGCACGCGCGACTCGCAGGGCGTGCAGCACATTGCGCGATGTACCCGAGGTACTGAGCCCCCACAACACGTCACCGCGCCGGCCATAGCCATAGACCTGCTGGGCGAAGACCATGTCGGCCGCAACGTCGTTGGCGAAGGCCGTGAGCAATGACGTCTGACTCACGAGCGAGATCGCCGGCAGGGCGCCCTGCAGGTGCTCGGCCAGGTAAGCGCCGACCTCGGGAAAGCCCTCGGTCAACCTGCGGCGTTGCGCCGCAGGGATCGGGCGGCGCAATAGGTACCCCTTCATGAGCTCCCCGACGATGTGCTCGCTGTCAGCGGCGCTGCCGCCGTTGCCGCACACGAGCAGCTTCCCACCGCCGCGGAAGGATGCTCGGAGCAGCGCGAACGCGCGCTCCAGATCCGGCACGCACGGGGCAAGATCGGGTGAGAGCGCAAGCATAGACGCTATGGCGTTGTGCATCGGCAGCCTCCAATCGACTGACAGCCGTCAGCCACTCACTGTCACTACATAGCACGAAGCACCGAGCCGAGAAACTGTGCGCGACCAAGATCAGCACGCACCGGCCCTATGCATCCATCATCCGGCCGCGATTATCTGGATTCCAGCAAGTCCGTTTCGACGACGGGCGCGGCGGGGTCATAGGGCATACGCAGCGTCTTGATCTCGCCGCGCGAGAAATCGGCGTCGATCTCGCGGCCCCAGCGGGGCAGGCGTAGCGTGGCCCGGGTGGCGCGACCAGCGGTCTCATAGACGCGCAGGATCAGGGCGTCCCCATCCTCAGCCTGCTTGAGCACCGTGACAGTGATGTTGTCCTGGTCGACTTCGACGAAACTATCGCTGAGCGGCAGTGGGCCGTCGCGATAGGTCGCGATGAGTGCCACGGGAGGTTGGTTCAGCTCCGCGGCCTGGCGGACGGTGCCAGCATCCTCCCAACCACCGCGGTGGGGGAGCAGGCTGTAGGTGAACTGCTGCCGGCCCTGATCGATAAAGCTGTAAGCGCGGTCGGGTTGCGGCTCGGAAGGGATGTGATGAGCATAGATCGGGCTGCGGAGGACTGTCAAGCCAATGTCGCGCACGTTGACGTCGACGCTCGCCTTGCCGTCGTTGAGCACACTCAACCCATAGGGCGTCTCACCGTCTCGGACGGTGCCCGAGATGTCCACCCAGTCCTGGATAGGCTCTTCGTCGCCGTTGGCGAACCGCTCGATGTGTCCGTAGGGGATCGCGTGCGTTGCGGTCATCAGACGCACGTTGACCGGGAAGCGTAGCTTGAGCAACTTGAACTGCTCGTGCCAGTCGACGGTGACGTGTACGTCGATCCGCTCCGGTCCACCAGGCCCGTAGATCGTGAAGTCCTGGACCAAACGCGATTGCCCGTAGGCGCTTTCTACCCGCAGCACTGCCTTGACCGGTCCAAGCTCCTTGACCCACATCCGCGTTGCGGTGAAGACACCGGCTTCGACATCAAAGCGGAAGACGTTGTGGCTCCACGTATCGCTAGGGTCGGCGATGACGACGGGTCGCGCGGCTGGGCCTGCCAGCGCCTCGACCTCCGCCTCCTTGTCGAACAAGCTGATAAGGTAACCCGTTTGCGGGTCAAACTGGAGCCGGAACCGCCCGTTCTCCAGCGCAGTATCGCTTGCCAGGAGAGGGGAGAGCTCGGCGGGGGGGCCGTCGGCCAGCAAGCGATAGACGCGGTAGCCCATTGGCGGAAGCTGAGCCGGGAACGAAATCCGCGCCCGCCCGGCAGTGGCGTGGGACTGTACCTCCTGGAAGGGTACTGGCCGGCCCGCATCGTCGACGAGCGCGCTATTCTCAGCGATGCGCCCCATCTCCAGCTCGATCTGGGCATGGCTCTCCCACCCGTGAGGGTTGAATACCGTGATGGGCTGGCCCCCTGGTGCCTGTGGGATGTGGATGGACCATGCCAGGGACTGGATGGCGTCGTTCAGGGCGCGGTCTGCGATTGCCAGTGCCTCACCGTAGAGGTTGCGCGCATCGTCGTAGGCTTCCTCCAGGCTGGTGCCGGCCATGATGTCGTGGAACTGATTGAAGAGCACGTTTTTCCACGCGTGGTCGAATGCTGCCGCAGGATACGATGGCCCTGCGGTGCGAGCTGCGATGGCGCTCCACTTCTCGGCGCGCAGCAACGCGTTCTCGGCCTGGCGGTTCCAGCGCTTCACGCCGGAGTGGGCCGCATAGCAGCCGCTGGCGTGGTGTTGCAGCTCGTCGTGAACGACGGGGAGGGGCCACGTCTTCTGCCGGACCACGTCGAAGAAGCGCGTTAGGGTGCTAAAGACAAGACGCGGCAGGTCCGGGGCGCCGTCCAGGCGTCGCAGCGTAGCGATGTTCTCACGCGTGGGCCCGCCGCCGTGGTTGCCCACCCCATAGAAGCAGGCCAACGTGTCAATGGGGGGATCTAGCTCCGTGGCGCAGCGACGCACGTGGGCCTCCAGGCCGTCTCCCCAACTGTTGTACTGAAACGGCAGGCGATAGGTGAGCACGCGGGATCCGTCATCGGCCTCCCACCAGAAGAGCCAGCTTGGCAGCCCCTTTTCGTGGGGGCCTGGACGCATGAAGACATAGGCCGCGAGCCCGCTCTTCAGGAGGATCTGCGGCAAGACCGCATGATGACCGAAGCTGTCGACGGCGTACCCAACGCGGGCGGGGCTGCCGAATCTCTCCTGGTAGTAGCGCTGCCCGTAGAGCGCCTGGCGGACGAATGATTCGCCCCCGGGTACGTTGCAGTCAGGCTCGATCCACCAGCCACCAACGAGCTCCCAGCGTCCTTCGGCCACGCGGCCCTGGATCTCGGCGAACATCTCCGGATCGACACGCTCGACCCAGGCGTAGAAAGCCGCTGAACTGGCGGTGAAGCAGAAATCGGGGTCCTCGACCATTCGGTCCAGCGCCGATCGGAAGCTGGCCAGAACCTCCTGGAACCCTTCCTTCCATTGCCAGAGCCACACCGGGTCGATATGGGCGTTACCGATCATGTGCAGGGTATGTCCCTGTATCGTATCCCCGGGCCGGGTCGGGTCATCGATTGCTGGCTCGGTCATCGCTAGCGCGCTCCTTGTCTCATTTCAGGTGGCGGGACTGAGATGGTCGGCCCTCATTTGGAGCCGAAAAGCGCCATCCCCGTGCCCAGATCATACCACCATCCCCGGCGAACTGCGAACATCAGTGGTGCGGAAGCCCCTTGAACCGCACGTCTCTGTGACGTGGTACATCGATGGCTATCGCCAGCGGGGTCTGCCCAAGAACGGCGGGTCGCTCGATGCCTCGGCCGGAGCACACGCCGGGACCGTGGCACCGGACGCTGCTTGGTGGAGGGCAACGGGACGCTGCCGGCCCCCTGTGGGAGTGTGATCACCCGGGGGTGTGGGGGATGCCAGTGAAACAGCCGCAAGCGCTCGGCAGCAACTACTGGAAGTACAGCGTGACTATGCCACGGTGGGGGCGTGGCCGGACGGCTACAGCGAGCGGGGGTTCCTGTGGCGTTGGCGGCATCGCAGCACTATGGGAGGGGAGCTTCGACGTAACTCCCCTCCCCAGTTAACCGCATTTGCCCACGGCCCGTGGATGCGTGCCTGTTGCTGATTGAGCACTGTAGTTAGCACGGGCCTGACGGAGCTAGCGGGCACTTCCTGGGCTCTGGATTACTCTGTCGCCCCGAAGGTAACTGCGATCGTGATATCTGCGGCTTCTCTATGCGCGTCGAGCCAGGCCTGAAACTCCTGGGATGCCAACGACTCGTAGACTTCATCATCCAAGTCGCGCACGCCCTTTTCGAGCACTTGGATGATGTGATACCCGTAGTCGGTCTGCACCGGAGCGCTGGTCGTGCCCGGCTCAAGGGAGAAGGCCGCTTCCTCGAACTCGGCGACCATCACCCCACGCGGGAACCAGCCAAGATCGCCTTCGCTATCCTTGTTGCTGAGGTCGATGGAAAGCTCACTAGCCAACGTTGCCCACTCCTCACCTTCCTCGAGTCGCGCGATGACCTGCTCACTGGTCTCTTCGTCGGTGACCAAGATGTGCCGGGCGTGGACCTGCTCTGCCTTGCGGCTCGGCGCGTGCGCTTCGCTCACCTGGTCAATCAGGACGGCGTCTTCCATCAGCCGGGCAAAGTATTCCTGACTCAGGCCGAATTGCTCCAGGAACTCGTCCCAAGTCGTGAACTGGCCGCTTTCCAGAATGGCTGCGTTCTGGTCGTCGACCCGGGCCTGTATGGCCTCTTGGCTGGCCGTGATGCCCTCGTTGGCTGCACTCTGCCGCAGCAGGGTGCGATCGATCACCGTTTGCAGGACGCTGTCCTGGAACTGCGCGAGCAGGTCGATGTTCTCTGCCTGGTTCCAGTCTACCCCATACTGTAGCGTGACGCTGTGGAGCGATTGGTTAAGCTCTGGCTCGAAGTCGGCCCAGTTGATCTCCTGGCCGTTGACAGTTGCCAATGTCCCTTCTATGGGCTCAATGGCTGCCAGGGCGACATCCACCCCGCCTGGAGGCGTCACGGGGGTGGTGACGGTCTGCTCGGTCCCCGGCGTGGCCGTGTTGCCTGTGATTGCCACAGGAGTTTCCTCGGTAGCGGCGGTTTCCGCGGTGCTCGTTGGGACAGCCGTCTGCGACTTGCAGCCAGCTACCAGCAAGACGACTAAGGTCAATACAATCAGATACTTGGGTTTCATTACAAACAGTCCTTCCGTCAAGACATATCTCGCCGTGCCGAACCTCGCTGTGGGCGTCTGTACCGGCACAGGGGGGATCGCCAGGCTGAATCAGCTGCGTGTGGTCGACGTGTGACCAGACCGCCGTATTATACCACGCGCACCGGACATGAACCGGGAACCTGTGTTGTCTGGAACCGCCACGTGCTGTTACCCGCGGGATCTGACAGGTCGTTACGGCGCAGGAGAGCCGGGCCCGGCAGTTGTACAATCTGCGCAGCTGGTGGTACGATGCCTATACGCACGCTTCTTGCTGGCGTGGACGAGGCGACCCGCTATGACCGATGCAATCTACCAAGCGCTGCGCGAGCACCTGGACGACCTGCCCGGGGGGTTCCCCGTGACGGGCGATGGCCTCGAGCTGCGTATCCTCCGCCGGCTCTTCACACCCGAGGAGGCCGAGGTCGCCTGCCACGTGACCCTGATCCCCGAGACTGCCCGTGTCATTGCGCGGCGGGTGGGCAAGCCGGTGCGGGAGATCGCTCCGCTATTGGCTGACATGGCCGAGAAAGGCCTACTCTTCAGCATCCACCGTGACCGGCGCGCTCCCCGGTATCAGGCCGCCCAGTTTGTCGTCGGGATCTACGAGTACCAGTTGGGGAAGATGGATGAGGACTTCACCCGCGACGTCGAAGCCTACTGGTCCACGCTCTTCCAGCCCCAAGTGTGGCAGTCCGCGCCACAGTTGCGCACGATCCCGGTCAACGAGGCCGTGGCGCACGTCCCCGAGGTGCTGGCATACGAGCAGGCGGAGATGCTCATCCGCGATCACGAGCGGGTTGCGGTTGCACCGTGCGTCTGCCGCCAGGAGATGGCGCTCCTCGGCGAGCCGTGCGACAAGCCCCTGGAGACCTGCCTCTCCTTCGATGGCGGCGCCGACTTCTACGTGCGCAACCGTATGGGGCGCTATATCACGCACGCCGAGGCGCTGGAGATCATCGCGCTTGCTAACGAGGCGGGGCTTGTCTTGCAGCCGAGTAACTCCAAACGAGCCGCCTTCATCTGTGCCTGTTGTGGTTGTTGTTGTGGCGTGCTCCGCAACCTCAAGCGCTACCCGGAACCCGCGACGCTTGTCGCCGCAGCCTTTCGCGCCCGGCTGGACGCCGAGGCCTGTGTGGGTTGTGGCGTCTGCGTGGATCGCTGCCAGATGGACGCTTTGGCGATCGTTGATGGAAAAGCCGTGCTGGACCTCGGTCGCTGCATCGGCTGCGGGCTCTGCGTCAGCACGTGCCCGACGGGTGCTCTGACCCTCGAGCGCAAGCCGCAAGCGGAGCAGCCCGATGTACCGGCGGACATCGCCCGCACAATGCTGCGGCTGGCGCACGCTCGCGGCAAGCTGGGTCCGCTGGAGATGGCGCGCCTTGCCGTGCAATCCGGCATCGATCGCCTGTTGGTGGGTCGCGCGCGTCCCGATTCCTGAAGGCTGTGACCCTACCATCAAGATAGGGCCAGGCTCTCTGCCGCCTCCATCTCGACGTACTTGAACTGGCTGTTGTATAGCTCGGCGTAGAACCCGCCCTGCGCCAGGAGATCCCTGTGCCGGCCCTGCTCGACGATGTCGCCCTGGTTCATGACCAGGATCCAATCGGCGTCGCGGATGGTGGAGAGGCGGTGGGCGATGATGAAGCTCGTGCGGCCCTCCATCAAGCTTCCCATGGCTCGCTGGATCAGCACCTCGGTGCGGGTGTCGACTGAACTGGTAGCCTCGTCGAGGATCAGGATCTGCGGATCCGCGAGCACAGCCCGCGCAATGGTCAGCAACTGTTTCTGGCCCTGGGAGATATTGGTCACCTCCTCGTTGATCACGGTCTCGTAGCCCTCGGGCAGGGTCCGCACGAAGTGATCGACCTGTGCAGCCCTGGCTGCGGCAATCACTTCCTCGTCGGTGGCATCGGCACGGCCGTAGCGGATGTTTTCCATGATGGTGTCGTTGTAGAGCCAGGTCTCCTGCAGGACCATGGCGAAGATCTCGCGCAGATCGTGTCGGGCGAAGTCTCGAATGTCGCGACCATCTACCAGAATCGCCCCATCGTTGACATCGTAGAAACGCATCAGCAGTTTGACCATCGTGGTCTTGCCGGCGCCGGTCGGACCGACGATGGCGATGCGCTGCCCCGGTGAGACCGTAGCGTCGAACTGATTGATGACGATTTTGTCGGGCGTGTACCCAAAGTGGACGTTCTGAAATACCACGTGGCCCGCGATGTCGGCGGGGATGACGGGCGTCTCCACGTCGGGCATTTCCTCCGTTTCGTTGAGGAACTCGAAGACGCGCTCCGCCGACGCAGCGGTCTGCTGAAGCACGTTGGAAATGTTGGCTATCTGCGTGATGGGCTGGGTGAACGAGCGGACGTACTGGATGAAGGCCTGGATATCGCCCACAGTGATCGTACCTCTGATCGCCAGAGTGCCGCCGAGGATACTGATGCCGACGTAGCCCAGATTGCCGACAAAGCCCATGATGGGCATCATCAGCCCGGACAGGAACTGTGACTTCCACGCGGAGCTGTAGAGGGTAGCGTTCAACGTGTCGAACTGTGCCACGCTCTCGGCTTCGCCATTGAAAGCCTTCATAACGATGTGCCCGCCGTACATCTCCTCGACGTGTCCGTTCAAGTGGCCCAAGTACTCCTGTTGCTGCACAAAGTACTTCTGCGACTGACTGATGACCAAGGCGGCGACCACCATCGACAGGGGCATGATCAGGAGCGCCACGAGCGTC
>ENA-UOUL01004046-UOUL01004046.1-bioreactor-metagenome-genome-assembly--contig:-NODE-4046-length-14084-cov-3.267366_pt1 | contig 14084 bp, 12 predicted proteins | sample MGYA00249838_ERZ747220 | MGnify/ENA primary metagenome ERZ747220 (study PRJEB28778, sample SAMN05720191) | bioreactor metagenome | isolation source: Anaerobic biogas reactor | place: USA:Washington...
GGCCACCAGCATATTCCACCGCGCGCCGACGAACTCCACCGCGCTGCCGGACTCATTGACGATGTCGGTGCCCACCACCTGGATGCCCGCGCCGGTGATGTCGAACACGCCCTGGATGACGTGCATCATCGCCAGGTGGCCGAACACCAGCGGCAGAATGAGCACGCCCGACAGCCGCATAAACGACCACAGCGTGGCCTCAGCGCGCCCTGGCAGCCTGAAGCGGGAGCGGCTGCGGGTGATCGCGCCGTACAGCCCGGAGAGCACCAGCACCGCGACGATAATGGCGATGAACCCGAGCAGGAACCTGGACATCATCTCGACGATGCTGCTGAACGAGGCCAGCTCCGGATCGTCTTCGTAAAACTCGAGCACGTGGTTGATCATGATGGCGAAGACGGGGATCAGCGTGATCGCTGTGGCCGCGAACACGACGTTGGCCGCTCGCTGCTGGTGCCCCCACCATTCGGGCCGGTAATCGAACAGGATGATGCGCAGCCCGTTATAGGCGTGAAATACTACACAGGCGATCAGGGCGAATTCGCCGATAGTGAACAGCGGGCTCTGGTATTGGTCGATGGCCTCGGCGTACAGGTCCGGCGAGAAGGCCGCCCACGACGTATCGATGACATGCAGGGTGAGAAACAAAAGCGTACCGAGGCCGGCAACACGGTGCAGCATCCAGCTCCACTGCCCGATCTTCCCCCGGTACCTGAGCGTTTCAGTAACCGTGGTGACCAAAGTCGTCATAACACAATTGCCTCCGCACAATACAAAAGTTGGGTGGAATACATACCACCGGCGCCGAACGCACTCTATGATACGCGGAGTTTTTCGATGCTGCCATTGATACGCGCCGATTTCAGCAGCCGCCCGCGCCGGGGAGACGCCGGTATTCTCCCCCCAAAATGGTTTGTAGCCAAAATAATCACTTGCTATACTCTACCACAGAAAAGTTGCCATGTCTGTCTGGTCAGCAGGTCTCTGGGGCTACGACCAAACACCATCCACCCAACACGCTCTCCCCGTTTTCAGCGTGGCATCCGTGGCAGTCTGGCAGCACACCGAATACCTACCCATTGCTTTTGAGGAGCATACTACAACATGGCAGAAGGTGAATCGAAAAAAGGCTTGGAAGGGGTCGTCATTGCCGATACGCGCCTGAGCAAAGTTTTTGGCGATGTCGGCAAGCTGATCTACAGCGGCTACCAGATTCAGGATCTGGCCAGCAACGCGTCGTTCGAAGAGGTGGTCTTCCTGCTGTGGTACGGCGAGCTGCCGACCCAAACACAGCTCAAGCGCTTCCGCGACAGTCTCATCACTGAAATGACCTTGCCCGCGCCGGTCCTGGCAGCGATGAAGACGTACCCCAGCAGCGCGCATCCGATGGCTGTGCTGCGCACGGCGGTCTCCGGGCTGGGTCTGTACGACGCCGCCGCCGAAGACAACAGCCAGGACGCGAACTATCGCAAGGCGATGCACCTCACCGCGAAGATCCCCACCATTATCGCGGCGTGGGCGCGCATCCGCAGCGGCAAGGAGCCGGTCGCCCCGCGCGAGGACCTGGGGCTGGCGGCGAATTTCCTCTACATGCTGCGCGGCCACGATCCGGAGCAGGTCGAGGTCGACGCGGTCAACGTCTACCTGGTGCTGCTGGCCGATCACGGCATGAACGCCAGCACGTTCACCAGCCGCGTGGTGACGAGCACCGACGGCGACATGTACAGCGCCGTGACCGCGGCCATCGGCTCGCTGAAAGGGCCCAAGCACGGCGGCGCCAACGAAGCGGCCATGCGCATGTTCCGCGAGGTCAGCAGGGCCGAGAGCGTCGAGGCGTGGTTCCAGCACGAGGTCAAAGAACATGGTCGCCGCATCATGGGCATCGGCCACCGCGTCTACAAGGCGCCCGATCCGCGCGCCGAGATCCTCAAGGAACACGCCCACGCCCTGTGCGCCCAGAAGGAGAAATGTGGCCTGTTGGATGTGGCCGACCAGCTCGCTGAGCTGGCCGCCAAGGACCCGCACTTTATCGAGCGCCAGTTGTTCCCCAACGTGGACTATTACAGCGCGATCGTGCTGGACGCCATCGGCCTTGAGAGCGATATGATGACGCCACTGTTCGCCATGTCGCGCATCGCGGGTTGGACCGCCCACATCATCGAGCAGTGGGCCGACAACCGGCTGATCCGCCCGCGCGGCAACTACATCGGCCCAACGGACCTGAAATGGGTCCCGCTGGCCGAGCGCGTGGACTAGCGCGCCGCCCGATCGACTTCATCCGGTGCCGGGCCGCCTGGGCTGTCCGGCACCGCTGCTGTCCCATGGCAGACGGAGAACACGTTCACCAGGCAAGAGGTTGAGCGACACATGACGGCCAAAAACCTGACGATCTCGCTGGCCGAGGCAGCGGCACTGGTCCAGCCGGGGCAAACCCTGGCGCTGGGCGGCAACATGCTCTACCGGCGGCCTGTCGCGTTCGTCGCCGAGCTGCTGCGCCAGCCCGCTCCGCCCACCGATCTCACCCTGTTGTGCTTCACCGCCGCCTACGAATCCGATCTGCTGGTCGGCGCCGGCTGTGTCGCCCGGACGCGCACATGCTACTTCGGGCTGGAGGCGTTCGGGTTCGCGCCGATGTTCACCCAGGCCGCCAACGCGGGCACGATCCAGATCCTCGAAGAGACCGAGGCCAGCCTGGCCCTGGGCCTTCGCGCGCAGATGGGCGGCGTGAGCTTCATGCCGTCACGCGCCTGGCTGGGCACGGACCTGCTGGCACTGCGCCCGGATGTCAAAACGATCACCGACCCTTACACCGGCGAGACGCTGGTCGCGTTTCCGGCCATTGCCTGTGACGTGGCTGTGATCCACGCCCTGGTCGCCGACCGGACCGGCAACGCCCGGCTCAACAAAAACCTGGGCATCGACCCGGAGCTGGCGACGATCGCCCCCCAGGTGATCGTCACCGCCGAGGAGATCGTGGACAACCTCACCAGCGACGTGCAGATTCCCGGCGCGCTGGTCACCGCCGTGGCTCATGCGCCGGGCGGCGCGTGGCCGACGTCGTGCTTCCCGCTGTACCCGGTCGCCGGGGGCGAGATTCTGGACTATATTGAAGCATGCGACAGCGGCGCTTTCCGGGCGTACGTGCGGCAATTCACGGGCCAGAGCCGGGCCGGGAAAATCTCATCCAATACTTAACGACACTTAGCCCATTGTTGCCGATTCGCGCTTATAATCTACACAACACCGCAAGCGGGTTGACGGAGTAATCACCGATGCAAAACCGGATGAGGATGTATTGGAGAGGGTTAACAGCCAGCTTCACGCTGGTCGTGATCGCGGCAGCGTTTGCCGGCGGCTACCTGCTCGGCACACAGGACTCGGGCAGCGCTGCCCGGGCGCAGGGCAACCAACCGGCCGAAACGGAGGAGCTGTTCGTGCCGTTTTGGGAAACCTGGAATCTGCTGCACGAGAACTACGTCGATCCGCTGGACGACACGGCGCTGATGGAGAGCGCCCTGCGCGGCATGATGCAGTCCCTCGGCGATCCCAACACCGATTATATGGACCCGGACACGTTCGCTCGCGTCAACGAGAGCATGAGCGGCGAATACGAGGGGATTGGGGCGACGGTCCGCAAGGACGAGACCACCGGCGGGCTGGAGCTGGTATCCATCTTCGATGGGTCCCCGGCCCAGGCGGCGGGTCTGCGGGCCGGCGACCAGATCATCGAAGTGGACGGCGAAAACATCACGGACCTGTTGCAAGAGGAGATCATCGCCCTGGTGCGCGGCCCGGCCGGGTCCGAGGTTACGCTGGGCATTCTCCGCGCGGGCGAGCCGGATCTGCTGGATTTTGACGTCACGCGCGGCCGCATCACGGTCTCGACTGTCACCCAGCGCGTGCTCGACGGTGCGATCGGTTATATCCGCCTGAGCCAGTTTGACTTCGAAACGGGCGGGCTGATGCGCCAGGCCCTGGAGGACATGGATGCCGACAACCTCAACGGGCTAATTCTGGATGTGCGCGGCGATCCGGGTGGGTACCTCACCACGGCGATCGACGTGGCCAGCGCCTTCATCGAAGAGGGCGCCATCCTGATCGAGCGCTCGCCGGACAACGAGTTCACCCACATGGCGCGCGGCGATGCGGTTGCGCCCGAGGTGCCGCTGGTGGTGCTGGTCGACCAGGGCAGCGCCAGCGCGTCCGAGCTGATCGCCGGGGCGCTGCAGGACCACGACCGGGCGACCATCGTCGGGATGCCCACCTTCGGCAAGGGATCGGTCCAGACCTGGCGCGAGCTGTCCAATGGGGGCGGCGTGCGGATCACCATCTCGCGGTGGTACACCCCCGACGGCCATTCGGTGAGCGAGGTGGGGATCACGCCCGACATCGAAGTGCCGTTCGACGTGGACGCGGCCCTGGAGGGCGTCGACAACCAGCTTGAAACCGCCATCGCCGTCCTGAACGGCACCTACGAGCCGAATACCGTCCTCGAGCGCGAGGCGATGGGGCCGGCGCTGCCGTGAGGGGATTTCTATCGCATTTCTAGGGGCCGTCTGATGCCGTTCTAACCGGCGCAGCGTATAGTACAGCAGGTCAACACACGTCAATCACACTCTGACGGAGGGGAAGATGTTCTTCGACCCAAATTATCTCTTGTATGTGATGCTGCCCACCCTGATCATCACCGGGCTGGCGCAGATGTGGGTCAAGGGGGCGTATCAGAAGTGGAGCCAGATCCCGAACAGCCGCCGGGTCAACGGCCAGCAGACCGCCCAGGCGATTGTCCGCTCGGGCGCGATCAAGCCGATCGGCCTGGAAGTCACTCCCGGCAACATGACCGACCACTATGATCCCAGCAAGCAGGTCGTCCGGATGTCGCAGGGCGTGGCAATGCAGCCTTCCGTGGCATCGATGGCTATCGCCGCGCACGAGCTCGGCCACGTCCAGCAGGACCAGCAGAACAGCGCGCTGATGAGCGTGCGATCGCTGCTGATCCCCAGCGCGCAGCTGGGCCCATCGGTGGGCATCACGCTGATCATCCTGGGCCTGATCATGAACTTCACCGGCCTGGCGGCGATTGGCCTGATCCTGTTCGCCAGCGCGACCCTGTTCACGCTCGTCACGCTGCCGGTGGAGTTGGATGCCAGCCGCCGCGCGATGAACATGCTCCGCGACTCGGGCCTGATCGCTGACAGCCAGGACGCCGACGGAGCGAAGGCGGTGCTGCGCGCGGCAGCGTTCACCTATGTGGCCGCTGTGGCGACCTCGCTGCTGACGCTGATGTATTACGCGATGTTGATCTTCGGCGGTCGTCGCCGCGACTGATCCGCATGACGATCCCCGCCGGCCCACCTGCCGCCGACTACACCATCGACGAGCTGATCGCCGTGTGCATCGCGCGACAGGTACGTGATGGCGATCACCTGGCGCATGGCCTGGCGACGCCACTGGTGGCCGCCGGGTACATTCTGGCGCAACGCACCCACGCTCCTAACGCCTATTTCGCCTCGGCGGTCGGTCAGGGCGTCGTGTACGGGTGGGCGCCGCTGGGCGTGGCGCGCGTCGAGGAATTGTGGCTGGGCAAGGCGCTGGCCAACGCCAGCTTCGTGACGCTGGTCGCAGACATCCTGCACACGCTGGCGCCCAAAGAATTCTTCCGCCCGGCCCAGGTAGACCCCCACGGCAACTTCAACAACATCGCCATCGGGCGCCCGCGGCTGCGGCTGCCGGGCAGCGGCGGCATCCCCGACGTGTCCCCCGTATCCAGCCAGATGCATATCTACGTGCCGCGCCATTCGCGGGCCGTTTTCGTGCCCCGGCTGGACGTCCTGAGCGGCATGGGTCACCACCCCGACCGGCAGCACGGCAGCGGGCCGGTCTATCTGATCAGCGACCTGGGACAGTTCGATTGGGCCAATGGGACGATGCGCCTGACGACCCTTCACGCGGGCGTGACGCTGGAGCGCGTCCAGGCCAGGACCGGCTTCCCGCTGGAGATCGCGCCCGATCTGGGCGAGACGCCGCCCCCCACCCAGGAACAGGTCCGGCTGCTGCGCGACGAGATCGATCCGCTGGGCGTGCGCCGCCTGGAGACGCTGGCTGGCTCGGCGCGCCGCGAGCATCTGCGCGCGATCCTGGCGCAGGAAGGCGTGCTCGGCCCGGACGACTCCCCGCCTCAGCCCTGATCGGGCGCGTGCAGGGGCAGCACCACCTTGAACACACTGCCGGGACAGCGGCGCTCGTCGCAGCCCTCGCTCTCGACCCACACCATGCCGCCGTGCGCCTCGACCGCCCCTTTCACCAGCGCCAGCCCTAACCCCGGCCCGCCGCCCTTGAACGTCGTCTTGCCGGACGAGTGCTGCGCTGCCGTGCCGACCTGGTAGAACTTCTCGAAGATCAGCGCGTGGTGGGCGGGATCGATTCCCACGCCGCTGTCCTCGACGGCCACGGCCACCGCCGGGCCAATCCCGTCCACGTCGGCGAGCCAGGCGGTGATCCGGATCGCGCCGCCATCCGGTGTGTACTTGATCGCGTTGCTGAGCAGTTGGTAGAACGTCTTGTAGATCAGGCTGGGGTCGGCCTCGATGAACGGCACATCCCCGATCTGCTCGATGTCCAGCGACAGGCGGCGCTCGTCGAGCACCTCGCGGAAGTGGTGCTTGAGCTCGGTTAACACGCTGCGCAGCAGCACCGGCGCGCGCGTCACGTTGAGCGCTTCGGTGTCGATCTTGGTGATATCCAACATGCCGCCCATGATCTCGTGCAGGCGCTCCGCGCCCCGAATGATCCCGCGCGCGATCTCGCCCACAACCGGGTCCTGCGCGGTGGGATGCTGGCGCAGCATCTCGGCGTAGCCCTGGATCACCGTCAGCGGGGTACGCAGCTCGTGGGCGGCGATGTCGATGAAGTCGAGCTTGGCCTGGTCGAGCCGCGCCAGGGTGGTGTAGGCGTCGCGCAGATCGTCCAGCGCGGCCTGGTCGTTGGCGCGCAGCCGGTCGAAGGTGGTGCGCACGATGCGCCAGGCGAGGCCGGGGCTGGAAACCATCAGGTGATCGAACACGTCGCGATCCACCTCGAGCAGCGTCGTGGGCCGGGTGGTGCGCACGCTCGCCGAGCGCGGCTGATCCTGCATGAGCGCCATCTCCCCGAAGAAGTCGCCCGGCCCGCTGTAGCGCAGCACGCGCTCCTCGCCAGGGGCGAACTGCTTGGTGATCGCGACCTCGCCCGCGACGATGAGGTAGAACACGTCCTCATAGGCGCCTTCCTGGCAGATCACGGTCTCCGGCGGGTAGGTGTGGACACGCACGAGCGGCGCCAGCGCCGCCAGCGCCGCCGCGTCCAGGTCTGGAAACGCGTCCTGCAAGATCGCCATCACGTCGATCGCCATCGGGTCCTCCCTCCGCGCGGGATGCGCTGCTGCGCAGTGTAGCGCGCCCGGTTATTTACGGCAGACGGAGCGGCTATTATAATCGGCCCATGATGCAATCCAAACACGACACTCTCATCCCCGCGCCGCCCTGGCTGCGCTGGCTGGCCGTCCTGGTGTGGCTGGGCGTGATCGGCGCCCTTCTGCTGCTGCCAGCCGACGAGCCGGTCGTCGATAATACGCACGATTTCTTCGGCGGCACGGAACTCAGCGACTGGATCGGGCACGTGTTCCTGTTCGGCGTGCTGGCCGCGCTGGTCTACTGGGCGCTGCGCGCGCATCTCGCGGCGCCGGCAGCCCTGCGCGCCACGATCGCGAGCACGCTCCTGCTGGGCGCGGCCATCGAAGCGGCCCAGATGCTGAGCGACGGTCGCGGCGTATCGGTGCTCGATGCCGGGGGAAACTGGCTGGGCGTGGCGCTGGTCACGGCCTGGATCGGGTGGCGCGGGCGGACCCTCATGTGCGACCGTCAAAACAGGTGATCGGCGATCAGGCGCGTGCCGGGACCGGGCCGGTTGGCGATCACGTCCAGCACGCCCGGCTCGGCTCGCAGCCGGGCCTCAATCGCGTCCGCATGCGGCCCCTCGCACAGCACGTGCACGTTCGCTCCAGCGTCGATGGTGAACCAGGCGGGCAGTCCCTCGTCGCGCCACGCGCGGATCGCGTGCATCAGCCGCACCGTTTCCGGCGACCAGTAGAGCAGGCTGGGCCGCGATGTCATGGCGACGGCGTGCATCCGGATCGCTTCCTGCTCGGTCTCTGTGCCGAACGCGGCAAAATCGCGCGCCAGGATCGCCCGGCGGATGACCGGCAGCGCGCGCTCTGCTTCGGCCAGCCGCGCCGCCGCGAACGGGCTGGTGCTCACCAGCGCGTTGCCCTTGCTGGAGCCAACTGTTTTATGCGCCGTCTGCACGATCGCGATCAGGTCGCGCAGGTCCCAGTGGCCGGGCGGGGCGATGGACTCGGCAAACGATTCCGCGCTGGTGTCCCCGGCGTGCCACTCGACAAACCCGGCGGGGATCGACCGGCAGGCCGAGCCTGATCCCTGCCGCGCCAGGATCGACAGCGCGCGCTCGTCCAGGTCCAGCCCGGCGGCGGCGCACGCGGCCGCCGTCAGCGCGGCGAAGGCAGACGCCGACGAAGCGATCCCGGCACCCATGGGGAACGAGTTGCGCGAGGCGACGCGGGCACGGGTGGAGATACCCGCCAGTGCCCGAATCCGGTCGAGATGCTCCGACACGCGGCGAGCCGCCTTGCCGCCGTCCTCCGCCCCGTGGATCGTCACCACGTCGTCGGCCAGCGCGGGGTCAAAGGCAACGGTGGTGATCGTCGTCGCGGCGTCGAGGTTCATCGAGATCGACGCGTTGAGCGGCAGGCGCAGCGCGTCGTCGCGGCGGCCCCAGTATTTGACGAACGCGATATTGGCGCAGCTCTGCGCCGTGGCGATGGCGGTCATGGTTGTTCCTCCAGGCGAACACCGGGCGCGTTGGGCTGGACGTCGACCAGCGTCCCGCCCGCGGCCTCCAGCGCGGCACCGATCGCGGCGCGGCGCTCGTCGGGGGCCAGGGCGATCACGATATCCCCGCCGCCCGCCCCGCTGAGCTTGGCGCCCCAGGCGCCCGCCGCCCGCGCGGCGAAGGCCAGTCGCGCCGTCTCGGGCGTGTCCACGCCGATGGCGTGCGCCAAGCCGTGCTGCATGTCCATCAACTGGCCAAGGGCGGGCCAGTCGGCCCGTTCGAGCGCGGCGCGGCCATCATGCACGATCCGGGCCATCGTGTCGAAAATGCCGGTCATGGCGGCGGGCCACGCCGCCAGCCGATCGGCCACGGCGCGAACCACCGAGGGCGTATCGGCCTTGACGCCCGAATAGGCGACCACCAGCGGCAGGTGCGGGACCTCCAGCGGGACGAGCTGGCGCGGCTGGCCGTTGTCGTAAAACAGCGTCCCGCCGCTGATCGCCGCCGCCAGGTCGAAGCCGGAGCCGGTCTGCTGCACGCGGAAGATCGCCTCCAGCCCCAGGTCGAACAGGTCACGTGTCGAGAGGCTCACCCCGCTGACGTGCGCCAGCGCGAACAGCGCGCAGGCCACCGTCGCCGACGAGCTGCCCAGCCCGAGCTGGCTCGAAAAGCCGCTGCGGGTGGTGATTGTGACGTCGCGCTCCAGGCCAAACCGGTCGCGCCAGACCGCCAGCGCGCTCTCGATGAAGCGCGTGCCGCGCGCCCGCGCCTCCCCGCCCGCCAGCGCGTCCGCCACGCGCCCGGCGACGCCCTCGACGCCCACGTCCGGCGCGTGGATGGTGAACGTCCCGCCGCCGGGCGGGCCAGCAGCCAGCGTCAGGTACAGGCGCGAATCGACAGCCGTCACCAGGCAGGGGCGCGCGTGGACGACGGCGTGCTCGCCCAACAGCATGGCCTTGCCCGGCGCCGAGACGTGGGCGGTCCGGATTGCGGCGTGAGTCATCCAACACTCCTGAAAAACGCTGCTACGGAGTGTAAATCGTTTGGGGCCAGCGGGCAATGACAGATCGGGCCAAACGACGTACAATCGAGCCCAGGCAAATTCCCGAAAGGACGCATACCCATCATGGCCGGTCAGTCATTCGAAGCGTTGTTCGGCGCCATCGTGGCGGATATCGATGCCGACATGCGCGCCGCGCGCGCCGCGCAGACGCCGGTTGCCCCGATCTTGTGGGAGGTCATCGATTACCAGTTCGGCTGGGACCTCGATGACGAGCGGGCCGCCCGCCGCGTCGGCGGCAAGAAGATCCGCCCGCTGTTGATGGCGCTGGTCGCGCAGGCGGTGTGCGGGCGCTACCAGCATGTGCTGCCCGCCGCGACGGCGCTCGAGTTCATCCACAACTTCACGTTGATCCACGACGACGTGATGGACAAATCCGAGGAACGGCGCCACCGGCCCACCGTCTGGACCCGCTGGGGCGCCTACCAGGCGATCAACGCCGGGGACGGGCTGTACGCGCTGGGCAACCTGGCCGTGACGCGCCTGGAGGCGCTCGGCACGCCGCCCGCCCGCATCGTCGGCGTGCTGCGCTCGCTGGCCCAGGCGTGCCTGTGGACCGCCGAAGGGCAGATCCTGGACATGGACTTCGAAACGCGCCAGCAGGTGTCGACGGCGGACTATGTCACGATGGTCGCCAACAAGTCGGCCACGCTGATCGAGGCGGCGGCGACCTGCGGCGCGCTGCTCAGCACGGACGATCTGGCCATCGTCGATGCCTACGCCCGCTTTGGCCGCAGCCTGGGGATCGCCTTCCAGATCCGGGACGATTACCTGGGCGTGTGGGGCGACGAAGCGGTCACCGGCAAGTCGGCCACCAGCGACATCCGCGAGAAGAAAAAATCGTACCCGGTGCTGGTCGCCTTCGAGCAGGCGAACGACGACGACCGCGCGGCGCTAGGGCGGATCTACGCGCAGGAAACGCTGTCCGAGGCGGACGTCGAGGCGGTGCTGGCGATCTTGGAGCGCGTCGGTGCCGCCGCGCAGACCGACCACATCGCGGGCGAGTATTACGACGCGGCGCTAACGCATCTGGAGCGCACCGGCATTCGCGGCGCGGCGCAGGATCTGATCCGGCAGTATGCGGCGTTTCTGGTGCAGCGGGCGTATTGACGAATAACCCCGGGCCGTTATGCCCGGGGCAGCGATGATGGATCAGGCCGGGATCAGGCGCTGGCCGGTTTGTCGATCCATTCCGGATCGGGGGTGATGGTCACGGCAGGCTCCGGGCCGGGATCGGGCAGATCGGTTTTGTGCAACAGGTTGATCGGGCGTACTTTCATATCGTGATCGGTCAGGATCTGGCACGACAGCCGCACCTGGCCCAGCACACCTTTCTCCGCGAGCTTGTCGCGCTCCGCGACCGTCATGCGGTCCGGCTCGCCTTCGAGAAACTCCACCCGGCAGGTCGTGCAGCGCGCGTTGCCGCCGCAGCGGTGCAGGATGTCCACGCCATTGGCTTCCAGCGCGCGCACCAGGCGCTGGCCCGGCGCAACCTCGAACGCTCCAAAGCCTTTGGCTTCAATCTTGGGCATTACGTCCTCCTTTTGAGCGGATACCTACCCAGATTATAGCCAACTGGCCGGCAGAGGTCCGGCGCACGAGAAAACAACACGAGGCCAGCCGGTGAGCTGACCTCGCGCAATGGTCCTGCATGATCGCCGGCGCGGGTTACGCCCGCTTGAGCAGCGCCAGCGCTTCCTGCGCGACGCGCTCCGGCGTCAGGCCGAAGTGCTGGTAGATCTCTTTGTAGGGAGCCGAAGCGCCGAAACGGTCCACGCCGACAACCGCCCCCCGGTCGCCGACCCACTTCTGCCAGCCGGTCGTCACCCCGGCTTCGACCGCCACCCGCGCGGTGACCGCCGGGGGCAGCACGCTGTCGCGGTAGGTCTGCGGCTGGCGCTCGAACCGCTCCCAACTGGGCATGCTCACCACGCGGGCCGCAACGCCCTTCTCGGCCAGCAGCTTCTGCGCTTCGAGCGCGATGTGCACCTCGGAGCCCGTGCCGATCACGATCACGTCGACTTTGCCGCCGGGTCCGTCCGCCAGCACATACGCGCCGCGCTCCACGCCTTCGGCCACGCCCAGCGCCGGGTCCAGCACGGGGATATTCTGGCGCGTGAACATCAGCACGGTCGGATGATCGGTGTTCTGAATGGCGCAGCGCCAGGCCGCCGCCGTCTCGTTGGCGTCTGCCGGGCGGATCAACTCCAGGTTCGGGATCAGCCGCAGCGACATGATCTGCTCGATGGGCTGGTGCGTGGGACCATCTTCTCCCAGGCCGACGCTGTCGTGCGTGAAGACGAAAATGGGCCGGAATTTGCTCAGCGCGGCCAGGCGCATCGAGGGCCGCATGTAGTCGGAGAACACAGCGAACGTCGCGGTGTAGGGGATCAGCCCTCCGTGCGCCGCCATCCCGTTGGCGATGCCGCCCATGGCATGCTCGCGGACGCCGAAGCGCATGTTGCGGTTGTGGTACTGCCCCGCCTGAAAATCGCCATCGCTGTTGATATACGTCTTGGTCGACGAGTCGAGGTCCGCCGCGCCGCCCATCAGGCCCGGCAGGCGGGACGCCAGGGCGTTGATCACCTTGCTCGACGCGATGCGCGTGGCAACCGCCTTGTCGGTGGGAAAGACCGGCACGTCGGCATCCCAGCCCGCGGGCAGCTCGCCGGACATCATCTGCTTCCAGGTAGCCGCTTTTTCGGGCTCGGCCGCCGCCCACGCATCCCAGGTCGCCTGCCAGGACGCCTGCGCCGCCTTGCCGCGCTCGACTGCCCCGCGGAAATGCGCCAGCACGTCATCCGGCACCAGGAAATCCGGTTCCTGCGGCCAGCCGAGGTTGTCTTTGGTCGCCTTGACCTCGTCGGCGCCGAGGGCGGCGCCGTGCGACGCGGCGGTGCCCGCCTTGTTGGGGCTGCCGTAGCCGATCACGGTCCGGATCATGATCAGTGAGGGGCGCCCGGCGTCAGCCTGGGCTTCCTTGATCGCCGCTTCGATGGCGTTCAGGTCGTTGCCATCGGCCACGCGCAGCACCTGCCAGCCGTAGGCGGCGAACCGCCCGGCGACGTCTTCGGTGTACGCCATCTCGGTGCTGCCATCCAGCGAAATCTTGTTGTCGTCGTAGAGGTAGATCAGCTTGCCCAGCTTGAGATGCCCGGCCAATGAGGCGGCCTCGGCGGCGATGCCTTCCATCAGGTCGACGTCGCTGACGATGGCGTAGGTGTAGTGGTCCATCACCGCGCCGCTCGCCGTGTTGAAGGTTGCCGCCAGATAGCGCTCGGCGATAGCCATGCCCACGCCATTGGCGAAGCCCTGGCCCAGCGGGCCGGTCGTGGTCTCGACGCCGGGCGTCGGGCCGTGCTCCGGATGGCCGGGTGTCAGGCTCTCCCACTGGCGGAAGCGCTTGAGCTCGTCCAGCGACAGGTCGTAGCCGGTCAGGTACAGCAGGGCGTAGAGCAGCATCGAGCCGTGGCCCGCCGAGAGCACGAACCGGTCGCGGTTGGTCCACTTGGGATCGGTGGGATTGTGTTTCAGGAAGCGCGTCCAGAGCACATACGCCATCGGCGCGCCGCCCATCGGTAAGCCGGGATGGCCGGAATTGGCTTTTTGCACGGCGTCAACGGCCAGCATCCGGATTGTGTTGATACATTTCTGGTCAAAATCAGTCATCGGAATCCTTCCAAACGCTACAGCAGGCGGCCCAGATGCCCGCAGACGTGATCAAGCGGGGCAGGCGACAGCGTATTGTAACAACGACCGCGCAACTACGCATAAATCGCGCTTGTGTGTTAAGCTATCTCCAGCACCGGACCCATCCATAACGATACGGAAACAGGGACGTGATGAACGACGAGTTTGATGCAGTGTTCGACGACGAAACCGACGAGATCGAAGCCTATTGCATGACCTGCCGGGCCAAGACCCCGATGGAGAACCCCCAGCCGATCTGGACCCGGCGCGGCGCGCCCGGCACGCGCGGCACGTGCTCGGTGTGCGGCACTACCGTCTTCCTGATGGGCAAGACCGCGGCCCACAATCGTACCAGGCCGCCGCAGCCGATCCAGGTGCCCGAAACACCGGCGGGCAAGGGTGGGCGCAAGCTGCACAGCGGCGTCACGTACCTGAATTTCTGCGTCTC
>ENA-UOUL01004047-UOUL01004047.1-bioreactor-metagenome-genome-assembly--contig:-NODE-4047-length-14081-cov-4.549557_pt1 | contig 14081 bp, 2 predicted proteins | sample MGYA00249838_ERZ747220 | MGnify/ENA primary metagenome ERZ747220 (study PRJEB28778, sample SAMN05720191) | bioreactor metagenome | isolation source: Anaerobic biogas reactor | place: USA:Washington...
ACTCTTGTTGTTTATTTTGGGTTTAGGAGGAAGCATGGTTCTATCTATAATACCCATAATTGGATGGGTACTTTTACCGGTATTTGGACTTGGTGTTTTGGTTTTAGCCATTATGGGACTGGTTAATGGATTTGGAGGAAAGGGAAAAGAGCTTCCCCTTATTGGGAAATTTCGGATATTAAACTAAATTAACAGCAAAAGATTAGAGGGGTATCCCTCAGACTATTTTAATAATTTCTGTACGCTGTTATTAACTAAAAAGAAAGAGGGGATGACACTTGTTTAAAAAAACTATAGTAATTTTACTTACTATATTAATGATGTTGACTTTGGCATCCTGTGGTGTAAGAAAAAGCCTTGATGAAAAGATAGCGGAAAAGGTAACCGAAGGTGTTATAAATAAGGCTACCGGTGATGAAACAGCTAGTTCCAAAAAATCTGGGGGGCAATCCTCTTCCAGTATTAAAACCATTAGCGATTATTCTGCGGCCTGGAACGAGGTATACAATCAAAATGAAGCTGCTATTAACAAGTATGATGAGCCAATCATGGAATTGGTTAGTCCTGGTTTGGAATTTGTAAGCGGTGTGCAATATGACTTGCTGAATATGGAAAACAAGGACGGCCGTTTTGAAGGTGAGTTGATGATGGCTGGTTTTCCCGGAGTTTTAGAGAGAAAAGGTTCTAAAATGAGTTTTGGGTACGATTACATTAGAGATGAAGATGGTTTTGGTCCTACCATGAAGGTCGGTGATCGAATAGTAGAGGATGGCAATTGTGATTTAGATAAAGGAACTTATGTAACTGAAACTTTTACCGAACGTAACGGACAGAAAATTGAACGTAGCTACAGCGAGTTCAAACGGTTTAAAAATGGCGAGATGATATGCCTCAGAACCTACAGTTCCAGCTTGAACTTCAGCGGAGAAGCAGCTCTGTCCAATACTTGTACCTATATTAAAGCCGGCAAAGATAAATTTGATTTTGTCATCGGAAAAGCTACCCAGGGCCCCGCTTTTGAAAAGCTTACCTTTATTGATAAGGGTGACTTATCAAAACATGAAGCTCGTCAGATGATGGAAACAGCAGGATATCGGATTGAAAAAAGTGGCGGCATAGCAGGGGGAACACTTGTTGGTGACTAGTCTTGTTGGTCTATTGTATGAAAATATGCCCGAAGTAGTAGGAAAAGGCTGGTTGATTATTCTAACATTACAGTAACAAATGCTGATATCATTGTTGTTTCCTCGTTGTTTAATTTGCTCTTGGGGAGGGGAATGCAAATGAGGACTAGACTCTTAACGGTGCTTATAACGTTATGCTTCGGGTTTCTATTATGTCAACCCGTTTTAGCTGGAAATGCCATAAAGGATATAAAAGGGCACTGGGCGCAGGTACATATTGAAAAATGGATAAATGATGGATTGATAGCAGGTTATCCTGATGGACAATTTAAACCTGATGGCGAAATTACCCGGGCAGAATTAGTTATACTGGTTAATAAGGCCTTCAAAACCAAAAACAATGGCACAATATACAACTTTTCTGATGTAAAATCATCTGATTGGTTCTATGCTGAAGTAATGTCAGCTAAGGCCGCCGGTTATATTTCCGGTTACCCGGATGCTACATTCAAGCCGTATAAGGCAATTACCCGCCAGGAAGCTGCGGCCTTGATAACTACCCTATTGGACCTGGAATCTGAGGACGAGAGTGTCATTAAGTCTTTTAATGATTATCAAAGTATTGATAGCTGGGCTAAATCAAGCGTCAATGAAGTTGCAACCCATGGCATAATGAGTGGATTTCCTGATAAGACTTTTGGACCTCAAAAAAATATAACCCGAGCGGAGACGGTTGTTACTCTGGATAAAGCCCTGGCCTACAAACCAGAAAAAATCTCGGGTATCAACGGGGTAGTCAAGCTCAACCGTCAACCGGTTAAGGGAGCAACCGTCAAAGTTTTCTTAAAAGGTTCATATGAATCACAAAAAGAGATTATTACAGGTCAGGACGGTTCTTTCACCTTTTTGGTTGCGGATGGACAATATGAAATTATCGCCTTGCATGACAAAAATGTGGGTTACACGGGTCCAATAACTGTAATCAAAGGAAGTGCGGCCGGTACCCAGGAGATATTGATGACTACCGGTGCCCGGGTGAACGGCAAGTTGCTAGATAAACAGGGCGGCCCCCTGGGCAATGTCCCGTTATATTTCACGACCAACCCCACCTTTAGCGGAAAAACTGACAATAGCGGGGGATTCTCCGTAGTCCTACCTACGCATGGCCTTGACGGACAGCTTTTGTCCTATACAGGCTTCTTTTTCCATAACGGTACCCGGAAGGACTTTACCTTAAACCAGCAGTTTAGTGGTGATACCGAACTGGGTCAGGTGCGCACTGATATCCCCGGTCAAAGTTCCCCCAGCCCTGGAGGTGGTGGGGGTGGGGGTAGTGCTCCTCCTCCGCCTGGCGATACCTCTCCGCCAGTATGGATATCCACTTATCCCAAAACTGCTGATATAACACCAACCAGTTTAAAACTGTTGGCTAAGACAAATGAAAACGGTATCACCTATTATGTGGTGCTGACTGATGGGGCAGCAACCCCCAGCACCGCTGAGGTAAAGAATGGTACTGGCAAAGGCGGTATGGTAGCTGTTAAAAGTGGCCAGGCAGCGTTAATGGCCAATAACGAAACAAGTATAAACATCAGCGGCTTGAATTCCGATACTGCCTACGATATCTATGTGGTAGCGGAAGACAGTACCGAAAACCTGCAAACCGACCTGGTTAAGTTAAATGTGACAACTACGGCTGCAGACCCTGGAGATACCACTCCGCCGTCAGTCAGCAGTGCTTTTATTAACGGCACTACCCTGGTGCTAACTTACAATGAAAACCTGGACGAGACCTCAGTACCATCAAGTACTGATTTCAAAGTAAAAGTGAATGGCAGTGAACAGGAGGCCCCGTTAAACTCATCTATAACAGGAGCTAAGGTGACCATCACCCTGGCGCAATCGATTAAAGCTGGAGATACAGTCACCATAAGCTATATACCAGGAGCCAATCCTATCAAGGATCTAGCCGGGAACAAGGCTGCAACTCTGGTCGGTCTGCCGGTTACCAATCATTCAGGCGAACTGGTGGCCCCGGCAGCCGACCGCACCGTGGCGACCGACCTGTTTTCTTCTACGGCCTTCCTTTATTCTGGTGAAGATGCCGTCCAAATCGACATGGCACCGGAAACTATTGAACAAAAACGGGTAGCGGTAATTCGCGGTAAGGTCTTTACCCGTGACAACATACCTTTGCCAGATGTACGCATTACCATATTAAATCACCCGGAATTCGGCAGTACTTTAAGCCGCTCCGATGGTCAATTTGATATGGCGTTAAACGGCGGCGGGATCATTACTGTACGTTACGAAAAAGATAACTACATTGCCGCTCAGCGCCAGGTAGATGTACCCTGGCAGGACTTTGCTATACTACCCGATGTAGTAATTATTCCTTATGATAGCAATAAAACAGAAGTAACCCTTACCCCCGCCAGCCCTATGCAGGTAGCCAGGGGCAGTGAGATTACTGATGCCGACGGTACCCGTCAGGCCACATTAGTAATACCGGAAGGGGTGACGGCACAACTGCAAGATGGCACGCGCATTAGCAACTTGACAGTACGTGCCACCGAATATACGGTAGGGACTAATGGACCTCAGGCTATGCCGGCTATCCTCCCCCCCAATGTGGGCTACACCTATTGCGTAGAATACAGCGCCGATGAAGCTATAGCCGCTGGTTCAAAAAGTGTTATATTTAATCAGCCCATCTATCACTATGTAGAAAATTTTATTGGTTTCCCCGTTGGGGGTATTGTCCCCATGGGTTATTATGACTATGATCTGGCTGCCTGGATTCCATCTAAAAATGGCCGGGTAATTAAAATACTGGAAATCAATGAGGGCCTGGCTGAACTGGATATCGATGGGAGCGGTATTGCCGCCGCGGTGGAAACCCTGGCATCCCTGGGCATAACCGACTCCGAACGGCAGAAATTGGCGGCACTGTACCAGGGGGGACAGGAATTATGGCGGGTGCCTATTACTCACTTTACCCCCTGGGACTGCAATTGGCCTTATGGCCCACCGGCCGGTGCCAGGGGTCCGGAAGTGCCCATGCCGGAAATCAACATGGTAAATGATCCCTGTAAGGGAAGGGGGTCAATCATTGAGTATCAAAACCAGGCATTAGGTGAAGCAGCCAAAGTCTACGGCACCTCCTTTTCTCTGAACTATAATAGTAACCGGGTCGAGGGCAATAAACAGCTGCGTTCGGTTGAGATACCTATCAGCGGTGCTGAGCTCCCGGATGGTCTCCAGGAGATCATATTGGAAGTTCGGGTGGCAGGTCAATTCTTCATGAAAAAATTCGATCCGGTTATAAACCAGAGCTATACCTATACCTGGAACGGCAAAAACCCTTATGGTCAAACCTTCCAGGGCAGTACCCCTATTCATGTACGTGTAGGGTATGTGTATCAGGCTGTTTATCAGAATCCGCCCCCAACTGAGAACGTTTTCAGCGGGTATGGCAGCGGACCATTTCCTTTTGAATGGCAACCCGGCAGAAATAGCCTAACAGTCACCGCGTGGCAGGAATGGTCCGGGACTTTATCATATTGGGATAGCGCACCTGCAGGAATTGGTGGCTGGTCCCTAAACGTGCACCATGCCTACGTTCCCAACAGCGGGATGCTATATCTGGGAGACGGCAGCAGAACTGATACGGGCAGCAGCCAAAACGTTATTTCTACTGTGGCCGGCGCAGCTGTAGAGGACTCCGACGGAGACGGGTTCCTGGATGGTGCTTACAGTGGTGACAACGGTTTAGCCAGCCTGGCCCAGCTTAATCGACCTTTTGATGTGGCGGTAGGCGCGGACGGCAGCATCTTCATTGCCGATGGATTCAACCACCGCATCCGCAAAATAAGTCCGGAGGGTATCATTACCACCATTGCAGGTAACCCAACCGGCAACGAACTAGATAATGGCCCCGCCAGGATGATAAAAATTGGAGCACCTTTGAGCATTGCCCTGGGGCCGGATGGCAGTATTTATTTTGCCGAGAATGCTCGCCATCGTATTCGGCGGGTTAGCCCGGATGGACTTATCAGTGTGGTTGCGGGTACCGGCTCTTATGGTTTAAGCGGCGACGGCGGCCTGGCTGTCAAAGCACAGCTTAATTCCCCTGGTGATATTGCAGTGGCCGCCGACGGCAGCATTTATATTGCGGATACTGATAATCATCGTATCCGCCGCATAGATCCCAGTGGAATTATTAGCACCATAGCGGGTATCGGGACTGGTACTGACGGGGGAGGTTTCGGCGGTGACGGCGATATAGCCGAAAAAGCACAGCTTGCATATCCTAATGCTGTTGCCATAGGCCCGGATGGCAGCCTTTACATTGCGGACTCCGGCAACAACCGTATCCGGCGTATTAGTATTAACGGTATTATAACTACTGTTGCGGGTAATGGGGGGGCTGGTTTTCACGGCGATCAGGCCTTACAAGCCGGCCTCAATAGTCCTAATAATATTATAGTAACTGCGGATGGCGACCTTTTTATTTCGGATTTTGCCAACCACCTTATCCGCCGGGTAACTCAGGATGGCATTATCAGCACTGTAGCAGGCAATGGTACGCAAGGATACAGCGGCGATGGTGACGTGGCAACCGAAGCCCAGCTGAATTACCCTTGTGGTATTGCCCTAAGCCCCGATGGCAGCCTTTATATTGCGGATACTTATAATCAATGTATCCGCCGGGTCGGTCAACCTTCGTACGGTATTCTGGCTAACGAATATCTCATCGCCGACCAGGGAGGCAATAAGCTATTCGTCTTTGATGCCAATGGCCGCCACCAGCGCACGATTAATGCCTTAACCGGCAGTGCAATATATAAGTATATCTATAATGAACAAGGTCAACTGACAACAGTGGCAGATGCTTTCGATAATGTAACCACTATCGAACGTGATGCAGCAGGTAATCCCACAAAAATCATTGCCCCCGGAGGACAAAAAACCTATCTGACCGTTAATGAAAATGGCTACCTCTCCAGCATTAGTTGCCCGTATGAGATACCCATTGATTTAGCATACACCAACGATAATCTTCTGACCATGTTCAGTGATCACAAGGGTAATGTGCATCGTTTCATTTATGATGAAATGGGGCGGCTAACCAAGGATGAAGACCCTGCCGGCGGTTATACGCAACTTTCGCGTACCCAACTGGACAATGGCTATAAAGTAAACGTCAATACAGCCGAGGGCCGGGAATCCAGCTATAAAGTGGAATATATTCCCCAAGTCGGCACCCGTATGGTTAATACCGATTCGGCCGGTGGCATAACTATAATCGAGATTAACAATAACGGTACCCGTAAGGTTACCTATCCAGACGGGACGATGGCTACTATGGCAGCAGGTCCCGACCCGCGCCCGGGAATAGACATGAGATCACCCATTACCAAGGAGTTTACCATTAAAACTCCGGCAGGACTGGCATCAACTGTGACCCGGGAGCGTATGGTGGAAATGGATGATGTTGACGACCTATTTAGCGTAACCAAAATAACGGATACGGTAAATAACAACGGAAAAGAATATAAGCACACTTATGACATTGATGACGCCAGCCAAACGGTAACGGTGACCACTACCACACCTGAAGGAAGGCAGACCCAGAGCACTCTCGACTGGTGCGGGCGTCTAATCAAAAAAGTAAACGATTTCCTGCAAGAGACAAGTTACACCTATGATGGAAAGGGTCATTTAACCCGTGTTCAGCAAGGCGAGCTGAGCCTGGCCTATACTTATGATGACATGAACCGAGTTACCGCCCTCCAGGATGCTGCAGGCAGCACCTTCCGGTACGAGTACAACGATGCTGATCTATTGAAAAGCATTACCATGCCCGGCGGACAGACCTATGCATTTAGCAATGACTACAATGGTAATGTTACGAAGATTACTATGCCCAGTAACGCTGTTCATGGACTGGATTACACAGAGGTAGACCTGGCCCAGAGCTATACCCCCCCGGGAAATTCCAACTACCAGAAAAGCTACAACCGGGACCGTGCGCTGACCCAATTAACCCTGCCCAGCGGGCGCAATGTCAGCTATAGTTTTGACGCCACTGGCCGCATCGGTGGTATAGCCTATGACACCGTTTCCTCTAGTTTTGCCTATAACGACTTTACTAACCGGGTGGCCGGCATAAGCCGAAATCCGGACGGAAACAGCTACAATTATTTATACGACGGGGCACTGATCACCCAAATGTCAGCCAGTGGAAAAGTAACCGGCAGCTATAGTTACCGATACGATGATAATTTCAACCTGGTGGGATTTACTTTGGATGGGACCCCTGAGTTTACGCTAGCTTATGACAACGATGGATTGCTGACCCAATATGGAGGATTTACCATTGAACATAGGGGGCCATTAGGTGCACCCAGCGAAATCAGTAACGGCAATATGTCCGTTACCTATACCTACGATACCTATGGAAGACCCGTAGAGCGGACTAATACTGTAAATGGTCAGCAAGTTTATTCTCTGGAAACAGGTTATGATAATGCCGGAATGATTAAATCCAGGAAGGAAACGGTAAATGGGGTGGTTGCTGAATCAACCTACACCTATGATGCCAACAAACAGTTGACGGGAGTTAGTGGGGGCGTGGCTGAGTCCTACACCTATGATGTAAATGGCAACCGACTGACAGGCGGCGCCACCTATGATGATCAGGACCGCTTAACCCATCTGGGTGATGTAGCGTATCAGTTTAATGTTGATGGTTTTCTGGCCGAGCGCGGCACTGACACTTTTGAATACACTGCTCAGGGAGAATTAAGAGATGTAACCCTGCCAGATAAAAAAGCCTCTTATACTTATGATGGCCTGGGTCGACGGGTGGGCCGCATAGTGACCACAGGAACTGAGGAAGAGCCGGTAATTACGACGGAACAATATCTGTATGGCAATCTCGGAAACCCCTTCCAGATTACTGCCATGCGTGATAATGCCGACAGCTTAAGCGAGTACTATTATGATCAAAGTAATTGCCTATTTGCTATTAAGCAGGGTTTAACCTGGTATTACGTAGCTACCGACCAGCAGGGCACCCCGCGGGTGATCACCGATGCTGCCGGTCAGGTGGTAAGGGTTATGGAGTATAACAGCTATGGCAAATTAATTTCTGACAGCAATCCTGATTTTCAACTACCCGTTGGTTATGCCGGAGGAATAACCGACCCGGATACCAAACTGGTTCATTTCGGAATGCGTGACTACGACCCCGATGCCGGGCGGTGGACGGCACGTGATCCCATCCTTTTTAACGGTCAGCAGGGCAACCTCTATGTTTATGTGAATAATAACCCGGTTAACCTGCGCGATCCCTATGGTCTGTTTTGTATAGGTGGTTCTGCCTATTTAGGCTTCGGCGGTGGCGGTCAGTTCTGTTTTACCAATGAGGGAGTTTCCCTATGTGCCGAGGTCGGCTTTGGCATAGGAACGTCGGTGGAAGTATCTCCTTTTGGAGGCTTGGCAGGAAATGGTAATGAGGTTGGAATTCAAGGGGGATTAACCTTTGCTGGTATAGGGCCCAGTGGTGGAATAATCCTTGATAACTGTGGCAGCTTAAAGTTCTCCGGAGGTTTAAGCGTGGGACCAGTTTCCAAGTCTGCTGCCTATGATTTCTTAGAAGGAACATGGAGCGTCGATGATCTGGCGGTAGGCGGTGAAGTCAAGGATATGAATAACAAAGTTAGCGATTCATTTAAACCCGGGTTTGGCGGCAACCTCAAAGTATATGGAAAAAGCTGTATGCAGCTATAGGGTTCTGTTAAACTAATACACCGGACAAGGGGTCCTTTATGGACTCCTTGTCCGGACGATCATGCTAACCAGGCACTATTGTTGTTTATTTTCGGTTTTGGAGGAAGCTAGAAGGGGTATCCTCTGACTATCTATATAAATTCTATACGCGATTGTTCTGAGAAAGAGGGGTGACGGTTGCATAAATGATAAAAGTGATTTATCAAAAGATGAAACTCGTCAAATGATGGAAGCAGCAGGATATCAAATTAAAAAAAGTGGCGGCATCGCAGGGGGAACACTTGTTGTTGACTAGTCTTTTTCTAATGGTAAGGAGGGATAAAAATAATATGACATGCACGCTTTCCAGGGCTAAACAGCTTTCAGTACGTTTACTAGTACTTATTGCTACTATGGCTTTAATTTTATCAGTAGGGTTGTTAAGTCCTATGTTGGCTAGAGCAGAGGGAGCTATTGTTACCTGGACGGGAGGTGCGGGAGATGGCTCATGGCATACCGCCGGTAATTGGGATGGAGGACAGATTCCGTCTACCGGCGATACAGTAATAATCCCGGCAACATCGGTGGTGGAATACGCCTCTGGTACTATAAGTATAATACTGCAAAGTGCTGGGAACTTAACTGTATCCGGTGGTACCCTTAATACCGCTGGTGATTCGTTCATTTCCGGTAAAATAGTAAATAATGGAGTAATAGCTATCAACGGCACTTCCCTTACTCTAAGCGGAGGTGGCGAAGGGAGTGGGGAATTCCAAGTATATGGCGGGAAGTTACTAAAATTTACCGGCGGGACCTATACAATTGGTGGCAATGTGAAAGATTTGGGTAATTGCGCTTATATGATAGCAGAAGGATCAGGGACCAACGTAACTTTTAACGGCTCCTACAACATAGTTAACAGCACTGTGTCAAGTAATGCCAAGGCCACGTGGAATGGTACATCGAATTCAACCGGGGTTTTGAATGCCAATGGGCAAGTAGTGTTTAACCAAAAGGTGACAAACCAACGCTTGAACCTTACCGGTGGTACTATTGATGGTAGCGGTGATATAGCCATTGATCCAACGAAAGACATATTCAACCCTAGCACATGGACAGCTGGGACAATGACAGGCACTGGAAATCTACAAGTTGTGTCTAGCGGGAAATTATCGATACAAGGTTCTGGCACCAAAAGCCTAAATCGCGGTGTCCTTAATAAGGGAGAGATTTCCTTTCTTGGCACCCCTCCGACCATTTTAAGCACGATTGCTTTTAAGAATGAGGGGCTAGTTCGTACCGATACTAATTGTAGCTCAAATGTGATAATAAGCAGTTACAATCAAACTACGACAGGAACCCTGCAGATTGATATAGATAGCTCTGCGTTTACAAAGCTAAGTACCAACATACCAACCTTAGAGGGGACCCTGCACTTGTTTTTTAAAGGAACTCCTACGGCAGGGACATCTTACGATTTGATTAGCTATACCCAAAAACCAGGCACGCAGTTTACTAGCGTAACTAGTAATCTGGCTGATTTTGACATGCAACAGGTGTATGGCGATAAGAAACTTACTGTGACAGTAACAAAAGCGGGGCAAACCAGCACCGAAGCCGAAATAACCGCATTTAACTTTGCCCGGTCAACCGGTTCGCTTATTGATTATGCAGCAGGAACCATTAACGTTCTGGTCCCTCACGGTACTGATGTAACAAACCTGGTACCAACGTTCACTCTATCTTTCGGGTCCAATGCCAGGGTAGGCGATGTGCCCCAGGTCAGCGATACCACCGCCAATGACTTTACTAATCCAGTTACCTATGTGGTCACCGCGGAAGATGGAGTCACCACCAGGGATTGGACGGTAAATGTTAAAATAATGGAACCGGGTACTCCTTCTGTTGAACCCCTTTGGGATTATCGCAGTCCCTGGCCGACATCGAACATTTTGTGGGAAACAAAGTATCTAAACGGTAAATTTATGGCACTAGGAAATAACGGAACTATAATATCATCGATCGATGGCGAACACTGGGAGGCCTTTGACTTAAAAACGAAAGCTACCTTAAAGGGAATAGCTTATGGCAACGGTAGGTATGTTGCAATAGGTTATGATAATGATGATGGGGTGATATATGGATCCATTGATGGGGTTAACTGGAGTCTATTAGCAACTACTACCTACCATCAGCTTACAGATATTATCTTTGGAAACAATAAATTTGTTGCCGTAGGGCAAGGCGGGAAAATTGTTATCTCAAACGACGGAGAAAACTGGAACCTAAAGAATGATACCAATCTAGAATCGCTCCTGCATTCAATAATCTATGCCAATGGATCATATGTTGCCGTAGGATACGACGGACTTATTGTGTCTTCTTCTAATGGAGAGAATTGGACAAAGTTAGATAGGGTCGGTTACACCATGTGGGATGTAGCTTATGGAAATGACAAGTTTGTTGCTGTAGGCGGTGAGTCCGGAACTGAGTTCATTTGTACATCAACAGATGGAGTAAGCTGGACCGAACATACTAATTATTCAGGGGAACGCCTCGATACTATAGCATACAATGGTAGCCAGTTTATTGCTGCGCCCAACTTGGGGTCAAACGCATATGTTCTTACTTCCAGCGATGGAACGAACTGGACAAGACAAGATTTGGGAGTAAATGTTCGCTTTAGCGCAATTGCTAGTAATAGTGACAAATGGATAGCGGTAGGTGGTTATGGCGAAATCGCGAGTTCCATTGACGGAACAAACTGGATTAGGCGGAATTTTGGCACCAGGCAAATACTTCTGGACGTAACTCATAATGGAAATATGTTTGTTTCCGTAGGAGATGCCGGGATTATACAGACATCCCCTGATGGGATTACCTGGACCATTGGAAATTCAGGAACTACCGAACGCCTGTGGGCAGTAGAGTATTTGAATGGAAAGCTTATTGCCGTTGGTGATAATGGTGTGATACTTACATCGGACGATGGCACAAGCTGGATTAGTAAAACATCGAATACTTCTCAGGTATTGTATGATGTTGCCTTTGGTAACGGTATGTATGTTGCTGTAGGCGGAGATACCAGCAATGCTATGGTCACTTCAAACGATGGAGAGACCTGGACTTTTGTTAATACTGGTTATAGCATACCTTTTGTAACAGTTACCTATGGTAATGGAACCTTTATAGCTTTAGGACAAAATGGTCAGGTATATAAATCCACTGATGGATCGCAATGGCCACAAACTGATTTACCCGGTAGCGGGAACTATCCAAAGGATATCATTTATGCTGACGGTCGCTTTATTGCCACGGGAGAAAATGGCAAAATCTATGTTTCCAATGATGACGGAGAAAACTGGACTGTCGCGGAAAAGGTAGATGGGGTTAATGATTGCATAAATTCTGTAGCTTATGGCGGGGGCAACCTGGCAGTTGTTACATCATACGGTAAAATACTTAGTTCTTCTGATAAAGGAAATACCTGGACTCAGCAAACATCCGGATTTGAACATCAGCTTGACTTATATGGGGTGGCTGCAGGAAAATCTAACTTTGTGGCAGTAGGAGATAGGGGTCTGACCCTTCAGTCCAGGGATTTTGGTACGCCAGGTAATCCAGACGCTGATGCGGTTGCTGCTGATATTGTCGCTCTAACCTGGGATACTATCAAGGGAGCAAACAGCACAGAAAATAACGTGAATACTAACTTGATAAACCCGTTGCCAACTACAGGCAGTAATGGTACTGCCATTACCTGGAGTGCATCCCCGACTGGTTGGATAAACACTAGCACCGGAGAAGTTACCAGGCCCACCTCGGCTCAAGGCAACCAAACGGTAACCTTTACAGCTGCCATCAGAAAAGGTTCTGCCAGTGACACCAAGAGCTTCACGCTGACCATAAAAGCTATGGAGTTTGCCGGCGGCAGCGGTAGCGAAGAAGATCCGTACCTTGTTGCCAATGCAGATCAACTCTATAATGTTCGCAATCACCTTGATAAACACTTTAGACAAACCGAAAATATCGACCTGAGCGGTTACAACGCCGATGAGGGCGGGGTACCCATCGGCAGTTGGGAGCCCATCGGCAGTGAAGAGTCTCCATTTACCGGCACATTTATCAGCAACGGCAAGAGCATCAGCAACCTTACTATTAACCAAAGTACTACGGGTTATGCAGGTTTGTTTGGTGTTACCGAGGCTACTGCCCAAATCAAAAATGTGAAATTAGTAAATGTAAATGTAATCGGGAGTTACCATGTCGGTAGCCTGGCAGGATGTAATTACGGCCTGGTTACTGACTCATATGTCACTGGTGATGTAATCGGCGATAATACTGGTTATTATACAGGCGGTCTGGTGGGTATTAACGAAGGTACTATTACCAACTGCCATACGGAGGCAACCGTGACGGGTGGAAATTCGGTCGGAGGTCTGGCGGGCTTCAACTTTGGATCAATTACCAACTCTTATACCGCCGGAACTATAACGGGTATAAACGTCGGCGGTGAGATACCGAGTGGTAGACGTGTCGGCGGTCTAGTGGGTGATAATCAAGGGTTAATCACCAACTCTTATGCGATAGGCGATGTTAAAGGTATTTCTATGGTCGGGGGTCTGGTGGGGCGTAACACTTATACCGAGAGCAGAGAATGCGAAATCACTGCTTCCTATTCCACATGTACGGTAGAAGGGAGCACGTATGTCGGCGGACTGGTGGGTGATAATAGAGGGTTACTTACCAACTCTTATGCGACAGGCGATGTTAAAGGTAATTCTAAGGTTGGGGGTCTGGTTGCTTATAATGAAGATTCAATAGTCAACTGTTATTCCATAGGTGCTGTAATAGGTACCGAAGATTATGGCGGCCTGGTGGGTAGTAACAATGGCGGCACCGTCACCAACAGCTACTGGGATACTCAAGCATCAGGCTTGGGTTCATCAGCCGATGGGGAAGACAAAACCACAGAGCAAATGAAAGAGCAGAAAACTTATGGGGGTTGGGATTTTAATGATACTTGGAGAATTGAGGGTAGCAGGAACGACGGTTATCCCTTCTTGAAAAATAATCCCCCTGCTCCTTACGTGAAATACGCTATCGTAGCTAATGTAGTAGGCGGGACTGCAACCGTAAGCACCAATCCGGCTAACGAAGCGGCTGAAGGAGCAACCGTAA
>ENA-UOUL01004048-UOUL01004048.1-bioreactor-metagenome-genome-assembly--contig:-NODE-4048-length-14079-cov-3.173547_pt1 | contig 14079 bp, 11 predicted proteins | sample MGYA00249838_ERZ747220 | MGnify/ENA primary metagenome ERZ747220 (study PRJEB28778, sample SAMN05720191) | bioreactor metagenome | isolation source: Anaerobic biogas reactor | place: USA:Washington...
AAGTATGATGGCCCTTCTGATACTGCGGTTATTGCCATTCACGCCGGCCAAATTGAATTGCAAACCGGTGAACTAGCAACAACCATTGCTGATTGGACTGGGAGTGATCTTTATACCTTCGAGGGAATTAAGAACAAGAATAATAGTATATTGCATGTTACGTCTACCCGTTTTAATGAACCTATTGCCCGCAATCTGGTTGCAAAATCTGATAAAACCCTCTCCGTCCATGGGTGTACCGGAAGTCGGGCGGTAACCTACGTCGGCGGCCAGGATACCAAACTTGGGAAAAAAATAAAAGCCAGCCTTCGGGATGCCGGTTTTAAGGTACTTACCCCGCCTAAACATTTGGACGGTAAAAATTCTAAAAACATATGCAATAAAAATGCCAGTGGTAAAGGAGTTCAATTAGAATTAACCGTACCGCTTCGTGAGCAATTTGTTGCCAGTTCTGGACCAACCGATACATTTTATCGCTATGCTGCCGCAGTAAGCAAAGCATTGCAATAATATATAGTCAGGGGCAAGTTGGGTTAATAAGGGCAGACAAATAACTCTTGGCAGTTTAAAATCCTTGCTAGTTCATAGTAAAGGACCTTAACAAGTGTTAGAATAAGATAATATCACTGCAAGGAGTTGGTTAAATGGAACCTAAACCTCGTTCTGCTTCCACCGTAACCATGACCCAGATAGTACTCCCCTTTCATGCTAATGTAGCTGGTAATATGCACGGCGGCGAAGTTATGAAGTTAATGGACTCTGCTGCCGGTGTGGCCGCAGCACGTCATAGCTTATGCAATGTTGTTACAGCCAGTGTTACCCAGCTTTCTTTTATTGAACCGATTTTTGTTGGCGACCTGGTTCTCTGCAAGGCTGAATTAACCTATACCGGCAATACCTCCATGGAAGTGTATGTAAAAGTTGATGCAGAAGATTTAAACCGTGGTATTATCAAACATGTTTGTGAAGGCTATTTCTTCATGGTAGCCCTGGATCGCAATGGACGCCCCACCAGGATACCCCCGCTGCTCATTGAAAATGAGGAAGAGCAGCGCTGCTTTGATTCTGCCCGGGAGAGGATTCAACATATGAAAGAAGCAAAAAGCAAATCTCAGAACTGTTAATCGAATTAAATGTAACAAGCCTTCCCTCAAATAATCGAGGGAAGGCCTTTTTTCTGAAGGGCGAAATTTTTATCATTGTGCAGGAATAATATTGCAGCTTAGCGAAAGGTAATTCAATCTAATAGCTGCAAGAAATTCTACTCGGTAGAAACTCAAGTCAATTAACTGGTTTTTAGTACTACGGGGCAATTTTTTAAGGAATTATGGAGAGGCATATATGAAAATTAATCAAAGTTTAAAAGGTAAATTCATTATTGTGGTGTTTACCATATGCCTGAGCTGCCTGCTGGTAGTGTCGGTCATCAGTTACTGCCTTTCTTATAACCTGGTCAAGGACAAAACCAATCAGAGTGCCAGTGAAGCAGTAGGAAAAAATGCTTCTCAGTTGAATAATTGGTTTATGGAACAGGGCCAGGTGGTTCATGCTATAGCCCAGGATATTGAGATAAATAAGGATTTTTCGGACCAATACCTGTCTAATTACCTGATTCAAAAATTCGACCGGCAAAATTCCCAGGTTTTAGATTACTATATAGGTTTTGCGGATAAAAATCGGACTATGGTCTGCGCTACTGGTTGGATTCCCCCGCCGGATTATGATGCCACCACCAGAGAATGGTATAAGGAAGCGCTTAAGCAGAATAAACTGGTTTATATCACCCCTTACCTGGATGCTGATACTAAACAAATGATAATTACCCTGGCAGAACCAATTAGAGACGGAAATAATGTGTTAGGGGTAATAGCTGCCGATATACTGTTGACTGATGTTATGGATTTGGCCGAAAAAGCACGTATTGAAGGTGCCAGCTATACTTTCCTGCTCGATGATCATTATAATTTTATGGTTCATCCCCAACCAGATTTCCAGCCTACTCCCGAGGAATCGATAAATGCCGCCCAGGTTATGGAAGGCAAGTTCAGGCCGCTTATTGAGGATATAAAACAAGGCCAATATAATATTATTGAGTTGAAAGATTATGACAACAGCAAAAGGTGTTTTGTTTTAAGCAATATCGAAGCCACCAACTGGACTTTCGGTATTGCCATTCCCCGCAGTGAGTATATCAAACCTTTGAATAACTTGCTACTCGGGTTTACGGTAGCCCTGGCTATTTCTCTACTTATGGGCATCCTCATTATCCTTCCGGTAGTACGCAACCTTTTAAACCCTATACTCCAGCTAAACAAAGCCGTCAGCAGCTTTGCCGAAAAGGACTTCACCGCACGATCACTAGTTCCATCTCAGGATGAAGTTGGACAGTTAAGTGATAATTTCAATCGTATGGCCGATATTATTCAGGAATATAACCAAAACCTGGAACAGACCGTGGCCCAAAGAACCGCTTCTATCAGGAACCTGTTAAATAACGCCGGTCAGGGATTCCTGTCATTCGGGTATGATTTATACATTGACGAAGAATACAGCTCAGAATGCAATCGTATATTTGGCCAGGAAATTGCTGGTCAGCGTTTTACCGATTTAATATCACCAGGTGATGATGAACAAAGGCAATTCATGGAAAATGCACTGTTAACTATAATGCGAGAAAATGATGAACTACGGCGGGAAGTTTATTTTTCCCTCTTGCCGGAAGAACTAATGATAAATGATCGCAATATACACCTGGACTACAAATTAATTTTCAACCGCCAAACAGAAAAAACCGACCGTATAATGATTGTACTTACTGATATTACGGAGCAACGCCAGTTGGAACTACATATGGAACAGGAAAGAAAACTATTGAAAATGGTAGTCAAAATAGTGGCCTATAATAATGATTTTCAGGAATATCGCAGCGATTACCAGAACTTCTGCTCCAACACCATCTGGGAACTGCTTGATAGTGAACGCCCCCGGGAAGAGATTATCACCGAAATCTACCGGCAAATACATACCTTCAAAGGCGGCTTTGCCCAGTTGGAAATGATTAATCTGGTGGAACATTTGCACCAGTGTGAATCCCAAATATCAGCCAGCAAGAATGAATTGCTGAAAATGTCCCAGCAACAAGTTAAAAAATATTTTGTTTCATTAAATATGTTGGACTGGATGTCTGATGACCTGGTCCAGCTTCGAGAAATATTGGGTGAACAGTACCTGGAACAGGATAATTTAGTGGTTATTGATGAAGCCCGACTTATAGAGATTAATCAAAAGATAATGGCCAGCCTATCACCCTGGGAATGTAAACTGCTATTACCCGATTTGAAACGACTAATGTACAGGCCCATGCGAGAATTGTTAAAGTCCTATCCCGACACTGTAGCCCTACTAGCCGAAAGGCTGGATAAATCTGTGTTTCCCTTACAAATAGTAGGTGGTGAAGTACCAGTAGATACTAAGCGCTATCACGACTTTTGTAAAGTTCTGATACATGTTTTCCGTAATGCCGTAGACCACGGTCTGGAACCTGCAGAAGAAAGAATAGCCAGTGGTAAGGACGAATACGGTACTATTAGGTGTGAAATCTTGCAGAATGATGATAGTATTGCGGTAATAATTTCAGATGATGGGCGAGGAATAGATGTAGAATATCTCAAAAAACGGGCTCTGGAGGAAGGCATATGTGACCAGGAAACAGTTGCAGGACTTATCCCGCAGGATGCCCTGCAGTTGATTTTCACTGATAACCTTTCAGTAAAGGACGAGATTACCGATATTTCCGGGCGGGGTATAGGCCTGGCAGCGGTAAAAGAAGAACTGGATAAACTCGGCGGGAGTGTAGAGATTTTCAGTCAAGTGGGAATGGGAACCGTTTTTACATTTCATCTGCCCCACCTGAAAAGTAACCAATTACCCAGCATATCAATTAACGATATGATAAATCCACTTTTACACACGGTAGAGCAATATTTTAAGCGGGAAATAGGTGAAAACCTGCTGCATTGTTCAGAGGTGGAGAAGAAAACACGACTAAAACTCTATAAGACCACGGCTTTCACCACTATAAAGGGGATAATACGCAGTTACTTCATACTTAGTGTAGATGAAGGGCTGGGAAATAAGTTGGTACAAGAGATGATTATCGATGAAGTGGAAACTGGGACGGAGGATATTTACGTCGAGGATGTCTTAGCCGAATGTGCCAACATTATCCTGGGTAATTCTATAAAGCATTTTCCGGAAATACAAGAACTGGTTATGATGGAAGCACCGGTGACACTTTCTTCCGAGCGAACCGCTATAAAATACCTGAATGCTGATATATGGACCTGTGACATGGTGTTTGCATCCGGAAAATTAAGTGTCAGCCTGATGACTCAAGAAAAAATACCAGGTATTATATAATTTCTTAGTTAGGAGGTTAGGTATGGCGAGGATACTAATAGTTGATGATTCAAGTATTGTCAGGCGCAACCTGAAAACTATATTGACCAGGGCAGGCCATGAGATTATAGCCGAAGCCGAAAATGGAATGCAGGCTTATAACGAATACGCAAAAAATAAACCTGATTTAGTCACTATGGATATTACCATGCCCCTATTGGATGGAGTGCGAGCAGTTAAAAAGATAATAACTGATTATCCCCAGGCCAAGATAATAATGGTCAGCGCCATTGATCAGAAGAACATGGTTATTACTGCTATTCAAAATGGAGCCAAGCATTATATTCTCAAACCCTTTGAAGCAGATAAGGTTATTGCAGTTGTAGGTGCTGTACTGGATATTAAATCTGACGGTGAGCAATCCCCAGAGCAAAAGTAGCCTGGACTTCTCCATTACAATACTTACTAACTATAAAAATACGGCAAGGGTAGTGGTGGTCTCCAGGTACAGCAAATACTAAATTTACCGCAATAACCTCCGATAATGTTATCCTCAGCAACCGGAGGATTTGCTAAGCGCCCGAGTTGACTGGGTGCGCAGCTTTAAAATCCCTGGGCTCTTTCGATAGCTTTCTGGATACTGTCGATTACTTCCTCCAACAGGTAGCGATCCGGGCCTTGAGCCATTATTCTTACCAGGGGTTCAGTTCCAGAGGGCCTTACCACCAGTTTGCCCCATTCTCCCAAACGCTCTTTAGCTTCCTTAAGGGCAGCAACTACCAGTTCATTACCTAAAATTTCATCTTTATTTTCCAGGCTAACATTTACCAGCAACTGAGGTTGTTTTTCCATTTCCCGGGCTAACTCGGATAAACTTAAACCGCTGCGTTTCATAACCTCCGCTACCTTTATGGAGGTTAAGAGACCATCTCCGGTGGTGGCATAGCGGGAGAATATTATATGCCCGGATTGTTCTCCTCCCAGCAAGGAACCGGTTTCCTGCATCTTTTCCAGAACATAGCGGTCTCCCACTTTACAGCTCTCAATAGTTATATTTTCCCGCCGCAGAGCAATATCCAGACCAATGTTACTCATTACCGTAGCTACAACACTGGGGGGTGAAAGTTGCCCCCAACGGTAAGCATCCAAAGCACAAATGAGCATTATATAGTCACCGTCTAGCTCATTGCCTCTTTCGTCAACAATAATACAGCGGTCGGCATCACCATCGTAAGCTATGCCCAGGTCGGCCTGATGTTCTACCACTGCTTTAAGTAAGCCATCGGTATGAGTGGATCCACAGCGGTCATTAATGTTAACCCCATTAGGTTTGTCGTTAATAGCTATAACCCGTGCTCCCAACCGCCGCCAGAGTTCCGGTCCCACATGGTAGGCAGCACCATTGGCACAATCCATAACTACCCGCATGCCATAAAGGTCTTCCTCCCGACTATAGCATTCCATCAGGTATTTAAGATAGTTGTTCTCGGCTTCCTTAACTTCGTAAACCCTTCCCACATCAGTACCCCGAGGTCTGGTAAGATCTCTGGTTCCAGAAAGTACCAACTCCTCAATTTCCGCCTCTACTTCATCAGGTAATTTATAGCCGCTGGAACCGAAGAATTTTATGCCATTATCGGCTACCGGGTTATGAGATGCAGATATTACGATACCGCAGGACGCCTGATAATAGCGAGTAAGGTAGGCCACCGCCGGAGTTGGTATGATACCTACGGTTAGGACGTCAGCTCCAGTTGAGCATATGCCGGCACGCAGAGCAGCTTCCAGCATATCTCCTGAAATACGAGTATCTTTACCCACCAGTATCCTGGGTCGTCCGGTTTCCTGTTTAGCCAGAACATAGCTTCCTGCGCGTCCTAAATCGAAGGCCAATTCCGGTGTAAGCTCAATATTGGCTATTCCCCTTACTCCATCAGTTCCAAATAGAATTCCCACTATTTTCTCCTCCCAGTTTTTATTTATATACGGGCTATTATAAAACCCTCCGACTTGCTATTTATTACTATGCTTTTTAGCCATATTTGGTTAACACTACCCCGTTATTATTAAATCAACCCTTACCGCTCACCCCTAACTCCTCACTCAGTACCTTCTTCTGCCAGGGTTTTTTCTATACCGATTTCTACCAAAACCCGGGATGGATACACTTTTAACCCTTGTACTGCTTGTACTGCAACCTCCTGGCTGAAAGACTGTTTCTTGCTGGATATATCTATTTCAGCAGTATTTATCTGGTTTTGCTCATCAGGTATTTTCTGCTGGCTTACAACTCCAACCTGTAATGGCTCCACTATAACCTCGCGTACCCGGTATCCTTCGGCCACATTTCCCTTTAATATTGGTTTTACCTCCAGTGATTTGCTAAACATTTTAGGGCTTACTATCGCATGTACCAGAACCGTATCCGGAATTATACGCAGGCCTTCTCTAATTTCGTTTCCACTGGCATCACGAGCCTGCAGAGGTAAACGGTAAGATTGGACACCCCTGACATTACCCAAATTTACCGGACAAACTATTCGATTTACCTGACTCAATATACTAACCTCCCCGCTGATAATACACTTATCAGGAGTAGTAACTAAATCTAATAATTCGTAACCAGGGGGTGGATTAGTAGTAATCTGATAATCTACCCGTAATTCCCGTTCTTGCAAACGAGTTAAAACCACCTCTACTTCTTTAGGGTTCACCCGAGTAAACATGGCTCCTCGAACCGCTTCCAATTTGACTGGTAAACGATGATTACCAGGTCTAAGCCCGGCCAGGTCAACATAGGCACCAATAGTACCTCGTTCACTGTATGTGCCCCACAATTTAACACTAATTGTTTTCGGCGCCTTTTCTATACTCAAGCCTTCACCCAGGTTAAGGTATTGCAGATTTGCTGTTACAGTGTCCTGGCGGGTGCTGGTCCCGCTCTGATTGCCTATATATATCCATAGCAAAACCGCCAGGACTACGGATATTAGCTTAAGCCCGATTCTACTCTTTTTCGGATTCCTGGCTTCCACCAGACCACCTCCTTAACAGGGTATCACCCTGGATTTCATTACCTAATAACTCCCGGGTCAACATTTCTTTAAGGCTATCCCCATCCAGGCCACGCTGCAGGCGGCCCTCCCGGGCCAGAGAAATCATACCCGTTTCTTCAGAAACTATGAGTACCAGAGCATCGGATATTTCACTTATTCCTAACCCGGCACGGTGACGGGTTCCCATTTGTGGATCTAAATTAGGATTATCACTAAGGGGAAGAAAACATGCTGCCCGATCAATACGCCCTTCATTAATTACAACTGCCCCGTCGTGGAGGGGGGTATTGGGTACAAAAAGGTTAATCAGCAGAGCAGATGAAACCAGGGAGTCCATTTTAATGCCACTCTCTAGATATTCAGAAATACCCGTTTGCCGGGTTAGAACGATAAGCGCTCCTACCCGGTTGCGGGAAAGAACTTTAGCAGCAGTACTAACTTCGGCAATAATATTTTCGTAATCTTCCATCTTGGATAAAAAACGACGGGGGACAAAGAAACTGCCCCGGCCTAGTTGCTCCAGAAAGCGTCTGATTTCCGGTTGAAAAACGATAGGAATAGTAATAGCGAATAGAATCCACAGTTTCTCCACCAGCCAGTTAACCATATCAAGTTTCAGGTAACTAGCAATAACTGTGAAAACCAGTAAAAGAACCAGCCCTTTTAGAAGCTGTTCCGCCCGGGTTCCTTTGATTAAACCCAAAACACGGTATAATACATAGGCTACTATTCCTATATCGATTAAGCTGCGGATTATATCCCAGGGACTGGCAATAACTCCAGATAAAAAAGATAGATTCAAGTTATATCCTCCAAAAAACAGGCTTATATGAATTTTTAATTCTTAATTTATCCCCCATGGCTGGGGTCATACAGGGAATCCATTGGGGAATACACGGAATAATTATATGAAAAACCGCGTAAATCCCATTATAATCCGCGCGATCCGCGTGAATTATAAATCTATTTTCTTAATAATCCATGATAATGGATTACCAGTAAGAGCCCCTCACCGACCCTTATTACCCCTTCATTTTTTGCCAGCACATTCGATATGGCATAAGGATTCCATTTTTTTAGAATAACATTTTTCAAAGGATATTCAAAACCTTCTTCATATACACCTTGGGCCTCATCAGTCAAGGCCAATACTGAAACTATATCTCCAACCTCTCCGCTAATGGTAATCTCCTTATTTACTAAATAAGCTGCGTAATTAGCGGTGTAATGCCATACTTTTTTCCCTTTTAGGGCTAGCTCGCCTCCACAGTAAAGGTTGGAAAGGGTATGATCCAGCCTTTTTCCCAATGAGCCCAGAAATACTATCTCCCTGGCATTTAGTTCTTCAGCCAGAGCAAGTATTAGTTGGGTGTCGGTAAAGTCTTTACGCTGCGGATATCTTCGGAATTCAACTCCTTGCTCCTTATAATAATCTACTACCGGGGGATGAATTGAATCCATATCTCCCACTATATAAGCAGGAGTGATACCCATTTTATAAGCATAATTAGCGCCACCATCAGCACAAAGAATAATATCCGTTTCCTTTAGCAGCCATTTATAGGAATCAATATTACCATAATCACCGTTGGCCAAAATAACACATTTCATGAACCAATCACCTATTATTTATTACGTTTATTAATTTTATCAGATAGTTATAAAAACTCATAGTTTGCTGCATTTTGAAAGCAGGTAAATCTATCCTAAAAGGATAGTTTCGCTTATAAACAGTAAGTATATTGCAATTTTTGATGTTCTTCCGATAAGCTATATCTTAGTTATTAAAAGGTTTTATATATTTATTTTTTCTCTAAATTGACAAAGAAAATAGCGTTAATTATAATGCTATTAGTTTAAATGTAGCAAAGGAGGGAACAAACAATGGCTTATATAATTACTGATGAATGCATTTCCTGTGGCGTATGTGCAGACGAATGCCCGGTAGAGGCTATCACCGAGGGTGACGAAATATATGTAATCGACCCCGAGCTGTGTACTGATTGCGGCTCCTGTGCCGATGTTTGCCCGGTAGAAGCGCCTATCCCAGTGGAGGAGTAATGTTCCTTTTTAGAATCGATATGAACAAATAAAAAACCCCTAACGGGGTTTTTATTTTTCGGTTAAAAAGCAAAATGATGATTAGAGAATCAAGCTAATTCTGATATATACATTACCACCCGGTTCCGACCCTGATCCTTGGCCCGGTAGAGGGCTTCATCGGCTTCATTAATAAGCCTATCGGCACTTTTAATCTGGCCCGGTTCCACTGAGGAGATGCCAAAGCTAGCAGTAATACTTATACTGCTAGCTTTATCTGATAGAAATATCTTATTGTTTTCTATGGTACTACGCATACGTTCAGCAATTTTATATGTATTCCACTTATCTGCACCCGGTAAGCAGATGATAAATTCCTCGCCACCATAACGACCAATAAAATCATATACCCGGCATAACTTTACCAGGATACCAGACATTTCCTGTAGAACCAGATCCCCCACCTGATGCCCAAAATTATCATTAACTCTTTTAAAATGGTCTATGTCCATAATGATGATTCCCATATTAGAGATCTCTCGCTCGCAGCGATTTAGTTCCCGTTCTAATCTTTCTAAAAAAGCCCGGCGATTCATAAGCCCGGTAAGGTAATCGGTACTGGCCAATCGTAAAATCCTTTGTTCCAGTTCAATAATTCTTTGTCCTATCTTAAGCCGCGATTTTAGTTCTTCACGGTTAAAGGGCTTTATTATATAATCATCTGCACCTGATTCCAGACCATTTATAACGTCTTCCCGCTTGCTCCTGGCGGTAAGGAGGATAACATAAACATAATTAGGTAAGCTTAATAGACGTAACCTCCTGCATATTTCTACCCCATCCATACCAGGCATCATCCAATCGAGAACTGCCATATTAGGACGATCAGAATTTCCTAAAATATCCCAAGCCTCGTTCCCGTTATTAGCCATTAAAATATCATAGCCCCACTCACTAAGGCAATCCTCAAGTATTTTTCTGGAAAGAGCATCATCATCAGCAATAAGGACCTTCACCTACTCAACTCCTTATCTATACCTTCCCCCTGTTCCAGGACTATTTGCTTTAATAACTTGAATGAATGTTATTTACAAGTTTTAGGACTTAAGGCATTAGCTTTTTAGGTATAAAGGTAATAAAATTATTATACAATTTATATATTATTCCATAATTACAATAATGTGTAGCTATATTTTTTTATTAGTAATACTTTAGAGGATGTTACGGGGTATTAATGATCGATTAAGTTTTGCAATACCTCGCTTAAATCTTTTATTCCATAGGGTTTTTTAATGAAAGCAGCAAAACCCATTTTATAATAACTAACTAACTGCTCGGTAGAATATCCGCTGCTAGCTATTAGTAGGGCTTCAGGGTCCAGGGATAATAACGATTGTACCACCTTACTTTCATCCTTATTACCCTGAAACGTCAAATCTATAATAACTGCCATATATTTTATATCTGATTGTAAAGCATTACGGTAAAGGTCCATAAGCTCCGTGCGATCTTGAGCTATATCTACTTCGTAACCTAGAGACACCAGCATATCTTTTAATACCCTGCGTACTGATTTATCACTTTCCAAAACCAGTATTCTACCTTGTCCTTTAAGAGGCAGCGTAGGGATAACGTCCTTGTTTTCATGCTCTCGTTGGCTAGCCGGAAGATAAACATAAAAAACTGTTCCCTCGCCTACACGGGAATCATAAGTCAAATAACCACCATGTTGATGGATAATAGATTGTGATGTAGCCAGGCCCAGTCCACTACCGTTTTCTTTAGTGGTAAAGTAGGGGTCAAATATACGGGAAAGGTATTTTTCAGGTATACCCTTACCCTGATCGGCTATGGAAAACCTTACATATTTACCAGCAGCTAAAGGTAGTTTCTCATCAGGATTATCAATATCCACGTTTTCTGCCGATATGCGAATACTGCCTCCATCAGGCATAGCCTGGATAGCATTTATAACCAGGTTATTTAAAACCTGGCTAATTCGCCCTTCATCTATTTCCACATTCCAGAGCTGTTCAGGAATAATAAACTCACAGCTCACATTTGCGCCAGTCAGGGCAAAATTAATTGAATTACGTAGGAAATTGGTAGTAGAAACCGTTTTTTTGATAGTTTCACCACCTCGAGAAAAAGTCAGTAACTGCTGAGCTAGATCGCGAGCCTGAAGGGTGGCTTTTTCTGCCTCACGTAGAAACTCACCGCTACTGTCCGTTTCTTCTGACATCATCCGGGCCAGACTTAGATTTCCGGCTATAACCGTAAGTAAATTATTAAAATCGTGAGCCAGCCCACCCGCCAGGATTCCCAGAGATTCTAGTTTAGCCGCCTTAATTAACTCCTCTTCAAAACGCTGTTTCTCAGTAATATCCCGTATAACCCAAACCATTCCTTCAACCTGACCTGTAGTATTTTGAATCGGTGAACCTTTAGCATCAACCAAACTTTCACTACCGTCTTTAGCTAGAATCCTATGGTTGCTAAGCTCGATTACGGTATCCCGATTAATCATCTCTATATTTAAATCTGCCTCCCATATAGGGACTTGCAAAAAATCCTGAATATTTTTTCCTATTAGCTCATTACTATTTACAGCCACAATATTAGCGGCGGCTTCATTACTTAAAACAATAATCCCATCCAGGCCAGTACTTACTACCCCTTCCCCAATACTGCTTAGAGTTACGTCCAGACGCTCTTTCTCTGCTGCTAGCTCAGTAGTTCTCTGTTTAACCCGATTTTCCAGTTCTTCATGAGCTTCTTTTAAATCAGCCATTAATTCCGCAATCCTGGATGCCATGCTATTAAATTCGCATGCTAAAAGGCCCAACTCATCCCGTCTCTCCTCAATATTAATTTCATCGTAATTACCACTTTTCATCCTTCTTATGGCCCGTACAGTTTCATTTAGCGGAGTATTAATATCGTGATACAGTTTTTTCGCAGCCAGGAAAAACATCAAAAGCAAAACTGCTCCACCTATGCCAAAGGCCAGATAATGGCGCCTGGCCATCTGGCCTAGATATTCCATGGAAATACCAATATTAATAGCTCCAATATGATTACCCGCCTGATCATAGTTGGGCACCAGTATATCGATAGTTTTTTCACCCCGGTGATTGGAGTAGGGTTGGTCACTGTCACGGGTGTAAATCTGCTGCAAGCTCTTTCCATAGCGCGCACTAGATAAAGTACCAGCATCATCAAAAACCATACCTACTCGGTCCGGTTCACTATGTACTATGGCCTTGCCATCCCGGTTTAGTACCAGCAGATAGCTCAATTGTGGGTCACGGGACACCATGTCACTAGCCAGTTGTTGCATTTGGGCCTGGTTCAACATGGGAGCAAGCTCTTGCACAGTATAGGCATGGCGCCAGGCCTTTTCAACAATATCTTTCCTTTGCATAGGTATAGTTATAAAATTCATGGTTAGCAGGATTTCGCCTACTAATAATAGCGTGATTATGGCGATAATGAGATATAGTTTGGTTTTTATTTTCATAAACAGCACCTATTTCCTTCCTAAACAGTCATCTTTAATATAGTTATAGATGTTTACTGCATATTCTAGAAATTCAAGAGCTACTTTAAATGCGGGAATTTATGCTGGCGTAAAACTTCGTAAACAATAATGGCAACCGAATTGCTAAGATTTAAAGATCTTCCTATATCTAGAATAGGAATTCTAATTTGCTGCTGGGGATAACGTTCCAGTATGTCCTGGGGTAATCCTCGGGTCTCACAGCCGAATACCAGCATATCGTCAAGCTGGTAATTTACTTCCCAATAGCTGGTTTGAGCTTTGGTGGTAGCCAGATAGATATTGCTTTTTCTATGGTTCTCCACTACCTCCTCAAAACTATCCCACACTTTAACCTGCACCTTGTCCCAATAGTCCAGTCCTGCCCTTTTAAGATAGCGATCCTCTATGGAGAAACCAAGTGGTCTTACCAGGTGTAATACCGACTGGGTAAGCGCACAAGTTCGGGCAATATTACCTGTATTTTGAGGTATTTCCGGGTTAAACAGTACGATATGCAAACAGCTATACCTCCAGATATGATTAGTAAGAAAATAGACTTTAAATATTACTTCTATTATATAACTAAATATACCAATCACATAATACTGGGATGCAAAATAATCATTTTAATAGTTTTACTTGTCATATTTTGTTCTTAAATCCCTTAATGAACTTGGTTGTCCAAATTATACCTCATATTAGACAACATAAGAAAAGAAGGGCAGGAAATACTAAGCGAAAAAGGAAGGAGCAATATATTTAATGCCTGAAAGAAAATTTACTGCACTCTTAGTTTTGCTGGTAATTAGCGCATTTATATTTTCTATATCCGGATGCCAGCAACCAGCTAAAAAGCCTCCAGCAAAGCCTGTAAAAATGGCTTCAGAAGTAAAAAAATACAATAAGGAACCTGGTATAAGCCTCTATCGTACTGCTACCGGAGCCAAACAACAATTAAAAATGGAAGAGTATCTAGAGGGAGTCCTGGCAGCAGAAATGAATCCCAAGTTTCCTATGGAAGCGCTAAAGGCCCAGGCTATAGTC
>ENA-UOUL01004050-UOUL01004050.1-bioreactor-metagenome-genome-assembly--contig:-NODE-4050-length-14076-cov-3.712908_pt1 | contig 14076 bp, 16 predicted proteins | sample MGYA00249838_ERZ747220 | MGnify/ENA primary metagenome ERZ747220 (study PRJEB28778, sample SAMN05720191) | bioreactor metagenome | isolation source: Anaerobic biogas reactor | place: USA:Washington...
CGGATGTCGTGCTTGCTGGTGGTCACGAAGGTGACGTACCCCACGTAGCCGGCTTGCAGCAGCTCGGGGATCAGCGCCTGCAAGCGGCCGACGGGCTTGCACTTGCCCGGGCACGGCGCGGGGTCGGTGCTGTAGCCGCCATCTGGCTTCTGCCAGAGGACGCAGGTCTCGCCGTCGCAGCGGTGCTTCAGGGATCCGGCGACCCATTCCTCCTGCCAGGCCTCCCAATTGTCGGCCACCCGCTTGTTGGGCAAGAAGACCGCCAAGGAAGCGGGGCGCGTCCCATAGGCGGCGGCGAAGGCCTCGGCGATCTTGGGGTCGTCCGAGGTGAAACGGAACGTGCCGGGGAGGTCCGCGCCGGGGCGGTTGCGTTTGATGTCCTCCTCCGTCCGGGCTTCTCCCTTGCGCAGCGTCCCCAGGCTGGGGAACTGCGGCCGCACGTTGGTGGTCAAGTTCTTAATGGGCATCTCAAGCCTCCTGTGGCTGCAAAGCGGCCAGGGCAACCAGGGCCGCCTCTATCCCGTCCAGGGCGTCCCGTTCCTTGGCGAAGGCCGCCAGGGCCTCCTCCACGGAAAGGAAGGGCCGGACGTGGTGGTGGGTCCCTTGAATCAGCTCGGCGGGCGCCTTGGCGTTGGCCTTGGCGAGCCGGGCGTAGCGGGTCCCCGCGTTGCGGGGGTCGGCGATCACTTCGTAGCGGCGGACGAACGACTGCGGCCCGCAGGGGGTGCAGGCCAGCCACCAGACGTTGGCGGCGCCCTGGGCGGCGGCGCCTTCGTCCTTGCGGTAGATCACCCGCAGGGGATGGCCTTGGGGGCAGCGCATCCGGGCGGCGGTGTCGAGGGACATGATCTCGTCGCCGATCAGGACGTCGCGCCCGTCCCGCAGGTAGGTCACCTGATAGACCTTGGTCTCCGCGCTCATAGCCGCCTCCTCCAACCGCACTGGGGACAGTCCCAGGCCACGGCCAGCCCGTTGAAGGCCATCTCCGCGCCGCACTCGTCGCAGAAGGGCGTTTCCATCATCCGGAGGTCCGCTTGCAGCGAGGCCTCCTCCTCGTCGTAGCCCTGGCGGCGGAACAGCCCGAAAAGTTCGCGAAACCCTTGACGCGTCGGCCCGGCCATGGTATAATAGGTGTCGGTGGGATCCATACGGTCCTCCTTTCCGCGGCGGTTGGCGTTCCGAGCGCCAGCCGCCTGTCCTTTTTCCCAAAACCAACTTGCGCGATCATCAGCTCATGCCCCTATTCCTCCTTTCCCTAAAACGACAAGGCCAGCTGCTGGGCCCGGGGCTCCGGGCTCAACGCTGGCGTCTCCCATTCCAGCTGCAGGAACTCCTCGGTGAACTTGGAGCGGACGGAGCCCGCGGCCCGTTGCCAGTAGGCGACGGGGCAGTGCCAGTAGACGGGGCGGTAGCTGTAGCCCACCAGCCGCCCCAGGACGGTCAGCCGCTCCGTGGTGATCCAGAAGGTGGCGGCGCGGGCCTTGTCGAAGTAGCCGATGGCCCCGACGCCCCAAGCCCGCATCAGGGTGATCACGCAGGGGGCGACGGCGTACTCCTCGTGCTTGCGCATCTCCGCCGAGATGTTGTTGAGGTAGGCCCAGAAGCGGTAGGGGTAGACCAGGCTGATCTTGCCCAGGCGGATCCAGTCCATGGAGGGCTCCTGCGTCAGCAAGACCACCGGGCGGAGGGGGCCGTAGCCGTTCATCGCGCTGGCCCCCGCCCGCCCGTCAGTTGGCCTGGGCCGACTGCTGGGCGATCCAGCGGCGCAACGCCCGGACGGGCAAGTCGGCGGGTTGCTCCGGGTGCGCCAGCGCCCAGGCCAGCGTCTGCGCGGCCATCCGCGCCGCCTGCCGGGCCTGCTCCTGATGCCATTCGCTTATGGCTAACCACGCCATCGCGTTCTCGTATGCGGCCAGCAACACGGTTCGGGAAACGCGGCTGCTGGTCAGTCTCGCGCCATCTTGCGTGCCCCACTTGTCCTACCTCCCCGAGTTCTCGATCACAACCTGGCCCTTCTGTGGTACAATGGAAGGAAGAGCGGCTTGCAGTTCAGCCAGCCGATGCTTGTATTCACGGCCGGCACACAGGTAAAGCTGTCCGGGAACCCGCAGGGGCTCCCCTTCCAGGTCATCCAGGGCCTTGCTCATCAGTTCGTCCGCCAGCTGATGCACCTTGCGCCCACGCAGGGAGGCCTGCAAGGTCAGGCGCAGATGGGTGGCGGGGTCGATCAAAACGTGCTTGCAGTCAGCCGATCGCGCCGTCGCCATGGTCATCACCTCCTTTCCTAACTGGTGCAGAATTGATCCCTTTGAGATGCACCGAGGGCCAAAGAAGGGCCGCTGTCTGAAAGAAGCGGCACTGTCCCATTTGCTATTATACACGATCAGGGCTAACTTGTCAATATGTTGGGGATGAATCGGGGGAGACTGGGGAGGGTCTATGGGTATTTCCGGTGGCTTGTCCAGGATCATCAGGCTGATCGACGACGAACGGGTCAGTCAGGGACTGAGCGGGCGCGACCTCGCCGCGCGGGCCGGATTGGGGGCGGGGTCGGTCAGCAGGATCCTGAAGCAACAAGTCGCGCCAGGGCTGGACACGCTGGCGGCGCTGGCGGAGGCGCTGGGCTATTCCCTCGAGGCCTTTTTGGCGGTGGCGTTAGGGGTGTCGCGCAGGCAAAAAGAGACAGAGGAGCTCGCGGGCTTGTTCGAGTCCCTGCCCCAAGAGGACCAAGAGGTGATCCTTATGCTGGCTCGCTACTGCAAGAAACGACACTCATCATCAGCGCAACCTTGATCAGCAGTTCGCGGCCCTCGGCGTCCAGGCGCTCCCACAGGCGGATCAATAACGCTGTATCGGGCTGCGCGACTGCGATGGTCTCGCCTAGCTGATTCGGGCTGAGTGCGTTGAGAAGGTCAACTTTGCTTTGTTCCATCGCTCATCGTGCAACTTTGCATCTTGATGGGGCTGGTGGTATTGTAGATTAAAATCTCATAAAAAGCAAGATCGTGGGAATGTGAAAGAGCAGTCATGCCTTCATCGTTGAAAGGGGCTTTCTTCCCGGAAGCCCAACCGACGCCGCCGATCGCTGCGCGCGCCGGGCAACTCGCAAGGGGTCGCCATGACGAAGCGCAAATCTTTCATGGCCCGGATGTTGTCGCGTCAGCAGCGTCGGGTGAAAAGGGCGCTGCGCAAGGCCATCACCGGCTCCGGCGATAGCCTCAAGATTCAGGCCAAAAAGCGCTGGGGCAAGGCGCTGGCCGGATCCAACCAACCGTCTGGCAAGACCGTCAGAATAGGGGCAGTTCTCGCGGGGGCACTCCTCGTCATTGGTGGCGTGCTCTCTATCTGCCTTCTCTTCGCACTGATTGTGCCTGGCAAAGACAAGGCAGAGGGGCTCGCCAGAACACCCACGAAGGCAGTTGCACGTGCGAACACGCCCACCCCGATTGGGCCGAGGCCCACGAATTCGCCATCCCCCTCGAACACGGTCGAGATGGCGAGCACAATAGGGCCGACAGGCACACCGGAACCCACCGAATCACAATCCCCGTCAATAGCCGCTGCAGAGTTATCGCCTGCGGTCCCTCATGAGCCGCAAGAGCCCACCGCATCCCCCACAGAAGCTACAGCCCATCAAGAGATGTTCGTATCGGCCGAAATCACGGCACGCGTGCGCAGCGGCCCATCCGAAAGCGCACCGGTCATTGGCGCTATCCCCCGCGGCACGCTGGTGCAGGTCATCGAGCGCCAGGGCGACTGGTGCAAGGTTACCTGTAGCTTGTTGGCATCCGAGGGCTGGGTTCATGGTACCCTATTGGCGGAGAGCATGCCCGCCGCGCCGCCCACTCAGATGCCAGCACCGGCGCCTGTGATAGCGGGAAACCTAGAGGTCCATTTCGTCGATGTCGGTCAAGGTGATTCGATACTCATCAAATCACCCGAGGGCAAGACAGCCCTGATTGACGGCGGGGACACGGACACAGGAATCGTATCGTATCTTCGTTCTCAGGGCGTGCAGGCATTAACGCTGGTCGTCGCTACCCATCCCCACGCCGATCATATCGGCGGTCTGGTGGAAGTGCTGCGAGCGTTCCCTGTAGACGAAGTGGTGACGAACGGCGTGATGCATACCACGTCGACTTACGAACGGTTCCTGGACGCCATCGCTGACGCGAGAGCGATCTACACGGAAGCCAAGCAAGGTGACGTACTGCAGTTGGGGAGCCTATCGTTTCATGTGCTGCATCCTCAGGATCCTGCAGGCAGCGACCTCAATGATCAATCACTCGTGTTGCGCCTTGTGCATGGGCAGGTGGCATTTCTTTTCACCGGAGATGTTCAGCCCGAAGGTCAGGCAAGCATTCTCGGCTCCAACCTGGAGGTCGGCGCGGACATTCTCAAAGTGGCGCATCACGGGAGCCGAACGAGCTCACAGAGCTCATTCCTGTCCGAGGTGGAGCCCGAGGTCGCCATCTATAGCTGTGGCCTAGGCAACAGCTATGGGCATCCGCATCCGGAGACCATCGCTGCGCTGGAAAGGGCGGGGGCAGCGGTCTACGGGACCGACGTAAATGGGACGATCGTTGTCACCTCAAATGGCAGCAGCTACCGAGTCGCTGCGGCCAAACAATCCCAGGCGAAGGCTTCGCCCGTAGTCCCAGTTGCGCCTTCTCCTGTGCCAACGACGGCGAAACCAACGGCTCCGACCATTGAAGTGCTCTCGCTCACCAGCCCTATAGACCATGGCGCGAATGCCACGTTGTCCATCAAGACGGCGCCTGGGGCAGCTTGCACCATCACCGTATACTACAAGAGCGGAGCAAGCGAAGCTGCGGGCCTGGGTCCGCAGAACGCGGATGGGAGTGGTGTGGCCACTTGGCGATGGAAGGTGGGCACGCGCACCACGCCCGGAACCTGGCGTATCGTGGTGACCGCGACTATAGCCGGTCAGCGAACCACGCGAAATATAGATTTCGAGGTGAGATAATGAACACGAAAGCTGTGGTAGACCGATTTGAGGGACAGAAGGCCGTCATCTTGGTAGGTGACGAGGAGGAGCAATTGGTCGTTGACCGGAAAAAGCTGCCGGTGGGAACCAAGGAGGGACACTGGTTGCGGGTCGAGGTTCGCGACGATGTGCTCATCGCAGCGGAATTCGATGAGGCAGAGACGGCCCGGACCAAGGAGCGCATCGCAGCCAAGTTGTCGAGGTTACGCAAAGGCGAGCATCGCAGCTGCTGAATCGTCTGGTCGAGTGCCGATGCGACGCTGGCAAAGTGATGCTTGCCGGGTGTGACCTCGGTCGCCTCCGTTTCAACTGATCAGGTAGTCTTTAGCATGGGAGGTACAATGACCAGGCGCTATGCTTGTGCCATCGTATTGTTGATGCTATCTGTGTTGGTAGTGGCGCCTTATGTCTCCGCTGAGACCTATCTACCGCTTCTGCTGCGGAACAGCGCCCCGGCCACAGCGACGCCCACGGTGACCGAGACCGCCACGGTCACGGCCACCGTCACCGAGACGCCGACCCCGTCCGACCGTTTCCTGGTGACCCGCATCATCGACGGCGACACCGTTGAGCTTGCCAACGGCCAGCGGCTGCGCTACATCGGCATCGACACGCCGGAGATGTCGGGCGACTGCTACGCCTGGGAAGCCAAGCAAAAGAACGCCGAGCTGGTCTTGAATCAGTGGGTCAAGCTGGTCAAGGACGTCTCCGAGACCGATCGCTACGGCCGGCTGCTGCGCTACGTTTATGTCGGCAGCGGCCCGGACGAGGTCTTCGTCAACGCCGAGCTGGTGCGCCAGGGATACGCCTTCGCCTACACCTACCCGCCGGACGTGGCCTTCGCGGACCTGTTCGTGCAGTTGCAGCAGGAGGCGCGAGAGGCCGAGCGCGGGTTGTGGAGCGCTTGCGTGACGTTGACGCCTACCGAAACGGCGACGGCCACGCCCACAGAGACGGGTACCTGGACGCCGACTCCGACGGCCACGGAAACGCCAACCTCGACCTGGACGCCCACGGCGACGGCGAGTGCTACAGAGGCGCCAACCTCGACCTGGACGCCGACGCACGTTCCTTCGGCGACGGGGACTTGGACGCCTACTGTCACCGGGACCTGGACGCCCACGCGCACGAACACCGCGACCTGCACGCTCACGCGGACCCCAGCGTTCACTCGGACCTGGACGCCTACCCTCGGCACCGGCGGAACTGTCTATATCACCGATACGGGGACCAAGTATCATCGCTGGGGATGCCGGTATCTCAATTCCAGCGCCCATGCCGTGACCTGCTCCTGGGCGACCAGCCACGGGTACGGCGCTTGCTCGGTCTGCGATCCGGTATGCCCCTAGGATACTCCGAAACTGGAAAGGAATCACCCTAACACAACAAGGGGAAGCCAATGAGCCGCTCGCGAAAATCGGATTCCTGCGGTTGTGGAACTATCCTATTCGTCTTGGCGCTGGTCGCCCTGGCCGGTGGATCAGGCGACAAGTCATCGCGTGAAAAAGCCGCCGTCTCAAGTTGGCCCACATCCATCGTCAGGTCCACCAGCAGGCCGACCGCCACGCTTATGTTTCGCTTTACCGTCCAACCGACCAAGACGCGCGCAAACGCCATCCGACAACCGACAATGACGCGTATGCAGCAGTCCGGGGCGATCTCCACCGATACGCCCAAGTCAGTGCTGCATACTGCCCCGACAGCTGCCACGGTCCCCAAGCTGATGTTCGTTGCGGCTCAATCCGTGGCGAACGTCCGGGCCACCCCTGAAAGCAGCGCAAGGGTCGTGGGCCAGCTCGAACGAGGGACAGAAGTTGAGGTCTACGAGCGGCACGGCGAGTGGTATAGGATCCGCTGCCCCGAAACGGGGACCGCGGGCTGGATGCACGATAGCCTGATCGCCTCGAGCGTCCCAGCTGCGCTGCCGATGCGCGCGCCGGCGCCTGTCAGCACCCCCATTCCCGCAGCGCCGCCGCAACAGCAAGCTTGCTGCAAGCACTGCACCACGGGCCAACCTTGCGGCGATTCCTGCATTTCGCGAAGCTATACTTGCCGTAAACCGCCCGGTTGCGCGTGCTGGTAAGGGTGTTCCGTGGGTCAAGAGTTCGTGAGATTTGGCCAGCTGATGCCGGTCTTTGATTCAGCGGATGTGAGGATTGATGGAGGCAGAAACCACCTCGGCAGCGTATCACGTGCCTTTGGAAGTCTACGATGAACTCGACAGGGCAACATCAGAACAGAAGACTGAAATCGTGCTCAGGCTGATCAAGGAAGATCCAGAAAACAGGTTGACGCTACCTGTTCTCAAAGGCAGAAGAGCGAATCTATCAGGCGCCGCCCTTGACTGCGAGATGATCTGGGCCAAGCGGGCGATCTTGTCTGCATACCCTACTTGGTATAGCCCTCAGACCAAAGGCATTAAGTTGATAGCCGCCCGGCTGCAAGGTGTTAATCTGGCCTTTGCCCATCTGGAAGGTGCCAACCTGTGTGGTGCGCAACTCCAGGACGCTGCCATGATCTTCGCTCAGCTTCAAGGCGCTGACCTGTCCGGAGCTCAACTTCAGGACGCAGACTTGTCTGACGTTCAGCTCCAGGGAGCCAAGCTGACATCCGCCAGACTCCAGGGTGTTGATCTCTCTACCTGTGCACTGGATCATACGTTCTGGGCCAATGCTTGCCTGGACAAAACCAGGATGCGATGGGAACAGCTTGGCGGAGCGATCGGCGAGGAACTTGAAGCCGGAGACAAACGATTCGGCATAGCTCAGCGAGCAGGTCTTTATGGAGAGGCTAGATACGCCTACCTCGCCCTCAAACAGAACTTCGATGACCTAGGCGATTATGATGCCTCGAGCAAAGCCTATCGCAAAGAGCGCCGCATGGAAAAGATGCAGGCATGGTTCCAGGCCAAGGATGCGTTCTCCGAACGCAAGTGGCTGAATGCGCTCTCTAGTGCGCTTGGAGCCTTCGGTGATTGGCTTACCGAGTTTCTGTGCGACTATGGCGAGAACGTCTGGCGGGTGCTGGGATGGATCGGCGTCCTGCTGTTCGTCGCCGGTCCCGCGCTGGTGGGCGCGCTGGGTGGCCTGCGCTGGACCGGCGACAACCTCTCCACCTACCGCAGCCTATCGAACGAATGGCAGAGAGGATGGTACAGTTATTTCCAGCACATGCTCTACATCCTTGACGCCTTCACCACGGCCAGCTTTGCCGAACTGAAGCCCGCGAACGACTATGTCCGGGCGGTTTCGGGCCTGATCGCCCTGGCGGGCATCGTCCTGGCAGGGCTTTTGGGCTTCGTGGCGGGCAATAGGATCAGGACATCGTAGCAATGATGCGGACCGGGTCGCACCGCAATGATCAAAGGAGCTGTGCATGAACGAGCTGGAAACGCCCCGGCTCTACCTTATCGTCGTTCTCGTCCTCAGCGTGTTCGCCATCGTCGCCCTGGCGATCGAGGCCGTGATCCCGCTCGACCCTGCCAGTCAGCAGATCCTGATGTATGCCGACTGGGCGATCTGCGGCCTGTTCTTCCTGGACTTCGTCTTCACCCTGTGGCGATCCAAGAACCGGGGCAGATACCTCCTGACTTGGGGATGGCTGGACCTCGTTTCCAGCATCCCCGCCGCCGGCTTTTTCCGTTTCGCCCGGGCAGCGCGCGTCGTGCGCATCTTGCGAATCCTGCGGGTGGCTCGCTCGGCGCGGCTCATGTCCACAGCGGTCTTGACCAGACGGGCGCGGAGCGGCCTCCTGACCGCATTGTTCGCGTCCGTGCTGCTGGTGATCTCGACGAGCATCGCCATCCTCAGCGTGGAAAAGTCGCCGGAAGCCAACATACGCACCCCCGGCGACGCCATCTGGTGGTCCCTGGTCACCATCACCACTATCGGCTACGGTGACCGCTATCCAGTCACCGCTGAGGGGCGGCTGGTCGCGGCCCTCCTCATGCTCAGCGGGGTCGGCCTGTTCGGCATCGTCTCCGGCTTTGTGGCGACTTGGTTCCTGTCGCCACCCGCCCAAGCGCCAGACCCGGAATTGCAGGCGATCCGCCAAGAACTGGCGGAGTTGCGACGAGAGATCGCGGGCCTGAGAGCGCAGATAGAGACGCCCTCAACTCGAACGAATCGCGACCTTCCGAAGGGAGACGGTCAGTAACTGCAAAGCATAGGCCCAGTTCAGCGGATTCCGGAGTCACACCACGCACCGAGCTAATCAGGGCCGAGCAGGCCGTCAAAAGCCGGCGCCACAGGCTCCGACACAAAGGACCAGAAAGGGATAATGCGATGAGACCCTTCACCTTGGGCAAACTGTTATCACTTGGCTTGATCCTAACAATCCTGCTCGGCAGCATCATCGGTTGCGGGGGCGAAGCCGTTGCCCCGACCGCGACCAGCGAGCCCACCCAGGCGGCAAAGCCAGCCGAGGCGACTCAGCCTACTGCTACTTCTCGGCCGACTGAGCCAAAGTCCACTGAAACGCCCAAGCCTACGGCCACATTCACTCCTACCCAGACGCCGAAACCCACCGATACGGCCGCCCCACCCACGGACACGCCCACGCTAACCATCACCCTTACCCCGACTCCACAGCCCATCCCGGCCGAGATGCTGACGCAGATCACGACGACCTACATGATCATGATCATGGCCCAGATGAACACCGAAATGGTTGCAGAGATGGCCCGTCGGGTGGCTAGCGGGGAGCTCTCGGGCTTCGATTCCCTGGGCGCGATGATTGCCGTGTCGGCTTTCATCGGCGCCGTCCTGGAGGCCATGCCGAGCAAGACGCCGCCCGCCTTCTGGCAGCCCTATTGGGATGAGGTTGAGGCCATCCATTCCGCTGTCGCGGGCCTCGTGAAACGATGGTGGGACAAGGAGATCGACTCCGGGGAAGTCCTTAAGCAGATTGGTCCCCTGAAGGAATCGCTGGTGTCCGCCCTTTCTGCAGCCGAAGAGAGGCTGGCTCAGGAATATGACGTGGCCGATGCTAGGGAATTGGCCCAGGTCCGAGAAGAGGCGATGAGCGCCGTGCAGGGCATTTTCCCGACGACTGCGCCTTCTGAGCAACCTGTGGCTACACCTGACGATCTCCAATCCGGAGGGCTCGGCTTGAGTCGGGAGGCTTGGGAACAGGCACATGCCCAAAGTGGCACTGGCCCCGGCCCTTACATCAACTACGATGGCGGCACGTATTCGATCACTTTCGTGGACGGTAACTTGCAGCATCTTGAGCGAAACTACGGCGCGGATCAGCCCTCCCTAGCGGATGCGCGCAGCGCGGGCGCGTTGCTGATTCCGGCAGATAGCCAGTTGGTCAGGTCGTACAGCCCTGAAGGTCTGCCCGAGTTGATCGTGGATCTGTATTTGAGCGAGAGCTTGAAAGGGCGATTCGAGTCCGATGTGTGGATCGAGGGCGAGCCGGGCAACTTCATCATCGTATACGGCGTGTTCGGCGGCAAAGTCCCAAGGATAGTCATCGGCACCGGCAACAATCCCTAGCGACCGTCAGGCAACGGATGCCCCTGCATCTGCTGGCGCCGCCTCTCGTCTTTGGCGAGACCCGACTGCGCCGTCCGTTGCGCGATAGCGCCTTGGCCCGGATCGCATCGATGGTCACCGAGGCCGCAGTCGCTCTTGCCGCCGCGACGCTGACTTTGACCTGTCTGCGGGTCTTGACTGGGGCTCGCGTCCACGTCACAACGTGCTCGGGCGACAAGCTATGGGTATGCCGCTTGCTCGGTCTGCGCTCCGGTATGGCCGTGGAGTTTGCCCGTTTCCTGGTTTCGCGCATGATATGGCGCAGTATTGTTCTCTTTGCGAGCAGTTCGTGGTCTGTAGCACGGTGCGGGCAAAGCAGGCTCTGACTGAATCCGCGAGAACCTGGCGTCGTCGATGATGAATCTAGAGCTGATGCTGGACGAGATAGTCGCAGAACCCGGAAAAACCCAATCATCTCTCATCTCTGGGCGATAGCGCGCGCTTGGATTCCCGGCGAGAGCTTCACCCAAGCGCTAAGGCATCACGCATCTCGGTATCGTCCGGGACGTCAAGAAGCTCGAAGGTGGGATAGCAGGAAGGGGCCAGTCGCCCTCGATGCCGTCCACTCGCACTCAGGAGGCGACTAGATCGAGATGGAACACAACCAACTACACAGCCGACACATCGTCGCCGACCTGGAATTCGCGGACGATCTCGAGCTCCGCCCGGAAGCAATCGAGCAGCTCCAGATGCGGCTAGCGGAGAGCCCGATCGACGTCAGGGAGGCGCTGGCCTCATATACCCCGGATGCCGATGCAGACCAGTCCGCCGTCATCGAGAGCTCCGGCAGAACCATTCGAGTCCTGGCCCCTGCCGGCTCCGGCAAGACGCAGACCGTAGTCAACCGCGTCCTAGCCATCATCCGCAAAGGAGTTCACCCCAAACGGATCCTGGTTCTGACCTTCGACAATGCGGCCGTAGGCGCCATCAATGGCAAGTTCAACCAAAAGCTGGAGGACAACCAGGTTGCCCTTAGCGACAGGCCCACGGTGAGCACGCTCAATGCATTCGGCTACGCGGTGCTGCGCGAGTTCGTCCCAAGCGAGTACAAGCTTGTGATCCCCGACTACAGGTCGCGCAGGCTCCTTCGCGAGATCAAGGAAGCCCTGCGGCAGAAGAGCCCTGGCCGGTATGCCGCCCTTCCCCAGAATCTGGCAGATAACCTCTACCTGGAGTTCTTCAGCGTCCTGAAGAACGCCCTCTTTGATCCCAGGTCGCCGAACACCCAGCGGCTGGCCGACTTTATCGTCGAGAAGGCCAAGGATGCCTTTTTCGTCTCGTCGGACGAACAGACGGTCCTCAAGGTCGTCCAAGGCTTGATCTGGCTCTATATGGCTTACGGGATCGCGCTCCAGAGGGAAGATGTCCTGGACTTTGACGACCAGAAACTCAGGGCATACCTCTCGCTCGCCCAGGATGAGCAACTCCTGACGACCCTACAGGGGCGATACACCGAGGTCCTGGTTGACGAGTTTCAAGACATCAACCTGCTCGACTCCGCGTTCGTAAAGGCGATCGCGGGAAAGTCCAGGCTCGTCGTCTTTGGGGATGACGACCAGGCCATCTATGGCTTCCGGGGATGCACCCCCGACTATATCATCGATCTAGAGGCCCACCTGGGTCGGCCGCCCGTGACCTCGCATGAGCTCAGGGTCAATTACCGATGCCCACCCAACATCGTGGAACACGCCAATCGGCTGATACGCCATAACAGCCGCCGCGTCGAGAAGTACCCGATCGCGAACAGAAAAGACCCCGCCGAGATCAAGGTGGTTTCCTCACTGTCCGCGGCAGTGGAAGCGAGACTCGCCGTATCGTTCATCCGCCGGGTGAAACGGGCTAGTCCGAGTCTCCAGCACAGCGACTTCGCGGTGCTGTACCGCACCAACGCGCAGAGCCTGCCCCTCCAAATCGAGTTCCTGCTGAATGACCTGCCGTACTACGTTCGCGAGCAAGATAACCTCCTCAGCAATCGAATCCTGGACCGCCTGCTGGGCGTGCTCAGGCTCAAGATCGCGATCAGCGCAGGCAGATCGCCCACTCCAGATGATGCAGTGCTTGCGGTCCAGGCCTACCTCCCCTACGTCTCGGCCAGGGACGTCGAGCGGCTTCATGCCCTGTTCAGCCGAGGGCGTCCGTTCCTCGGTGTCATAGGCTCTCAGGAGTTCTCTGAGGCCTTGTCCACCGTTCGGCAGGGCAGCCTGATCTTGGCAGTACGCGGCGTGGTGGAGGCGGTTTCGCTCATGAACACCCTTGACGTGCTGGCCAAGGACTTCAAAGGGCTCCGCGGCATGGTTGGTAGCCTCGAGGACGTCATCGAGGAGCGCGTGCCCCTTGGGGAGATCTACGAATTGGCGGCGACCTATGAGGGGCGGACCGAGGAATTCGTGCGGACTATCGAAAAGGCACTGGAGCGAGCGAAAGCCACGGGCGCAGGAAAGCATCGCGACGACGGGATCGCTCTCCTTACCTACTTCCGCGCCAAGGGCCTGCAGTGGCACACGGTCATCCTGACGACCTGCAACGAGGGTTTAATCCCGCACAAGAGGGCGCTAGTGGAAGAGGAAAGGAGGCTGTTCTATGTGGCGCTGACCCGTGCCTCCTCTAACCTGCTCATCTCGTATGTCAAGAACGCGTGCAACAACAAGGTCCTTCCCAGTCGCTTCCTACAAGAGGCGGGGCTGCTGAACCCATGAGCGAGTCCTACTTCCGCAACTGCAAGTACTGTGGTCGCCGCATTCAGATGCGACGGATGCCCGCAGGGCACTGGGTTGCCTTCGAGGGCTACGACCAGGTCCATGACTGTCAGAGACCCCCTTCAAGACAACAGGGGGGGCCTGTGGTCTCCGACCCAAGGACTCAGCACAGCCCCGAGATGTCGTATGACAGCCTGCAGTTTCCGGATATTCAGGTGGGTGCGCGGCGCTCAGTCTCCCCGCCACCCCCTCCACGAGCATCGTCAGTAGTCCCATCTGTCGTCGTCAGCCATCACCGTGATCCGGCGCCCGTCCGTCCTGAACACAATCGGTCCGAGATAGTCGGTTCGCCATAGGGGAATCCCCTTCATGGCGAGCCGCGACACCACCTCCGGTGCCGGGTGCCCGGAACCCGCGTGGAAGGATCTGGCCCTGAGGTCACGCTGCAGAGCCGCAGCGCCCGGAGCCGCGCCCGGCGAGGACGTGGCCGTCGATATCCTCGATCAGGCCTGGCGGGTGCTGCCCGCCTCCCTGGTTGTGCCGGCCCGGGGTCGGGTCCGTCCCGTATCCGATGCCGAAGCCCCAGCTGAGGCTCCCCCTCGGGTCGTGGGCGGCGATCTCCTGGCCCCCGATGTGCATGGCGTACCGCTCGGAGCCTTTGCCGATCCTTTCCGCCGCGATCTTGACCCCGTCGGCGATGACGTCGCCAAAGCCCTCACGTTTGCCGATCATCTCGGTCAGAGTGATGACGGCCTTGTGGTTGCCCCAAGCCATCTCCAGCCCGCCGGTGTCTTCCTTGGTGAGGATGCCGTTCTCGTAGCATTCGATGGTGAAG
>ENA-UOUL01004051-UOUL01004051.1-bioreactor-metagenome-genome-assembly--contig:-NODE-4051-length-14076-cov-2.948782_pt1 | contig 14076 bp, 13 predicted proteins | sample MGYA00249838_ERZ747220 | MGnify/ENA primary metagenome ERZ747220 (study PRJEB28778, sample SAMN05720191) | bioreactor metagenome | isolation source: Anaerobic biogas reactor | place: USA:Washington...
ATCGTCCAGGAGACCGACTACGACCCGCGCGAGGTCGAGGCGCTTGCTACCGTGTCTTACCGGCCGGGTGACATCGGAGCGGCTATCGCCAGTGGTTCGTATGACACCGCTGGCATGATCGTCGCGCCTTGCAGCATCAAGAGCCTCTCCGCGATAGCGAACAGCATGGGTGATGACCTCATCACGCGGGCGGCCGATGTGCAGATGAAAGAAGGCCGCCCTGTGCTGCTGATGGTGCGCGAGACGCCTCTGCACCTCGGGCACCTGGAGCAGATGGTCCGGGCTGCACGCATCGGCTACATCATCTTTCCTCCGGTTCCTGCTTTTTACGGGTGCCCCAAGACGCTGGACGACCTGATTGACGGCACGGTTGGACGCGTTTTGGCGCGCATCGGGTTCGACAACGACCTCTACACCCGGTGGCTCGGCATGCGAGAAGCCTCAAAGCATATATTTAATAGTTGACAATCCCCTCATTATCCATTATATAGTATATAACTTTCGCCGGAATCGTTGCGAAGGAGACCTGATAACGCGCGTGCGGAGGGTATCGCCATGGCAACACGAAACAGCGGAAAATCCGGTGCGGGCCGTGATGGCGCCGGCAGGTCGGCCAGCGCCAACCCAGTCGCGGAAACACACCACACCATAGATGCGGAGATTGCGGCACTATTGGCAGATGAGATGGTTGCAGCGGAAACACCAGAATGCGGCGCCCCTCCAAAGGACGAGAAAGCCCCTGCAGTGGGCGCCACTGGAGCCGATGATCTGAGAGACGTCATAGTCCCCCCGGGGAGCCAGGCCAACTCCTCCTCGGGCACGGGCAGCTATCTTTCAACGCTGCCGGAACGTCCTCTGCCGGTCACGCGGCGATTTGGGGCCATCATCATGGACACCCCCGTGCGGTCGGTTGCCGGCGTGGAAGTTGTAACGGGCCTTCCGGATCCCCGTACAGTGCCTCCTGGACCAGGCAAGGAGCCAGAAGAGAACACCACCCTGCCCGCAGTTGTCATCCGCACGGAGGATCAGAAGTCGAACGTCATCAAGCGGCTGGATATGGTGCGTGACATGGAGTGGCAGCGCAAATTCCACGCCCAGATCGACCAGTACTACAAGGAGTTGTCTGAGGAATTCAGCACGCCGCCGGACATTACTCAGAAGCTGTTGGGCATGCTGCGCGAGGCTCGCCAATTGATGATTGATACGCCCGAGGAGTTCGGCAATGCGGAATACCGCGTCATGCAGGTGGCCACCGCGATTGCCCGGCGGCGCCAAAGCCGCCGCCAGGCTCGCTTCTTTGGCCCCTGGTTGTTCCTGTATCTGTCGTTCTGGCTTACCGTTTTCGTCGCCGGGCTGCTGTTTGCCAACCAGGTGACCGACTATGTGCGCATTTGGGGCCGGCTTGATGGGGATCAGTTGGCCAACCTGGCGCCCATCTTCAACACCATGCTCTGGGGTGGCATCGGCGGCGTGGTCGGTGCGATGTACGCGTTATGGTATCACATCGCGGACCGGCAGGACTTCGACAAGCATTACAGCATGTGGTATCACGTGCAGCCGCTGATGGGCCTGGTGCTCGGTGCGATCACTTTCCTGATCCTGGCCGGCGGGTTCCTGGTCGTCCAGGTCAACCTGGCAGATGCCAACGCCAGCACCGGCGCCCGCCTCATTCCTTACCTGGTGGCAGTGCTTGCAGGGTTCAAGCAAGACTTCGTCTACGAGCAACTCGAGCGCGTGGTCTCGATCTTTGCACCCAGCTCGGCCAAGCCGCAGAGCTCGGAAGCGAACTGATTCTGACCGGTAACACCAGGTCTCACGGCTCACGAAGAAGCTGAGTGGCGCTTTGAGACCTGGTGTCTTCGTGTTCAATCCTCGTCCCAGATGACCTCGGGCACCGAGTAGGCGGGCGCGCAACTGACTATGAGCACCAGGTCGGCAGGTCCATCGGCCCACACCTTGTGCCGCTGCCCGGGCCGGATGATGATGGTATCTCCGGGCTGAACGGACCACGTTTCGTCGTCCACGCGAATCCGGCCCGTTCCCGACTTCACATAATAGACCTCATCCGCCACCGAATGATGATGTTCGACCGTTGACACCCCGGCCGGATGCGTGATGACCGCCAGGCTATGGCTGCTCAGACCGGTGCTGCGGCCGGCCACTTCCCGGATGCGCGCCCCATCTGCGCCGGTAAACTCAGGCACGTCGGGCTGGCTTCGGAATACGTTCTCGTTCATATTCGCACGCGTTTGATCTGAGCGCCCAGTGCCTGCAGCTTGCGGTCGATGTCCTGATAGCCACGATCGATCTGGCCCACGTTGGCGATCGTGCTCTCTCCGCGTGCAGCCAGCGCTGCAATCAGCAGGGCCATCCCTGCGCGGATGTCCGGGCTGGAGAGCTCCTGTCCGTGCAGCGGCGACGGGCCGACGATGACTGCCCGGTGCGGGTCGCACAGGATGATCTTGGCGCCCATGCCGATGAGCTTATCTACGAAGTACAGGCGGCTTTCGAACATCTTCTCGTGCATCAGCACGGTGCCGCGCGCTTGGGTGGCCACGATGAGTGCGATGCTCATCAAGTCTGCAGGAAACTGCGGCCATGGTGCGTCATCGATCTTGGGCACTGCGCCGCCCAGATCTTCGCGAATCTCCAACTCCTGTTCATCTGAGACGATGAGCATGTCGCCCTCGACGCGGAGGCGTACCCCCAGCCGCTCCCGAAACGTCCAGTTGATCATGCGCATATGCTCGGCCACGATGCCATGGATGCGAATCTCGCCGCGCGTGACCGCACCCAGGCCCAGGAAGCTGCCTACTTCGAGGTAATCGGGAGAGATGGTGAAGTCACCACCGCCCAAGCGGTCCACGCCGTGAATGGTGATGGTGTTCGTGCCCACGCCGTCGATCTGCGCGCCGATGCAGTTGAGCATGTTGCACAGGTCCTGCACGTGCGGTTCGCACGCCGCATTGCGGATGATCGTGGCGCCCTTGGCCCGCACCGCAGCCATGACCGCGTTTTCCGTTCCGGTGACGCTGGCTTCATCCAGCATGATGTCTGCCCCGCGCAGGCCGCCGGATGTGCGCATGGTGAAGTCTTTGGTGTTGAAGTCGACCTCAGCGCCGAGCGACTGTAAGGCGAGCATGTGCGTATCGACGCGGCGCCTGCCGATACGGTCACCGCCTGGAATCGGCAGGATGGCCTGCCCGAATCTGCCGAGCAGTGGCCCAGCCAGAAGCATCGACCCGCGAATCTGTTGAAAAAGCTCGGGTCTCGGCCGCTCAAACCGCGCATTTTCCGCACACAGGCGCACCGTCGCGCCCTCTTCCTTCACACTCACGCCCATGTCCGCAAGCAACTGGAGCATGGTGCCCACATCCCCGATGCGTGGCACGTTCCGCAGGGTGACTTCACCTTCGGTCAGGAAAACGGCGGCCAGAAGAGGCAGAGCCGCGTTCTTGTTGCCGGCCGGCGTCACATCGCCGGTCAGGGGATGTCCGCCCTCGATGACGAATTTCTCCATGGGTTGCTCCTTTGGCAGATCCTTAGTCTTAGCTGCGCACCGGCGCTCACGCCGAGGCGCTGGGAAGCATTGCCTTCACGCACTGCGATCTCCGCGGTCCCGTTGCTGCTGATAAGAAACAGCAGCTCGCCAGGCGCTGCCGAGGCATAGGCCTGGCCAGGACCGACAACCTGCTCGCCGCCCACGTGGCAGGTCCACCTGGCATCGCCGAGCCAGGCCGCTGGAATATTGCTGATCAGGTTGCCGAAGCGGTCTACGTGGATGACGTGTCCGCTCAATTCACCGTTCCCCAACCGCCCGGCCATCAGTGCCGGCCGGCGGATCGGATCGTCGATTCGTGTGCCGAGCTGCGTTGGGTTGACTCCACAGGCACAATGCGCAGCAACCGGCGCAAAAATGTCGCGGCCGTGAAACGTGCGGCTGATCTCCGGCAGCCAATATGCCGGCCGGTCGAGCGCCCACGCTTGACTTCCCGGCTCATCGAGGGCAAACGAGAAGATGCCGTTGTCAGGTCCGACGAAGGACGCTCGCTCTGTGGTGACCAGCACGGCGCGCCGGTCGCTTCCGACGCCGGGATCTACGACGGCCAGGTGCACGGTGCCATGGGGGAAAAAGGGACTCGCGCTCTTGAGCGCGTAGCTGGCCTCATCGATGTCCTGCGGGGGAATGTCATGGCTCAGATCTACCAGTTGTGCGCCAGGCGCGATGCCGAGAATGACCCCTTTCATGATGCCCACGTAAGGGTCCAGCAGACCAAAGTCACTCGTCAGGGTGATGATCGCCATAGCCTTAAACAAGATTTTACCATTTCATTTTTGGGCCGTCAACCTGTCAACTCCGTGAGAGAATCGAACATGCGCTCTATGCTAACCTTGAAAAAGCGCGGCTGCAGTTTAAGAAATCACGGGTGTTATGGTAAAATAGTTCGGATGAAGTCTAATGTGATTCCGCGCACCGGTATTGTCGATGCGATGGCGACAGGCTTGAATGAGGCTGCGCGGCGGCCCTGGCTGTGGGTCGTACCATTCCTGGTGGACCTTGCCCTCTGGCTGGCGCCGAGGCTTTCGGTTACAGCACTGACCGAACAACTGATGTCGACCTGGAAGGCGATGTTGCCGCTGCTGTATACAGCGGATCAAATGGCCGCCGTCCAGGAGGGCATAGATCTGGTGCAGACGGGAATGATCGAGCTGGGCAAGAGCATCAACCTTGGCGCTCTGTTGACAGCCGGCTGGCTTGCACCGCCGAGTGCGTTGGCTTCAATGCAGGCTACGCGCTACCTGTTGATCAGCGATGCGGTGCTTGCCCCGCTCGGTCTGGGCTTCCCTGTCAAGCCGCTCAATCCTTCCCTCTGGCAGGGGAACGCGATTCAAGTTGGCTCGGTGCTCGGTGTTATCGTGATCGTCATCGCGCTCTGGATCATCAGTCATCTTTTGACTGCGTTTTATTTTCGTATCATCGCTCACAGCCTGCCGGCCGTGCGGTCAACTGTGGCGTATGGTGCACTGCCAGCATCACGGCAGCCGGTAACAGAAGACCAGAGAAGTCTGCTCGACGGTTGGCTGCCCCTGACCGGTCACTTTGCGGTCTTGAGCCTGTTTGCCTCGGTTGTCACGTTCTTGTTACGGCTTCCGTTGGCGTTGGTTACGGCGTTGACTTTGTTTTCGAGCAGCGTCGCGGTGCAGTTCCTGTTCATGCTAACAGGTGGCATCACCTTGTGGCTGACGATGTGGTTTCTGAGCGCGTTGTACTTCGCCGGTGATGCTTTGGCCTTCGAACGGCAGCCCCTGGCGGCCAGTCTGGCGCAGAGCCTCATACTGGCGCGGAGTAACGGTTTCAAGGTGTTGGGTTTGGCTGCGGTAGTGAATTTGTTGATGCTCGGTGCGCGTGCAGTGTGGGGATTTCTCGGGGGCAATCCCGTGGGGGCGGCGTTGGCCATCATCGTCAACAGCTACCTCGCGACGGCCATGGTCATCGGCATTTATGTGTATTTCAGGGATATGCGCCGGCAGTGGCAGGCCGCCCAGGTGAGCCGGCAGGTGAACAAGTAAGGGATTTGCAGGAGTTCTAACGTGGTTGAGCAGGTAAATCGTCCGAACCACTATACAGCAGATGATATTCAAGTGCTCGAAGGGCTGGAGGCTGTGCGCCGCCGCCCGGGCATGTATATCGGCGGCACGGATATCAAGGCGCTGCATCACATGGTCTACGAAGTCGTCGACAATTCGATCGATGAGGCCATGGCGGGTTACTGCGATCGGATCGCGGTGACCATCCGCAAGGACGGCAGCGTTGCGGTGCAGGACTGGGGTCGCGGCATTCCCGTGGGCATTCACAAGCAGACCGGTAGATCCGCGCTCGAGACGGTCATGACCAAGCTGCATGCAGGTGGCAAGTTTGGTTCGGGCGCCTACAAGGTTTCCGGCGGCTTGCATGGCGTGGGCGTATCTGCGGTGAATGCCCTGTCCGATTGGATGGAGGTTGAAATCCGGTCGGAGGGCAAGGTCTACTACCAACGCTATCACCGCGGCATGCCGCAAGATGATATCAGGATGATCGGTCAGGCCACCGACGGAGAAACGGGCACGCGCACGATGTTCATGCCCGACAAAACGATCTTCGAAGAGACCGAGTTCAAGTTCGAAACGCTCGAGCAGCGGTTCCGCGAGATGGCGTTCCTGAACCGGGGGCTGACCATCGAATTCTCGGACGAACGGACTGACAACGGCGCGCGCTTCATAACCTTCTACTTTGAGGGCGGCGTTCGTTCGTTCGTGCGCTACCTCAACAAGAACCGCGGTGTGTTGCATGAGCCGATGTACGTGGAGAAAGAGATCGATGGCAACCTGGTTGAGGCCGCGATCCAGTACAACGACGGGTACAACGAATCGGTGTTTGCCTTTGCGAATACGATCAACACACCGGATGGCGGCACGCATCTAACCGGGTTGCGTTCGGCCTTGACGCGGACTATCAATGAATGGGCGCGGCGCCAAAACCTGATCAAGGAGGCCGACGGCAGCTTCACCGGCGACGACACGCGCGAGGGGCTGACCGCCATCATCAGCGTCAAGCTGCCCGACCCGCAGTTCGAGTCCCAGACCAAGGTGAAGCTCCTCAATAACGAGATCCGCAACCAGGTCGAGTCGGCGGTTTCCGAGGCGCTGATGGAGTGGCTGGAGAAGAACCCGAGGGATGGTCGCAAGATCGTCGAGAAGTGTATCACCTCGAGCCGTGCCCGAGACGCCGCGCGCAAAGCGCGCGACCTGGTGATCCGTAAGAGCGCGTTGGAGAGCCTGACACTGCCGGGGAAGCTGGCGGATTGTTCGGAGCGCGACCCCTCCAAGTGTGAGCTTTACATCGTGGAGGGCGACTCCGCAGGGGGCTCGGCCAAACAGGGCCGCGACCGGCGCTTCCAGGCCATCCTGCCGCTGCGCGGCAAGATCCTGAACGTCGAAAAGGCGCGGCTGGACAAATCGCTCGCCAACAAGGAGATCCAGGCGCTCGTGCAGGCGCTGGGAAGCGGCATCGGGGATTCGATCGATCTCAGCAATCTCCGCTACCATCGCACGATCATCATGACCGACGCGGACGTAGACGGGAGCCACATCCGGACCCTGTTGTTGACCATGTTCTTCCGCTACATGCCCGAGCTGATCGAGAAAGGTCATGTCTACATTGCTCAGCCGCCGCTTTACCTGGTGCGGAAGGGCAAGGATGGCAAATACGCGTACTCTGAGGTTGAACGCGACGCCTTGATCAAGGAATTCGGCGGTATGCAGGGTGTCAACATCCAACGATACAAAGGCCTGGGCGAGATGAACGCGGATCAACTGTGGGACACCACGATGAACCCGGCCAATCGCATCCTGCTGCAGGTAACGATCGAGGATGCTACCGCGGCCGACCGCACCTTCGACATGCTCATGGGGAACGAAGTTGCCCCGCGCAAACGCTTCATTCAGAGTCATGCGAAGAAGGTGCGCAACCTGGACGTATAACCGGCGCAACTGATCCACCGGGCAACAATTGGCTGGCCATCACAGCGGGTTTCCACCAGGATGGCCAGCTTTGTTTTCTCCTCCTACGAAAGTTTTCGGCGAGGTTGGGCCGGGGCTTCCAGTTTCAGCAACATGACGCATGTCATAGCCAGGCACACAAAACAGTAGTATGTATATGCAATAATCACTATATAGAAGGTTTCGCATATGGGAATCTATAAGGACAAAGCCAAATTGCTCAAACTGCTGGCGCATCCCATGCGCCTCCAGATCCTTGACCTGGTGCGGCACTCCGACGAATGCGTCTGCCACCTGTCGGCAGTCCTCGGCAAGCCCCAACCCTACGTCTCCCAACAACTGGCCGTCCTGCGCGAAGCCGGCCTGATCGCCGACCGGAAGGAGGGCACCAACGTCTTCTACGGTTTGGATGGTGGGGAGATGGCGGATACGCTGAGCACAGTTCTGGGCGCACTTTTTTCCGACTCCCGGGCAGGTGCTGCGCCGGCACACATCAAGCACGCCGGTTGTTGCTGCCCAAAGTGTCTTGCCGAATCATGACAGCCATGACTAGATTTCACCGTGGGGAGCAGTATGAATCTGCTTGACGTCATCCTGGATCTTTTGCAATCCGGCCTGGGCAACCTGGCCAGTTACCTGGCCGCGCACGTGTTGTTATGTCTTGTGCCGGCGTTTTTCATTGCCGGTGCACTCACCGCGCTGGTGCCTAAGGAGGCGGTGACGCGCTACCTTGGGCGCAAGGCGCCGAAGTTCATCTCCTATCCCGCGTCCGCGATTGGTGGCTTCGTGCTGGCGGTCTGCTCGTGCACGATCATGCCGCTCTTTGCCGGCATTTACAAAAAGGGCGCAGGCCTTGGACCAGCCATCACTTTCCTTTTCGTAGGCCCGGCCATCAACATCCTGGCGCTGGCCTACACCGGCGTCGCCATCGGCATGGACATTGCTGTGGCGCGCGTCGTGCTTTCCATCGCGTTCGGCATCGGCATCGGCCTGATCATGGCGCTCCTTTTCCGCCGGGATGACGCTGCCCGTGATGCTGCCGGCCCGGATGCCTTCGCCGCGTCTGCCCGGGTGCCGCGGGCCTCATGGCTGCTCTTGGGCCTTTTGGTCGCTCTGCTTGTCGCGGGCACGCTGCAAATCGGCCTGTTCACGAACACCTATGCGCAGGTCACCTTGCCCGTTGGCGGCACAGACGCGTTGCAGGCGACTCTGGCCCTGCTAGTTCCGTTTGACGCCGCCCGCGGCGAGGAGGGGGTCACCGTGCAGGGCCTGCTCTTGATCGTGCTGCTGATCGCCATCGGCGGCGCAGCGTGGCGCGGGTTGAACCACGTGGACGAGGGCTTAAACCGCTGGACTACCGTCACGCTGGTGTTGGTTGGGGCGACGTTGCTGGTCGCGGCTCTGCGACTGACCCCCGCCGCGGGCAGCCTCACACTGGCCTTTCCCGGTAAGTTCTTCGCGGTCGGCCTGGCAATGGCGGGTGCATGGCTGCTGGCGCGACGCAGCTTCGAGCCTGAAGAGGTGCAGGAATGGCTGTGGGAGACCTGGCGCTTCGTCAAGCAGATCTTCCCGCTGCTGATCGTCGGCGTGTTCGCCGTCGGCGTGATCCGGCCGCTCATCCGGCCCGAGTGGATCCAGGCGGTGGCCGGATCGAATACCGTGTTGGGGAACATCGTCGGCGTGCTCTTCGGCGTCTTCATGTATTTCCCCACCCTGGTCGAGGTGCCAATCGCCCGGCTCTTCCTGGACCTGGGCATGCACCGTGGTCCACTGCTGGCCTACCTGATGGCCGACCCGGAGCTGAGCCTGCAGAGCATCCTGATCATCGCCAGTGTGATTGGCCGGCGCAAAGCGTGGGTCTACGTCGGCTGGGTGGCGCTGTTCAGCACGCTGGCGGGCCTGCTCTACGGCGCATGGGTGGACGGCGTCAATGCCTGGCTGATCGGCGCCGGCCTGCTCGCCGGCCTTGCGTTGCTGGTGCTGGCGCTCAACTGGCTGGCGGCCCGCACCGCAAGGGCCTTTGTAGCACCGAAGGTTGCAGCCCCTGAAACCGGGTCTGCTGAGACTAACGAACTCTAATATTTTCGCAAACCATGATCACATTTGGAGAAGAACACATGACACTCAACATCAAGATCCTCGGCAGCGGTTGCGCCAACTGTGCGCGACTGGAGAAGAACGCCAAAGCAGCCGTCGAGCAACTTGGCGTCGAAGCCACCTTCGTCAAGACCGGAGATTTCGAAGAGTACGCCCGATACAACATCCTGGCGACCCCTGGCCTGGTGGTTAACGACAAGCTCGTTGCGGCGGGACGTGTGCCGGCTGTGAGCCAGATCGTGACCCTGCTGGCAAATGAGCTGGCGGCCGAGTAGACAGGAAGGCGCGACAAGGTAACCAGGCGAAGACGCTATCAGGACAACAAGGAGGACGCATGTCTCACGTTGCTGCCACACCTGCTACCTCGGGAACGGCCAAACGGCTCTCAACCCTCGACCGCTTTCTGACCTTATGGATCTTTCTGGCAATGGCGGTCGGTGTCGGCATCGGCTACCTCGTGCCCGGGGTCGAGGAGTTCATCAACCGCTTCCAGGTCGGCACGACAAACATCCCGATTGCCCTCGGCCTGATCCTGATGATGTATCCGCCTTTCGCCAAGGTGAAGTACGAGCGCCTGCCCGAGGTATTCCGCAACACCAAGGTGCTGGGCCTGTCGCTGCTGCAGAACTGGGTCATCGGCCCGATCCTGATGTTCGTGCTGGCAGTGATCTTTCTGCGCGGCTACCCGGAGTACATGATCGGGTTGATCCTGATCGGCCTGGCGCGCTGCATCGCCATGGTCATCGTCTGGAACGAGCTGGCCCACGGCGACACCGAGTACGCGGCAGGGCTGGTCGCGTTCAATAGCGTGTTCCAGGTCCTTTTCTACAGCATCTACGCCTACATCTTCATCACCGTGCTGCCCCAGGCGCTGGGCCTGGAGAGCGCGGTCGTTCGCATCAGTATCGGCGAGCTGGCCCGGACTGTCTTCATCTACCTGGGCATTCCGATGATCGCCGGCTTCGCCACTCGTTTCATCCTATTGCGCGTCAAGGGCCGGGAGTGGTACGAGCATCGCTTCATCCCGCGCATCAGTCCGCTGACACTAATCGCACTGCTGTTCACCATCCTTGTGATGTTCAGCCTCAAGGGCGAGCTGATCGTCGCGCTGCCGTTGGATGTCGTGCGTATAGCCATCCCGCTGGTCATCTACTTCGTGGTCATGTTTCTGGTCAGCTTCTGGATCGGCCATCGCGCGGGCGCGGATTATCGGATGACGACGACCATGTCATTCACCGCAGCCAGCAACAACTTCGAGCTGGCGATCGCGGTGGCAGTGGCGGTATTCGGCATCGCGTCGGGCGAGGCGTTCGCGGCGGTCATCGGGCCGTTAGTGGAGGTGCCGGTGATGATCGGGTTGGTCAGCGTGGCATTTGCGTTACGGCGGCGCTGGTTCAGGCATGAGCTGCAGTCTGCGCCGGCCGGTGAGCGAGCAAAGGTCTAGCGATGCGCCTGGCGATCCTCTGGGGACTCATCCTGCTGATATGGGCGGCGTCTTTCGGCGTCCCAGTTGCGGCCCAGGGCTGCGATGACTGTCGCGACATCAAGAAGGAGTTGCGCGACGCCGCGCTCGACAAGGCCACGCCCGTTGCTGGCGCATCACCAACGGCGCCGGTCGTGCGCGCGATACTCTATTGGGCAGAGGGTTGCGGCCACTGTCATGAGGTGCTCGATGGCGTCCTTCCGAAGATGCAGGCGAAGTATGGCCCGCAGTTGGATATGAGGCTGGTCGAGGTCATCAGCCTGGAGGATATCAGCGCGTTCTACAATTCAGCGGAGGGATACGGCTTCGCACGCGGCCGGGCAGCCGTGCCATTCCTGTTGATCGGCGATCGGGCATTGATGGGCGTTGAGCAGATCGAGCGCGAACTGCCGGGCCTGATCGAAACCTATCTTGCGGCAGGTGGCGTCGGCTGGCCTGACCTTGCCGTCAGCAATGCTGCGCCGGAGCCGGCCGCGACTTCGGTCGGAATCTGCGGCATCGCCACACCGTGCGAAAGCGATGTCGCAGCTAGTTCGGGTGTGCCTGTCAGCGGAGAGGCGCTTCTGCGAGACCGGCCGGCGCCGCTCCTGGCCACCGTTGGCCTGGCTGCAGTCGCCGGCGGGAGCCTAGCCTTCATTCTCGGCCGCCGCGCACTTCGGCGCCGGACCCGCGCAGCCGCCAAGTAGCACGCGTTTTTCTACGAGGATGCCGTTATGTTGATCGAGCACTATGATCTGGAGATCTTTACACCACCGTGTGATCCGGGTGCGGAGCGTTTCTCAGCTCGCGGCCGCTTACTAACCGACATTTCGGAGGTGCTTCCCTATCTCAATGCCACGTTGCGTGGGGCGGTGTATGCGGAGGCGGCTGCGGTGCTGACCTGGAAGAAGGCTGGCCACCATATTGCCTTTCGAGCCTACGAAATTGCGACCAGCAACGTAGAAGACCGTGATGCCGCCATCAAGGAGTTGGAGGGCCTGGTTGACCTGGTTAACCGAACCTGGGAGCGCCGTGCCGAAATCACGCCGTACTATGCGACGCGCCAGCGGCCGACTGCGATGGCGGTATACAAGCTGCTACCGGGGATCAACTGCCGGCAGTGCGGCCAGCCGAGCTGCTGGAACTTTGCACTGAAGCTGGCTGCGGCTCAAGTGGAGCTGGTGGGGTGCCAGCCGCTTTACGAGATGGCCAATGCCGAGCGTCTGGAAGCGCTGGAGGCGCTGCTCGCACCGATGCCTGCGGTTGAGTCTTGACCCGGCCCAGGCCGGGCAGTTTCAGGCGCTGATCGAGACGCTATCTGATCCGGCCGGCTGTGGAACCCCGTACGTGGCTCACAAGTACAGGCCAGAGGAGATCAAACGATGAGACGAAAAGTTCTCTTCCTTTGCACTGGCAATTCGTGTCGTAGCCAGATGGCTGAGGCCATTGCTAACGCGCGCCAGGGCGAATCATGGGAGGCCTACAGCGCGGGCACTCAGCCTGCGGGTTACGTGCATCCGCTGGCGGTCCGCGTCCTGGGGGAGATCGGCATCCAGCATGAGGGGCATTCCAAATGCGCGGATGAATACCGAGACGTGGCGTTCGACCTGGTCGTGACCGTCTGCGATGATGCCGCCGAGAACTGCCCGGTATGGCTGGGCAAGGGGCGACGGGTTCATCTCGGCTTCCCTGATCCGGCCAGGGCGATGGGGACAGACGAATACGTGCTGGCGGTCTTCCGAGAGGTGCGCGACGACATCGCCGCGCAGGTAAGCGAACTGCTCGCACGCGCTGCTTCAACGATTTAGTGCGGCAACGTGGGCATGATGATGGATTGGATCCGACCAGGCAAGGAGAGCGAAACATGACCATGACTCAGGCCTCGGCCGAGCATTTCGAGCGGGTGGCGGGTGAATGGGATGCCTTGCGCACCGGTTACTTTGGGGACACTGTGCGTGATGCAGCCATCGCGCGGGCACACCTGCGGCCTGAGATGGTCGTCGCCGACATCGGATCGGGAACGGGCTTCATGGCCGCCGGACTTGCGCCGCTGGTCGCGAAAGTGGTCGCGGTCGATGGCTCGCCTGCCATGTTGGAAGTCAGCCGGCGAAATCTGGCCGGCCTGGGAAACGTCGAGCACCGGCTGGCCGATGGCGCTGTCCTGCCGTTTGAGTCCGGAAGCCTGGATGCGGTTTTCGCCAACATGTACCTGCATCACTGCCCCAATCCGGAGGCGGCAATTGCCGAGATGGTGCGCGTGCTGAAGCCCGGCGGCAGGCTCGTCTTGACCGACCTGGATCAACACAAGTATATGTGGATGCGCGAGGAGATGGCCGATGTCTGGCTTGGCTTCGAGCGCGGCGCAGTGAAGCGCTGGCTGCGGGCGGCAGGCCTGGTAAATGTGATCGTCGATTGCACGAGCGAGTGCTGTACATCCGGCCCGGAGAGCGATCCAGCGTCCGCGCAGGCCGCAGTCAGCATCTTCCTGGCGACCGGCAGTCGCCGCGTGAGCGGCGCGACCGAAGCCGTGCAAACCAGCTACGGCGCACTTGCTACCGAGGGCGGCTGCTGTGGATCGACGACATCGCAGAGCAGTTGCTGCTCTCCCTCATTGAATGCGATGGAGTTGGTCGATGCCGGAAGTAGCGACATCGTCCTGTGGGACACGGGATACACTGCTGGTCAGATCGCCGTGGTGCCACCGGAGGCGGCCGGTCTTTCGCTGGGCTGCGGAAATCCCACTGCGATGGCCTCGCTGCAGCCCGGCGAGACGGTCCTGGACATCGGCAGCGGCGCAGGGATCGATGCTTTCTATGCCGCGCGGCGTGTGGGCGACCGCGGGCGCGTGATCGGGCTGGACATGACGCCGGCAATGATCCAACGGGCGCGGCGGTCGGCCGAGGCGGCCGGGCTGCCACAGGTGGAGTTCCGGCTGGGACAGGCGGAAGATATGCCGGTGGAAGATGGCATCGTGGACG
>ENA-UOUL01004052-UOUL01004052.1-bioreactor-metagenome-genome-assembly--contig:-NODE-4052-length-14074-cov-2.984211_pt1 | contig 14074 bp, 11 predicted proteins | sample MGYA00249838_ERZ747220 | MGnify/ENA primary metagenome ERZ747220 (study PRJEB28778, sample SAMN05720191) | bioreactor metagenome | isolation source: Anaerobic biogas reactor | place: USA:Washington...
GCTCCGATGCGGACCATTCTGGCGCACAACAACCTGGCTTACCATTTGCACCTGCTCGAGGATCCAGCGGCCGCGGACCATGCCCGCACCGGCCTGGCCCTGGCCCGGGATATGGGCATGCTCGCGCTGCAGCCGTACCTGTATTCCACCTCCGGCGAGATCGCGCTGGCAGCGGGAGACCTGGATGCCGCGGAAGGATTCTTCGAGCAGGGGCTGGCGCTGGCCGAACAGACACATAATCTGGAGCGCATCGCCGGGTTGACCGCCAACCTGGGGCTGGTGGCTCGCCAGCGCGGAGATGTCACCCTGGCGATTCACCGGCTGTCCGCGGCGATGGCGAAAGCCGACTCCCTGGGCACGCAGCACCTCGCCGCCCAGATCCGGCTCTGGCTCGCGCCGCTGCTGCCCCGCCGCGAGGCGACAAAGCACCTGGCGGAAGCGCGAGTCATCGCCGAGGAAGGGGGACGGCGCCTGCTGCTGGCCGAAATCGAGCGGCTGGCGGCGGAGCTTTCGATCGATTGACGCCATTCTTATAGTGTGTTTACGCTGGCGCTGACGCTCCCGTTACGCTGGCCCTCTAGACTCAGGAGTAGATTAAGATACTCAGCGGCGTTTCCTGTCCGCCGCCAGTCACTAGAGGAGAACACAGCATGAACTGGAACATTGATCCGGCCCATTCGGAAATCAACTTCACCGTCCGTCACATGATGATCTCGAACGTGCGCGGCCGGTTCGAGAAATTCACCGGCACCGTCGATTTCAACGAAGAACACCCGGAGCAGTCCCGCGTGGAGGTCCAAATCGAGGCCGCCAGCATCAACACCAAAGAGGCGCAGCGGGATGGTCACCTGCGCTCCCCCGATTTCCTGGACGCGGAGCAGTACCCCTACCTGACCTTCAAGAGCACGCGCGTGACCAAGACCGGCGAGAACACCGGCCGCATCGTGGGCGATCTGACCATCCGCGATGTTACCCGCGAAGTCGTGCTGGACGTGGAGTATGCCGGGCAGGCCCAAAGCCCGTGGGGCACCACCAGCGCTGGCTTCAGCGCCACGACGACGATCAACCGCAAGGACTGGAACCTGACCTGGAATCAGGCGCTGGAAACCGGCGGGGTCCTGGTCGGCGACCAGATCAAGATCGCGATCGAGCTCGAGATCATCAAGCAGGTCCCTGCCGAAGCGAGCGCGGGCGACTGATCCCGTTTCTCGAGCGGCAATTCGAACGCACGCACAGCCTGGCGCACCCAGGCTGTGTTCGTTTGCTGGCCGGTGCAGATACCCCCCGGCCCCCTCATACCCGGCGGGGATTACTCACGATCCTGGCGATTTTGGGGTAGACTTGCTCCAGGTGTCATGGACCAGGCGCGCGGCACGCCGCCAGCGCGCCGGCAGGAGGACCGGAAGAAGATCCCACACATGGACGTCGATTCCAACCAATTCATCCCCAAAGCCCGGATCGCGATTGGCGATCCCCAGTTACAGGCGGCGCTGGCCGTTTCGACCACCAACAGCATAAGCGCGCGGGCGGAGTCTCTGTTTGCCTTCGGGCGCGAGCACGGCGAGCACATGCGCCAGCAGGCTGCCGAGGCCAAACGCCGCGCCCTGCGCCACCTTCCCGACTTGCTCGAACAAGCGGAAGCCCGGATGCAGGCCAACGGCATGCACGTGCTGTGGGCGGAGGATGCCAGTGAGGCCAACCGCCTCGTCCTGGACCTGATCGACCGGCACGAGGCGCGGCGCATCGTCAAGAGCAAGAGCACGCTCACCGAAGAGATCGGCCTCAACACGGCGCTGGAGAGCCACGGTCTGGACGTGCTCGAGACCGACCTGGGCGCGTATATCGTCCAGATCGCCGGGGAGCACCCCAGCCACATCGTCGGCCCGGCGCTGCACATGTCCAAAGACACCATTCGCGACCTGTTCGTGCGCGAGCTGGCCATGCCCCCCACCGACGACGCCGAGCAGATGACGCAGTTCGTGCGTGAGCGCCTGCGGCGGGCTTTTCTGGAAGCCGACCTGGGCATCTGCGGAGGCAATTTCATCATCGCGGAGACGGGGAGCCTGTGCCTCTCGACCAACGAGGGCAATGGGCGCATGGTCACGACGCTGCCGCGCGTGTTGGTGGCCATCGTCGGCATCGAGAAGGTGGTCGAGACCGTCGAGGACTTCACGACGCTGGCGCAAATGCTGTCGCGCAGCAACAACGGCCAGGTGATGACGGTCTATACCCAGATGATTCACGGCCCGCGCCGCCCCAACGAGACGGACGGCCCGGAAGAGATTTACGTGATCCTGGTCGACAACGGGCGCAGCGCCATCTACGCCACAGCCTACGCGGAAGCGCTGGCCTGCATCCGCTGCGGTGCGTGTCTCTCCGCGTGCCCGGTCTACCGGACGGCAGGCGGCCACGCCTATGGCTCGATCTACTCCGGGCCCATCGGCGCGGTGATCACGCCGCTGCTCGCCGGGTTGGAGAACGCCACGCCGCTGCCCTATGCCAGCAGCCTGTGTGGCATGTGCAAGGACGTCTGCCCGGTGCGCATCGACCTACCCCGCATGCTGCTCGATCTGCGGCACGATCTGGTGGAGCAGGGACACAGCCCGGCGCTGTGGTCCATGGGGCTGCGCAGCTGGGCGGCCGCCAGCGGCGCGTCGCGCCTGTTCACGCTGGCGCGGAGAGGCGCTCGCTGGGGCCTGCGGCTGGCGCCCCGGCGACTGCCCGGCCCGCTCGATGGCTGGACCCGCTACCGGAATCTGCCGCCGCCCGCGTCCCGGTCGTTCTACGAGTTGTGGCGAGACAGGCAGGAGGGCCGCGATCATGAGTAGCCGGGACCGCATCCTGGGCAGATTGCGGGCGGCACGCCAGCCGTTCGCGGACACGCCGCCGCTGGCCGAGCGCCGCGCGATGGTGCCCATCGAGGACACCTCTCCCGCCGGGCTGCAACGGCGTTTCACCAGCGAGGCCGAAAAACTGGGTTGCACGGTCCACAGCGTGGAGTCTGCTGCGCAGGGCGTCCGGCAGATTCTGAACCTGCTCGGCAGCGATACGGCCGTGCTGAGCTGGGACCTGGCGCACATCCCGCTGCCCGGCCTGGCCGCAGCGCTCGACGGCGCCGGGATTCGCCGGGCGGTGGACGACCCGAGCGTGCGGGTGGGGATCACCGGCGCGGACGCGGGGCTGGCGGGCACCGGCGGCCTGGTCCTGACCACGGGCGAAGGCAAGCCCCGCCTGGTGTCGCTGCTCCCGCTGGTGCACATCGCCGTGCTCCAGGCCGGCCGGATCGTTCCCACCTTCGAAGCGTGGGTCGAGGGGCGGCGGGCGGCGGGCCTGGCCTTCGGGGCGGCCAGCACGCTGATGGTAGTCAGCGGCCCTAGCCGGACCGGTGACATCGCGAACATCCCGGTGAGAGGCGTGCACGGGCCGGGCGCGGTGCACGTGATCATCGTCTGAGATGCGCGCCAGACGGGCGCGCGGGCCGTTCGTCCCGCGCGGAACTTTTCCGCCCCGGCGGACGTCATACTCATGTCAGCGATATCACATAGGAGACATGACCATGAATCGTCACATTCAGCGGACCGTCATCGGCCTTGTGTTGGCAGGCGTTTTCGCCGGAGCGCTGGGGGCCGGTGCACTGCCAGCCAACTCCCAGGAAGATGATTCCGCCCTGCTCGTCGCGGGCAACAATGCATTCGCGTTCGATTTCTACCAGCGGGCGGCCCGCGAGGGCGACGCCAACCTGATCTTCTCCCCGTTCAGCATCTCGCAAGCGTTCGGCATGCTGCTGGCTGCCGCGCGCGGGGACACAGCCCAACAGATAACCAGCGCGCTGCAGTACGGGCTCGCGCCGGATGACCTGCATCCCGCGTTTGCGGCCCTGAACAGCAGCCTCGCGGAGCGCGGCGGCGCGGAAGGCGCCGGCGAAGGCGAGCGGCTGCAGCTCAACATCGCCAACTCCCTGTGGGCACAACAAGATTACCCGTTCCGCGAGGCGTACATCGACCTGGTGCGCGAGTTCTACAGCGGCGGGCTGTTCTTCACGGACTTCATGCGCCTGCCGGACGAAGCGCGCGAGGCGATCAACGCCTGGATTGAGGACGAGACCGAAGACAAAATCCAGGACATGCTCGGGCCGGGCAGCGTGACCACGGATACGCGCATGGTGCTGGTCAACGCGATCTACTTCAACGGCTCGTGGCTCAACCCGTTCGAGGAGAGCGCGACACAGGATGACACGTTCACGCTGCTCGACGGCTCGACGGTCACCGTGCCGATGATGGCCCAGCAGGAATCCCTGGCCTACCTGCAGGGTGACGGCTTCCAGGCGGTCGAGCTGCCGTACTTCGGCGGCGACGTGGCGATGCTCATCGTGCTGCCCGACGAGGGCCAGTTCGAGGCGGTCCAGTCCGCGCTGGACCAGCAGCAGTTCGACGCCATCCGCCAGTCGCTGGCATTTCAGACGGTTCAGCTCGCCATGCCGCGCTTCGAGTTCGAGACGTCGCTGGACCTGAGCGCGTCGCTGGAGGCGCTGGGGATGGTCGACGTCTTCGATCCCGACCTCGCCGACCTGACTGGCATGTTCGATCCGGCGTCCGTGGACCAAAATCTATTCGTGTCGGCGGCGCTGCATAAGGCGTACATCGGCGTCGACGAAGCGGGCACCGAAGCGGCAGCCGCGACGGCGATCATCGTGGGCGTGATGTCCGCCCCGGTGGAGGTCGAGCCGATCGTGCTGCGCCTGGACCGGCCGTTCATCTACACGATCTACGACCGGCAGACCGGCTCGATCCTGTTTCTCGGCCAGGTGATGAATCCGGCCTCGTGACAGTGGCACGGCGCGGTTTGCGCCATCCTTGCCGAACGCTGGCGGCTGGAGTATAACCACACGAATTCGCGCCGGGGCGGGTGATCTGCCCCGGTGCGTGCCGTAGACCGGGTCTCACCGCACAGCAGAAAGCGACAATGGCATAATGACCGGCAACCTCCCCGATACGCTCCCTGATGCCGTCCTGCAGCGGCGATCGGCTCTGCCCCTCAAGCCGGAGCCAGTCGTGCTGGAGGGCGAACACATCCGCCTGGAACCGCTCGACATGGCGCGTCACGTCGAGGCGCTGTACGCCGTCTGCAACGGGGGCCCGATCGCCTGGGGCGGCCGTTCGATGGGCGCGTATGATGCGGACGATCTCATCTGGCGCTACATGTTCGCCGGTCCGTTCGCATCGCTCGAGGCGTTCGCGGACTACGCCCGCCGGCAGGCTGGCGCGCCCAACGGCCTGCCCTTCTGCGTGATCGACATCGCGGCCGGGCAACCGGTCGGCATGGCCAACTATCTGAACAACACGCCGGATCACCTGCGAATCGAGCTGGGGAGCATCTGGTACAGCCCGATCGCTCAGCGCACCTATGCCAACACGGAAGCAACCTACCTGATGCTGGCCCGCGCGTTCGAGCTGGGGTACCGGCGCGTCGAGTGGAAGTGCGATGCCCGCAACGAGCGCTCGCGCCGCGCGGCGCTGCGCATGGGCTTCCAGTTCGAGGGCATTCAGGAAAATCACATGATCGTCAAGGGGCGCAGCCGCGACACCGCCTGGTTCCGCATCCTCGACCGGGAATGGCCGGGCGTAAAAACCCATCTGGAAGGTCTGCTCAAAGGAACATTCCCCACCGCCTGACGAGCGCGATCCCGCACCGGCGCAACGAATCGCGGGCGGGATTTGAACGACCGAGCACGCAGAGATCACAGAGAGGCAGACAGGAGAGACACCCAGAGCATCCCTCTTTCTGTGTCCTCTGAGATCTCTGTGGTGAGCCTCTTGTCCCGGACCCGCAACGCACCATCGCGGGCGGGGGGATTGACAGCGCGCCACAGCTATACTATAGTGTGAATGGGAACGTTCCCCATTGGTCGGAGAGGCGGACGGACGGTGTCGAAACCCAGGCAGCCGACGATCAAAGATGTGGCGCGTCTGGCTGGCGTGTCCAAGACCACGGTCGGGCGCGTCGTGAACGGCGAAGACCAGCGCGTGGCCGAGCAGACACGCGCGCGCGTCCTGGCCGCGATCGAGATGCTGGGCTACGAGCGCAATATCGTCGCCAGCAGCCTCCGCACCGATCAAACGCTTATGGTCGCCCTCTCCATCCCGGATATCATGAACCCCTTCTGGCCCGAGGTCGCGCGCGGCATGCAGGACACGTGTGAAGCGCAGGGCTACACCGTGGCTCTGCTCAACAGTGACTGGGATGCCGGGCGCGAGCTGGTCCACCTGCAGACCGTCCGCCGCAACCGCTTCGACGGTCTGGTGCTCAACCCCATCCGGATCGCCGATGCCGAGCTGCGCGCGCTGAACACGCCCACCGTCCTGCTCGGCTCGGGCGACGATTACCCGGAGTTCGATTCCGTTGGGAGTGACTCGGTCGGCGCGGTCAACACGGCGCTCGAGCACTTGATCGCGCTCGGCCACCGGCGCATCGGGCTGATCGCGGGGATCTCGCAGCACCGCCGCCCCGACGCCCGCTACCACTGCTATATCGAGATGCACCAGCGCTGTGGTCTGCCCCTGGACCTGGGGCTGGTGGTCCGCTGCCCCTACTCCCAGGCGGAGGGCGCGGCCGCCATGCGCCAGTTGCTATCGCTGGCCAACCCGCCGACTGCCGTGCTGGCGGGCAACGATCTGCTGGCCATCGGCGCCTTGATCGCGGCCAAGGAAGCCGGGCTCACCGTTCCCGATGATCTGTCGATCATCGGCATCGACGACATCGACGCCTCCAGCACCACATCCCCGCCGCTGACGACGGTCGCCAAGCCTAAATATGAGATTGGCGTCCAGGCGGCGACGCTGCTGTTGGAGCGCATGCGCGGAGAACAGCCCGGCGCTCCGCGCAAGATTGTATTAGAGGGCGAATTGCGGGTGCGCAACAGCACGTGCCCGCCCCGCTAGTCATTGTTTTTTGCCGCGTCTGGGGAACGTTCCCATACGGGCAGTTTTGACCGAAAGGAACTTTTTTATGCGCACGCGGGATGACCTGCTCCGCGACACCCCCCGCTTCATGAGCAAAGCCAAAGGCTGCCTGGCCGGACTCGCCGTGGGGGACGCCATGGGCGATCTGGGGCGCAGCGACGAACACCGCAGCCGGTACGGCATCATCACCGACCTGGTCCCCGGCGCCAAGAGCACGGATGATACCGAGTTCGGTCTGCTCACCGCGCGGGCACTGCTGGACTGCGGCGGCAACCTGACCCCCGAGGCCGTGCTGGCTGCCTGGCAGACGCACGTCATCGACCAGGGCGGCATTTTCGAGCGCGCCGGCAAGCCGCTCTATGGCGCGGTGGAGAACATCAAGCGCGGCCTGCGCCCGCCCCTGTCGGGCGTGGATAACGTCCAGAACAACGACGACGGCGCGGCCATGCGCGTCAGCCCCATCGGGATCGTCTGCGCGGGCGATCCGGAGCGCGCCGCGGCCCTGGCCCGCATCGACGCCGAGATCAGCCACCACGCCGACGGAGTGTGGGCCGCCCAGGCCGTCGCGGCGGCCATCGCCGTCGCCATGGTGGATGCCTCGCCCGAGACGATGATCGACACCGCGCGCCGCCAGATTCCCGACGATAGCTGGCTGGGGCGCGCCTTCGACCGGGCGATGGACATCTGCGACCGGGCGGGCGACATTCACGCGGCGTGGGAGCCGCTGCACAGCGCGCTCTGGACGCCCGTCCACTCGATGAGCGCCGAGGCGATCCCGCAGGTGTTCGCCATCCTGCGCATGACGGGCGGCGACTTCCGGCAGGGGATGTTCTGGGCGTGCAACTTCGGGCGCGACGCCGACAGCATCGCGGCGATCGTCGGGGCGCTGTCCGGCGCGCGGCATGGCCTGGATGCCATCCCGGACCGGTGGGTCCAGCAAGTGCGCGTCGCCAGCGGAGTCAGCCTGCGCTTTGCCCGCAACGAAGATGTGATCGACCTGGCCGAAGCGCTGGTCAACCTGGCACTCTCGGCAGAGGGCTTCCCCCGGAGCACCCCATGAGCGCATTCACCCGGGTGTCACGCAGTTGGACGCAGCTTTCGCCCAGCGAGCGGCGCGAGGCGCTCGCCGGGTATCTGTTCATCTCGCCCTGGATCATCGGCTTTCTCGTGTTCTTCCTCGGCCCGATTGTGGCCTCGTTCATCCTCAGTTTCACCCGGTGGAACATCGTGGGCACGCCCGAGTGGGTGGGCCTGGCGAATTACGAGCGCATCTTCACCCAGGACCCCTTCTTCCGCAAGGCGGTCACGGTGACGCTCACCTACGCCGCGATCTACCTGCCGCTGGAAGTGATCTTCGGCATTCTGATCGCCGTAGTGCTCAACCAGAAACTGCGCGGTATCGGCCTGTTTCGCACGATGTACTACATGCCGTATATCGTGCCCAAGGTTGCCAGCTCGCTGGTCTGGGTGTGGGTGCTCAATCCGCGCTATGGCCTGCTGAACACCATGCTGGGCTGGCTCGGCATCACCGGGCCGAGCTGGCTCAGCGATCCCGACTGGGTGCTGCCGAGCATCGTCATGATGGCCCTGTGGGGCGTGGGCGGCAGCGCGGTGATCTACCTGGCCGGTTTGCAGAACGTCCCCAACCAGTTGTACGAGGCCGCCTCGGTCGACGGCGCGAACCGCGTCCAGAAGTTCGTGCGGATCACGCTGCCCATGCTGAGCCCCACCATCTTCTTCCAGCTCGTGCTGGGGCTGATCGGCACCTTCCAGACGTTCACCCCGGCGTTCATCGCCGCCGGGCGCAGCGGCGGCCCGCTCCAATCCGGCCTGTTCTACATGCTGTACATCTACAACCGCTCGTTCGAGTCGATGCGCATGGGCTACGGGTCGGCGCTGGCCTGGATCATGACTGTGTTCATCATGATCATCACGCTGCTGGTATTCCGCAGCTCGAAATACTGGGTGTACTACGAAGCTGAGCGCAAGAGGACCAACCGATGACGACCACCACCCGCCACCTGCCCCGCCTCGGGCTGCGCGGCCTGCAGCGGTTCAACGACATCTCCGGCTACACCGTCCTGCTCGTGCTGGCGGCGGTGTTCATGATCCCGCTCTACTGGATGTTCTCGACCGCGCTGAAATCACCGCAGCAGACCTTCGCCATCCCTCCCGAGTGGATCCCCGCCCCGGCGCAGTGGGAGAATTTCTCGGAAGTGTTCGAAGAGGTGCCGTTCGGCCGGTTCTACCTCAACACGTTTTTTCTGGCGTTCGCCAACATCGTGGGCCATCTGGTATCGGTCACGCTGGTGGCGTATGGCTTTGCGCGGCTGCGCTTTCCGGGGCGCAATATTCTGTTCCTGGTGATGCTCTCGACGCTGATGATCCCCTACCAGGTGACGCTGGTGCCGCGCTTCGTCATGTTCTCCAAGTTGGGCCTGATCAACTCGTACTGGCCGCTGATCCTGCCCGCCTTCACCGGCAGCCCCTTCCTGATCTTCCTGGTCCGGCAGTATATGATGAGCATTCCGTTCGATCTCGATGAGGCCGCGTACATCGACGGCGCCACCCGCCTGGACGTCTTCTGGCGGATCATTCTGCCGCTGGCGCGTCCCGCCTTGATGCTGGTCATCGTCTTCACCTTCATCGACGTGTGGAACGATTTTCTCCAGCCGCTGATCTACCTCAACGATCCCGACATGTTCACCGTGTCGCTGGGCTTGAGCTTCTTCCAGGGCGCGCGCGAAACGAACTGGAATTTGCTCATGGCTGGGTCCGTTCTGGCGATGATTCCGCCGCTGATCCTGTTCTTCTTCGCTCAGAAGCAGTTGATCGGCGGCATCTCGGTCGAGGGTTTAAAAGGTTAAGAGGCAATTTCACGCAGCCGTGTGTCCTGGCACTACGAACCCGTCGAGAGGAGGTGTGTGGCGAACGAAACGACTCTGGCAACAGCAACCTTTCGGTCTGTATGGAGATGAACTTAGGAGACACAAGAGATGAAGAAACACGCATGGATCATATTCCTGGTGATCGCGGCGCTGCTGGTCCCGCTGGGCGCCATCCAGGCGCAGGATGAGCCGGTCGTGACCATCACCTGGTGGAGCACGGAGCGGGGCCGCGACACAGCCGCCACGCGCGATCTGCACTTCGTCCTGGCGCGCGCCTTCGAGGAAGCCAACCCGAACATCCGCGTGGCGATCTCGCTCTTCCCCAGCCGCGCCTTCAACACGCGGGTCGCCACGGCCATCGCGGGCAATGAAGGCCCCGACGTGTGGACGACCTACTACGCCGCCGACGTGGCCCAGCAGGGCTTTCTGGAGGACCTGACGCCGTACATGGAAGCATCGGGCGTCAATCCGGCAGAGAGCTGGTTCCCCATTGGCCAGCTGCGCACCGTCTACGAGGGCCGCTACTACGGCGTCCCGCGCGAAGCCTCGGCGGGCTTCATCGCGTACAACAAAGACATCTTCGACGCGGCGGGCGTGCCCTACCCCGAAGCGGGCTGGACGGTGGCCGAGTACCGCGCGATCGCCAACCAGCTCACCGACCGCGAGAATGACCAGTACGGCGTGGGCGCCATCGCCGGCGGCGAAGGCTGCATGCTGTGGTCGCCCTTCTCGTTCAACCTGGGCGCGGACGTCATCAGCCCGGATGGGCGCGACGTGGCGGGCTATCTCGACACACCCGAGGCGGCGGAGGCGTTCCGCTTCTGCCTGGAGCTGGTGACCGAGGATCAGGTGGCCGCGCCCGCCGAGCTGCAGGATCAGTATGGCGAGCTGGTGTTCCTGTCCGGCAAGGTGGCCATGCAGTCGATCTCCAACTGGGAACTGCCCGCGCTGACCGAGCAGGCCGAGTTCGAATGGGGTGTTGTCGCGCCGCCGCGCTATGACGAGAATTCCGAGGGCATCGCCTGGACCGACGCCTACGCCCACTACATGTGGTCTGGCAGCCGGCACAAAGAAGCCGCCTGGGCGTTCCTGAACTGGCTGGCCGGGCCGGAAGCCCAGCGCATGGCCGCCGAGGCGGGCATCTGGCCGCCCAACGGACCGGGGGTGTGGCAGGAGCTGGGCTGGGACCAGGACCCGATCCTGGGCGTGGCCTATGCCGAGCTGATGAAGGAAACGCGCGTCGCCAACTATCTGCGCTCGCAGTACTTCTGGGACTGCGTCTATCCCGCGTTCGACAACGTGCGGGTGCGCTGGATTCAGAACGGCGAGCGCGATCTCGAGGCGATGCTGGCTGAAGAAACAGCCAACGCTCAGTTCTGCCTGGACGACAGCTACGGATCCTAGCGCGCCTTGTCGACTACCGGACGCCCCTCGCTCGCGACCTGGGCGGGGGGCGTTCGCCTGGTGCCGGGTATCACGCTGAGGTGAACGTATGACGTTGGTGACGATCCCCCATGACTATGACGAGCGGGTGTACGCGGGATGGCTGGGTAAGTGCATCGGGGTGCGGTTCGGCGCCCCGCTGGAAGGCTGGACGTACGACGACATCCGCCGCAACCTGGGCGAGATCGATGGCTATCTGAACGAAGCGCCCGGCAAGCTGTTCAAGCCCGACGACGACACCGCCCTGCCCATGATCCTGATCCGGGCGCTCGAAGACAGCGGCGCGGGAACCGATCTCTCCCCCCAGCAGATCGCTGAGGCGTGGCTGAACTACCTCGGCGACCAGCAAGGCACGCTGTGGTGGGGCGGCTACGGCGTCTCGACCGAGCACACCGCCTACCTGAACCTCGCCAGCGGCATCCCCGCGCCGCGCAGCGGCTCGATCGCGCAGAACGGTGCTGCGCTGGCCGAGCAGATCGGCGGGCAGATCTTCAGCGACATCTGGGGGCTGGTCGCGCCCGGCAACCCGGCCCTGGCAGCAGACCTGGCCGCGCGCGCGTCGAGCGTGTCACACGACGGCAACGGCATTTACGGCGGGCGCTTCATCGCCGCCCTGGTGAGCGCGGCCTTTCACGAGTCCGACCCGCTGCGGCTGATCGAGACCGGCCTGTCGCTGATCCCCGCGGACAGCGAATACGCGCGCGTCGTCCGGTCCATGGTCGACTTCCACCACCGGCAGCCGGATGACTGGCATGCCTGTTACGCGCACCTCAAGGCCCATTTCGGCTACGACCGTTATCCCGGCGAGGTGCACATCATCCCCAACGCGGGCGTGGTGGTGATGGCGCTGGCCTACGGCGGCGGCGACTTCTCGCGCACGATCCAGATCGCGAACATGGCCGGGTGGGACACCGACTGCAACGTCGGCAACGCCGGGGCAATCCTGGGCGTGGCGGTAGGTCTGGACGGGATCGACTGGCGCTGGCGCGAGCCGGTGAACGACCTGCTGATCGCCGCCAGCGTGATCGGCACGCGCAACATCCTCACCATCCCGCAATGCGCGGACCTGTTCTGCCGGCTGGGGCGCGCCCTGGCCGGGGTCGATGCGCCGCCGCGCCCGCGCTACCATTTCCGCTACCGGGGCTCGACATGCAATTTCGGGGCCGAGAGCGCGCGCGGGCGGGTGATCGAGATCCGCCAGTCCACCGCGGCCAGCGCCGAGGGCGCGCTGCAAGCCAGCCTGCGCAAGCTCAACAAGAAGGGCGAGCTGCGCCTTTTCACGCGGACATATTACCGGCCCCCCGAGCTGAGCGGCAACTATTACGGCGCGACGTTCACCCCGCTGATCGCCCCGGGCCAGACGATCATCGCGGAGGTGTTCGTGCCGCCGAACGCGCCGTCGACGCTCCAGGCCAGCCTGTACGTCTACGACGACCACAGCGGCCAGCGGCACCAGTCCGTCGGGGGGGCGCTCGCGCCCGGCCAGTGGGAGACGCTCACCTGGACGATCCCGCGCCTGGACGGGGCGTGCCTGTCGCAGGTGGGCGTGATCGTGCGCAACCTGGGCGAGCCCTGGGAAAAGGGCGCGTTTCACCTCAAAAGCCTGGACTGGTCCGGCGCGCCAGACTATAGCATCGACTTCGCCCGCGAGCGCGCCGAAGGCAACGCCATCAGCCAGTGGACGAAGCTGCGCGGGTACTGGCGCCTGGAGGACGATGCGCGCTATCACGGCAGCGGCCCCGGCCTGTGTGAGTCGTATACCGGCGACATCGCCTGGGAGGATTACTGCCTGGAGGTGGGTGTCATCCCGCTGATCGGCGAATACCACCACATCAACGCGCGCGTGCAAGGGGCGCTCCGCTCCTACGCCGGCGGACTGGGGCCGGACGGGGCGCTGGCCCTCTACCGCAAGAACGGCGGGGAATACGACCGCGTCGCGTCGGCGCCCTTCCCCTGGCGGCACAGCGAGCGCTACACCCTGCGCCTCACCGCCCACGGCGACCGGCTGGCGCTGGAGGCCGAGGGTGACGGCCAGCGCGCCGAGCTGGAATGGGCCGATCCGGCGCCCTACCGCTCCGGGCAGATCGGGCTGTCCACCTGGCACGGCAGCCACACCGCCTACGAGGGTGTGCGCCTCAGCCCGATCGCGGCGCAGCCAGGCGGCTGACCGATGGCCAAGCTGCACGAGTACCAGAGCCGGGCGCTGCTCGCCAGCGTGGGAATCGCGGTGCCGCGCGGCGCAGTCGCCGTGACGCCCGACGACGCGCGCCGCATCGCCGCTGAGATCGGCGGGCCGGTGGTCGTCAAGGCCCAGGCGTGGGTGACCGGGCGCGCGGCGCTGGGCGCGATCCGGTTCGCGGATGATCCCGGCGCTGCGGCCGATGCGGCGCGGGCTATCCTGGGCATGGACGTCGGCGCCTACCCGGGCGAGCGGGTGCTGGTGGTGGAGCGCCTGACCATCGCGCGCGAGTTCTACGCCGGGGTGATCATCGACGACGTGGCGCGCGCGCCGGTGATGATCTTCAGCAGCCAGGGTGGATCGGGCATCGAGACCATCGCGCGCGAGCATCCCGACCGCGTGGCCCGGCACACGGTCGATATCCGGCTGGGCCTGCGCGACTTCGAGGCGCGCGAGCTGGCGCGCCGGACCGGGCTGAGCGGCGCGCTGCTGGTTCAGGTGGGTGACCTGCTGCCCCGGCTGTACGACGCGGCCCGCCGCTACGACGCGCGCGCCGCGGAGATCAACCCGCTGGCGCTGACCGATGACGGGCGGCTGGTGGCGGC